>VFQT010004481.1_pt1 | contig 11582 bp, 9 predicted proteins | sample 3512381 | NCBI WGS metagenome assembly VFQT01 (sample SAMN10412376, study PRJNA504923) | tailings metagenome | isolation source: Relicate 2 Philex TSF3 active mining site | place: Philippines: Tuba, Benguet | collected 2017-08-29 | reverse complement strand
CTCCACGTCCCCTCCGAGGCCCCCGCTCTCGCAGCCGCCCGCGCCCTCTTGAGCTTCGAACAGGGCGCCCCCAATGCCACTGTGAGGGCCCACCTCGAGCGCGCCCGCTCGAGCTCGCTTCAGCCGCTCCTCATCCGCCTCGAAGGCCATCTCGCGGCCCGCGAGGGCGCCTGGGCTGCTGCGCTCGCAGCCTTCGAGGAGGCACAGCGCCTCTCTCCCGCGCCCTACCTCGACATGGCCATCCTGCAAGCGCGCTTCGAGCTCGGTCTCGACGAACTCGGTCGCGGTGATGTGGCCGCCGCTCGGGCCTCGTTCAAGGCCCTCGGCAAGGGCGTCAGCCGCCTCGTCCTCGAAGACCGACAGACCCTCGAGTTCGCCAACGCCATCCTCACTGTCCTCGGCTCGGACAAGCCCGAGGCCGCCGCCCGCACTCTCGCCGCCCAACTCACGGCCCCTCGCTACGGGACCCCTGCCGCGTCCCGCATGCGCGACATCGGGCACGGCTATGTCGCCTGGGCCTGGCTTCGCGCAGCCCGGGTATCCGAGGCGCGCAAGGCCCTCGAACGCATCAAGGACCGCAAGTCCCTTGGCGCGGCCCTCGACACGCTGCTCGTCGCCGCCGATGACACCGAGGCCCGCATTGCCTATGCGGCCCGGGACTTCGTGACCGCTTCGCGCCTCTGGGAGCGTCTCGCGGCGCTCGACTCGAAGAGCGACGCGTTCGTTAATAATCTCGCCGCGGCCCGCTTCATGCTCGGCAGCTCCGACGAGTCCGAGACCACCTGGAGGGGGCTCATCGATGGCCGCTCCGCCGTCTCCGAAGCCCTCTACAACCTCGGCAACGCGCTCGGCCGCCGCGGCGAGCACCGCGAGGCCTTCGACCTGTTCTCGCGTTTTGGCAGGACGAGCGCCCCCGACGCGCCCCTCGGACGCGAGCGCGCAGCCGCCAAGGCCAAGCTCTTCGGCTTCGGAGCCACCCCATGATCCGCGCTCTGTTGCTTACGCTCCTCCTTGTTGCTCCACGGGCTCACGCCGAAGAGCTCTCGCTTGGCGTCTTCCTTCCGAGCGCGGCCTTCGTGACCAACGCCGAGCGCTCGGCCTGGTCTGACACGCTCGCAAGAGAGCTCACCGTCCGCGCCCAGGGTGCCTTCACCGTCCGCGCCCAGGTCTTCGCGCGCAAGGAGGACATCAAGGCTTTCGAGGGGCGCATCGATCTCCTCGTCGTCGACCCCCTCTTCGGCCTCGAGAGCGGCCTCGAGCTCATCGCCCACATCCCGGGCGCGCCTCTCGGACTCTATGCGCTCGAGTCGCGGACCGTCGCGTCCCTCGAAAAGGAAGAAGTCGGTTACGCGGCCATCGGACAGGGCGAGCTCGCGCTCTACAGCAACACGGTGCTCGGCGGCGAGCTCGAGGCGGAGACCTTCTTCAGGGGCACGAAACCCTACAAGGACGTCGGCAGCGCGCTGACATCGGTGAAGTCGCGCGAGGTCGCCGCAGCCTTTGCCCCCATCGGCCATCCAGCCTCGAAACAGCTCGTGCTGCTCGTCGAAGGAGGCGCCTACCCACGCGCTGTCGTCGCCGTGTCACGCAGCCAAACCCCCCGCCTTCCTTTGCTGAAGCGCCTCTTCACCGGGCTTGACGCCCAGACGCTCGGCGCCTTCGCGGCGGGTCCCGGCGCGGACCTCGAACTCGTCCGCAATCGCCTCGGGCCCCCTAGGGTCCGCAGCGGTCCCGCTATCCTTTCAGCGCCGCCCCCTCGCCTCGCACCACCTCCCGTCCGCCTCGAGGGCCGCGGCAAGATTCCCAACCTCGACACCCGAGGTCTGCCACTCGCGACGCCAACCCTCCCGGAGGCGCCATGACCTCCGCGACCCAGCACCGGTCCGTATTTGTTCGAACATCGAGTATTTCGAATTTCGAGCAAGTCATATCGAAGGCCGGTTTCGTGGCGCGACTCGGGCTAGACGCGCCGGTGATGGCCGCCATCTTCGACGAGGTCCACGCGATTGCCGAGCTGGAATCGTTCGCGGCCGCTCATCCAGGGACACCGATCCTGCTCGTCACCTCCGGGCTCGCGCGCGAGACCCTCGCCGCGTGTATCGCCATCCCGAGCCTGCTCTCGGTCTCCCAGGCAGGGCGCCCCGACGACCTTTTCGAGGCGCTCTCGTTGCTTTCGCAACCAGGCACGAGCCCCCTTCGCGAACGCTGGCTCCCCGGAAATGCGCTCTCCCGCGAGGTCGCCTCGAGCGTCGAGCGCGACCGTCTTCTCGAGGAGGTCGAACTCCACCTGCGAGGCGAAGGCCTCAGAGCCAGGTTCGTCAACCTCGCGCGCGACGCCATCGAAGAGCTCGTCACCAACGCGCTCTACGATGCCCCGGTCGACTCGACGGGCCGTCGCATCTACCTCGAGACGGACCGTCGCAACGCGATCTTCCTGCCCCCCGCGGCGCGCCCGCGACTCGACCTCGCCGTCCTCGAGGGACGCATCGTCGCCGTCATGACCGACCCTCACGGCTCTCTCGAGCTCGAGACCGTCCGTCGATTCCTTGCCGCGGGTCTCCTCGGCCAGATTTCCGACAAGCCAGGCGGAGCCGGCCTCGGCTTCGCGAGAGTCTTCGGGTTCGTCGACCGGCTGGCGATCCACATCGCGCCACGTGTCCGGACGGACATCGGGTTCGTCCTAGAGACGCGTCAGAACGCTTCGATCGGCAGACATGCGGGGCTCCAGCTCGCCCGAAGCTGAACGACCATTCAGGGCGGTTCGGCGAGGAAGGAACGCATCGCGGTCGACAAGAAGCGCACGACGACCTGGTTGTCGCCTTCGCCTGGCACGATGAGGTCCGCCCGATCTCGCGACGGTCGGACGAACAGGTCGTGCATCGGTCGGACGGTCTCGTGGTACTGGCCAAGCACCCCGTCGACGTCGCGACCGCGGTCGGCGATGTCGCGCCTCACGCGGCGGAGGAGGCGGATATCGTCAGGGGTGTCGACGAAGATCTTGATGTCCATCTCCGCGACGAGCTCGGGCCAAGTCAAAACGAGGATGCCCTCGACCACGATGACCTCCCGCGCTGCGAGCTCGGTACCGCCCGGGGAGCGGCCGTGGCGCGAGAAATCGTAGCGCGGCATGAGGACCGTCTCGCCCCGCTTCAGCGCACGCAGATGTGCAAGGAGCAGCTCCGAGTCGATCGAGTCCGGATGATCGAAGTTCACGCGGGAGCGCGCGGCGGCCGAGAGGTGCGCGAGATCGCGGTAGTAGTTGTCCTGGGCGAGCAGGGCGCAGCGGTCTTCCCCCACGCGCCGGGCGATGCGACGTGCGAGCGTGCTCTTCCCAGAGCCGGTGCCACCCGCGATGCCGACGACGAGACAACGGTTGGTCTTTGGCTCCATACGGGAGGAGACCTTCCGCGATTGGACCCTCGTTCGTCAAGCCGGGAATGACAGGCCCCGTCGATGAGTGTCGATGAGCCTGTCCGTTCCTTCGGACCGAGGCGCTCAGCGCGTCGATTTCGGCTCGGGGAGAGGGCGGGGGAGGGCGGTCGTCAGAGCCTTGAACTCCCCTGTCGCAGGGCTCGTGTCGAGCTTCAGCGCCGCGATGTGGGCGCGGATTTCGTCGCGATGTTCGGCCGCCGACGGGTCGTTCAGGTACACGCGGTAGTGATGAACGGCGGCCCGTGTCCGACCGACGACCTCGAGCGCGCGGGCGTAAGCGAGGTGGCATTCGGGGAAGTCGGGCTTCGAATGGAGCGCGAGGTGAAAGCTCATGAGCGCCTCGCCGAGCTGGCCCATCCGCACCTGGGTCTGGCCCATCGCGTAGTGGGCGCGGGCGTGCTGAGGTTCGAGCTCGAGGATGCGGCGGTAGGCCCGGAGCGCTTCGGCGTTCTGGCCGCGCTTGAGGTAGCAGTTGCCAAGATTGTAAAAGGCTTTCACATATCTCGGTGAGGCCTGAAGGGTGCGAAGATACTCGGTGATCGCCGCCTCGTCCTGGTCCATCAGCGTGTAGACATAGGCGAGCATGAACCGCGCTTTGTAGAACTTCGGGTCGACAGACAGAGCCTCGCCAAAGGCGCGCGCGGAGAGTTCGAGGAGGCCTCGTTCTTTCAGGGCATGACCGAGGTTGAAGTGGGCGCGCGCGTGGTCGGGCTGCAGCGTGACCGTCGTCTCGTAGGCTCGGATTGCGCGCTCGACCTCCTGGCATTCGTAAAGCACATTGCCGAGCGCGAAGGCGTAATCGGCCTCGCCCGGGTCAAGGCGGCGGGCGCGTTGGAGGGCGATTCGTGCCTCACCGCGTTGGCCGAGGGCCGAGAGGGTCGTCCCAAGCGCGAACTGGGCTCGCGCGGCGACGCGTTCGGAAGTCACAGCTTCACCATCGGGCGCGCTGAGCTCTACCGCTCGCGACAGCTCTTCCCACGATTCCCTGAGGCGTCCGAGGTCGTGGAGCAGCTCGCCGATGCGCGTCCTTACGACCGCAGAGGCTGGCGTCAACATCGCCCGCATCCGCATGAAGCGCAGTTCGAGCGTTCTCCAGAGCGCCTGAATCATGCTTTCGCCGTCCTCGGGTCGACCTCCACCATGGCCGCATTCTAACCTCGTCCTCTGGTCACGGCCAGGCTCTTCAGCCCGGCAAATGACCGAGCAGCCCAAATCGACCGCGACCACCCAAAGGGCTGTTGCTGCACGACGCCCCGTGCTGCATATGCGTCGTGCGGGCGCTCGAACGCCACTTGGAGACCACCATGTCCGACGCAGACACGAGTTACGACGTCGCCCTCTTTGGAATCACGGGGACCCTCGGGCGCGAAATCCTCGCGGCCCTCGAGGTCGACCACGAAGGGATCGACCGCTTCTTCGCGGTCGCTGGGACCCGCTCGGTCGGTACCGAGGTGCGTTGGCAGGGCGCGGCGCTGAAGGTCCTCGGCCCGAATGAGCTCGCCCCCTCCGATGTCGACTTCGCGCTCCTCGCAACACCGAGCGATGTCTCGTCTCGCGAGGCGCCGCGTCTCCTCGAGGCCGGGGCCCGCGTCATCGATGCCTCGGCGGCGCTGTCGGACCCGCCGCTCCCGCGTGCGCTGACCCGGCCAGCCCCTATCGCCTGGCCATCGCTGTCGACCTTCGACACGCTCGATCTCGAGGACGTCCTCGCCATCTCGCTTCCATCGGCGACCGTCTCGACCCTCGCGCCGCTCATCGACGCCGTGCTGACGGCGAGTCCCGTCGTCGGCCTGCCGCCCCTCGTCGGGGTCGACGTCACGGCCCTCGTCCCCGCATCCCAGGCGGGGCGTGGCGGTATCGACGCCCTCTCGAGGCAGACCGTGGGGATGCTCAACTACCAGTCCGTCATCGACCCCCGGCCCTTCCCCGCGGTCCTCGCGTTCAACGCCATCGCGCCCGCGCCTGATAGCGCTGTCCTCTTCGAGGCCCGCACCGCGAGCGAGCTGCGCCGCCTCCTGCCGGCATTTGCAGCGCGCCGCCTCGAGGTCCAGCCGATCTGGATCCCCGCCTTCTCTGGCTTGTGCCTTTCCGTCACGCTCCACTTCCAGTCCCGCCCCGACCCCGTGGGCTTCGAGAAGGCGCTTGCGGCCCACCCCGATCTCAGCCTCGGAGAAGTCGTCCGCGCCGCCTCCGATGCGGAGGTCGAAGAGGTCGACGACCTCGAAGGGGCCATCGAAACGGACACCGACGCTGGAAGGGACGACCCCGATGCCCTCTCGCTCCGGGACTCCCTCGAGCGCGACGATGTCCGGGTCTCAACCCCGCTCTACGGGCCGGACGGCTCTGTGCGCGTCGTGCTCATGGCCGACCCCATCGCCCGGACCGCGTTCGCCGCCTCGACCCTGCTTACGCGCTGGATGACCGCGCTCGATGGCTGAGGCTCCGTGACAATTTGGCAAGTCCGGGGTGCCGGGACGCGACCCGCTGCCAAATTGACAGCCCAGTCTGCATATCGTGCCTCGGAGGGACCTCCGCAGACCCGCATCAGCACGAAGGCAGCCAAACGGCTTGACGCCCGGCACATGCCTTGCTTGGATGCCGCCCCATGACCGCGACCCCCTACCGGATTCTCACCCGCCCCCTCCTCGGGTTCCTCCTCGCGACCCCGCTCCTGTTCGCAGGCCGCGCCGCGTTCGCCGAGATCCCGAACTTCAGCTTCACCGGCATCGACGCCGTTGGCGAGCTCGAGGGCAAGCTCGACGCGCGCCTCGGGACGACGAGCAACGCCGACGAGCACATCATCAACATCGAGGACTGCGGCACCTACAAGGGCGGCGTCGTCGAGGTCAGCCTCTCGGTCAGTCCGCTGCCGAGCGGCGACTGGCAGTATGCCGCGGCCTACGCGCCGCCAGGCAAGACTTGCGCGACCAACGACGTCAACCCCGAGGCAGTCGACGGCCAGTGCTACGTGCCCGCCGCCCAGCGCGAGCTTACCTCGAGCACCATCCGCTTCGAGGTCAATCTCGATGACCTCATCGGGTCGGATTGCGACGCGGCGAGCGAGGGCGAGGCTTCGATCTACCTCATCCTGCAGGAGCCCAACCTCACCACCGTGCAGTTCGAGCGCATCATCGTCGACGTCGACCTCCGCGCGCCTTCGGCCCCGACCCTCGACTCGGTCAACGGTGGCGATGCCCGCTTCGAGGCCGCATGGACCGATGACGCCAACGACGCCGACACCGAGTACGCCATCTACTGGAGCGACGCGCCGTTCTCCGAAGACGACCTCGCCGCGATCGACTCGAAGGAGGGGCTCACCGCCAAATCCGTCGCGGTCGAGACTGGCGTCGATAACGACGTCACCTATTACGTGTCGGTCTCGGCGGTCGACCACGCCGACAACGAGTCGGCCCTGTCCGAGCAGCTCACCGTCGTGCCCGCCGCCACGACCGACTTCTGGGAGTCCTATGTCGCGGCAGGCGGCAAAGACCCCGGCGGCTTCTGCTTCATCGCGACCGTCGCCTACGGCAGCCCCATGGCTTCCGACCTCGACACGCTCCGCGCCTTCCGAGACGGCGTTTTGATGCAGACCGCGAGCGGCCGCTGGTTTGTCGATACCTACTACACACACGGGCGCTTTATCGCCGCATGGATCGCCGACAAGCCCGCACTCAAGGCGGTCGCCCGGGTCCTCCTCGTCCCCCTCGTCTGGCTCGCGGAGTTCATCCTCTTTCTCTCCCCGCTCGGGGCCTTCATGACGCTGCTGCTCGCTTTCGGAACCTTCCTCCGTTACCGGCAGCTCCGCCGCATGTCCTTTTCGCACACGCAGGAGATCCGCTGATGTCGCCGAAGGCTCTGCTCTACGCGTTCTGCATCCCGCTCTTCACTGTCACCACGCCTGCCCTCGCCGAGACCCCGAGGACGATGATGCTCGAGCTCCACGGCGGCTCCTACGCGCCCGATGTGGACTCCGCGTTCGATTCGGCGACCCCGTGGAAGGACACGTTCGGCGACTCCGCGATGACGATGCTCCGGATGGACATGGACTACGAGCTCTGGCAGGGCTTTGGCACCCTCGCGGTCGGCGCGGGCATGGGCTACGGCTGGGTCGACGGCAAGGCGCTCGACGCCTCGGGCGAGGAGACCTCCGACGAGGTCGGCTTCAACCTCATGCCGCTCACCCTCTCGGTCGTCTACCGCTTCGACTGGGCGGCCGTGAAGTACGATGTCCCGTTCGTCCCCTACGTCAAGGCCGGCCTCAGCGGCGCCATCTGGTGGGCGACCGATGCGCGCGGCGACGTCTCGAACACCACCGACGGTACGGGAGGCTCCCGCGAAGGGCAGGGGCTCACGCTAGGATGGCATGTCGCGGGCGGACTCATGTTCCTCCTCGACATCTTCTCCGACAGCATGGCGGCGGGCTTCGACAACGAGTCTGGCGTGAACAACTCGTTTGTCTTCGCGGAGTATCTGCACACGGCGCTCGATGATTTCGGCGCGGACGACTCGATCGTGCTCTCCTCGGACGCGCTGTCGTTTGGCCTCGCGTTCGAGTTCTGAGCCACCTTGTCGGAGCTGCGCAACATCCTCTTGTTCGTCCAGTGGGACGGGACCGACTTCCACGGGTGGCAGTTCCAGCCAGGACAGCGGACGGTCCAGGGTGAGCTCGCGACCGCGCTGACCCAGATGGTTCATCACGGGGTCGACCTCTTCGCGAGCTCACGCACCGATGCTGGCGTTCATGCGCACGCAATGCCGGTCAATTTCGAGACCTCGCGCCCCATCGCACCCGTCAATTTCGTGAAGGGACTCAACACCTTCCTGCCCCGCGATTGCTCGGTCCTCGAAGCGCGCGAGGTGCCCCTCGGCTGGCGGTCCCGTGACCAGGCGGTCGCCAAGACCTACACCTATCGGATTCAGCTCGGGTCGAGGCGTGCCTTGACCGAGCGCTTCGTGTGGGCGCTCAAACGCGAATCTCTCGATTTTCAAGCGATGCGCGAGGCCGCGAGCGTGCTCATCGGCGAGCACGACTTTGCGGCGTTTCGCGCGGCCCAGTGCGATTCGGTGACGACGATGAGGCGCATCTATCGCCTCGACGTGAGTGACCCCGACCCCGACGAGGTCGTCTCGATCGTCGTCACGGGCAACGCGTTCATGCGCAACATGGTCCGAATCCTCGCGGGCACGCTGGTCGAGGTCGGCACGTCCAGAAAAGATGTCGCCTGGGTCGCGCAGGTCCTCGCCGACCGGGACCGCACCCGAGGCGGTCCGACGGCCCCCGCGCGCGGCCTGACCTTGACGAGGGTGCACTTCGAGGGCTATCCGCGACTCGGTAAGCGTTCGTCTCAGGCTCAGCTCGAGTCGATCGCGGGCGCGGCCATGGACGACCCCGAGGACGGATGAGCAACATCCTGAAGGACAAGAAGACACTCATCGTGGTCGGACCTGGCGGCGTCGGCAAGACCACGACGTCGGCGTCCATCGCGGTCCATGCAGCCCGCGAGGGGAAGAAGGTGCTCGTCCTGACGGTCGACCCGGCGCGCCGTCTCGCGAATTCGCTCGGTCTGAAGGAACTCGGCAACCAGGAGGTCAAGATCGACCCGAAGTTGTTCGAGGAGGCGGGGATTCCGCTCAAGCCCGGACCGAACGGCAAGCTCGGCGAGCTCTGGGGGATGATGCTCGACGTGAAGTCGACCTTCGATGCCCTGATCGAGCGCTACGCGCCGAACGCCGATATTCGCCGCAAGATCCTGACGAACCCGTTCTACGAACAGGGCAGCTCCGCCCTCGCGGGCTCTCAAGAGTACATGGCGATGGAGAAGCTCTACGAGATCCGTGAGAGTCGGGATTACGATCTCATCGTCCTCGATACGCCGCCGACCTCGAACGCGCTCGATTTTCTCAAGGCGGCCGACCGCCTCGAGGACTTCCTCGATTCGCAGACGGCGAAGCTCCTCATCCAGAGCGCGAAGTCGGCGGGGCGCTTCGGGCTCGGTTTCCTCAAGGTCAACACCTTCATCATGCGCGGGCTCAACAAGTTCGTCGGCGCCGATATGCTGCTGAACCTGCTCGAGTTCATTCAGAACTTCCACGAGATGTACGCGGGCTTCAAGGCGCGCGCGCAGCGGGTGAAGGCCATCCTGCGCTCGCCCGATGTGAGCTTTCTCGTGGTGACCTCGACCGATGGGGCGGCGATCGACGAGGCGGGCTTCTTCCACGAGCAGTTGAAGCGTGCGGGCATGCCCTTTGGTGGCCTCCTGATCAATCGGGTGCGGAAGTCACATCTCGCTGAAGGTGAGATCGACGGGCTCGCCGATCATCTCCTCGAGGTCGCCCCGAAGGTCGGAGATCATCATGCCCTCGAGCACGTCGCGAAGGTCGCCGAGGTGGCCGCCCGCGATTGGCATATCCTCTCGCGCATCGACGCCGAGCGGGTGAAAGAGGTTGAGGCCCGCTTTGCAGCGCGTGGCGACGAGGCTCGCATCATCCCTGTCCCGCTTTTCGACCGTGACATCCACGACATCGGCTCGCTCGCCCGATATGCCGAAATCGTCGCTCAGAGCATCGCGAGCCACACGAAATAGGCGCTGAGAGCATCGCGAGCTACGCGAAATAGGCGCGAGATTTTGCGGTCGTCTCATATGCCAAAAATGCCAAGGCCCGCATCGCGCGGGCCCCGGACTCGATCTCTTCTCGTTTCTCTTTCTCTCTGACTCAAAAAAGAAACCCTCAATTAATTCTCAAATCTCTCTCGGATTCTTACTCGCGAGCTGGTCAAGGCCGCTTCAATCGGCTCATGACGGACCCACGCTCAGCTTTGGTCGTTTGCCATCCACACCCCCAGGTGCACGTTGGTTCTACCATATCGCATATTGGCCTACCGGCCTGCCGGAGACGATGTCGAGGAGTGAGGTTCTCCCAACATCCATCGTCAGAATGCGCCGTTTGCCCTGGGTCGTCAACAGAAAGTTCAGAAGATTTTCAATTCGCACGATTGGCGAGATGTTTGAAAATCAAAGGAAGGGGGTGTGATTGAACAAAAACGGCCTGTCGTGCTACCCAGGGGATCGCGAAGAGGCCGCGCCTGGCCCTTTGGTGTCGAAGCAGCTTCGTTGACCTTCGAGGTGACCGTATGTGCGGATCGTCGTTCCATATATTGCTCCTGATCTTCGTCCTGGCGAGGCCTACATTAGCCCTTGCTCGCGATCCGACGGCACGTGAGCGTACCTGCGCAGCCATCGCAGCAGAGACTCGATCACACATCGAAGCCTCGCTGCGTCAGGCCGGGGGAGAGGCTACCGAATCGCCTTCCGTGGAGGCCGTGCTGAGCGCTCTCAAGCCGCTCGGTACCTGCATCACCGCACCTGATGGGAACGTCTGGGCGCTCGTCCTAGAGCAGCCCGTCGATATGAAATTCGAGGACGAGTATGACTCGTATGTGTGCGCGGAGCGCGCCGAGGACGAGCCAAACGGTCGCTTCCTCGCGGTCTCTGTGGACGCCTGGGTGCCGGTGGTGGTCGCGGAGGACGGGCGCCGGATTTCCCCGAGAAGTCCGATTCAGGGGCCCACCCTCACGAAATTTATCTGTGCGAGCGGCGAGGTGCTACCCCCGGATTCCGACCCCGGGCAGGGGTATGCGGGCTATGATTTCACTGTGCATTTCGCGCAGATAGGCGGCAACCACCTTGCAGCCATCGAGGATACGGGTAGGCAGATGACGCTCGTCCGCTTCGATGGCAAGACCCTGACGAGACACCCCGGGCCTGATGCGCTGCCATCGCCCTCACGCTTCGCCGATGTCGACGGGGACGGCTTGAACGACGTCGTCGATGACGTCTCGACGAGCCTCAGTGGCAATTGTGTCGGATGCGAGATCGCTGGGTTGCCGCTGTTTGCGCCTGGCCGCCCCGATGGGACCTTCTCGACCGAGCACGAGCGCCTGGTGCCTCTGTATCGGAAGCATTGCGCCTCTCTCGGACGTTCGCCCTGGGTTGTCACCCGACGGGATGACGCAGACGCCCTCAAGAATATCGACTGCGCTCTGCTCTTCGGCACGCCGGTTAAGACGATCCTCGCCGGACTCGAATCCGAGCGACGTGTGGCCTGCAAGCCGGACGGGGACGAATTGACGTGTGGTGGTGCCTACCTCC
>VFQT010004480.1_pt1 | contig 11587 bp, 15 predicted proteins | sample 3512381 | NCBI WGS metagenome assembly VFQT01 (sample SAMN10412376, study PRJNA504923) | tailings metagenome | isolation source: Relicate 2 Philex TSF3 active mining site | place: Philippines: Tuba, Benguet | collected 2017-08-29 | reverse complement strand
CCACGATGACGTCGTAGTCCTTGATGATCTAGAGAATGTTGCTGGCCTCGAGACGCGTGTCGTACGTCACGACGTTGACGTCGGGATTGAGCATCGTCAGCGTCTTCTTTGCGCTGTCCACCTTGCGATCACCGATGCGGTCGATGTTGTGAAGGATTTGTCGCTGCAAATTCGACGCGTCGACCTCGTCCATGTCGACGATCCCGATGGTGCCGACTCCGGCAGCGGCGAGATACATCGCGGCAGGCGATCCGAGCCCACCAGCACCGAGCATCAACACCTTGCTCGACAACAACTTGGCCTGGCCCTCGACTCCGACTTCGGGCAGGAGCAGGTGCCGCTGATAGCGGTTGCGCTGCTCGGCCGAGAGCAAGGTCGGCGTCTTCCACGGTCGACCCTCGTCCTTCCAACGACCGAATCCACCTGCCATCGACACCACGTTCTGATATCCGAGCTCTTGCAGCGTCTTGGCTGCGAACGCACTGCGCACACCTCCTGCGCAATAGACGATGACCGGCGCCGACTTGTCGACGATGCGCGTCTCCACCTGTGCTTCGAGATGCCCACGCGGAATGTGCACGACGCCCGCAAGTGTTCCCTGCTCGAACTCGTCCGGTTCGCGCACGTCGAGCACGACCGTTCCACCGGTGGCAATCCGACGCGCCGCTTCTTCGGTGTCGATCTCGGAGATCACACGCTTGGCGTCGGCCAACAAATCACGGAAACTGGGCATTGGGGGGAACCTCCGGCCAATACCCTACCGTTTTGGTCGGGTTTTCGACGAGTCGTGAATGATCACGCAGTGAACGACGTGATCACGGGCAAGATCTCCGCGATTCGTCCGAGCAACACGAAATCGGCGTAGCGATCCATGCCCGTCGGCTCTCCGTTCACGATGACCACCCGGGCGCCGCTCGATTTCGCCCGCGGCACCGCGTTCGCCGCAGGAAACACCGACAGCGTGGAACCCACCGCGATCATGAGGTCGCAGTTTTCTGCATCGGTCATCGCGCGTTCGATCACGTGTTCGACGAGCGACTGGCCGAAACTGATCGTGTCGCTCTTCAAGATGCCCGAGCACAATTCACAACTCGGGTCGGGGTCGCCGGCTCGTACTCGCTCGAGCGTCAGATGCATCGGCCTGCGGTCACCACACGACCAGCACACCGAGAAGTGGATGGTGCCGTGCACCTCCACCACTTTGGACGGATCCAATCCCGATCGCTGGTGAAGACCGTCGATGTTTTGTGTGATGACCGAAACGAGCGTTCCCCGCTTGTCGAGTTCGATGATCGACTGGTGGGCGACGTTCGGCTGCGCAGTCCACGCCGGTGAATGCAGTCGCCGCTGCCATGCGAGTCTGCGCACTTCAGGGTCGGCGAGGTAGTGCTGGAGCGACGAGATCTTCTCTGCTTTGGGGTCGAGCGTCCACACTCCTTGTGGCCCGCGATAGTCGGGGATGCCCGAGTCGGTGGAGATGCCTGCGCCCGTCAACACGACGATTCGCCGTGCCTCATCGACCGCGGCACGCACCGCAGCAAGCTCGCTACTGAGCGGCATGCGAAACCATCCAGGGCACGAAGTTGTCCATGAAAGCCCATGAGGTGCGATGGACTGCGGACGGCCCGTAACCCTGCAGTGCACGACGATGCTTGGAACACGGATATCCCTTGTTCGTCTCGAAACTCCACAACGGGTAGTCACTGGCCATTTCTCGCATCATCCGATCGCGCGACACCTTGGCCAGTACGGACGCAACCGCAACACTCAAACACGTCGTATCCGCTTTCACTTCGGTTATCGCACGTCCGACATGAGGCGAGACGAAATCCCAATTTCCATCGATGATCGCCACTGCGCGATCGAGTTCGAGCTGTAGACCGACGCACGCTCGTCGTGCTGCCAAACGCTGCGCTTCGACCATGCCCAATGCGTCACATTCGACGTGGCTCGCCGCGCCGATCGACCACGCGGCACAGGCCGCACCGAGGTCCTCGAACATCGCCTCGCGCCGCTTTTCCGTGAGCGTCTTCGAGTCCCGCACTCCTGTCACCACCGAAGGCAGCTCGGCGTCTGGAGGCAATACGGCGGCCCCCACCACGAGCGGACCGGCCCACGCCCCCTTGCCCACCTCGTCGAATCCGACCACATACGACGCGCCGTCTTGCAGCAACGTCAGTTCGCGATCGAAGGTAGGAATGGTCACCCGACGAAACCCCGAAGCAGCGTCTCACCACTCATTGCTGTAGTCGACCAATCAGGATCAGTTACCCCCGCCGTCATCCTCACCGAGTCAGTTCCTCGAACCTCCCACAACAATGCGGGCTTCTCGCCGTGCCAACGTACGGCGAAAGAGATGGTCGCCACCGCGCCGATCGCGATGTCGTGACATTCGAAGTTGACGCCTTGCCATAGTGCGGGGATGCCATGCCCAAGAATGGCAATGGTCCCATCGCGTTGCGGACTCGCCAGTTGCTCGTCCAGCCATGCACCGAGACGAACACCGTCCGGCGCCTGATTCGATGGCGCACTCGCTCGTGCCAGTCGCGCGTGGCTCGCTGCCACGTCACGAGCGGCACGTGTGTCGCCCGACGCGTCGAACACCCACTGCGCGGCAAACAATGCGCGCTCGACATCCCATGAAATCTGCTCCGACTTCTTGTGCCGTTGCAGAAGCTCGGTCACCGATTCAGCAAGACGCTCGAGCACTTCCTCGCCACGCGGCCACGAACTGATTCGCTCGCCCATCCGCACGAGCTCGACCAGCGACAGCGCAAGCGACACCTCGTCACTCACCAAGTGCGGGCCCCATTCCTCGAGAGGAAGTGCCGAGCTCGCCAGAAGATCGGCGCGAACCGTGTTGATTCGGGGGGCCAACGACTTGTCCGGGACGATCGCGTATCCACCGCGTTCGACCGCGGCAAGCCACGTTCGCTGCATGTCGTCCGGCGTGGCGAGCGAGCCCCACTTGATGACGGCATCGGGAACCATCGGCAAAGCGACCGTGAGCGAGCCGCCGTGGGCGATCGGAAAGACCACGCTGCCACCAGGCAGGTCGATGCCCTGCGGTCCGAGGGGGCTTGGCGTCCGAATGCACTGCACGTCTCCACGTGTCAGCGCGACAGCTACGGGCATGCTGGAGGAGTTCGTGAATTCCATCACGACGAAGCCGTCGGCGATTGCCCACACCCGCTGCACCACGTCCCCCGAAGGAACACGCAGACGAGTCTCGATCACGGGAACGCCTGCTCGGCGTTGCTGGCGAACGGTCAACTCGACACCAGGGTCGTGCCATCGGTCGTCTGCTGCGACATACCACTCGAGCGCGGGCGAGCCATCTCGTGGCTGGATTCGTCCTCGTTCGTTCACCTCGGCGAGCCACGTTCCGCCGCGCACTCCGAGAAGGTGTGTGGCCTTGCGTACACCGCTCGAAAGCGTGACGTTGGAAATCACCCCACTCACGCGAATTCCGCCTTCGAGCGACGGCTCAAGAGATCGACCAAGGCATCGGCGGCCGACTTGCGCCCTTGACACACCAACGACACCTGTTCGCTGATCGGCATCTCCACTCCCCGATCACGCGCAAGTTCGACGACCAGCGAGGAGGCCCGCACTCCCTCAGCAACCATCTGCATCGATTGCTCGATCGCTTCGGGTGATTCACCACGCCCCAACCGGACACCAACCTGAGTGTTGCGGCTCTGCATGGACGCACACGTTGCCACGAGATCGCCGAGTCCTGCGAGTCCGGAGAACGTCTCCGGACGAGCGCCGAGCGCCACGCCGAGTCGGGTCATTTCCGCGAGTCCGCGGGTGATCACCGCGGCTTTGGCATTGTCACCGAACCCGAATCCTTGGGCGATTCCCGCACCGATCGCGATCACGTTCTTCACCACTCCACCGATTTCGCATCCCACCACGTCGTCGTTCGTGTAGAGACGAAAGATCGGCGTCGAAAACGCCGCTACCACTTCGCGAGCCACCGACTCATCGGTGGAGGCCACGACACTTGCCGCAGGTTGACCAGCGATGATCTCACTGGCAAGGTTTGGTCCACTCAGCACCGCTACGCCACATCGCGGAAATGCCTCCTGCAACACCTCGCTCATTCGGCGTCGCGAGTCCGGTTCCAATCCCTTGGTGAGCGATACGACGATCGACCCAGTTTTCGCCGCCTGTGCTACGCCTCGAGCGATTTCGGCGAAACCTTTGGCAGGAATCGCCATCGCAATCACGTCGGCATGCGCCGACACGCGCGAGAGATCGGCGTCGGCACGAATCGCAACGGGCAATTCGTGATCGCCGAGGTATTTGGTGTTGCGATGCTTCTCGTTGATCTCGCGAACTACATCTGAATTTCGCGCCCACAAAGCGACGTCGCCCTGCGAGGCGGCCAGAGCCGCCACCGTCGTGCCCCAGGATCCGGCACCGATCACACTCACCCGCCGGCTCACGATCGCCAAGATTAGGGCTCGCGAGGCGACCGTAGGCTACGCCGATGGCCATCCCGCACCCCCGACGCAACGGTGCGGTAATCATTCCTCTGAAGGGCTTCTCCAAGGCCAAGGAACGACTTTCGTCGGTCTTCGATGCAGATTCGAGATCGCTCTTGGCAAAACTGACCGCAGAGGGCGTCATCGACGCAGCTTTGAATCTGCCCGATGTGACACGTGTGGTCGTCGTCACCGATGACGAATCGTGCGCGGAGTGGGCCCGCAGTAAAGGAACCGAAGTGTTGATCGAAACTGGCGGACTCAATCCGTCAGTGGCAGTCGCGTACCGCCATCTCGGCGACTCGGTCGACTGGGTCATGATCTGCCACGCCGACATCGTCCATCCCGAGCGCTTGGCTGCCATTCCCAGCCCGGGAGACGCTCAGGTGATCCTCGTGCGCGATCGCCATCGCGACGGAACCAATGTGATGGTGTTGCCCGCCGACGAGGAGTTCGTCTTTCACTACGGCGCGGGCAGCGCCGAGGCTCATCGCCAGGAGTGTGCCAAACGTGGACTCAAGCCGATCGAGGTGATCGACACCTTGCTCGGTATCGACGTAGATACACCGGCCGATCTGGCCATGCTTCCCGAACCCCTCAAGCAACGTCTCGGGCTCGCTCAGAAATAGGGAAATAAAAAAGATCGGGGGGCTTTCGCCCCCCGATCGACAGTTATCCGAACCGATTGTTATTCGGTTAAGGCCGTATTACTTCTTCTTCGCGGCCTTCTTGCGGCGCTTCTTAGCAGGGGCCTTCTTGGTGGCCTTCTTCGCTGCCTTCTTGCGCTTCGCAGGGGCCTTCTTTGCGGCCTTCTTGCGCTTCTTTGCTGCCATGGTTTTCTCCTTAGTTATTCGGTATTGCTTACTTACGGTTTGGATTGAGTTCACTCTTCAGCGTGCTGCTTGCAGTGAACTTCATTGCTAGAGATGCAGGTACCTGGACCGGTGCACCCGTTTGCGGGTTACGGCCAGTACGTGCCTTGCGCTTCGAGGTGCTGAACGAGCCAAAGCCCGGCCAAGCGACCTTGTCGCCTTTCTTTGCAGAAGATACGACCAGTTCAAAGAAGGCACCGATGGTTCGTTCGGCGTCAACCTTGGACACCCCGGCGTTCTGAGCAACTGCGTCTATGAGCTCTGCTTTTGTCATTGTCTTACCTAACTTTCTCGGAATCGGATAACCGACGTGCTCCATCTGAATTGGTGGCGAGACAAATTGCAAGCATCTCCGCTTTGCGGAGCCGTTTTTGACGCGATTTTGCGTGCACTTCGATCGATGCAAAGTGCACTCGTCGTCGACGACGTGAACCACGTCGGGGACGGCTCGCCATACGTTTGATCGCTGCTCTTGAAGAATCTCACTAGTGCCACCAAACCCATACGGGCATTGGGAATCAGCGACATTCGTGGACATCGCGGGAGGCCCATTTGGCCTGTGGACAAACTCCGCGCAGGGCAACGCGCCGTGGAAATCCCGCGCCATTTTTCGCTCTGCTGGACCGCCCGATTCGGGACCCCAAAAAATTTTCAAAAAAATTTTCGAAAAATCCCGAAATTCGGCGAGTTGCGGACATTTTTCCGAAAAGTGGTGACGATGCGAGTATCCACCACCCGACTCGATGAAGCGTCCAAACTGTGGAACGTTGCACACGGAGAACGCATCACACGACACTCATGAGGGATCTCATGAAGTCGCCCACGCAGCCGTAGTTCCGTCCACGCGCACTCGCATCGTTCTCGACACATCGGTGTTGGTCGCAGATCCCGGGTGCCTCTACAACTTCCCTGGTTGCGATGTCGTCATTCCGTTGACCGTGGTGGAAGAACTCGACGGATTGAAGACGCGCATGGACGATGTCGGACGATCTGCACGCACCGCATTGCGTTCGATCGAGGATCTCCGCCGTAAGGCTGGCGGATCTCTCGCCTCACCCCAGCCAGTTCATGACGGCCCCGAAGCTGGAACGCTGCAGATCGAGGTCAACGGCATCCAACGGCACCTCTTGATCGAACACGGGATGGATCCCGAAATCCCGGACAACCGAATCATCGGGGCTGCCCTTGGCCAAGCCCGCCACGCCAGCACCCGGGTGCTTTCCAACGATGCAGCCCTGCGCATCAAAGCTGCCCACCTGGGGCTGTCCGCCGACGAACACCAACCGATCACCCACGGTCTCGATTCGCGCCCAGTCGGTTGGGTGCAGATCGACGCTCGCGTCGATCAAGTCGACTCGTTGTACAAGGACGGCGCGTTGTCGATGGCAAGCCTGGACGGCACGAGCAAACTCGTCGACAACAACTTCGTCGTCTTGCGCAACGGGTCGCAGTCCGCCCTCGCTCGCTGCAGGGATGGGGAGCTTCACTTGCTTCCGCACCACTCTCCTGAGGCGTGGGGGCTGCGCTCACGCAGTAAGGAACAGCGCTTCGCCCTCGAGTTGTTGCTCGATCCAGAAATCACGGTGATTGCGTTGGATGGCCGGGCAGGTACGGGCAAGACCGTCATGGCGATCGCCGCTGGACTCGAACAAGTAGTGGAAGAACGTCGCTACGAACGGCTTGCGGTGTACCGACCGTTGGTGCCGGTGGGGCGTGCCGACGTGGGATTCCTGCCCGGCGACTTGGATGAGAAACTCGATCCGTGGATGTCGGCAATCCACGATGCAATCGTTGCGCTCACCGATCAGCGTTCCAGTCGCGATGCTCGCGGCCTGATCGACGACCTCACTGCGCGCGGTCAATTGACCCTCGAATCGGTCACCTTCCTCCGGGGTCGTTCCCTACAACAACAGTTCGTCGTTGTCGACGAAGCCCAGAACCTCGAGCCCACAACCTTGAAGACGATCCTCACTCGCATTGGTGAAGGTACCAAGGTGGTGTTCACCGGGGATACCAGCCAGATCGACGCCCCGTACATGGGCGAGACCAACAATGCCCTCGCGGTGTTGATCCACGCCTTTGCGGGACAGCAGTGTTTTGGCCACGTCACGTTGGCTACCTGCGAGCGCTCCGAGGTGGCCAGCCTGGCCGCCGAGCTGCTGTAAGCCTCCCCAGACCCCCCCTTTCTTGTCCGCTGCTAGCCCAGCCCAGGCCAAAAGTCCTTGTCCGTACAGGGTTTCCTCGATTCTTGACATTTAGCACTAAATCGACTTAGTCTTAAATACATGGCACTCCTAGACAACCTGACTCCGTCTGCGGTTGATGATCTGCCGCAGTCCAACATCCCCCTGTCCTCGATGATCGATTGGACGCAGTTCGCCAACTGCAAGGGCAAGACGAAGTTGTACTTCGCCCCCAAAGCGGAGCGCCCGCAAGCACGAGAGCGTCGCGAGGCCAAGGCTCGCGCGTTGTGCAATGCGTGCATGGTCAAGGAAACGTGTCGCGAGTTTGCTCGCGAGAATCGTGAGTACGGCTTGTGGGGTGGCGAGAACGAAGAGGAACGCCACCTCGCCGGCTACACGATCGCCGCTCCCATCGGCGTTCGTTCGAAGCTTTCCAAGAGCGCCTGAACCCTCCCCCTTACAGGCAAGTCCACGGGCGACGTCGAGTGTCTCGGCGTCGCCCGTGGTGTCTGTCAGACTTGAACGCGTGACTCAGCACGCCATCACCGATCCAGGCAATTTCGTCACCAAGTTCATCGAGAACATCGAACAGAGCCATTTCACGGCCGCGATGGAAATGGTCGCCGACGACTGCGAATACGACAACGTGCCGATCACCAAGGTCTTCGGCAGAGAGGCAATCGTCAACATCCTGTCGGGCTTCCTCGCATCGGCCACGAAGGTCGAGTGGCTCATCCACCACCAAGTGGCAAATGGCGACATGGAGCACGGTGTCGTGATGAACGAACGCACCGATCGATTCGAGATCGACGGCAGGTGGGTGGAGTTCGACATCGCCGGTTTGTTCGTGATCAGTAACGGCAAGATCGCCCTGTGGCGCGACTACTTCGACAAGGAAGCGTTCACCAAAGCTCTCGCCAAGAAGTAACTCGCGAGATGGCACACCCTCGCCGTACGGTGCAGGCGTGACCCCGCCCGACGCGCTGCTCCAAGAACTCACGTTCGTCGTCTTCGACACCGAAACCACGGGGCTCGAGCCTGGCCACATCCTGCAGCTTGCGTTCGTGGTCGTCCGCGGAAACGGCGACGTGGTCGAGCACCATCGCACGTACGTCAAGCGTCGCTTCTGGCGACCCGGGAGGCTGGGTGCTCATCATGTCCATGGCATCACCCGCCGCCATCTGCGCTCAGGGGTGCCGATGGCCGAGGCGCTTGCGGCCTTGGAACGGGCCTGCGTCGGGGCAGTTCCCGTCGCGCACAACGCCTCGTTCGACCTCACCTTCTTGAAAGCGGAAAGCGCACGTCTTGGCCACTCGTTGCAACTCGATCCGACACTGTGCACGTTGCGCTTGTCGAGATCACTCGACCCCGACCGAACCAGACGCCACAAGTTGGCCAATTTGGTCGAACACTACGGACTCGACGCGATACCCAACCACGACGCGCTGGTCGATGCCCAAGCGACTGCGGCGCTCCTTCCGCATCTGTTTCGTGATCGAGGGTTGACTCGGCTGAGCGAAATCAGCGACTACCGCGAATAGCGGGCGAGTATCTGCCGAGCCGTCGAAGCTCGCAAATTCTTCGGTATTTCCCCTTCGAGAACCTCGATATCGGCTCCTCCGCGCACGAGTAGACGCCCGAGCCAGTGCCCACTCGAGACACCGAGTTTCACCACCAGCGAGCCGTCGCGCTGCTCCTTGCGCTCGAGGTAGGGGTACGACTCGACAAGGAATCGGGCGCGCGGAGCAACCTTCAACTTCACCGAGAGCCCGGTGGACTCGAACCATCCCGAACCTTCGCGGGGTTCGACATCCTGCGGATCGAATGTTCCGGTCGGGGTCAATGCCTCGATGCGGTCGAGTCGGAACTCGCGCCGCTCGCCAGACCGATCGTCGTCTGCGGATACGTACCAATGACCGCCACGCTGGAACAGGTTGCGCGGGGTGATCGTGCGTGAGGTGCGGGCTCCTGATGCAGGAGTGAAGTATTCGATCGACAGTCGCTCACCAACGATCGCTGCTTCACGGACGTCTTCGACGAACTTCTCCTGGGGAAGTTCGACCGCGATGGCCGGCGCGTCGGTTGGCATCAGCGGGCGCAGCTTCTCGAGTGCCCGATTCAGGGGACCATGTTTGTCGGCACCCGGCAACGCCATCGCTGCTGCGCCCATCGCCATCAGCGCGAACAGTTCGGCACTGTTCAGCTTGAGTGGACGCTGGATCACCGTCGGCATTCCGGCGTAGGCCATCACGTTGTCCTCATCCACGTAGACGTCGATGAGTTCATATGCCGTGAACGGTGGAGCACCACAAACGGATGCCAGTTCGAGATCGGCAATCACCTGCTTTTCGCTGATCTTGAATTCCTTCGCAACCTGAGCGATTTCAGCTTCGCCACGCTCCAGCAACCACGGAATCATCACCATCAACCGCGCTACTCGCTCGCCTGCCCCGGCAGGCCCGCGCTTGGCTTTGCGGGCAGCCATCAGCCGAGCCTCACGAGGTCTTCCAGCCATTCCACGATGTGTTGTCGCACGTCGAGCGGCTCCAGCACTTCGGCGCGATCGACCATGGCGAGCAACCAGGTTCGAAAGACGTCGAGATTCGCACATGGCACTTGAAAGTCGATCGAGCCGTCGTCTCCGCGGCGCACGATGGCGCCCTCACCCAACTCCTCCGCTACGCGATTGGCAAGCGTCGAGTCGACACGCACGACCGCCCGTCGAGGAGCCTCTCCGCCGAGAGCCAACATCTCTTGCTCGGTCGGTACCGCCTTGCGTGGATCGAATCCTGCGGGCCGCGAGAAGGTGTTCTTCTTTCCCGCGACGATCTCGCCCTCGATGCGATCGACGCGAAATACGCGCTGGGCCTGGCGCAGATGATCGAAGCCAATCAAGTACCAGTGTCCTCCGCGTGCAAGCAAGCCGTACGGATCGACCTCGCGTCGCTCACCGTTGTACGTGAACGTCATCATGCGCGACTGGGTGACGCCATCAGCGAGGGACTCCAGCAGCTCGTCGCTCATTTGCAAGTTGATGCTCGTGACACGACCGGCGAGCAAGCGCTCGCCGCCCATCTTCCAGAGCGCCTCGTCTCCCGCTTCCGCCCCCAAGCGAACGGTGGCCAAAGCCATCTGCAGCGCGTCGCGCTCGACCGGTGTGAGTCCGAGATCGGACAACTCAAAACTGCGTCGGTCGATCGAGTAAGCGCCTTCGCCAGCCTCCGCCCCACCGAGAGTCACCAGGTCGATCGGGATCCCCAACTTGCGCAGTTCTGCCTTGTCGCGTTCGAAGGAGGCACGAGCCGCAGAATCGTTCGGCGGATAGTGATCCCCGAGTTCATGGCGAATCTGCTTCAGCGTGAGTGGCGTGCTGCGCGCGACGAGCAGAGCCAACAAGTTGAGCATCCGCTCTGCCTGACTGCGCTTGATCGCCACGGGCTAGACGATAGGCGAGGCTCCCTCGCGTCCGCTTACTTCTAATGCCGCAAGTGCCACGACACGACGGGCGACTGAAAGGCTTCGGCGGGTTGAGCCAGACCTGCCCCGCTCATCTGCTCCAACACCTCGCGAGCAATTTCCTTACCCAGCTCCACACCCCACTGGTCGAAACTGTTGATCCCCAACACCGCGCCTTGGACGAAGGTGGAATGTTCATAGAGCGCGATCAACGCCCCCAGCGAAGTCGGATTGAGTTCGCGCAGGAGAACGCTGGTGGAAGGTCTGTTGCCGGGCATCTCACGATGTCGTGCCAGCGACTCCTCCACGCCACTTCGTCGAACTTGGTCGAACGATCTGCCGATGGCAAGGGCATGCGCTTGGGCTTCCATATTGGCGATCAATTCGTCGTTACGTCGCCCCGCTGATTGCGAGACTCCAATGAAGTCGACTGGAATCACTTCCGTTCCCTGGTGGATCATCTGCATGAAAGCATGCTGGGCATCAGTTCCCACCCCGCCCCAGACCACCGGCCCAGTAGAAAAACTCACGGGAGATGAATCGTCGAGCACTCACTTGCCGTTGCTCTCCATCTCCAGCTGTT
>VFQT010004479.1_pt1 | contig 11593 bp, 9 predicted proteins | sample 3512381 | NCBI WGS metagenome assembly VFQT01 (sample SAMN10412376, study PRJNA504923) | tailings metagenome | isolation source: Relicate 2 Philex TSF3 active mining site | place: Philippines: Tuba, Benguet | collected 2017-08-29 | reverse complement strand
CGGTTGGCGCGGCGCCGGCGCGACGGGAGCCGGAGCCGGGGCCTCGGCCGGTCGGAGCAACCAGCCCGCGAGCGCGCCGACCGCGACAAGGCCCGCGATCCAGGCCCAGGCGGGAAGGCCGCCCTCCGTCGACGGCGCCTCCGAGCCGGCGCGCGTGGCGGCGGGCGCGCCGGGGGGCGGCGGGATCGCCACGCCGAGCGCGGCCTGGCGCGCGAGCGCTCCCTCCGGCGTCGGGATGGTCTCCGGGCGGGCGAGGTCGAGATCGCCGCCCTGGGCTTGGCATCGCCAGGCGAAGCCGGCGGCGCCGGTCACCGCGGTGTCCGTCGTGAAGCCGGCCGCGGCGGCCCCCGGCCCCAGCAGGGCGGCCGCCTCGGCGAGGAGCAGCAGCCAGTCCTCCGCGGCGAGGGGGCCGGAGAGGGTGCGCGAGGCAGGGGCGGCGCCGTCGACGAGCCAGGCGGCCTTGGCGCCGCTGCCCGCGAGCTCGCGCCAGCGCGAGCAGGGGATGAGCGGCGCGGCCGCGGCCAGGCGCAGCGGTTCGGGCGCGAGCCACGAGGGCTCGCCCTCCCATCGGTCCCTCCAACCGGCGAAGCGGCGCGCGATCGCCGCGGGCGGCGGCAGGGCCGCGAGCTCCTCCGGGGTGAACGCGAGGTGATGCGCGAGGCGGTTGTCGCGCCGGGTGTGGTCGAGCCCGCCCGCGGTGAAGCGCGAGAGGACGACCCAGCGGCGGCCCCCCGCCTCCAGCTGGCGGCAGGCGTAGGTCGCGCTTCCCTCGCGCTCGTGCGGCGTGCCCAGCTGCTCGAGCAGCTCCGCCAGCCGGTCGGGCATCTCGCGATGGCGGGCGACGGTGACGTAGCCGCTGCGGCCCGAGGTGAGCCCGCGCGGGGCGGAGGTGAAGACGAGGGCGAGCGGCATGGTCAGCGTCCGACGAGCATGCCGGGGCAGGCCCGGTCGAGGATCCAGAGGATGGGCGCCTCGACATGCGCCGGCGCGAGCCGCGTCGGGTCGGGCGCGATGCGGCCCTGGTTCGGGCCCGAGGGGATGACGACCGGGGTGTGGCCGAAGGAGGTCGCGGCGAAGTAGCGGATGTCGGCGGCGAGCGCCTCGGCGGTGGCGACCATCCCGGGGCAGATCTCCGCGAGGACCTTCCGGACCCGGGCGGAGTTGCGGTCGATGGCGCCGGCGTCGAGCCTACCCGCGACGACCTCGCGTTCCAGCGGCTCGGGCAGCAGGTGGGACCAGGCGTCGGACTTGCCGACGATGAAGGCGAGCGGCGTGCGGATCCGCTCCGAGGCGGGCAGGCCGAGCACGCGCTTCATGCGCGACTCGAGCTCGGCGAGGATGGCGTCCTGCTGGTCGACGCGGCCCCCGAGGCTGAGCTGGGGGTCGGCGCCTCCGGCCAGCCGCTGCTTGAAGCGCGCGTTCGCGGTGGGGTCGAAGAGGAAGAGCAGGCCGGAGGAGGTCGCGACATGCAGGGCGCCGGGCGAGTCATGGATGTCGATGCCCGGCTCGAAGTGCTCGCCCGCGTTGTCGTAGAAGATCAGGGCGCACTCGGAGCGGTCCTCCCCGGGGCGCGACACCGTGTAGATGAAGGGGCGGGGCAGGGAGACCATGCGCCCCAGCCTCGGCAGGCGCTCGTAGGTGGCGCCCTCCAGGGCGGTCTTCCCGATGAGCGCCTCCTCGGGCGACCGCGCGGAGAAGAGCGTGCTCCGCATCTGGCCGAGGAGCACGTTGCCCGAGGGGTCGCCGTCGCGGAACGAGAGCCCGAAGTCGGCCGGCAGCCGCTCCTGGAGGACCTGCGTCGCGACCGCGAGGTAGTAGGACTTGCCGGCGGAGGGCGCCCCGATGAGCGACACGATGCGGTGCGGCATCTCGAGGAAGCCGGGGGGCAGCTGGCGGCGGCAGTGGGGGCAGGCGAGGTCCGTGCACGCGCGGCCCATGGGGTCGAGGGCGAGCCCCTGGTCGTTGAAGCGCGTCGGGTGGAAGCGCAGGCGGGCGTCGGCGCCGAGCACGGGATCGCCGCGCAGCGACTCGTGCACCGCCACGCTGAGCGCGTCGCCGGCCTCGAAGCGCGTCCAGCAGACGGGGCAGATGTGGCGCCCCGTGTTGAGCTCGGCGACGGCGTGGCCGCGGGCGGGGGCGGGCGCGGGTGTCAGGACGGCCATCGCCTGCGAGAGGCTGAAGCCCACCGAGGCGCCGTCGGGCGCGCAGGCGAGGGTGTGGGGCGGCCGCCCGAGCGTCGCCGCGCGCGAGGCCAGCTCGGCGGGCGCCGCCTGGGCCAGGAGCTCCCCCGTGCCGGCGTCGAAGAGGTTCCAGCGCGCGGTGTCGAGCTGCTCGGGCAGGTCGGCGCCGGCGTCGCCGACGATGGCGAGGAGACCCTCGGCCTGGACCGTGCAGGACTCCCCGATGGGCATCGCCGCGGCGAGGCGCGCGCCGTTGACCAGCGCCGGCGACTCGGCGGGCTCGATGCGCAGGGCGCCGTCGGGGCCGGCGACCACGCGGGCGGCGGGCGCCTGGCCGGTGCCTCGGAGGAGCAGGGGGGCCTGGGCTCGGAGCACCTTGCCATCGCCGAGGCAGGACACCCAGCGGATGGCTGCCTTGGGCTGGGCGATGCCGGTGCTCATGGGGAACCAACTTCCTGTTGAAATCCCGCGGTTTGTCAGTCCAATAGTGACATGCCTCCGATGGAACCCGCCGCCGAGGACGAGAGCCTGACCGTCGAGCGCGCCCGCCAGGGCGACGCCGCCGCGTACGCGTCCCTCGTGCTCCGCTACCAGGGTCGCATCTTCGCCAAGGTCTTCTCCCAGCTGCGCAACCGCCAGGACGCCGAGGAGATCACCCAGGACACCTTCATTCGCGCCCACCGGGTCATCGCCCAGTTCCGCGGGACCGCCTCCTTCTCGACCTGGATCCACCAGATCGCGACCAACCTCGCCCACAACCGCTACTGGTACTGGTGGCGGCGCAAGCGCGACCAATCCTTCTCGCTCGACGCCGACATCGGCGAGAACGGATCAACCCTCCACGACATCCTGCCCGACGGCGCCGAGGGGCCCGGCAGCGAGGCCGTGCACAACGAGTTCGTCGCCCGCGTGGCCGAGTGCATGGCCAAGCTCAAGCCCGAGCACGCCCGCATCCTGACCCTCCGCAACGTCGAGAACCGCTCCTACGAGGAGATCGCCGAGGAGCTCGGTCTCTCCATCGGCACGGTCAAGAGCCGCATCAACCGCGCCCGCGAGTCCCTCCGCCAGCTGATGGGGGAGGATTTCCGCCGATGAGCCCCCGCGACTTCGACCATCTCGTGGGCCTCTACCTCGACGGGGAGGCCAGCCGCGGGCAGGTCCTCGCCCTGCGCGAGGCGATGCGGTCCAATCCCGACCTCCGCGCGCGTCTCGCCGCCCACGTCCGCCTGCACCGCGCCCAGGGCGCCGCGCCCCGCCGCACCCTCGCCGGCGCGCTCGCCGGCCTCCGCGCCTTCGCCGCCCGCTCCGGCCTGGCCCTCGCCCACGCCTGCGTCCTGCTGCTCGTCGTGGTGGAGCTCGATGTCTCGCTCCCCCGCATCGACGCCCAGTCCTGGGCTCCCGCCGCCGCCCGCCCGCTTGCCGAGCCCGCCGCCCTTCCCGCGGTCCCGGCCGATCCCGAGGCGCCCGTCGCCGACGAGCTCCCGCTGCCCGAGGTCCGCGAGGCGGACTTCCTGGACAGCTGAGCCGGGCAATCCGTCCTTGCCCGCGACCCCCCGCCTGGCTGTCCTGTCCCGATGGACGCGACCCCGTCGCCCAAGGAACAGGTCCTGAGGGGCCTTTCCGCCGCCCCCGGGGTGGCGGTCGGCCCCGCCTACCTGCTGCAGCGGGGCGTGGCGAAGGTCCCCAAGTACGCCATCGCCGACCCGGAGGCCGAGCTCGCCCGCCTGGCGGCCGCCATCGACGCCACCCGATCCCAGATCGAGGCGCTCCGCGACGAGGTCGCCCGGCGCCTCGGCGAGTCCGAGGCCGCCATCTTCGACGCGCACCTGCTCGTCCTGGAGGACGCGATGCTGGTCGGCGAGGTCGAGCGCCGCGTCCGGCGCCGCAAGCTCAACGTCGACCACCTCTTCTCGGTCGTCGCGGAGCGCTACATCAAGGCCATCGCCAGGATCGACGACGACTACCTGCGCGAGCGCGCCGGCGACATCCGCGACGTCACCGGCCGCGTGCTCGACAACCTCCTCGGCCTCGGCCGCGGCGGCCGCGCGGGCGAGCCCTCCGTCATCGCCGCGGCGGACCTGACGCCGTCGGACACCGCCTCGCTGCCGGCCGACGAGGTGCTCGCGCTCGCCACGGAGGGCGGCAGCCGCAACTCGCACTCCGCCATCATGGCCCGCGCCCTCGAGGTGCCCGCGGTCGTCGGCGTGCACGGCCTCGTCGCCGCGCTCGCCGAGGGCGACCTCGTCGTCGTCGACGGCGACGCCGGCGAGGTCGTCATCCACCCGTCCCCCGCCACGCTCGAGCGCGCCCGCTCGGCCGCCGAGGCCCGCGCCGCGCGCCGCGCGCGCCTCATCGCCGACGACGGCCGTCCGGACGCGGACGAGGATGGCGCCCCCTTCCTGCTGCAGGCCAACATCGGCGGGCCGGACGACCTCGCGGACGCCCGGGGGATGCGCGCGCAGGGCGTCGGGCTCTACCGGACGGAGAACCTCTTCCTCCGCCTCGACGGCTGGCCGGACGAGGCGGCCCAGGCCGCGGAGTACGCCGAGGTCGTGCGCCAGGCCGCGGGGCTGCCGGTCACCTTCCGCACGCTCGACATCGGCGGCGACAAGCACCTGACGGGCCATGAGCCGGAGGCCAACCCGTTCATGGGCTTCCGCGCCCTCCGGCTCTGCCTCGAGCGGCCCGAGGTCTTCCGCCCGCAGCTCCGCGCGATCCTGCGGGCCGCCGCCCACGGGCCGGTGTCCGTCATGTTCCCGATGGTGTCGGGACTCGCCGAGCTGCGCCAGGCCAAGGCCCGGCTCGCCGAGGCCGCGGCGGAGCTCGCGGCGGAGGGCGTCGTCCCCGCCGCGCCCGTCCGCGTCGGGGCGATGATCGAGATCCCCTCCGCGTCGGTCGTCGCCGACGCGCTCGCCGCGGAGTGCGACTTCCTCAGCGTCGGCACGAACGACCTCGTCCAGTACCTCCTCGCCGTCGACCGCGGCAACGACCGCGTCGCGCCGCTCTACGACCCCTGCCATCCCGCGGTGCTGCTGACGCTGCGCCACATCTTCGCGTCCGCCGCCAACCGCGGCGTGCCCTGCGGCGTCTGCGGCGAGCTCGCCGCCGACCCCGGCTGGGCCGCGCTCCTGCTCGGCCTCGGCGCCGACAGCCTGTCCATGACCGCGGCCGCCATCCCGGAGGTGCGCCATGTGCTCCGCCGCACGGGGCGCGGCTCGCGCGAGTCGCTCGCCGCGGCCTGCCTGCGCGACGGCGACCCCGCCGCCACCGCCGCGCGCCTGCGCGAGTTCGCCGCCGCCCATCTCAAGACCCGCCCCTGAGCCGATGCGACCCGCCGCCAATCCCCACGTCGAGTCGCTCCGCGCCTACGTCCCCGGCGAGCAGCCGCAGGGCGGGGGATGGGTGAAGCTCAACACCAACGAGCATCCCTGGCCGCCCAGCCCCCGCGCCGTCGCGGCCGCCGCCGCCGTCCTGGCCGACGCCGGCCGCCTCCGGCTCTATCCCTCGCCCGACTCGGCGCCGCTGCGCGAGGCCGCCGCCAGGTTCCACGGCCACCCCGCCGCCGACATCGTCGCCGGCAACGGCTCGGACGACCTGCTGAACCTGCTCATCCGCGCCTTCGCCGGGCCCGGCCGCCCGGTCGGCGTCATCGAGCCGAGCTACTCGCTCTACGGCGTCCTCGCCGCGGCGCAGGACGCGCCCGTCGCGCGCGTCCCCTTCCCGGCGGACGGCCGGCTCGACCCCGCGGCGATCGCCGCCTCGGGCGCCGCGCTCTTCCTGCTCACGAACCCGAACGCGCCGCTCGGCCACGCCTTCGCGCCGGGCGAGGTCGAGGCCGCCGCGCGCGCCTTCCCGGGGTTGCTCGTGGTCGACGAGGCCTACGCGGCGTTCGCCGGCGCCGACTGCGCCGCCCTCCCCGCGCGGCTCCCCAACGTCCTCGTCACGCGCACGCTCTCGAAGTCGCATGCGCTCGCCGGCCTGCGCGCGGGCTACGCGCTCTGCCCGCCGGGCGTGGCCGACATCCTCCACCGCGTGCGCGACAGCTACAACCTGGACGCCGTCGCCCAGGCGGCCGCCGCCGCCGCGCTCGACGACCGCGCCTGGCTCGACGACGCGGTCGGCAAGGTCCGCGCCGCGCGCGAGCGCCTCGCCGGCGGCCTCGCCGGCCTGGGCTGGAGTGTCCGCCCTTCGGAGGGCAACTTCGTCCTCGCCTTCCCCGCGCGCGGCTCCGACGCGCCGTCGCCGGCGCTCGCCGCGTCGGCCTTCGACCATCTCCGCGCCCGGCGCATCCTCGCCCGGCGCTTCCCGAACCACCCGCTCACCGAGTCCGGCCTGCGGATCTCGGTGGGCCGCCCCGAGGAGGTCGAGGCCCTGCTGGCGGCCGCGGCGGACTGGACGGCAGGGCGGGGTTGACTTCCCCCCTCGGCGCGGGGATGAAACCCGCATGAGCACGGCTGCCCGGACCAGCACCGTCCGGCGGGACACCGCCGAGACCCAGATCAACCTGACCGTCGACCTCGACGGCTCCGGTCGCGCCGAGGTCGACACCGGCGTCGCGTTCCTCGACCACATGCTGACCCTGCTCGCCAAGCACGCGGCCATCGACCTCAGGGTCAAGGCCTCCGGCGACACCGCGGTCGACTACCACCACACCGTGGAGGACACCGGCATCGTGCTCGGGCAGGCCATCCGCGAGGCGCTCGGCGACAAGGCCGGCATCCGCCGCTACGGCTTCTTCATGCTGCCGATGGACGAGGCCCTGGCGCGCGCCGTCATCGACCTGTCCAACCGCCCCATCCTCGTCTACCAGGCCGAGATCACCAACTACATGGTGCGCGACTTCAACATCGCGCTCGTCCGCGAGTTCTTCCAGGGCCTGACCAACGCCCTCGGCTGCAACCTGCACCTGCGCCTCGAGTACGGCGACGAGCCCCACCACATCGCCGAGGCGATGTTCAAGGCCTTCGCCCGCGCCCTCCGCGTCGCCATCGAGCGCGACCCGCGGTCCGGCGGCGCCATCCCGAGCACCAAGGGCACGCTGTGAGCGGCGCTCGCGTCCCGTCCGTCGCCCTCCTCGACTACGGCGGGGGCAACCTGCGCAGCGTCCGCCGCGCCCTCGAGGCCGCGGGCGCGTCCGTCACGCTGGCGTCCGCCCCGCGCGACGCGGAGAAGGCCGACGCCGTCGTCTTCCCGGGGCAGGGCGCGATCGGCGACTGCATGGACTGCCTCGGTCGCACCGACTTCGCCACCTTCCTGCGGGAGTGGATCGCCGCGGACCGCCCCTTCCTCGGCATCTGCCTCGGCCTCCAGGCGCTCTTCGAGCGCTCGGAGGAGGGGGGCAGGGCGGGGCTGGGCGTCTTCCCGGGTCGGATCACGCGCTTCCCCTCGGGCGGCGGCCTGCGCATCCCGCACATGGGGTGGAACGAGGCCCGGTTCGTGCCGGGGGCCGGCCTGACCGACGGCCTGCGGACCGAGGGCGAGCCCTTCTACTTCGTGCACAGCTACCGGCTCGTCGGGACCGACCCGTCGCTGGTCTGGTGCGAGACCGACTACGCGGGCACCTTCGTCAGCGGCGTGCGCCGCGGACGGGTCCTCGCCACCCAGTTCCATCCCGAGAAAAGTCAGGCCAAAGGCTTGCAACTCTACCGCAACTTCCTGACCGTGGTCGGCGACTGACCCGCGCCCCGCGGGAGTCGCCCCACCCCCTCCCGCCCATGCCCGAGAAGCCCGCCATCCTCAAGTTGGACGACAAGGAGTTCGTCCTCCCCGTCCTCGTCGGTTCCGAGGGCGAGCGCGCCGTCGACGTCCGCAACCTCCGTGACACGACCGGCCACATCACCTTCGACGACGGCTACGGCAACACCGGCGCCTGCGAGTCGGGCGTGACCTTCATCGACGGCGAGAAGGGCATCCTGCGCTACCGCGGCTACTCGATCGAGGAGCTCGCCGAGAAGTCCACCTTCATCGAGACGGCCTACCTGCTCATCTACGGCCAGCTCCCCTCCGCCGCCCAGCTCGCGGCGTTCAAGGCCCGCATCCTCGACAACGCCCAGGTCCACGAGGGCCTGCGCATCGCCCTCTCCGGCTTCCCCTCCACCGCCCACCCGATGGCCGTCCTCTCGGCCACGCTCAACACCCTCGGCTGCTACTACCCCGAGCTCGGCACCAACGAGCGCGCCCACGACCTCGCCCAGCTCGACGAGGCCGCCGCCGTGCTCATCTCGAAGGTCCGCACCCTCGCCGCGCTCGCCCACCGCGCCACCGAGGGCCAGCCCCCCGTCTACCCGAAGCCCGGCCACGACTACTGCGGCAACTTCCTCCACCTGATGTTCTCGCAGCCCAACGCGGACGCGGAGATCCATCCCGAGGTGGCCAAGGCGCTCGACCTGATCCTGCTCCTCCACGCCGACCATGAGCAGAACTGCTCGACCTCGACCGTCCGCATGGTGGCCTCCGGCGGCGCCAACCTCTTCGCCTCCGTCTCCGCCGGCGTCTGCGCCCTCTGGGGCCCGCTCCACGGCGGCGCCAACCAGGCCGTCATCGAGATGCTCGAGGAGATCCACCGCTCGGGCGACGACGGCTCGCGCTTCATCGCCGCGGCCAAGGACAAGGCGAGCGGCGTGCGCCTGATGGGCTTCGGCCACCGCGTGTACAAGAACTACGACCCGCGCGCCAAGATCATCAAGGCCCAGTGCGACAAGGTGCTCAAGGTGCTCGGCCGCAAGGACCCCCTGCTGGACATCGCCATGCGCCTCGAGGACGCCGCGCTCAACGACCCCTACTTCAAGCAGCGCAACCTCTACCCCAACGTCGACTTCTACAGCGGCATCATCCTCAAGGCCATCGGCATCCCCTCCGAGATGTTCACCGTCATCTTCGCCATCGGGCGCATGCCGGGCTGGATCTCGCACTGGAAGGAGATCGCCGAGGCGCCCAAGCAGAAGATCCACCGCCCCCGCCAGGTCTACGTCGGCGACACCCTCCGCTCGTACGTCCCCATCTCGGCGCGCGGCTGAGCGCCCGGCGGCCCCGCGGTTTCCGCTTTCCCCGGGCGGCCCCCGGGCCTAGCGTCGCCCCATGGACATCGGCGTCGTCAACGGCCCCAACCTCGACCGTCTCGGCAAGCGCGAGCCGGAGGTCTACGGCACGCGCACCCTGGCCGACCTCGAGGCCGGGGTCGCCGCCCATGCCGCCAAGCGCGGCCTCAAGGCCCGCTTCTTCCAGTCCAACCACGAGGGCGAGCTCATCGACACGATCGCCAAGTGGGCCGACGAGGGCGTCCGCCTGCTCGTCATCAATCCCGGAGGCCACACCCACGTCAGCGTCGCCCTGCGCGACGCCATCGCCGGCAGCGGCATGCGCGCCGTCGAGGTGCATATCTCCAACATCTACAAGCGGGAGTCCTTCCGCCACGCCTCGGTGACCGCCGGCGCCTGCGACGGCGTCATCACCGGGCTCGGGTTCGAGGGATACGACCTCGCGGTCGACTACCTCGCCGCCAAGGCCAAGGCCTGATCCAAGGAGGAGGGCCGACCCTCTCGGATCGGCCCTCCGTTTGGAGCCAGGCACGATAAGCCGGATTCTGTGACGGGTGGCTCTCGCCGGTCCCGCCCGCATCCATTCCTCTTTCCTCTCGGAACCGCCTCGCGGCGGTGCGACAACCCGGGTCCTCGGCGGGCGGCCTCGAACGGCCCCTGTTTGTCTTGCACCGGATTGGGTTTGCCGTGCCCCCTCGGTCGCCCTCGGGGCGGTGGGCTCTTACCCCACCGTTTCACCCTTGCCTTCCCCCTCGCGGGTTCGGGCGGTCTGTTCTCTGTGGCACTTTCCGTCGCGGCTCGCGCCGCGCCCCGGCTTGCGCCGGGAATCCTGCCCTGTGGTGTCCGGACTTTCCTCGCGGCAAGCCGCGCGGATGCGTGTGTTCTGACTGTGCGGACATGATAGGGGCTGTCCGGGCCGGGGGAAGGACAAACCCTCAGCCCCCGACCAGCGCGAGGACCTGCCGGGCCGCTTCCTGCAGCTCGCGCCAGCGTTCCCAGGCGTGCCCGCGGCCTTGGCCCACCAGCCGCAGGACGCTGCGCCATTCCATCAGGGCCCGCTCGAGGTCGCCGCGCGAGGGCGCCTCCGCGCCGTCGCCATGGGGGAGCTTGCCATGCTGCGCATATCCCCTGAGCAGCTCGGCCGTGCCCTCGCCGAAGCCCTCGGGCAGGCCCTCCCGGAGGTAGCCGGGCGCGCTGAGCGAGCGGAACGCGAGCCGGCACCCGGCGGCGAGACGGCTCGAGCTCCGCGCCGCCGCGGCGAGCCGCTCGCCTGCGCGCAGCTCCGCGAGGTCCCAGGCGAGCGCCTCCGCCCCGTAGCCGGCGTCCTCGAGCGCGACGGCGACGGCCAGCCCCTCGCCGTGCTGGAAGAGCGAGGCGATCTCGCCGCGTCGGGTGGGCCGGGCCTCGCGGTCGATGAGCCCGAGCCGATGCCACAGCCGCCCATCGCGGCCGCCGCGGCCGACGCCGCCGCCGAGCGCGTCCTCGAGCCGGATGTCCTCACGCGCCTCCTCCCGGAAGCGCGGGTTGATGAGCGGGTTGCCGCCGGCATCGGGGTGCACGCGCACGAGGGCGCGGCCGTAGTCGAGGCGGACGAGCAGCGTGTCGCCCTTGGTCTCGGGCGGCCCCGCGACGACGCCGCCTTGGGTGAGGAGGGGCAGCGCGGGGAGGACCTGGCGCTCGATGGCCTCGAGCGTCCAGCGCCCGGGCCGGTGGCGGCGCGTGTCGGGCTGGCTCAGGGCCTGGCGCAGCCATGGGGCCGGCTCGAGGACGTCGGAGCGCTCGGTGAAACGTCCGAGGGGCACGAGGCGGCCATGCCGCACCGCGCCCTCCGCCCCGCGGATGCGGCAGGGCGTGCCGTGGCGCAGGCCCTTGAGGGAGTCCGGCTTCTCGAGGGCGGGGTGCCAGGTGTCCCCGACGCGCAGCAGGGCCTCGTCCATCGGCACCTGCGTGGTGGGGCGAGGGCGTTGCCACGTGCCGTCGCGCCCCTGGAGCTCGCGCACGAGGCGGATCGGGCCCCGCGACTCAGGGGCGGCCGCCTCGGGCGTCTCCGGCAGGTCCCGGAGCGCGAGGTCGACGGGCTCGTGCGCGAAGAGCCGCCCGGCGAGCGACTCCGCGGTCGCGATGGGGTCGGCCGCGCCCGTCATGAGCCGCAGGAACGCCGTCCAATCCAGCCCGCCCGTCCGTCGCAGCTGGAGCGGGCGCGCCTCGGCCAGCCGCGGCGAGTCCCCGGTGCGCAGGGCATGGCCGCGGTCGTCGAGCCCCCGCCGTCCGGCCCGCCCGAACATCTGCAGGAGCTCGTCGGCGCGGATCTCCCGGACGCGGTGTCCGGCGACGTACTCGCGGTCGGTCACGAGCACCGAGCGGAGGGAGAAGTTG
>VFQT010004478.1_pt1 | contig 11593 bp, 6 predicted proteins | sample 3512381 | NCBI WGS metagenome assembly VFQT01 (sample SAMN10412376, study PRJNA504923) | tailings metagenome | isolation source: Relicate 2 Philex TSF3 active mining site | place: Philippines: Tuba, Benguet | collected 2017-08-29 | reverse complement strand
GCGCTCTTCTGGCAGTGGAACGACGTGTGGACCGGCCCGAGCTGGAGCGTGATCGACGTGGCGGGTCGCCCGAAGCCCGCGTTCCACGCGGTGCGCCATGCCTGCTCGCCGCGAACGGTGGCGCTCGTGCCGCGCGACGGATCCACGCAGGTCGTCGCGATGAACGACGCGGCCCAGGCGTGGTCATCGTCGGTGACGGTGCAGCGGGTGGCCGCGAACGGCCGGGCGATCCGAACGTCGCGCGTGTCCTTCACGGTCGAGCCGCGATCGGTCACGACCGTCTGCACGGCCGAGGAGGTCGTGGGAGGGATCACCGATGCATCGTGCGAACTCTTCAGCGCTGATTGCGGTGGGGAGCGCTCGATCCATCTTCCGCAGCGCGATGCGCTGATGCGCTTGCCGTTCCAGGAGCCGCTGCGGGAGTGCGTGCGGTCCGAGTCCGGCGGGCGTCGCGAAACCTGGCGCGTGACCGCCCGAGGATTGCTCATCGATGCATGGCTCGAGCCGCTCTGGCCGTGGGAGCGCACGCATGGAAACCTTCGCACCTTGCTCGACGGTGAATCGATGGACGTGGTCATTGACTGGACCACGCCCTGCGCCGAGATTCCGGTGCGCACCTGGGTCAGGTCCGCGAACGAGTTCGGCGGTCACCCCATGGAGCCCCGTGCGTTCGGGCCGTAAGGCACGCCGCAGTCCATCCATCCCATGAGCACTCCGCACGCACCCAACGTCCTTCCTCTCGACGTGCCACCCATGCCGCCTGCCGTGAGCGAGCACGAGTTCGCCCTGCACCGCGCTGCACTCGAATGGTCGCTGGCGGATCCGATCGTGATCCGGGATGCGAAGGACATCCGGGGCAGCGCGTCCTGGGAGGACAGGCTCCAACCGTTCGCGCACCAGGTGCGCAACCTCATCACGTACTGCCGACGGCTGCCCGTCACGCTGCTGGCTGACGATGTCGGCCTGGGCAAGACCATCAGCGCGGGTCTGGTGCTCAGTGAACTCATGGTGCGCGATCGCGTTCGTCGCACGCTGGTGCTGGCACCCAAGGTCCTTCTGACGCAGTGGGTCGAGGAGATGGAATCCAAGTTCGGGATCGCTGGCGCGTGCGGATCGGGTGCGGACTTCGACGAACTGATCGCGTCCAAGGCGCCCCTGGTGGTGACCACGTACGAGACCGCGCGCAGCCGGTTGGATCGGGTGCCTGACCGGGCGTTCGACATGCTGATCCTGGACGAGGCGCACCGACTGCGAAATCTGTATCCAGAGGAGCCGCCGGCCATGGCGACAGCGGTCCGAAGTGCCCTGGCAGCCCGGCGTTTCCCCTTCGTGCTCATGCTGACCGCGACGCCCATGCAGAACAGGCTGTGGGACCTGTACAGCCTCGTGGATTGCATGGCGGCTGCCCGGGGCCATCGCAATCCGTTCGGCAAGCCATCGGAGTTCCAGCGCACCTACTGCGCCGATGCATCAGGCCGGACCATCCGGCCGGACAGGGTCGAGGCCTTCCGGGGCATCCTGTCGCAGTACGTCGCCCGCACGCGCCGCGCGGATGCACGACTTGTGTTTCCCGAGCGCATCGTGCGCATGGAGCGAGCCGATGCGTCGCCGATCGAGCGCGACATCCTGCGCATCGTGTCCGGTCTCGCCCCGCATCTCGAGCGTCTCGCGCAGATCAGCCTGCTGCAGGCACAGGCATCGAGCCGTGAAGCGCTGGAGTCGCAGCTCGAGTCGATGGCCCAGCGTCATCCGGCCTGTGCACGGGCGCTCGCCGCCATTCGCGCCCTTGAACGGGATCCTGCGGGCGGATCGAAGCCCCGGATGCTGTGCGCGCTGCTGACTGCACTTCGCGAGGCTCGCGGGCCGTCATTCCGTGCGGTCGTCTTCACCGGCCGCCGCGAGACGCAATCCATGCTGGTGCGCCTGCTCACCGGCCAGGGCTTCGCCGTCGGCACGATCCGTGGCGGCGAGGGTGACCGCAATGCAGCGCACATCCGTGCCTTCAAGGCCGATCCTCCGCAGGTGCAGGTGATCGTGAGCACCGATGCCGGCGCCGAGGGCGTGAACCTCCAGGCCGCCAACGTCCTGGTCAACATCGACCTGCCTTGGAATCCGATGCGGCTTGAGCAGCGCATCGGCCGCATCCAGCGGCTGGGCAGTTCACACCGTTCAGTCGAGATCCTCAACATCGTCCTCTCGGGCACGTTCGAGGAGCAGGTGGTTGGCCTGCTGGCCACGAAGCTGCAGACCGTGGCGGCGAGCGTCGGGGACATCGAGGCCATCCTCGAGTCGACAGGCACCGATGACGAGGATGGCTTCGAGGAATCGCTGCGCTCCATGGTGCTGCGGTCGCTCCAAGGCCAGGATGTCTCGCTTGACCTGAGTGCCAAGCAGGAGAGCTGGACCGAGGCCAAGCGAACGATGGCGGAGCAGGAGGAGCAGATCGACCGCACGCTTGGGCAGCTTGACGCGATTCACCGAACGGGAGCCAAGCCTCCGGAACTGCGGGCGTGCGAGCCATCGATGGATGCCCGCGCCTTCGTGATGCAGGCCTTGGCTGCAGAGGGTGCCGAGCCACGTGCAGAGTCGGGAGATGGCCTGTCGTTCGTCGAATCAGGGGCCAGGGTCCAGGCGAGTTTCGCGCGGCAGGTCCCGCCGGGCGTCCGAAGCCTGGCTGCAGGGTCGATCGACTTCGAGCGTCTCGTCGCACGGTGGTGCGCGCGATCGGGCCATCGCGTGCGACGCGCTGCCGTGCCCGACGGTGCGGCCGTGCAGGCGGCCGTGCAGTCCTGGGTGTCGTGTCGCGGCATCGCTGCACAGGCCACGAGCATCGTCGAACGGTCGCGGGAGCCGGCCTTCGCCGGACGCATGCAGGTCTGCGTCAGGGTGAGCAATGCGTTCGACAGTTACGACACCATCCTCGACCATGGCAAGGCGGCGGTGGGCCAGCACGACATCACCGTCGACTTCTACGCTCAGCGTTGCGACGAGGAGCTCGCTCGTGCCGAGCGCTCCACGGCCATGAAGATCGCCCACGATCACCGCTGCACCGTGGCTGCCAGCCTTGTTGCGCTCGACGGCGTGCTGTCCACGGCGGTGGTCGTGCGGGTCGACGTCATGATCGAGGGCCAGGCGTACGACACCGAGCTTCGGGTGCATGGCGCCTCAGTGGTGGTGCCTGCCCCGATGGTGTCCTGTGCCATCACGTCCGCCGAGGTTCCTGAATCGTGGACCGAGGCGTGTGCGGTCACGGGTGCGCGTGCGTTGCGGCACCGGCTGGCGACCTGTGCCTTCACGGGGTCGCGCGTGCTGCCCGTGCATGCCGTGGCCAGCGCAGTCAGCGGCAAGCTGGTCCGGTCCGATCACGCACAGCGCAGCGCCGTCAGTGGCGCTACGGCGCATCCGAGCGAACTGGTCCAGGACAGCCGAAGCCTGGAATGGCTTCTTCCCTCCGAAGCGGGCCGCAGCATGGTGAGCGGCCGCGTCGTGCGCCGCGATCGAATGGTGGCCAGCCAGCGGGACCCGTCGCGCTGGGGCGCGATTGACGAGACCGCGACGTGCGCCGCGAGCGGCAAGGTGCTGCTGCTGGACGAGGTTGATCGCTGTGCCGTGACGGGCCGTACCGTGGACCGCACGCTGCTGGTCCGCAGCGACGTGGATGGGGTTTGGGCGATGCCCGATCAATGCATGACGTGCCCCTGGTCCGGTGATCGTTGCACCGTCGCGCAAGCTGCCAAGTGTTCGCTGACGCAGCTGGCCGCGAGTCCCCGTGCCATCGGCGCACGCGGCATGCTCAGGCCCTTCGCCGAGCTGCTGGCCGCGACGGCCGGGAACGTGATGCCCGAGCGACTGGCGGCTTTGCGTCTGCTGCACCCATCGCTGGCCAAGGGCAAGGAGGCCACGGCTGTCGCGAATCGCTCGGGTTCCGCCATGGCCATTGTGGTTCGGACGAGCGGTTTCCTGGGCATCAGGCCACGATCCGTAGCCATCCTCGCCTCCGTGCAGGCCGATGGCGCCCTGACCGTGCTGGGCATGAGTGCACCGTTGCGCGCCACCGGCCTCGGTTGGGAACCAGCGCCCTGATCGATCGGCCCCGCCGATCGTGCGCGGGACACCGCGATTCGGTGGGCCATCGGTTCCTTGCAGGACCTGTGCCGAATTTGCAGAGGTTTCCCGGGTCGGGCGACCTGCGTGCCTGAGGATGTGCGCTTCATGAGCCATGGGCAACGTGCCCGTCGGCTGGGGCGCCTGGGCGCCCATGAACTGATTCCAGAAGGGGGCACACATGGTGGCCAGCATCGAATCGATGGCGTTGCACGAGCCTTCGGGCGCTTCGCATGGTGGGTGGTTGGGGGTCGATTGCACTGGGCGCACGCCCGACCCTGCGTGGGTCATGGCGCTCGAGTGGGCCAATCGGCAACTCGACCCGTCGGCGATCACCAGGCACATGCAGTCCAAGCGCAGCGTGCGCCAGCTCGCCATCGATGATCTGGTGGCCCAGGGCACGCACGGCGATCGAATGGTGTGCACCATTCTTCACGATGCCGAGCACGCACCATTGACCACGAACCTGGCGCAAGTGCTCTCGCTCGGCGTGGATCTCGCGCCGCATGATCCCGCATGCCCGCACGGTCGCATGCGTCGCACGGCCCTGGTGATCGCTGCGCTCGCGTGGCACGACATCTACTTCAGTTCCACCGACCATCTCGATGACGATGCGTTCCACGACCTGCTCTTCACGGCGGTGCTGCAGGATCCGGTGCGCGACCTGCCGGGTGGCGCACTCGTGCACGAGTGGATCGATCTGGCCACGGCGGGGGGCCAGGGACTCCGTGAGCGCTGGCTCTCGTGGTACGCCAGCGATGGCGAGCGATCCGATGCCGCCGCCGATGGCGAACCGATACCGCCGCGCCGCCGGCGCGATCCGTCCCGCGATGCAGCGTTGCCGCGGCCAAGCAGGCCCTGATGGGGCGTCGATGCAATGGGTCAGTGCGGAAAATCTGAACCTTGGCTTGTGTCGCCCCGTCATGGAACCGATGGTGTTGGTGGAGGGAGTTTGAGGGACTCCGGTCGGCCTCTGCAACGATGTGCCGCAGGACAACAGCCGATCATGGGGCAGCCGCTTCGAGGGGAAGCGGCTGATCCCCTTTTTGGCAGACCTACACTGCCGCCATGACCAACGGTTCGCCCGCCTCGATGACGCCTCGTGCGCATGTGCTCGTCGGCACCGGCTGGCGCGAGTCCGAATCGACACGCTCGTTCATGGCCGTCAGCCCGATCGATGACCAGGTGCTGACCACGATCTACCCCATCAGCACACGGAACGAGCTGTCGCACATGGCTGTTGCCGCGACCGCGGCGCAGCCGCACATGGCGCATCTGGCCCTTCACGAGCCGGCGCGGTTGGCCGCCTTCCTCCGGCGGATCGCCGTCGAACTTCAGGGTGCCAAGGGTGCGATCATCCAGGCAGCGCACCTGGAAACGGCACTGCCTGCGGAGCCTCGCCTGGGCACCGTCGAGTTCGGGCGCACGCTGCTGCAACTCGAGCAGGCCGCGGCATGCTGCGATGCAGAGCAGGATGCCATCGATCGCGTTCAGGCAGGCGACGTTGCGTGTGGTGAAGCGACCAGCTGGCGGCGTCCACGCCGTGATGCGGCCGCAGGCATCGCCTCCATGCTCGAGCCGCTGGACCGGCCGGTGCTCTCGATCGGGCCGAACAACTTCCCGCTCGCGTACCACGGCTGTGTCGGCGGTGACACGGTGGCGGCCTTCGCCAGCGGTCATGCCGTCATCGCCAAGGGGCATCCATTGCACCCTGGGACGGGCGTGCTGCTGGCTGAGTGCGTGCACCGCGCGGCCATGGCGACCGACATGCCTGCGGGGTGCTTCCAGTTCCTCGCCCACGCCGAGCCCGCCGATCTGGCGTCGCTCATCGAATCATCCATCGGGGCAGTCGCCTTCACCGGAAGCCGGCGTGCCGGGCTCGCGATCAAGGCGACCTGCGATCGGGTCGGCGTTCCCGCGTTCCTCGAGATGTCGAGCGTGAACCCGGTCTGGCTGATCACCAAGGATGAAGCATCGATGCATGCCTGCGCGGATGCCTGGTTGCAGAGCGTGACGCTCGGGGCAGGGCAGTTCTGCACGAAGCCTGGCCTGCTCCTGGTTCCCGACCATGCGGCGCTCGAGCGCATCGTCTCGCGCCTGGCGCCGCAGTTCGATGCCTTGGACGATGCCACGCTGCTGAGCATCCAGGGCGCCGCCGACTTCCGCAGCGGCGTCGAGCGGCTCCGTGCAGCCGGCGCCACCCTGCACACGACTCCAATGGTGCGCACGATCGGCGGTGCTCGGGTCCGACCGGCCCTTTGCAGCGCGAGCGCCCCTGCGGCGCTTGGTGCCGACATGCTCAACGAGATCTTCGGCCCGTTCGGCCTGGTCCTCTCGCTCGACGGCGTCACGCCAGCCACGATCTACGCCGCCATCGGCGGGCAACTGACCAGCGGCATCTGGTGCGGCGCGAGCGTCGACCGCAACGCCGCGGCAGCCTGGCTTTCGCAGCTCCGACCGCACTGCGGCAGGCTGATCATGAACAAGATGCCCACCGGCGTGACGGTCACCGAGTCCATGGTGCATGGCGGGCCATTTCCTGCGACCGGTGCCGCTCTGCACACGGCGGTTGGCTTCCCAACGAGCATGCTTCGATTCGCGGCGCGACGCTGCTACGACGCCGTGCCAGCGCAGTACCGGCCGCCGCTGCTTCGTTGAACGATCGGTGCGCCGGTCAGCCGCGCGCGTCCCAAGCCTTCAGCAGTTCCGCCTCGCGCTCGGCGCTGATGCCGGGCGCACGCCCGCCCCAGGCGAAGGTCGCTGGTCGTTCGGCCTTGGTCCGCTCGAAGTCCGCGAGGGTGTCGCGCGCGGTCTCGGCGAGTGGTCGGCAGGTGAGTCCCGCGCTGAAGGCCTTGGCGCAGTTGGCACGGCCTGATCCGGCGTACTCCGGCATCTGCGGGATCCACAGCGGCAGTCCCATCCATGGCGCTACGTTCTGCTCGAGCAGCCACTGCTCGTCGCACCAGGCGAACTCCACCGGATCGCTCACGGTCGCCTTGATGCCCGCGAGCATCTCCTCGAAGCTCAGTGGTCCCTCGGGGCCGTTGGCGAGGTAGGTCCCCGCGTGGCCATCTTCCACCAGCTTGAGCATGAACGCCGCAAGGTCGCGGACATCGATGAACTGCACGCGCACGTCAGCCGGCTTGGGCGCACGCGGCGCAAGCACACGTCCGCCGCGCGCGATGCGCACGGGCCAGTAGGTGAACCGCAGCGAATCGTCGCCGGGCCCCACGATGAGCCCCGGGCGCACGACGCATGAGCGGTCGCGATACGCCAGGTTCGCCTGCTGCTCGCAGAGCGCCTTGAGCGGGCCGTAGGTCTCGCCGGTCACCTGTTCGACGGTCGGGTCGGGCATCGTTCCCACGGGCGTCGACTCGTCGGGCGCCACCGAGTTGTCGGTGAAGACCGAGATCGTCGACACGAGCTGGTAGAGGTGCGTGACGGGCTCGAGCAGCTCGGCCGATGCCTTGGTGATGCGCGGCACGTACGACGAGTTGTCGATCACTGCGTCGAAGCGAGTGCCTTCCTTGCGCATCGAGGCCACCAGCTCCTCGAGCGACTTCAGTCCATCGCCCTTGGCGGGATCGCGGTCCCCCTTCAGCTGCACGATGCCCTTGAACGCCTCGCCCGCGAAACGAGTCGGGTCGGTCTTGCCGCGGTTGAAGAGCGTGATGGTCCAGCCCTTCGCCATGGCCTGGTCGACGAGGTGCGGGCCAAGGAAACCGGTGCCGCCGAGGATCAGGATGCGCATGGCGCTCAGGCTACGCGCGGGATGGCCGGCAGTGTTGACAATCGCAACGAAAGATCAACGAGCCATGGATGGCCTGGCGGCCATTGCGGCGCGGATCGTGGACAGGGCTTCGTCGCGCACGAGCCCCGAAACCGGCAGCCGTGGCCCGCGCACCCGCTCGCTTCCCATGCCGACCTCGCTCTGCACCAGCTTGATGAGCTGCACGAACTCCGGCACCGTGTCCATCCGCAGCAGCGGCAGGAACCAGCGATAGAGCGCGGTGGCTTCGTCCATCCGACCAGCACGCGCCAAGTCGAACAGCCGCACGCTCTCTTGGGGCAGCGCATTGACCAGTCCGGCCACCCAGCCCACCGCCCCGGCCGCCACGCCCTCGACGAGCATGTCATCCAAGCCGACGAAGCACGCCACGCGGTCGCCAAGCTCGGCGCGCAGCGCGGTCGTGCGCCGCGCATCGCCGCTGGAGTCCTTCGCCGCGTGCAGGTTGGCGTGCCGGGCCGCGAAGTCCGCCACCTGCTTGGCGCTGATGTCGACGCCGTAGGCGTGCGGATTGTTGTAGAGCATGCACGGCAGTCGCGTGGCCGCGAACACCGCATCCATGTGCGCCTGGACCTCGGCCCACGGCCCCTTGTGCACGTAGGGCGGCAGCACCATCAGGCCTCCGCAACCGGTTGCTGCGGCATCGCGAGCCAGCGCGACGGCTTCTCGCGTGCTGGCGGAGGCGATCGCTGCGACGATCGGAACGCGCCCGCCAACGGATTCCAGGAGCGTGCGCCAGAGATCCACGCGCTCCGCATGGGACAGCGCGCTGCCCTCACCGAGCGAGCCGGGTGCGATGATCGCGGTGCACCCCGCATCCACCAGCCAGGCGGCATGGCGAGCGAGGAACACGTGATCGATCTCGCCGGAGGCGTCGAAGGGCGTGGTGATCGCGGGCATGACGCCGCGCCAGCTGGCGTGATCAAGGTGCATCGCAGCAGGCTACCGGGCTGCCGCATGGGGCACGCGTGCTAGAGTCGGGGCCATGGATCGACGAGGCTCCGCTGCGTCCACGTCTCTCGAGCGTCGACTCGGGCCGATCCGCACCGAGTACATGGCCGGTCGATTCGATCGCGCCCTTGAACTCGCCGAGTTCGCGATCCGCACCGATCCGCGCGAACCTGCGTTCCTGAGCATCGCGGCGCGCGTGTTGGGTGCGATGGAGCGCCACGAGCGGGCCATCGCCATGGCGGGGCGGGCCTTGGCGATCACCGACCACCCCGAGCCACGCATGGTCCGCGGCGATGCGCTGCGCGCCCTGGGCCGGACCGATGAAGCGCTCGTGGACTTCGAGCGCGCCCTGGCGATGGCGCCGCAATCGCGGGACCTGCTGCTTGCCTTGGTGACCACGCTTGAAGAGGCGGGTCGCCTTGAGCAGGCGCGCGATCGGCTTGGACCGCTCGCCACCTCGCTCCCCACCGAGACCGCGTCCGATCCCCGCGCGGCCCACGAAGTCGCGAAGCTCGAGATCCATGACGCCCGGTTCGATGCGGCCGTCGCGCGCATCGATGCGGTGCTCCCGGCGGCGGAGCCCGGTGGCATCGCGTCGACGATGCTGCTGCACCTGCGCGCCAAGGCGCTCGATCGCGCGGGTCGTTACGACGAAGCGTGGGCCAGTGCCATGCGGAGCCATGCCGACCGCGGCATCCGGTTCGATCCGTCGACCCTTGATGCCGCGGCCACGGCGGCGATCGCGCGCTGGTCGCGCCAGGCACTGCGAACGGAACACGGCGAGGGCATCGACGATCCGCTGCCCATCTTCGTGGCGGGCATGCCGCGCAGCGGCACGAGCTTGGTCGATCAGGTCATCCATGCGCACCCCAATGCGGCGGGCGTGGGCGAACTGGAGATGATGGAGCGCTGGGCCGAGTCGATCGGCATGCCGGGGCGCCGTCACGAATCGGGCCTGCGGATCGGTTCGCGCTACCTGTCCGAACTGCGCCGCCTTGCGCCGGATGCGTCTCGGGTGGCGAACAAGGCGCTTGGCAACGCCGGCGTGCTCGGCCATCTCGCCAGCCTCTTCCCGGCGTCGTCCCTGGTCGAGGTCGTCCGCGATCCACGCGATGTCGCGGTGTCGTGCGTGTTCGGCACCTTCAACGCGGTGCGATTCCCCTGGACCGCACGCCCTGAATGGGTCGCTGCGGCGTGGAGCGCCTCGCGCCGCATGATGGAGCACTGGGCCACCGTGATCCCGCAGCCCGTGCTTCGCGTGCGCTACGAAGACCTGGTCTCGCGGGGGCAGCCTGAACTCAAGCGCCTCATCGCGCATGTCGGCCTTCCATGGGACAGCGCCGTCGAGTCGTTCCACGCCTCACGGCGCACGGTGCGCACGCTGAGCTATGACCAGGTGAGCAAGCCGCTGTACACGTCCTCGGTCGGTCGTTGGCAGCACTACGAGCGCCACCTTGCCGGCATCGATTGGCCTCAGCCGAGCATCGAGGGATAGTGCGGGTCGTACTGCACGCGGTGGATCAGTTCCTCCATGTGTGCCATGCCATCGATGGCCGCCGGTTCGGTGGCCAGCCCGCGTTCGACGATCAGCCGGGCCACGCGTGCAGCGAGGAATGAACTGGTCTCGACGATGCCCGACATCGGCGGGTAGATGAGCCCCACGTCGAGGTCCTGGTCCGTCACCCGCTCGGCGAGCGCCTCGGCGGCGACCAGGAACATCTCGTCGGTGACGCGTCGTGCACCCGTGGCGTAGACCGCCAGGCCCACAGCGGGATAGATGTAGACGTTGTTGCCCTGTCCGGGAACGAACAGGCGCCCGTCATGGTGCAGCGGCTGGAACGGGCTGCCGCTGGCGAAGATCGCGCGACCATCCGACCATTGGATCGCTTCCTCGGCCGTGCATTCGCTGCGCGAGGTTGGGTTGCTGTACGGGAAGATGACCGGTCGCTGGTTGAGCGAGGCCATCTCGCGGATGACCTCCTGGCTGAACGCCTTCGCCACCGTGCTCACACCGATGAGCACGCTCGGTCGCACCGCCCGCACGGCCTCGATCAGCGTGGTGGCGCTGCCGCCCGCGAAGGGGTGGGCGTAGCGCTGCTGGTAATCGGCGAGCCCGGGCGATGCGCTGGTGATCAGGCCCTTGGAGTTCATGAACCAGCAGCGGGCGCGCGCATCGCCTTCGGGAAGTCCCTCGCGCATGAGCTGCATGCAGATGAGGTCGGCGATCCCCACGGCGGCACTGCCGGCGCCGAAGAAGAGGTAGCGATGATCGCGCATCGATGAGCCCGTCATGCGAGCGGCGCCGAAGAGCCCGGCGACGGCCACGGATGCGGTGCCCTGGATGTCGTCGTTGAAGCAGCAGACCCGGTCGCGGTAGCGCTCGAGCAGGGGGATCGCGGTCTTGTTGGTGAAGTCCTCGAACTGGATGCATGCGCGCGGGAAGACGTCCTGCACGGCCTCGACGAACTCATCGACGAAGTCGAAGTACTCGTCGCCGGCGACGCGCAGGTGGCGCGCGCCGGGATAGAGCGGATCGGCCAGGAACGACTCGTTGTTGGTGCCCACATCGAGCACCACCGGCAGGCACGCCTCGGGCGGCACGCCCGCGCAGGCGGTGTAGAGCGCAAGCTTGCCGACCGGGATCCCCATGCCGCACACGCCCAGGTCGCCCAGACCCAGGATGCGCTCGCCGTCGGTGACGACGATGAACCGCACGTCGCGCTCGGGCCAGTTGCGCAGGATCTCGGCCAC
>VFQT010004477.1_pt1 | contig 11596 bp, 6 predicted proteins | sample 3512381 | NCBI WGS metagenome assembly VFQT01 (sample SAMN10412376, study PRJNA504923) | tailings metagenome | isolation source: Relicate 2 Philex TSF3 active mining site | place: Philippines: Tuba, Benguet | collected 2017-08-29 | reverse complement strand
GAGGCGAGCCATTGGGATTGAATGGATAGCGCTGCGTTGCCTTGCCGTAGTGATCTATAAAACGCATGGCTGCTAAGTGATTGGATTCAATCTGTTGATAATTGCCTTGGTGTTTAAAGTTCGCATAGCCTTCACCATGTGCTACTGCAATGGGTAAATGACTTTCAGCCATGCCTTTGAAGAATAGCGATGGAGAATCCAACACTTCCACCATCACCAAGCGCGCTTCGTATTGCTCCGATTGATTACGCGTGAACTTCGGCCACGCATCCGCTCCGGGAATGAGTTTCGATAAATTACTCATCATCTGACAGCCATTACAAACACCCAAGGCAAAGCTGTCGGTGCGATTAAAGAATTGAGTGAACTGATCACTGAGCATTGGGTTAAAGAGAATAGTCTTAGCCCATCCTTCACCGGCTCCGAGTACATCGCCGTAACTGAATCCACCGCAGGCAACTAGGCCTTGGAACTCGTTAAGGTGTGTACGGCCCGCAAGCAAATCGCTCATGTGGACATCGTGCGTAGCAAAACCAGCAAGATCCATTGCATACGCCATCTCCAGATGTGAGTTCACACCCTGCTCGCGTAATATGGCGATCTTTGGTCGAATTGTTTTTTGGAGGTAAGGTGTAATGATGTTCTCGTTGGGATCAAATGTGAGCTTCGGGCTCATACCCGGGTCCTTAGCGTCATCCAAGGCATTGAACTCACTATCAACGCATTCAGGGTTATCGCGCAGGCGTGCAATTTGATAGCTGGTGTTTTGCCACAGTTTTTGCAAGGCAATGCGGCCCTCTGTATAGATGCATTTGGCATCGCGCCAGATCTCTAAGGTGTCATTCTGATTGGGTTTACCAATCACATGGCTGAAGGCGCTAATGCCCTGCTCTCGCAAAATAGCAAAGACCTGATCGCGCTTTGAGCGTTCAATCTGAATCACGACCCCAAGCTCTTCGTTAAACAAGGCCCGCATGGTTTGCTCGTGGCGACGACCACTCACTTGGCTAGCCCAGTTCTTCGCATCGCCATAATCCTGTTCGGTACGCGAATCAATGCAGAGCAGATCAACATTGATGGAAATACCACAATGACTGGCAAAGGCCATCTCCGCAACGCAAGCAAGGAGCCCTCCGTCCGAACGATCGTGATAGGCCAATACCATTTGTTTGGTACGCAGTTGTGTAATCGCTTCGGCGAATCCCCTTAGGACCTCAGGTCTGTCAACGGATGGTGCTTCGGAATCGGTTTGATCAAACACTTGGGTGAGAATGCTACCTGCCATGCGATTTTGATTGCACCCTAGATCAATCAGAATCAGCTCGGTATCTGCGATCTGGGTGTGGAGCTGCGGTGTCAATGTCTTACGTACATCATGCACTGGCGCAAACGCTGAGATGATGAGTGAGACCGGTGCAATCACTTGTTTGGTTTGATTCTGATCCTGCCAGGTCGTGGCCATTGATAAAGAATCTTTCCCGACTGGGATCGAGATTCCTAAGGCTGGACAAAGCTCCATACCGACGGCTTCTACTGAGGCAAAGAGTTTGGCATCCTCGCCCGCTTGACCACAGGCAGCCATCCAGTTCGCTGAGAGCTTAATGTCATCAATCCGTTGAATATCCGCTGCCAGAATATTCGTGATGGCTTCACCCACCGCCATCTTGGCTGCGGCTGGCGCATTAAAGAGAGCTACGGGGGTGCGCTCACCCATACTCATGGCTTCTCCACGATAGCCCTGATAATCCATCGTGGTAACCGCGCAATCAGCCACCGGTACTTGCCATGGGCCCACAAATGGGTCGCGCGAGTTCAAGCCACCCACGGTGCGGTCTCCAATCGTAATTAAGAAGGATTTACTCGCCACCGTTGGTTGTTGCAATACCGCCTCAATTGCTGCTTTGAGATCAATCTCATTGCAATTGATGGGAGTAAATTGCTCGTGCGTGCTTTGTACATCGCGGTGCATTTTGGGAGGCTTACCTAAGAGTATCTCCATGGGCATATCAATTGGATACTGTTGATCTGGGTTGGCGCTTTGCTGTTGATCATGCAATTGCAGTTGACGCTCCTTTGTGGTGTGGCCCACAACGGCATAGGGGCAACGCTCACGCTCGCACAAAGCGGCAAAGCGCTCAAGGTCTTTAGCGTGGATCGCAATCACATAGCGCTCTTGCGACTCATTGCACCAGATCTCGGCAGGACTCATACCACTCTCTTCAAGCGGAATGTTGCGTAGCTCAAATTGCGCACCCAGCTTAGCGCTATCGGCGAGCTCAGGAAATGCATTCGATAAGCCACCTGCCCCTACATCATGGATTGAAACAATGGGGTTGTTCTCTCCTAACGCTCGGCACTGATTAATCACCTCTTGCGCACGACGCTCAATCTCGGGGTTACCACGCTGCACGGAGTCAAAGTCAAGGTCGGCGGTATTGGTGCCGGTTGCCATGGAGCTTGCTGTCCCACCGCCCATGCCAATCCGCATACCAGGGCCGCCCAACTGAATCAGTAGGTCGCCATCCAGAATGGTTTTCTTATGCGTGTGGATGTCTTCAATGGCTCCAATCCCACCAGCGATCATGATGGGCTTGTGATAACCACGACGCTTACCTGCAATGGTTTGCTCAAAGACCCTAAAGTACCCTCCCAAATTAGGGCGCCCGAACTCGTTATTGAAGGCAGCGCCACCCATTGGGCCATCGATCATGATTTGTAAGGGGGTCGCAATCCGCTCTGGTTTGCCATAGGGCGTTTGCTCCCAGGGCAAGTTCGTGCCAGGAATATGCAAGTTCGATACTGAAAACCCAGTAAGTCCTGCTTTGGGTTTGCCACCAATCCCCGTTGCGCCCTCATCACGGATCTCCCCACCCGATCCCGTCGCCGCCCCCTGAAACGGAGCAATTGCAGTGGGATGGTTGTGGGTCTCAACCTTCATTAGAGTGTGTACTAGAGCACGCTTGGTGTGGTATTGCCCTGCCGGGCCCGTGGAGCTCCATACATCCGCTTCGCACCCTTCCATAATGGCCGAGTTATCCGAGTAAGCCACTACTGTCCCTTTGGGTTGTAAGCGGTGCGTATTCCGAATCATGGCAAAGAGCGAGTGTTCCTGCTCCTTTCCATCAATTGTCCAACTCGCATTAAAGATTTTGTGGCGGCAGTGTTCGCTGTTCGCTTGGGCAAACATGATTAACTCAACATCGCTGGGGTTACGACCTAAGCGTTTGAAGTTCTCTTCAAGATACGTGATCTCATCGGCCGAGAGGGCCAAGCCCAAAGCGTGGTTTGCATCATCAAGCGCTTGTTGACCCAAACCAATCACATCAATTCGGGTGAATGGGCGATCAGGTAAGGTTTGATAGAGGGCATTCGCCTCTTCTGGCGAGGCAATGATCGCCTCGGTCATGCGATCAAATAAGCTGGCTTGGAGAATCCGTTCTTGCTCTGGGCTAGGGGTGCGTTTAGTACTCCATTGATAATCAATGCCGCGCTCGATTCGGAGGACTTTTAATCCGCACTGATGAGCGATATCCGTCGCCTTGCTTGCCCACGGAGAGACCGTGCCAAAGCGAGGAATAACAATCGCACGATTTGGCGCTACCTTTGCTTCAAACGGTTCTCCATACTGCAACAGTGCGTTTAAGGTTGCTAGCTCATCGCTAATCAGTTCATTGGTGGACCAAACAAAGTGCAGATACTGAGCATGAATCGACTGAAGCTCAATCCCCTCATTCTGGAGGTGACTCAGAAGCCGTTGTTGACGGAATACAGAGAGGGCATCAGCCCCGGGCAGACAACGGAAAAAGGACATCTTTTAATTATAAGAGCCCTGCGATCCCAACCATCGTTTTAGACCAGACGACCACCTTGCAGGGTTAATTGACGGCTACAGCGCTTTGCGAGTTGAGGGTCATGGGTCACCAGGATTAAGGTGGAGCCGTTCTCGCGGTTGAGCTCAAAAAGGAGTTCAATGACTTTGGAGCCGCTGGCCTCATCCAAACTACCAGTGGGCTCATCAGCAAACAGAATGGATGGCTCACTCACAAATGCACGGGCTAAGGCCACGCGCTGCTGCTCACCACCCGATAAGGTTTTTGGGTAATGCATCAAGCGTTGCGATAAACCGACGCGTGCGAGGCAATTGCCCGCGAGCTCACGTGCTTGAGAGAGGGGCGTACCGCGGATCTCCAAAGGCAGCATGACGTTCTCAAGGGCATTGAGATGCGGCACTAGCTGAAAGGACTGAAACACAAAGCCCACAAACTGACCTCTTAGTTTTGCCCGACCGTCTTCATCCAATCGACCAAGATCCTGTGCCATGAGCTCGATCGAGCCACTCGTGGGTAGATCTAAACCGGCCATCAGACCCAACAGTGTGCTCTTACCGGATCCCGATGCCCCCACAATAGCTACCGACTCTCCTGATCGAATCGTGAAATTAATGTCTTGCAAAATAGCAAGCGGTCCGTCGCTGGTCTGAACCGTTTTACCCACACCTTTGGCCTGCAAGGCTGAGGCAGATTCATGCACAATAGTCAATGTGAATCCTTTGTTTAAACAATTTGTTGTTGGATTGGCCTCCATCTTACTCGTCAGTGCCGCACCCGTGCAGGCACAAACCACTAAGACCCCAAGCGCGACTCCACAACTCCTCGTTCTAGGCGATAGCCTCTCCGCAGAATATGGACTGCCACGCGGCAGCGGTTGGGTGGGATTGCTCCAGAATCAATTACGCAAGGATGGTAGCGTTTGGCAAGTGGCCAATGCCAGTATCAGCGGTGAGACCACTGCAGGTGGCTTAAGTCGTCTGCCAGATCTCTTAAAACGCATCAAGCCTCGTTTAGTGATTATTGAACTGGGCGCCAACGATGCCCTGCGAGGACTCTCACTCGCGGCTACCCAGAAAAACCTCAAAGAGATGATCGTGATGAGTAAGAAAAGTGGCGCTGAGGTCTTGCTCCTAGGGATGCAAATCCCCCCAAACTATGGCCAGGAATACACCAAACAGTTTGCCCGACTTTTTGTGACCCTATCGCAGTCGGAGCAAGTGCCCCTACTCCCATTTTTTTTGGAGGGTGTCGCTACACGGCCTGAGTTATTTCAGGCGGATCGGATTCATCCAAATGAACAGGCTCAACCAATTATGTTCAACAACGTATGGAAGGCTCTCGAGCCATACCGAGAGCTTCTTAAAACCAATTGATTATTACTTCAGTGGATTAATAATCTTCACATCTGCCAAGATGCGCATGTGATTGAGGAAGGCCGCAAACTCTGCTTGAGCTGCTAACGCTTCCATTTGCTGTGCTTGTGCGGCACGCATTTTGGGGTCTCCGGCTGGGGGTTGTCGAACCTGATCAACCCGATACAGAGTGATTCCATCAGAGCCTTGGGCAGATACCACGACAGGTAGTTTGGCTGGATCAACCACCATCACTGCGTCCAACTGTGGGCCAACAAGGTCGGTTGGCTTATTACGTGAGACCCATACTGGTTTACCAAAACCATTGGTGTCATTGGGATTCTTTTGCAGGGCCTCAAAGCGCGTACCCGCTGCTTCGGCGGCTAGTTTTTGAGCAGCCTTCAGACTGTACTGGCGGCGTACTTCAGCGCTCACCTCTTTGTAAGGCAGAACCTTGGCGGGGTAGAAGGTCACCACCCGTGCCGATACAAACGTGCCAGGAGCAATTTGTACCGCTTCAATGTTGCGTTTGTTCTTGAGCGCTTCATCATTAAATAGGGCTTGCACCACGCGACGGTCATTCATGGGGTGATCTTTGGAGAGGCTCGCTTGACCATTGCGCCCCACCCCTTTGGCCGACTGAATGGAGAGCTTTAATTTATCCGCTGCGGGTTTAAGACTGTCTGCTTGATCGTAGGTGATATTGGCAAACTGATCCGCCTTATCATTAAATACTTTAGCGTCTTCCTTGGGATCGGCTTTGAGAACCAAGAACTCGACATCGATGGTCTCTGGGGCCTCGAACAGTTTGGTATTTGCCTCGTAGTACTCTTGCAACTGGGCATCGGTCGGGGTCACCTTGTTTACAAACTCATTCGCGGTAAAGCGTAAGGATTGAACCTGGCGTTCGGTCTCATACATCGTTGAGATCATGCTCGCTAATTTTGGATTGGGTAACTCGGTACGCGCCACTACGGTAACCAGTTGCTGAATCATGAGATCAAAGCGTTGAGCGTTCTCAAATTGATCAACGGTCATCCCGACATTCGCTAACAGTTGACGGTAGCGTGCCGAGTCAAAGCTGCCATCGGGCTTATACATCGCCTTGATCTCGGGGATCTGCGCTAAGCTTTGACTGAGGTAGGCATTGCTGATGCTCAGCTTGAGGTCGCGTACGGCAAATGCCAAGAGGCGCTGCTGGATCAACTCATCCAATACCGCTTGACGGAAGGGCAAACTCTGAGCAATCTGAGTGGTCCCACCAAAGCGCTCGGCTTGACGCTTGGCGTTGTTATCCACCTCTTGGGTGGTAATCGGTTTGCCATCAATCTTGACCAGATCGGTATCTTTGTCAAAGAAATCCGTATAGCTCGAGATGCCAAAGAGCGCAAATGACGGAACAATAAAAAGAAGCAGGATGATCTGCGCTAGTTTTTGGTGTTTACGTACGGAATCGAACATGGATTAGAAGAAATGGTGGGTGCTAACGGGATCGAACCGCTGACATTCTGCGTGTAAGGCAGACGCTCTACCAGCTGAGCTAAGCACCCTTAAAACTGACAACCGAGATTGTAACTTAATGTTTGATGACGTCTCCACTTGCAGGGCTGCTGGTTTGCTTCGCAGCCTCGGCAGCCTTTTTGGCCAACTCCTCAGGGCTGGGATCAGGTAGGGGCTCAGCCTTGCGCTCGAGGGCAAGCTCTAAGACCTTATCAATCCAGCGAACTGGAACAATCTCGATCGCATTCTTCACATTATCCGGAATATCAATCAAATCCTTGACATTCTCTTCCGGAATTAGGACTAATTTAATCCCACCGCGGTGTGCCGCGAGAAGCTTTTCTTTCAGGCCGCCAATCGGGAGTACCTCACCGCGCAAGGTGATCTCACCGGTCATGGCAATGTCTGAACGCACGGGGATTCCGGTAAATACTGAAACCAGTGCAGTTGTGATTGCAATACCTGCCGATGGACCATCTTTGGGGGTGGCGCCCTCTGGGAAGTGAATATGAATGTCTTTCTTCTCGAAGGCCTCATCGACAATGCCGAGCCCCTTGGCGCGCGAGCGCACCACTGTTCTGGCAGCCTCGACGGATTCTTTCATCACATCACCAATGGAGCCAGTGCGCGTAATTGTGCCCTTACCTGGCATCAGCGCTGCTTCAATGGTGAGCAAATCACCGCCGACCTCAGTCCATGCCAGACCCGTAACCTGCCCAACTTGGTTCTCCTTCGCGGCGGAGCCAAAGTCAAACATGCGCACCGATAGGAATTTCTCGAGATTATCAGCATCGACTTTGATCGGTGCACTCTCTTTTTTGAGGAGCAGCATCTTCACGGTCTTGCGACAGATTTTGCTAATCTCGCGCTCGAGTGCACGAACCCCTGCCTCACGCGTGTAATACCGAATGATGTTCCGAATCGCGCTCTCATCAATGGTGAGTTCACCGTCTTTCAAGCCATTGTTCTTGATTTGCTTTGGAATGAGGTAGTTCTTCGCAATGCTGAGTTTCTCATCCTCGGTATAACCGGCTAAGCGGATCACTTCCATACGATCAAGCAAAGGGCCTGGAATGTTGAGCGAGTTCGCGGTTGCTACAAACATCACATCCGAGAGATCAAAGTCGACTTCGACATAGTGATCTTGGAAGGTATGGTTTTGTTCTGGATCTAAGACCTCAAGCAAGGCACTGGCGGGGTCACCACGGAAGTCCATGCCCATTTTATCGACTTCATCGAGCAGGAACAGTGGATTACGGACACCCACCTTGGTAAGGCTACTCAGAATCTTGCCTGGCATTGAACCAATATAGGTCCGGCGATGCCCCCGAATCTCCGACTCATCGCGCACACCACCCAAGGCCATGCGCACGAACTTACGGTTCGTGGCGCGTGCAACCGATTGACCAAGGGAGGTCTTACCCACTCCGGGCGGTCCAACCAAACACAAAATGGGTGCTTTGACGCGATCTACCCGCTGTTGAACCGCGAGGTACTCCAGAATACGTTCTTTCACTTTATCCAGACCATAGTGATCTTCGTTCAATACCTTCTCGGCATTGCTGAGGTCATTATTGATCTTGCTCTTCTTGCGCCATGGCAAGTTCACCAAGGTATCAATGAAGTTACGAATCACCGTCGCCTCAGCGGACATTGGTGACATGAGTTTTAATTTCTTGAGCTCAGACTCGGCCTTTTTCAAGGCCTCCTTGGGCATGCGTGCCGCTTTAATGCGCTTCTCCAGCTCTTCAAGATCGGCACCTTCTTCACCCTCGCCCAATTCCTTCTGAATCGCTTTAACCTGCTCGTTGAGGTAGTACTCGCGCTGACTCTTTTCCATCTGGCGCTTCACGCGACCACGGATCCGCTTCTCGACTTGCAAGATATCAATTTCGCTCTCAAGATCCGTTAAGAGACTTTCTAAACGTTGCATCACCCCGTTCATTTCGAGTAAGCGCTGCTTTTGCTCCAGCTTCACCGGCAGGTGCGCACAGATGGTATCCGCTAAACGGCTGGGATCATCAATTCCTGCGAGGGATGCCAAGATCTCTTGGGGGATTTTTTTATTGAGTTTGACGTACTGATCAAACTGAGCCATGATCGCGCGGCGCAGTGCTTCAGTCTCGTGTGCGTCGACCACCTCAATCTCTTTGGGAGTGGCTTCACAACTGAAGTAGCCTAGGCTATCTTCAATCTGGCTCACTTCAGCGCGTTGCGAGCCTTCGACCAGGACCTTCACGGTACCATCAGGCAGTTTGAGCATTTGCAAGATGCTGGCAATACAGCCCACTTCATAGAGGTCCTCAACCGAGGGCTCATCTTTGGCGGCGGCTTTTTGTGCCACGAGCAAGACGCTCTTGCCGGTTTCCATCGCGGCCTCCAGGGCTTTAATGGATTTGGGGCGACCCACAAACAATGGGATCACCATATGGGGAAAGACCACCACGTCCCTTAAGGGCAACAAAGGTAACTGGATGGGTTCAGAAGGAAGTAATAATTGTCCTGGCATTGCGTTGTTCTCCAGTTAGATCTACGGCTAGCATACTACCTATATGGGGAGTTCATCGAGAAACTCAATACCAATCATACAAAAAAGATCAAAAATACCCTAAATTAGGGTTCATTTTGCAAAAACGGGCTGATTTCAGGGGGTTTTGTGACAAAGGCCTAAGCCTTTTTGCTCAGGGATGACTCTGCATCATCGCCACCCTGTTTGTACACAATCAAAGGCTTAGCGCCAGATTGCACGGTGCTATCGTCGATCACGACTTTTTGGACATTCTTCATCGATGGAAGTTCGTACATGACATCCATCAGCACCCCTTCGAGCAGAGATCGTAGCCCTCGGGCACCGGTTTTACGGGCAATCGCCTTCTTCGCAATCGCACTTAAGGCCTCGGGACGAACCTCTAACTCCACGCCCTCCATCCCAAGTAAGGCTTGATATTGCTTCACCAATGCATTTTTGGGTTCGGTCAAAATAGCGACCAAAGCGGTCTCATCAAGCTCCGCCAAGGTTGCGAGTACTGGTAGGCGCCCAATCAGCTCCGGAATCAAGCCAAATTTGATGAGATCCTCGGGCTCCACTTCCGCGAGAAGCTGGCCAATGCCCCGGCTGTCTTTGGCAGCAACTTCTGCCCCAAAACCAATTCCAGTCTTTTGGGTACGTTGCTGAATGACTTTCTCTAAGCCATCAAAGGCGCCACCACAGATAAAGAGGATGTTGGTGGTATCGACTTGCAAGAAGTCTTGATTGGGGTGCTTGCGTCCACCTTGGGGTGGCACTGAGGCCATCGTGCCTTCAATCAACTTGAGCAGAGCCTGTTGCACACCCTCACCCGAGACATCACGGGTGATGGATGGATTATCTGACTTACGTGAGATCTTATCGATCTCATCGATATACACAATACCGCGCTCGGCCTTCTCAATGTTGTAGTCGCAGTTTTGCAAGAGCTTCTGAATGATGTTCTCAACATCTTCGCCTACGTATCCGGCTTCGGTTAATGTGGTGGCGTCGGCCATCACAAAAGGCACATCCAGCATGCGCGCTAAGGTTTGCGCTAACAAGGTCTTACCAGAACCAGTCGGACCAATGAGCAGAATATTACTTTTGGCCAACTCCACACCATCGACTAGTGGCTTGTTATTACCCGCTTGTGCAGTCGCAGTTTTCTTAGCATCTTTGGGCGCCTCTGCTTTATCGCCCTCTCCCTTTTTCACTTTCGGTGCAGGCAGATGCAATAAGCGCTTGTAGTGGTTGTAAACAGCCACCGCTAAGGTTTTCTTGGCGAGATCCTGACCGATCACATACTGATCAAGGTTTAAGCGGATCTCTTGGGGAGATGGCAGCGCATCGCCTTTATTAGCCAGCGGCTCTTTGGCGATCTCTTCTTGAATAATGTCGGTGCATAGATCGATGCACTCATCACAAATAAACACCGATGGGCCGGCAATGAGTTTCTTTACTTCATGCTGGCTTTTGCCACAGAAGGAACAGTACAGCGTTTTATCCGTGGTGGTGGTTTCGCTCATCGCTTGTTCTATGTATTAGCTACCGCGTTGATCGATTACTTTATCAACCAAGCCATAATCGCGCGCTTGCTCGGCTGACATGAAATTATCGCGATCGGTATCTTTGGCGATGGTCTCAATCGTTTGACCGGTACGTTGCGACAAAATCGTGTTCAAACGTTCACGCAAGTACAAGATCTCGCGGGCTTGGATCTCAATATCCGAGGCTTGACCGCGGGCACCACCTAATGGCTGATGAATCATGACGCGCGCATTTGGCAAGGCATAACGCTTACCCTTTTCACCAGCGGCCAGCAAGAAGGCGCCCATACTGGCAGCCATTCCCATGCACAAGGTACTCACATGGGGTTTGATAAATTGCATGGTGTCATAGATTGCTAAACCAGCAGAGACCGATCCACCCGGGGAGTTGATATAGAGCGAGATCTCCTTATCGGGGTTCTCACTCTCCAGAAATAACAATTGCGCAATCACCAGGTTGGCGGTTTGATCATTAACCTCACCCACCAGAAACACCACCCGCTCTTTCAATAGACGTGAGTAGATATCGTAGGCACGCTCTCCTCGTCCAGAGGTCTCTACTACCATTGGGACTAAACCAAGGGCTTGGGTCTCAAGTGCGCTCATGCTCATTGACTTTCTAGATTGATCATTGCCTATTAGATTAACTCATTTTGCTGAGTTCTTCGAAACTAACCGATTGATCGGTTACCTTCGCGAGGCCGCAAATGTGTTTCACGACGTTCTCCTCAAGAACCACGGCTTCTACCTCTTTAAGGCGGCTTGGATCGCTGTAATACCAGCGCACTACTTCTTTGGGGTCTTCATAGGTCGCGGCGGTCTCTTCAATTGACGCTTTAATTTGATCAGGGGTCGCGG
>VFQT010004475.1_pt1 | contig 11599 bp, 11 predicted proteins | sample 3512381 | NCBI WGS metagenome assembly VFQT01 (sample SAMN10412376, study PRJNA504923) | tailings metagenome | isolation source: Relicate 2 Philex TSF3 active mining site | place: Philippines: Tuba, Benguet | collected 2017-08-29 | reverse complement strand
CGCGCCAGTTCTTCTTGGATTGCAGGATGCTCATCATGCCCAGCACCTTGCCGACGCCATCGGCGGAGAGAAATTCGGTGGCGGTCGGCACGATCACCAGATCGGATGCCCAGACCGCGCGTTCCTGGATGCCGCCCACACTGGGGGCGGTGTCAAAGAGGATATAGTCGGGTCCTTCTTTAAAGAAGCGACTGACCGTTTGCCGGATGGCCGAGACCGGGCTGTCCTGTGCGTTCAGGACTGTTTGAGCTGCCATGGTCTGCTGGTCGCCCGGCAGGATCGTGAGTCCTTCGCGCCCGGAGAAACGCACCCAGGATTGAATAAAGGCGGTCTCCTGCGGCGTCATCCCCATCGTGAGCAGGTAAAAGACACCCGGTTCCGGACTGCGCCCCAGGGCCGTGGCGGACTGCCCCTGCGGATCGAGGTCGATCAGGAGCACACGCCTGCCTTTCTGGACAAGCGCGTGTGCAAGGGATACGGCCGTGGTGGTCTTGCCCACGCCGCCCTTTTGATTGGCAATGCAAATGATTTTTGTGGACATCAGCTGAGTTCCTGAACCATCAACGTGGTTCGCGAAATAATGTGGTTGTTAATAGAAAAACGATTAACCCCAACGCGATTGGACCGAGACAAGTGATGACACCTGAGAGAATTCCTGCAACCATGCTTTAGCCACCTTTGAATTCCAGGGAACCGGCTCCATCCGAAACCAGGATGTCAGGAGGGGTCGAAACGGGCGACTCGACTGGAATCATGCCGAGCTTTTGCAATTCCCTGCGTATGATCAAGGCGGCCTGGGCCTTGAGGGCACGGTACTCACGTTGCGCCAGATCATGTAGCGCGGTCATTTCGTGATCCCGCAGATGGATAATGACTTTTGCCATGTTCACCTCATGTAAGAAAAAATAAAGAGCTGTGTAACAACAGCTCTTTTATCAGGCATGAGTCAAGTATTTCTCGGATTTGATGTATGGGAATTCTATGGGAATTCAATCCACTTATTTGGACAGTCCCTCTTCAACAAGCCCGGGGATCCTTTATGGAAAATCGTCCATCCCTTCCTGCGCCCGCTTGGGCTTATACATGAATTCGCGTTCGGTACAACGTGATCTGGCACCGCTTGCACCTGATCCCAGTCCAAGCGTCAGGAGTCTATTTGGAACCGGCCCGCTTTCGGATCTCGTCAATGGCCCGTTGACGCCAGAGACTGTAATAGGTTTGTTCGGAAACAATTGGGGAACCATCCGGATTGGTACCCAGATGTTCTGCAATTAATTCCCCCAGGGTAAATGCATCCCGGATCGGGTCGCGGTTTTCCCACTTTAAGGCAATCGGGATCCAACGTTCCAGGGGAAAGGTCGGTTTTCTGCCTCTGCGGATGGGCATCTCCGGGATGGCAGGCGCAGGAAGGGCAAGCGAGACACCTTCCTGCGAAACATGATCCTGCTCGTTCAACGGATATCCCCATATGGTCATGATGACTTCCGCCCAACTCCCCTTTTTGGGGATCCGGAAAATGTATTTTTTGTGGCGTATCAAGCAATCCACACCAAGTCCCAATCCCATTCCAACAAAGACCAACATCATCAAAATAATGATGTGATAACTAATGACCACCTCCGCAACCCGGACCCCCAAACCAGCCTCGAATTTACGAAAGGAACACATTGTATGAAGGAGAATTCCCATCCCAATGCCCAATAACAAGACCCAAAGAACAATTTTCTTAGACACGCCTCTATTACCGGTTTTTGATTGTATGAAGAGTTTCATCCCTACGCCTTGGTTTTTTTATTGTTCGATGAATAACAGGGATGCTGATTGTACTTGGGACAAATTTTATAAAAAAGACTAATCTACTTGCATTTTTGAAAATCAACCAATAAGACCCAATTCATTTTTATTACTCTCCTCATCTGGTCCTGAGCAGATCATTTTTCACCATGCCTTTCAGGAGCCTCGGAATGGGATTGGAGCCCATCGTAGGAGGCAAAATGGACCCCGTCATTGGGTACGGTTCTCAGCGTAGTCCCGAGAAAAGGCAAGACAAGTCATGGAGCAATTTCCAAAATGCTGACTCCACGGGCCGGCAGATGCCCTGCTTGAATTGCCCCCCCCGCCCCGGCAGGACTCCATCCCCGGCGGCTCAAGATGGAGTTGCATTAAAGTTCCTGTGGCCGGCAATCGTCACCACCAAGCGCGGTAAAATATGGAATTAAATTTCCAAGCCGATCGCCCAACCTGCGGGTGAACAGATCAAGCATTGCCTTGCCTTGGGAAAAAGCAGGCTGCCGGAAAGGTCGAACCCTGTGATTTATTCAATCACCCATGATCATGAGAACGCGATCATTACCTTACAATTGAAAGGGGCGATGGAATTGAACGGCTTTATCCGGATGCTGGATGAAGTCGGTGTCAAAATCTTGCAGACTCAATGTTATGACCTGTTGGTCGATGTCACCAACTTGGTGTCAGGTTGGCGCTTCTGGACTTGAACACCCTGCCGGGCTTGATGCAGGCAACGTTACGAAATCACCGGATCGATCCAGCTGCACTACGGCGGGCAGTGGTGTTGCCACGCAGCCGCAATGTGATCGAATTGCACCAAATCTTTGCCCGGACCATCGGTGGCAACCATACGATTTTTCAAAACACGGAGGAGGCAAAACGCTGGCTGGTTGAAGACAATCCAAAGCACCCAAGCACCGGCAATTAACTGCCATCTCCAAACCAACGGGCGGGACCGATGAAAAAATATTGACTTTCGGATGAGAACGTAGTAAAACGTGAACTGGGTCGACTCCATTAGAAAAGTAACATTGGAAGGAGGCTGTCATGAGCACGTGTACTTTAACGGTGTCAGAGGATAAAAAATATATCGTGATGAAAGTGGTGGGGGATGTGAATAGTGTGGACATGATCCAACATAACCTGGAAGCCCACAAATTGGCGCGCTCGTTAAACCTGAAATCCTTCCTGCTGGACATGACCGAAGCCACCAATGTCAACAAGGTGTTTGAAAATTATGATTTTGTCTACAACACGGTCAGCAAATCCAGGGAATTGATACCCCATGTGCGTGTGGCCATGGTCATCCGTCATGGAGACCATTCCCATGACTTTATCGAAACACTTGCCAATAATGCGGGCAATCATCTCGAAACCTTTCACGACATTCAGGAAGCCGTCCGCTTTTTGACACAGCAAGGCAGCTAAACATTCCTGCGCCTGTCTCCAGCCTTGAATGTGGTTGCCATGCTCCATCGGGCAGATCCGTTCATGTATCAGTCCAAAACCAAAGGTAGGGACCAAGCTGTTTATTTCATTCTGGAATAAACCGTCCCGGTTCACGTTCCAAACAGCGGGTCGCCAAAAAACTGCGCAGGCAATTCAACCTGCCCGGATTTGAGGGGGGGATTATCCATAATCAAAATACATTTCATCCTGAGGACATACTTGACCCCCATCCCTTAAAACAGGGGCACAACACAATTTCAAAAAGAAAAGGCGTCCCTCAGGAACATGCCCCCGAAATCCTCCACTCGCTTCCGCCCGAAACAACCCAGCGCACACCCCCAACCAGCCCTCCCAACCGGCACCATCCAGGTGCTCAAACAACCCGATCTGCAGATCCTGTCACCCGTGCAGCGTCAACGATTGGATACCGCCGTGATGTTGCTGGTCAAGCACCTGATCTCGGCATCCTCCCAATCGTAAAGGAACAGGTTGCCTCCTCGACAGAGGACCCTGGAATATATGCTATGATTGCGCGCGATGGACCAACTCACCACCCAACAAGCCGGTACGATCCTGGGCGTCAGCGCCCAGCGTGTGCTGGCCCTCATACGGGATGGACGCCTGCCCGCCGCCAAAGTTGGCCGGGACTGGCTGATCGCACGACAGGATCTTGAAAAATTCGAGAAGCGGCCGCAGGGGAATTTCAAATTAACCACGGAGCAGATCCGGGCGATCCGGTACATGGCGAAGGATGGCACGACGCCTGTGGAACTGGCCCGCACATTCAAGGTCTCGGTGAGAACCATCTACCGGCATATGAACAAGTAAATTCATCACGCGCGAGTCTGTTGTTTTTTTTATTCCCCATTTGTGACAATATTATTTTTCAAATGATATAATATTGTCACAAACTAATGTGACACCCGTGTCCCGGGGATGCATCCAAAAGAACAGAGGTCACCATGCCTGTACCAAAATTTTTCAAAGCGGAATTTGACGCCCTTGCCACCCGGAATGCCATTGGTCATCCCAATGGCGAACCGGCATATGGCTACCTGCGGGTTTCGTCGGCAGGTCAGGCGGATGAAGATCGCTCCGGACTGCCCAGACAGATCATGAATGTCCATGAGGCGGCGGTGAAGCACGGCTTGAAGATCCCATGGGAGTATCTGTTTGCCGATGACGACTCGGGTTTTGAGTTTGCCAACCGCCCCGATCTGACGCGTCTGCGTCAGGAATATAAGTCCGCCCGTCGCCGCGCCAATGCCGTGGTGGTCGAACATCTCGACCGTCTCTCGCGCAATGCCGACTGGCACCAGGGATTCTTATTGGATGAGATGCGGCAGTATGGGATCCAGGCAGTGTTCTGGAAGGAGTTCACCTCGCGCATCGAGCGGGCGGTCATGGGCGCCATTGCCCAGGATGGCATGGAACAGGCCAAGCAGCGCATGGCGGAGGGTAATCTGCACAAGGCCCGCAGCGGACGCGTGACCGCCCGCACCCCGGCCTATGGATATACGCTGGTGGACTCCAAAGGGCGAGAGGGCGAGACCGCCAGAAAGGATACGCATTATGCCATCCGGGAGGATCAGGCCCAGGTCGTGCGGAAGATCTTTCACTGGATGCTGGAAGGCAACAGCCTGCGCAGGATTGCAACCAGGCTCAACGATCAGTATCCACCCCCCAAACGAAGCACCTACTGGAACGGACGCCTGGTATGGCTGATGATCAAGAACCCTGTCTACAAGGGCGAATATTTTGCCAACACCTGGAAACAGGTCAAGGTCCCGGTCAGTGTTAATCCGGCCAGCCTGACCGGCGGTGCCGCCAGGACCATTACCCGCAGGGATCCGCGCCCCAGGGAGGAATGGATCAAGGTGCCAGTGCCCGCCATCGTATCCGCGCAGGAATGGGAGATGGCAAACAGGATCCTGGAAAAGAACGCCCAAATGAGCCAGCGCAATGGGAAGGATCCATATTTATTGACCGGTCTGGTCAAGTGTGCCTGTTGTGGTCGGGTCTATTCAGGCAAGCGACGTTTGCGCTCTGCTCAATCCGGGGAAATCCTCAAGACCACCTGGTATACGTGTTCCTCCCAAAGCAGTTCTTATCCGGATGAAGTGCGTGAGCAGATCGCTTGCACCCAGGGAAATATTTCCGGACGGATCCTGGAGGAGGCGGTTTGGTCCGTGGTGTATCAGGTGCTGCTCCACCCTGAAATCCTGATCGATGTCCTGGAGCGGGAATTCCACGGGGATCGCAATGAGCAGGTTTCCCGGCAGATCACCTTTCTGGAGTCCCAGATTGCAGCGTCAAAGGCCGAGGATGAAAAACTGTACAAGGCCTATGTTGCCGGCGTTTTCAATGAAGTGGAGTATGCCGGCCGGCGCAAGATGATCAAGGACAATCAACAAAGACTGGCCACGGAACTTCGCCAATTAAATGAGAACCTGATCAGCCCGGATCGCTTTGAGCAGCAGAAACAGGAGATCCTCCTGATCTGTCAACGTGCGACCGCCAATGGCTTGGCACAGGATGCCGCGTTTGAGGTTCGGCGGAATATCATCAAAGCCATCGTGGACAAGATCGTTCTGGATGTGGACGGCAATTGGTTTGAATTGGAAGGCATCATTCGCGGGAGATATTCACTTTTTGAAACTCCGGAGACACGTCGCAAACCACGCCGAAAAAATGGAAGAGGCACATCAAATTGACACTGAAACCATGTCGTTTTTTTGCCTGCCTGCGCCACTATCATTTTTCACAAGAACCCTTATCGACAAACAGAGCAGTTTCTTGAGGTAAACATGCCCATACCAAAATTTTTCAAAACAGAATTTGATGCGCTTGCCATCAACGACGCGCTCGGTCATCCCAACGGCGAACTTGCGTATGCCTATCTGCGGGTTTCCACTTCAGGTCAGGCCGAGGAGAGCCGCTCCGGGTTGCCCCGCCAGTTGCTGCATGTTCATGAGGCAGCCGTCCAGCACCGCTTGAAAATTCACTGGGAGTATTTGTTCGCAGATGATGACTCCGGCTTTGATTTTAGTGATCGTCCTGAACTTTCGCGGTTGCGGCAGGAATATCGCTCCGAGAAACGCCGGGCCCAGGTTGTGGTGATCGAACATCTGGACCGACTCTCCAGGAATGCCGACTGGCATCAGGGCTATTTGCTCGATGAAATGAAACAGTCCGGGATCCGCACCGTTTTCTGGAAACAATTCTCATCACGCATGGAACGGGTTGTGATGGGAGCCGTTGCGCAGACCGGCATGGAGAATGAAAAACTGAGAATGGCACAGGGCACGCTTCATAAGGCACGGAACGGACGCGTGACCGCCAAGTCTCCCGCCTATGGCTATAAGCTGGTTGACTCTTTTGGGAATGAAGGATCCTCCGCCAAAAAGGATACCCACTACGGCATTCGTGAGGATGAAGCCCGGGTGGTTCGTACCATCTATCAAAAAGTTCTGGAAGGGTATCCATTGCGACGGATCGCCATCATGCTTGAAGGGAAGTATCCCCCACCCAGGCGGTTCACACACTGGGAGCCCAAGATGGTCGAGCTCATCATTAAGCGAGAGGTATACAAAGGCGAGTTCATTGCGCATCGGAGTATGCAGGTTAAGGTGCCGAAAGTTTCCCAACCGGCAGGCATTACAGATATGAATCCGGAAATGGTGCTCCGCAAAATCCAACGTCCCAGGGTGGAGTGGATCGTGGTACCTGTGCCGGCAATTGTCAGCCCCGAAGACTGGCAGCAGGCGAATGGATTAATTTCAACAAACCTGGGTCGCCGCGAAGCCCGGGAGCCTTATCTACTGGCTGGATTGATCACCTGCGCAACCTGCGGATACCGTTACACTGGCGGTCGCCGAATGGTCCCAAGCGGCAGGAGTGGGAACAAGGTTCCCATTACATGTTATCGGTGTGCCTCAAAATCCAACCGCATCCCCTCAATTTCTCAAAAGATCGGATGCAACCAAAAGCAAATCTCCATGCAGGTTCTGGATCATTCGATCTGGTATGTGATCTATGAAGTCTTACTAAACCCCCAGATCCTGCTTGACGCACTGGAAACGGAATTTAATAGTGAGCAAAATGAACAGGTCCGAAATCAGGTCGACTTCCTGAATGGTCAGGTCAGGGAATTGAAACGTGAAGATGAACAATTGTACAAGGCGTATCTGGCGGATGCATTCGATGAAGACGAATATGCAGCACAGCGCAGCCACATCACAAACCAACTTCGGACACTGCATGCTGAAATTGAAAGAATGGAGGAAGGTTTAATCCGTCCCGAGCAATATGAGGAACGAAAACAGGAGATCCTCGCAATATGCCAAAGCGCAAAAACCAGCGGCTTGGCGTTCGATACCCCGTTTGAAATCAGGCAGCGCATCATCCGAACCATCGTGGACAAGATCACATTGAATGCCAATGAAGGCTGGTTTGAATTGGAAGGCGTGATCAATGGGCAATACTTGTTCAATAACGATGCCAGGGACGGCGATCCAAACGAACATGGCTCCCAGGGCAGCACAAACCATGGTTTCGGACCAACCCCGAACCAATCAAATCCCCAGGCATATTCTTCACGCACCCAAGATGGACAGGTGCGGTTGCATGTAAAGTCAAACATTTTTCCAAAAGGGAAATTTCCCGTTTCTGCCTAAACAAGATCCACAACGATCAGAGAGCCATCGGAATGATGGCTCTCTGATCGTTGTGACCGGTTTTTGGGATTAACCATAAAGCTGGGGGCTCTGTGCGCCGGAGATCCATCTTCCTTTTAGGGAGCCAATATCTTTCTGTCTGGGTCATACACAAGTGCGCCAAGGAAAAATGATAGCAAGTTGAAAAAGATGCAGTTCAAGGAACCACGATATCAAACGATCCGTACAAAACATGCCCCCTGATTGCTGTTTAGGAATTCATATCGAATTGAATTGGGGTACGCAAAAAATTCATTGAAGAAATGGGGGCTTCCCCCATCAAGGGGGTGAGATGGTTTCACACCCGACAAACACATCGTCCGGGGTGCCGATACAGGTGTCATCCCCGGCACCTCCAACCAGGCAGTCGCTGCCATCCCCCCCATCCAGGATGTCATTCCCGGAAGTGCCGATCAACAAATCATTGAATGCTGTGCCCGTGGGACCGGAGATGACATCGTACAAAACCACATTCGACGACGCAAAGGCATAGGCTGCAAGCATCAAGGCAATGACAACGCCACCAATGATTGCAGTTCGTAGGATATTGTTATTGATTGGAAACATTTTTTCTCCTTGGCAAAATTTTACACACTCCTGGTATGACCTATATCAACCCAGCAATGGCAATTACATATCCTGGCGCCCAAGGACACAAAATACAAAAAGGCGTGCCAATCCCAATATAAAAGGAGGCACGCCCAATACTGTATATCTGCAAATGCAGGCGGCCTGGCAATCATAGTCATTAAGACTTTAGACCCATGGCTTTGCGTCCCAAAATTTCTTTTGGTATGCCAAATAATGAGCTTTCTAATTCAGCATAATCCTAACCAATTGTCAACAAAATAAGTGAATCTTTTACATATGCGGACAAGAGCACGTCCACCGGACTGCAGTTCCATCCATTACCACCAGGCCTGAGCTTCCACCAACCCTACGAACACAAAGTCCGTTCGTCCGATGGGAAACGGCTTTTCAATCCTTGCTGCCATTCATTTATATATTTTTCTGCAGAAGTCTGTGGATGGTCTTTGCCAAATCCTTCAACCCAACAGGCTTGCTTAGATACTCATTTGCGCCGGCCGCCAGACAACTCTCGCGATCGCCTGTCATGGCCAGGGCAGTCACAGCAATGATTGGCACCTCGGCTACTCGCCGGTCAGGATGGGCACGGACCCGGCGGGTTGTCTCAAGTCCATCCATCCCGGGCATTTGAATATCCATCAGGATAATATCCGGGTGCAGTTCCGCCACTACATCAAGCAATTCCAAACCGCTGCGCACGGCGAAAACCCGAAAGTTCTGTAATTCCAGAAAATCGGAAACGGTCTCAATTAATACTTCGTTATCATCAGCGATGAGAACCGTCATTTGGGCAGGGTCTGAAATTTTTGCGGAGGTAGAGTTTAGTTCAAGCTTAGAGACCAACCCACCAATCTCATCACGAAGCTCGTTAAACAACAGTGGCTTGGTCAGACAGGCTGCCGCCCCCAGCATAAATGCCCGGGAATGATTTTCCTTGGCGGAACAGAAGACCACTGGAATGTCATGTGTGTTTGGATTTTTCTTGAGCGCTGTCAGAACATCAAAACCATCGTGGTCTGCACTTTGTAGGTTTAGCAGGATCAGATGGGGTTTCTGCGAAACAGCCAGATCGCCAACCCCATGTATTGTCCCATGCGGGATGGGTTCAATTCCAAGAATTTGCAGGTAACGTGTCGATTGAGCGGAGTCGTTCTCATCATCAGCCACAAGTAGAGCTTTTTTTACGGTTTTGAATTGTTTACCTGGTTCGGCAGGCAGGGTTGGCTGCAAGATATTGAACGACCAGGGCAATACAATGGTAAAGCGGCTGCCTTTGCCAGGCGTGCTTTCGACATGGACACTTCCCCCATGTAGTACTGCCATGCGTTGCACAAGCGAGAGCCCCAAGCCAGTACCTTCATATTGACGCGACAAACTGGTTTCAAGCTGAACAAAAGGCTTGAAGAGTTTCCCCAGGTCCTCATGGGCGATCCCGATTCCCCTGTCCCAAACTGTCAAATACACTACATTTTCCCTCACATCCCCCTTTACCTCCAATCCAAGTGAGCCACCACTTGGGGTAAATTTGATGGCATTGCTCAACAGATTAACAACCATTTGTTTCAAGCGCCGGGCGTCTCCACGGACAAGAATAGCGGGCGGTTCCATGGAGAAAGCAACCGAGTGCCCCTTTTTATGTGCCATACCCTTAATAAGTTGCAGGCTGGACTGACACACATCACCTAGTGAAACTGCGTCAATGTTCATTTCCAGCATTCCAGATTCGATCTTGGAGAGGTCAAGAATGTCATTGATCAGGTCGAGCAGATGCTGCGCGCTTGTTTCGATCGTCTTAATGACATTGCCCTGTTTCTCTGTCAAAGCCCCATAGGTATTGAAAAGTATGGACTCTGAGAGCCCAAGGATACCTGTCAGGGGCGTACGCAATTCGTGGCTCATGCTGGACAGGAATTCATCCTTCATGCGAGCAGCTTTTTCAAGAGCTGCATTGGCTGCGCTAAGGTTATCGCGACTCAAGCGTAATTGCGCTTCACTCTCGCGGATAGCCAGTTCAGCTTGTTTACGCAGGGTGATATCGCGCACCACACTCTGAATAAATTTTGGAGTTCCTTCACTATTGCAGATTAGGGAAAGAGTGATCTCGGTTTCAACCACTGTACCATCTGCCCTAACAAACGTGCGCTCATAGGCTGAAATTTGATCCCCTCTCAATAGGGACAGATACCGTTCATGGGCAGCGGGTAACTGGGATGGATGAATGAAATCGAAGGCGTTTCGACCAATCAATTCTTCGGTTGAGCTTACATTTAGGAGTTCTAGACAACGGGAATTAACACGCACATAGTTATTGGTGACAGCATCCAGCAGGAAGATGGCATCATTGGAGGTTTCGAACAGGGAGCGATAAGTTTCTTCGCTCTCGCGGACAGCCAACTCTGCCAGCTTGCGCTCAGTATTATCAAAAATAGTGGAACGGCTCATTACATAATTACCATCTTGATCATAGATGGCAGTGGCGTTAAGCAGCGCTGGAAAAGAGCTACCATCCTTGCGCAGAATTTCGATTTCTACATTATTGACAAATCCACGCTCCTTGAAAAGCAAGAATTCCTTCTCGAAGACAGCCCGATCTTGCGGAGCCATAAAATTGCCAAAGGATCGACCGAGTACTTCATCGCGAGTGTACCCAGTCCAGCTTAATTCTGTCTGGTTGATCTGGATAAAGTTGCCCTGGGCATCAAGCGAGTGGTAGCCGGCTGGGGCATTGTTGTAGAGGTCCTGTACTTCGGCAGTGGCTTGCTGGATGCGTTTCTCCAGTTCTTCAGACAACAAGCGGTATTTCTCATTGCTTTCACGTAGCGCTTGCTCAGCGCGCTTGCGCAAGATGAGTTCAGCGAGCTGGTGTCGGATATTCTTTAACCTTCTTAATGTATTCTCATCAAACACACCTTCTGTGGTGAATTCGATCAAGCCTAATACATCCTCTCCTGACTTTAACGGGATGGAAATGATCGAATTAATATTTAACATTCTTGCAGCAGCCGGGATTATCCTGCGGTACAACGGTCGAGCCTTCCTCGAAAGGAATCTGGTGTTAC
>VFQT010004474.1_pt1 | contig 11600 bp, 16 predicted proteins | sample 3512381 | NCBI WGS metagenome assembly VFQT01 (sample SAMN10412376, study PRJNA504923) | tailings metagenome | isolation source: Relicate 2 Philex TSF3 active mining site | place: Philippines: Tuba, Benguet | collected 2017-08-29 | reverse complement strand
GTTCGTGAGGTGAAAAGTGCCCCACTGAAAAGTGCAATAGCACCAATGGGTGCGAAGTTTGGTGGGTGTGGTAGAAGTCGACTTAGGACTGCGATTACAATTAAACAAAGTATAACTATGGTTTGCATTTATTCATTCCTTATTATAAAAAATAAAGGGGATCTGTGTTTGGACTCCCTTTATAATAAATATATCAAAGTTCGGTTTTATTTACCTTCTAATATATTTTTGATACCAATTAGTAAGAATTTGTCATCTTTCCAAAATCTTTTTTTATGTGACAACTGATCCACTAGTCTACTCACTTCTTTGTATTTAATAGATCTTGTATCCCTAGGGTCATAATCAACTTGATCATGTGAACCGATACGATCCGATCTACGAATGAGTGGGATTTCCACACTCCAACTTCCATTAGAATTTTTTAAGTAGTTATAAGAGTTATACATTTTTTATCCTTTAGATGGTGAGAATGAGTGCGAGGACAACTAATAAAAGCCATCCAATTATGATTAAGTTTCTATTGTTTTGCATAAGTTTAATTTTTTAATGAGTTGTTAAGTTAACCCTATTTCTTACTGTAGATGTAGGGTTTATTCCATTTACCAATTTCAATTGAGTAGTAGTAATTAGGCCACGATCCGTAATCGTAATCATAGCTTTCTTCTTTCACATCTCTACTAATAATTTCATTCACTTTCAGTAGAAATTCTAAAGCCTCTGGTCTATCTGCCCAATGATCTTTAATCCAATACTTATTAACACTTTCATACTCTGTTCCAAAATCGACAGGTCCATTAAGAACCGCAACGTTAACGGATGAGTAATCACCACGAACAACAGAAAATTTGAACTTTGGGAATTGTGATTTAAGTTCGTTTCTAATTTCTTTAACTTTATCGGTTGTAATGTAAGGCATATTGGTAAGGGTTTTGTTAGTTAGTTATCAATCTTTATTACATATATAAGATATATTGTTTTGGGGACAAAGTCAACCAGTAGAAATACGTATTTTTTAAGAATGGGTAACTAATTTAATAGTCTTTTCTATATCGGGATAAGCCTTTAACCGGTTCTTCACAGCATCAACATTTTTAGGGGAATCGTCTGCAAAAAATATAGATGAGTAACCTTTATCTTTTATTTGCTGTTCAATCCAGTCTGCTTTCTTTTCGGGGTTAGAATCACCTAATGCGATGACCATGATGTTTTTAATTCCAATATCCCGTATAAACTCATATACAGGTTTGTATGCTGCTCTTGCTGTTAAAATATAAACTGTTTTACCCATTGCAGATTTAACCATTCTACGGAGTAACTCTACATATGCTTTAATTAGAACGGGTCTTGTAACTTGTGAAAAATCACTGTAATCAAACGTATCTCCTGGTTGTTTGTCATAAACCGCATATTCACCCGGAGTAAGGGTTGTCGTTTTTCCATCACGATGTGTGACGTAAATGTATGAATCGGTCTTTACAAGAGTATCGTCAAAATCAAAAATTACTAATTTGTTCATATTTTCAAGCAGTTTATATCTCATATTTTTTAACTTATTTTATCTTTAATAACAATAAATATACAGAATGTAAATAACAAAATCAATACGTAAAAATACCTATTTTTAACAATAAAAAAAGGGATACCCCATTTCTGGAATATCCCTTTGTTTCAATAAACAACTATAAGGTTATTTAAGTAGTGTAAATTTTGAACTCTTAACAAAGGTGTTGTTTGAACCCTCTGCGATAAGTTTGTAGAAATACACACCACTCGATAATCTTGCAGCATCCACAGTAATGATTTTATTACTACCTGCGGTCATTGCCATCGGTGATACAGTCATCACATTTCGTCCTAACAGATCAACAATTTCAACTCGAACGTTTGCATTTACAGGCAAGTCAAATCGAATATTCGTTGTTGGATTAAATGGGTTTGGATAGTTACCGTAAATCGTAAATTCAGTAGGAATTTCAACAGTTTCGTTCGTATCCGATGTCGTTACTTTTGGGGTAACTACATTTCCATTTGCATCAAAACCAAGAATGTTCAGTGCATTTACGCCCTCACCATTCTTAACTCCCGTTCCAACTAATGTAACTGTCCGGCCATCAAATGATCCGAAATCAAACATAAATTGTCCAAATACCACACCATCTTCTTTTAATTGGAAAGTTGTAATACCTGGCTCATTGAATGATTGATAACCGGTAACATTACCGTACTCTAAGCCTACACCCACTAATTGCTCTAAACTGCGAGGTGTAGTTGTCGTTACTCTTTCAACGTTTAATTTGGCTACATTCGTAATACCATGTGAAAAGAAGTATTGAACGCCCGTTGCATTTGTAGATGCAGTACGAACATTTTCAACCAATTTCAATTCGAATGGTTTGGAATTTGAACCACCTTGAACAAGAACAACATAGTTCTTATTTGCATCAAATGTATGAGTAAGTGTACCTAAAGTAGTAGTATTATCACCCGATGTAACAGAGATAACAGTAGAAGTACCACCATCGACAACAAGGAATGGAGTTGCTTTACGGAATTCTAAATCATTTCTAATCTTCGTTCCTTTAGCAAAAACATCCACAGTTCCAACTGAACTATTGTTATGAATGAATTGAACTCTTGCAACATCAGTTCCCATAGGAACACCCGTTACAGCAGCCGATTCGGCACCTGCACCACCACCATTCACAGCACGAACTTTAACAGAATATGTGACTCCATTTGTTAGACCTGTGATGGTAAATGTAGTAGCTGATGAGGTAGTAGATACCCAATCCAAATCATCAACTTTATAACTATAAGTTTGAATAGGACCAAAACTTGAAGTTGCAGGTGCGGTTAAACTAACCGTTAATTGCCCATTGCCTGGAGTTAAAGCCAAAGCAGTTGGAGCGGTTAAGTTATGAGTAGTAACTTCAGTAGAAGCGGATGGTACACCATTACCAACTGCATTAACTGCTCTTAATCTAACCTGATACGTAGTATTCATAGTTAAACCTTCGATAAGCAGTGGTGATGCAGGAGATGCAGGTGTTCTCGTAACCCACGTTGCACCATTATCGACACTGTATTGATAACTAGTAACTGGAACTGCACCTGTGAAATCAGGATTTGATGTCACAGTAGGTGCGGTAAACACAACCGATAAACTATTATTGAATCGATTTACCGTTGTAATAGTTGGTTCATTCGCAACTGCGATAGGAGTTCCTACTACAGTAGCTGAAATTGCACCATCTAATTTACCATTTACAGCACGTAATTGTAAACTGTAAGCCTGTCCGTTATTTAACGATGTCAAAACAATAGGTGAAGTAATACCAACTGTAGCAGTCCAAGCACCCCAAGTTGTACCACCATCGGTACTTGTTCTGTATTTATAGCCGGTAATTCCATTCCCACCATCAGATGCTGGCGTTGTGAATGCTAACGATAACTGTTTCCAACTCGGAGTTAATACCAATCCAGTAGGAGCAGTTAAAGTTGTAGTTGTAAACTGAAAGGATGTAGCAGGACTAGTCGTTACAGATGCAGTACCAACTACACGAATGAACATAGTATATTGAGTACCAGTCTGTAGTTCATTAACAGTAAATGTAAACGTACCTGATGTTTGTCCAACAAAATTTGTTGTTGGAGTTGCAGTGGTGATCCACGTGTTTTGACCATCAATAGAATACTCTAATTTAGAGAAAACAGTAGATGTTGAAGTACCAACATTAAAATCGGCAGTAACTGATGTATTATTTACAGTTACATTCGAAACAGTTGGTGCTTGAATTGCTTGACCAAAGGAGTACGTAGTACCCGTAAACAACATCAATGCACTTAACATTAAACCTTTGAACATTGACTTGACTTGTTTCATATTTTTCATTTTAACCTTTCATTTTTGTTTTTGTTTGTATATAGTTTAATCTTCAACTATATATTCTTCCCATTTACCCATAGGACATTGAGCCTCGGGTACCATAGATTTTGCGGCTATGTTACAGCCACACCCTCTAACGATCTCACCTGTAATAACGTGTTTACCTTCTTTCCACGGATCACAGGATTTATTTGTTCTTATTTCACACGTATCACAATGTCGTAATCTTTTTGCGGACATTTCTTGTAACTCATAAGGTAACATATCAAATGTACCCTTTACATAATTTGCCCAACCTTGTAATATGTGTTTTATATTAAATTGCATAATATTTTTTAACTCTCTTTCTTAATATCAATTAAGAGATGGGGTATAACCCCCATCTTTTAATTAATATACACAGATTAATTAACAAAGTCAAATTTATCTACCAAATGTATATCTTAATGTTGCTTGAGCAGTCCACACATCAAATACTGATGAATTGCGTGAATACGTATCTCTAGCTAAAATGGTTTGGCCATTTTCGTCTCTTTGAGTTGCCATTCTATACTGTGGTTCTCCGTTTGCGGTATAACTTGCAAATGTCAATAAATTTGGTGCAGTTGCACGATGTGAAACTCCCCACTTATCATTGAATAGATTACCAACGTTTAGGATATCAGCTCTAGCTTGTAAAGCATTTCGTTTACCAAACATCGTAACAAAGAAATCTTGCGTTACGGATAAATCAAATCTATGTAACATAGGTAACATAACTGAATTTCTTTCGGTATATGAACCTCTGCGTGTACTTAAATATGGATCTTGTTTGATAAATTTCTCAAATGCTTCTTGTTGTTGCGTAGGTGTAAATGATCCGTTTTGAACAAACTTAATATCTGATCCATTAAATGGAACAAACATTAAATCATTGTTACTTACTCTATCACCATTCAAATCACCAGCAACGCCGTACGTAAATGGGTTTCCTTCAGAACCAACATAACCAACGGTAAATGTAGTAGCACCGCCACGTTCTTTACCATAATCTAATCGGTATCCCAATAAACCAACATAACGTTTTGGGGTATGGAAATCAGAGAATGATAGTGGTAAATCGTTATTACCATTTACAGATCTTGCGGATTGCCACGATCCACTTGCAATTGAACCAGCGGACATAAAGTCTTTTGTTTCAGCACGAGTGTATGCTACAGATCCCCAAAATCCATTTTGATATGGTTTTTCCAATTTAACTGTGATTGATTCGTGATAACCACCATCTTTATTTGTTAAAACAGCAGCCATCGAAACATTATCATTTACTCTAACTCCATTATCGTTTCCAGCAAATCTATATCGAGTATCAACACCAGCCAAGCGACCAGTTGGATTGTCGAGATTTGCATTATAGTAATGAGTTGCATTAATGGATCTATTATAAAGATACTCAATAGTTCCCACTAAACCAAATGGAAGTTTTTGATCAACTGCCAAATTGGTTTTCCACATTTGTGGATATTTGTAATTAGGATCTGAAAATGCCAAGTCAAAAGTTGATGGTAAGGTTGGAGTTGATGGAATAAAGTATTGATTTGGATTAGCAGTGAAACCGTAGTTTGCAGCAGCCGATCCACTAACATCAATAAAACCTGTCAACACACCATTGTTACCAACTTGATTGGATAGGAAAACGTATGGGGGTCTACCAGTAAAGATACCAGAACCACCCCTAAATTGAGTTTTACCCTCACCACCCAAATCGTAATTAAATCCAAAACGTGGCTCCCAAAGTAATTGTGTATTTGGAAGTTTTGAGGTATTGAATTTTTCACCATTCGCAAACGTCATTGCACTAACTGTTTTGTTTTCTAATGCATCCGTTCTATTTAAACTAATAACTGCACCCCTTAAACCAAACATAAGATTTAAGTTTGAGGTAACAGCCCATTCATCTTGTCCGTAGAAATCAAATCTTGAAGCACGAAGTGTTTGCATTGGTTCTTCTGCATTTGGTAACGCAGAATAACGTAATTGAAACCTTGCAGGTGCAAAGGTAGATGGTTTACCACCATTTGCCAATGATTGATTTGCTGCGGTATAGAAATCCGCCAAAGAATTGAAAATATACACACCATTTGATGCAGGATAGAATAGGTTATTTGATACATAGTATTCAAAATTTACACCACCTGTCAAAGAATGTCTATCCAAGTATTTGGTGACGTTATTTGTAATGTGAAATGTTCCATAATTTAACTTATTGCCAGGTGTGAATGGATCAAAACCTACCGAAGTATATGTTGAACCACCCTCTCTGATATCAATAGTTGGGAACATTTGTGAACGATATGCACGATCTTCAATTTGTTTATCATAACCAACTGAAATGGTATTAAACAAATTATCACTCAATTTACTATTCAACTCCACCACACCAGATCGGGTGTTATCCATAATAATGTAACCACTATTTTGGAATGCCATTGCAAGTGCGGATTGAGTCCTATTACCAGCTCCAGCGGATTGGGAATTGGAAATATTAATTTCAGCAGATGAATCGTGATGAATATAACGGAACATTAATTTATGTTTATCGTTAACATTCCAATCTAAACGTAATAAACCTTTAGTGGATTCATTTGCGTTAGAATACCCTTCCCACGCACCAGTATCATATCCAAACTTATCTTTCATAAATTTGGAAAGTGTCTCCATATCGGAATACTTTACACGAGATACTTGCGAACCAGTAAGGGGTGATCCAGTTGAAATCCAATTTGTACCTGGTTCTGTTCTGGTTAAACTTTCAAAGTTACCAAAAAAGAATAGTTTATTTTTAATAATTGGACCACCAACTCTAACACCATAAATATCTTCTTCGAATTTTGAAGCAGTAACGGGAACACCAAATGCGGAATTACCCACAAATTTGGATGAATTATCACGAGTACTTACATACGCAGATCCTTCATAATCATTAGTTCCAGCGCGAGTTACTGCATTAATACCGGCCCCAACAAATCCAGATTGGCGAACATCAAATGGCGCAACATTAATCTGTAATTGATCGATTGCATCTAAAGAGATAGCGGTAGAACCAGTCCTACCACCAGCTTCGGCAGATGAACCAAGACCAAATCCGTTATTGAATTGTGATCCATCAATTGTAAAATTGTTTAGTCGAGAATCCTGACCACCAAACGAACGACCATCACCAAATGGATTGTATTTTGCGACTGATCCAATTGTTCTAGCCCCTGTGATTGGAATAGATTGAATTTCTCTCCTACCAATTTGTTGCGTTGCACCAGTTCTATCTTTTGAAAAGATATTAGTATTATCACCAACAACGACCACATCACCCAATAGTTGGGTATTTTCAACCATAACTAAATTAACATTTGCCGTAACACCTAATGAGGTATTTACATTAGTTAATTGAGCACGATTAAATCCAATAAATGTAGATGTAATTGTGTATGGTCCACCAACACGAACGGTAGGCATAACAAATACACCTAATCGGTTTGTGGTTGCACCATATTGAGTTCCAGATGGGGTGTGAACTGCTATAACATTTGCACCCACCAACGGGTCTCCGTTGTTGTCTTTAACTGTACCTGAAATTGCTGAAGTTGTTACTTGTCCATAGCTAACACTAGCCATAAACACGAGCAAAAACGTCAATAATGATTGTTTTAGTTTTCTCATATATTGATCTTTTTTCCTTTATTTACGTCTTATTTGACGAGTTAATTATTAATACTAACTTTTAGTATTAATTTCATTAGTTATTTCCGATTTCGGAACAACAATGTTCTGTGCTATTCGATATCACCTTTACCATTAGATGATATCCACTCTTGTAATAATTTCACCCGGTGACATATTTCATACTCTTCATTATCTATACACCAATTCATCGATTTTTCTAATACAGAATTTATATCTGATTTGTCTATTCCAAGTAAGATAAATGGTTTTTGTTTTGTATTTTTTAATTTATCAATTTCTATATCGGTTATGAATTTTGAAATCTTAGTACCTGTTAATTTTAATATGGGGACAAACTCATTTATATCTTCATATAATATTTTTTCAGCCGCCGTTAGGGATTCATTAATTATAATACTTCTATTATTATCTAACCAATCAAGTGGGGATTCATTTTTTATATCTATATCTATAACAGGGTAACCTGAAAAGTCTCTATCATCATTTAAAACTGTTTTTTTCATAAATTTATAACAATTTTTATTGTATGTGAACCATCAACTCAATCATCTCATCGTATTGCGGATTCATTATTTTAATTTCACTAATTTTATATTCAACACCACCTACAGTAATACTACCACCACGGGTTAGGTTCGGTCCACCCTCGAAATCATACATAATCAACTCATCATCTGAATATGATATATGCCTTTTTATTTTGTTACAGGTGAGTCTTATTTTTGTTGAATCAATAAATTCATAAATTATAGACTCACCTATATTATTTTTAGTAACAGTTCTCATTTATTTTTATTTGAAAAGAATACAGAAGCCAAAATTAAAACTGAAACACCAAAGATCATTAAAGTGAATATCGCATCAACTAGATTCATCGGTTTTGAGTTTTACGTTTTGTTAAACCTAAAAAAACTTCACCATATCTTTTATAAGCCTCAGACATAGTCTTTGGAGAATCGGGTAGCCAAATAACACCTTCTCTATATGTAAATGCTTTTTTAGCAATAGGATCATCTTTACCTTTAGCCAAGTTTGTAAAGTAAACATCAACATCAGTTGTAGGTGATACTGAACCAAATGTCATATCAACCTTGCCATCTGCTGTTAAATAGTATGATTTGGTTTCAGAGCCTTGAGGTTTATATAAAAATGATTCCTGATTATATTTTTTACATAATTGCATTCCTAATTTTTTCAAACCCTCACTTCCAACAAACGGTTCTGTCGTTCCTCTTTTGAAATTAAATACAACGAACGATCTTTCTTTCACTTCTTGTGTTCTACCGGTTTCACTATCAGTTTCAACAAATCCACCCCACACGGGAATATAACTGTACTCGGATCTATTGATATCCATTTTAAGTTTATTGTTACGTCTTACGTTTTCCTGATATGAGTATTCAACTGTTCTAAAAGCAGTAATGATAATATAACCCGCATCAGAGTGCTTGGTTAGCATCTTCTGTAATGTAGTTTCATTTAGATTTACCTTAACTAGATTGTATTTCATCTATTGTGATCTCCGTGTATTGATTCTATTGGAATTTTTTACAGATTTTGTGCTATATCTGTTATTTGAATTTGAGTTTTTAGATTTATTCCAATTTATTTTATCCCAGTTTTCACTGAATGATCGTAAATCAACTGGTCGTGAACTATCACCCTTTCCCGCTTCTCTGTTGCTCATTCTTATTGTCTCCTAAAACTATTTTAAGTTGTCTATCTGTTAATATTCTTTTATTTTCAGTTTTATTAACTTCAAGTCGTTCTAATATCAATTTTCCTAAATCATGTTTACTCATATATAAGTATATTATTTTGTGTTTTTTTGTTAAAATTTGATGTTTATTCCCAATAATTGGTTTTTTTATAAAAGTGTTCACCTCCAAATCGGATGTAATTTATAAAATTTACCAATAAGTGTTTAATCATACCAAAATATCCAAGCGATTGGAATCTTCTATCGGGTTGTCCAATTACATGATATTTAGATACACCAAACTCGGATGGTTCAAAATTTTGTGAAAATAAGAAATCTTCTGAATTTGTTGTCATTTCGTTGAACATTCCGAAACGTAAGAAATCTTCATATTTCATCATCATAAACCCACCGATTGCAAATGGGTACTTTTTAATTAAAACTGAATGTATCAGATTATATGTCGCAAATGCAATTTTGGATATAATAGATGGTGAATATGATTTTATTTTACACGAAAATAATTTTAAATTACGTTCTTTCATTTCATTAAAGCAATCGTAAATATGATGTCGAGAAAATAAACGAACATCTGCATCCATAAATAAAATATACTCAGTTTCACACAGTAATGCACCATTATTACGCGCAGTTGATACAAACCCACCATCAGTCATAACGATTGGTAAGTGTGGGTATTTTTCCATTTTTAGATCAATAACACATTGCGTTCCATCTGTTGATTTATCAGCAATCACAATTTTATCTAAAATATCACCAATGAACAATTGATCCGCTAAATCATTTAGAAGAGATCCTATGAAAAATAACTCATTTTTACAGGGTATTACAATTGTTAATTTATTCAACTTCAATGGTTTCATTTATAATTTCCTTTTGGATTTCGGTTTCACTAATTATAGTGGCATCATCGATCTTCATTGCCAATACAAATTGTTGTGATTTATTTTCACGCAATAGTGTATCTGCCCGATAATAGTGTAGTATATCTTGTAATCCCGATTCATCTTTAACTTTACTGAATGGGAATGATTTTCGAACTACGTATTTAGTATCACCTATGGTTACAACATTATTCATATGTTTTACTTTGATTGTTTATCTGCCATTGCAGAGAGTATATAAAAAGATAGATATGAGGTTGGGTCTGTTGAGTCAAACCTATCAGCAAGTGCAATTACTTTTGTTTTCTTCTTATTACATAGCTCTACAAAGGAAATTACCTCTGGAAGGTTTCTACCAAGTCTTGATATACTGAATACATAAACTGTTTTTATTCTATCGTTTTGTATTTCTTCTTTTAGTATAGAGTATTGTGTTCTATCTGTTCTAGTTCCACTTTCTCCTTTATCAGAAAAAATAAAGTCTATTTCTTCCAAGTCTGCTTCAGCAAAGTCTCGTATTGTTTGTTCTTGAGTCTTTATGCTTTCTCCCCTCTCTCCTTGGATATAAGTTGATACTCTTGTGTATCCAACTACCAATCTCTCTTCTTTTTGTGTTTTCATCTGTTTAACTACTTAATGGTTATTTAACATTATTCATTTTTAATGAAGTAATATTCTATAATTTCAGTTATAATTCGGACTACAATAGTTGAAAATGTCAAAATTCCAAATGCTTCAAAGTAGGTAATTGGATACCAAAAGATAGATATCAAAATTCCAGCTATAAACGCTAGGAAGTTAAACCCTAAAAATCCAAGAATCAGTAACCAAGGACTGGTTATATTACTTTCATATTTATCGTTATACATTATACTCTATCCTTATTATTTAAAAGATCAATTAACATAGATCGCTGTGAATGATTTAATTGTTTACCGTTAGAAATCATCTCTAAAAAGTAATTTACGACATATTCTCTACTTACATTTTTAATTTGCATAAAAGTGTGTTTATTAAAGGTTAATTATAAGATATGGTTGTTTAATCAGAAAGTCAAAATTATTTTTGATCATCCAATTTCAATAATCTAATTTCACTTTGGGTTTGCATCACATAAGTAAAATTTTCTATCCAATCGCCTGTATTTATATACCTAACCCCATCCATTAGTTTATCAGATGGTTTATGTATATGGCCACATATGACAATATCACAATTTCGTTTTTTAGCCTGCCTAACCAATTCGGTTTCAAAATTTGTTATAAATTTAACAACTTCTTTTGTTTTTTCTTTTAGAATTTTAGATATAGATTTTTTATATCCAAATGTTTTAAATATAGAATCGATCCATATTGCTAGTTCATAACCAATCGCACCTAACTTACCC
>VFQT010004473.1_pt1 | contig 11600 bp, 11 predicted proteins | sample 3512381 | NCBI WGS metagenome assembly VFQT01 (sample SAMN10412376, study PRJNA504923) | tailings metagenome | isolation source: Relicate 2 Philex TSF3 active mining site | place: Philippines: Tuba, Benguet | collected 2017-08-29 | reverse complement strand
AGAGCATCCGCCTTGTAAGCGGAAGGTCGTCAGTTCAATCCTGACGGGGGGCTCTGGTGTTTAAGCCTTACGTAATTTCTCGATATTAGTTGCGTAATCTGGAACTGAGACATGTTTTGAATCTTCATTTGTAATTGGAGTACCAAATTTAGTTTCAACTGGGATAACTCCCGCCCAAATTGGCAGAGCCGCATCTTCCTCATCGAGAGCGCCACCAGTTCGTTTCTTAGCGGTCACATCATCAAGGGTTAATTCAACCATCATCGTTTGTGCAAATTCTTTTGCTGTTTGTTCGCGTCCTGCATCCCATAATCCAGGAACTAGCCTTTCAGTTACTGCATAAAGTGCTTTCACTTTTTCATCGCCTTCTAAAACTTTGCCAGTTCCAAAAGCCATAACTGATCGATAATTCATAGAAGAATTAAATGGACTTCTTGCTGCCACAATTCCATCAAGGAGAGTTACCGTGGCACAGATTTGCGCTCCTTTTTTGAGAGCCATAAACATTCGCGAACCAGTTGAACCATGAAAGAGAATTCGATTTCCATCGCGACCATATGCAACCGGAATAACCATCGGTTCGTTTGTATCAGGATCGTTAAATCCGATATGAGCAACGATTCCTTCATCCAAAATTGAATAGATTTCTTCTAAATCAGAGACGCCACGTTGCGGTTTTCTGCCAAGTTCGCGCTTATTTTCAGACATGTGCCGAGGATAACTTAAGTGATGGAAAAGTCAGTAATGGGTGAGTAGATTGCGATTATGAACCGCGACTTTGATGTGGTGATAATTGGTTCCGGTTTTGGTGGCTCTGTTGCAGCGCTCCGCTTAACGGAGAAGGGGTATCGCGTTGCGGTTTTAGAGGCTGGAAGAAGATTTCGAGATAAAGATTTTCCAAAGACTTCATGGCGACTATCAAAGTTTCTCTTTATGCCAAGGCTGGGATTACGAGGAATACAGCGAATACATGCGCTTCCTGATGTTTTAGTTTTAGCAGGCGCCGGAGTCGGTGGTGGCTCATTGGTTTATGCAAATACTCTTTATCAACCGCCAGATTCTTATTTTGAAGACCAACAATGGAGACATATAACTGATTGGAAAGCTGAATTGCTTCCTTGGTATGACCAAGCAAAACGAATGCTTGGTGTTTCAGAAAATCCATATTTCTCACCATCTGATCAAGCGATGAAAGATGTTGCTGAAGAGATGGGAGTTGGTCATACCTTCAAGATGGCGCCACTTGGTGTGCATTTTGGTGATGGCTCAGGAGTTTTAAGTAAGGATCCATATTTTGGTGGAGTCGGTCCAGATCGACATGGCTGTCAGCAATGTGGTGGCTGTATGACAGGTTGTAGATATAACGCAAAGAACACATTGCCAAAGAATTATCTCGGCCTTGCAGAGAGTGCGGGCGCCCAAGTTTTTCCAGAACATACCGTTGAAGAGATTAAGGAATTACCAGATGGTGGTTGGCAGATAAATGCCAGAAAGAGCAGCGCTTGGTTTGGCGGACGACGAACTTTTACCGCAGCAGAAGTTGTAGTTGCAGCAGGAACCTTTAATACCCAGAAATTATTACATCGGATGAAGAGCACTGGAAAGTTAAAGAAGTTATCGCCTGCGCTTGGAAAGTTATCGAGAACTAATTCAGAGTCGCTAACTGGAGCGATTATGCCTAAAGGTGGCGAGATTGATTTTTCAAAGGGCGCAGCAATTACTTCATCGTTCTTCCCTGATCAACACACTCATGTGGAGCCAGTTAGATATGGCAAAGGTTCAAACTTTATGGGGTTGTTGCAGACAGTTATGACAGATGGCGAGAGTGCCAGAGTTAGACGTCGTCAATGGTTAGCAACTTTACTTCTACGACCAGGATTGATTGCAAAGATTTTTGATGTTCGAAAGTGGAGCGAGCGGACAGTAATTGCGCTAGTTATGCAGAACGTTGACTCTTCTATTTCAGTTCGTGGCAAGCGCGGCTTATTTGGTTGGCGTTTGACCTCTAATAACGATAGTGAAAAACCAAATGCAACTTATATTCCAGCGGCAAATGAAGTTGTTCGAAGAATTGCTAATAAATATGGCGGTATTCCAGGTGGTCACATTGGCGATGTAATTGGTGCGCCATTTACTGCACATTTTGTTGGTGGCTGTGTAATTAGTGATAATCCAGAGAAAGGCGTGATTGATCCTTATCATCGTGTTTGGAACTATCCAACGCTTCATATAGTTGATGGATCTAGCTTGACAGCAAATCTCGGGGTAAATCCATCGCTAACAATTACCGCACAGGCGGAACGCGCCTTTTCATTTTGGCCAAATAAAGGTGAATCAGATCCAAGACCCTTGCAGGGAAATTCATATGAGAAAGTGGCATGGGTTAAACCAAAGTCACCATTTGTGCCAACTGGGGCCTATGGAGAATTAAGAGTTAATTAATATCCATGATGTGGCGATTGCCGCGATCAAAAGTTAAGTAATTCCAAGTCCAATCAGCCATTGTGCCAATCTTGTTTCGACCGCCAATTAGATAGAAGAGATGTAACCAGAGCCAGGCATACCAAGCGACGACTCCACTTAATCTAATTGGGCCAACTTCTACAACTGCCTTATGTCGGCCAATTGTTGCCATTGAACCTTTATCTCGATATTTGAATTCTTGAAGTGGTTTTCCAGAGATCAAGCTAGAGATTTGTTTTGCAATAAATCTTCCTTGCTGCATCGCAACTGGTGCGACCATCGGTAAAAATCTTCCATCATTTCCCTTTGCACCAGCAATATCGCCGATTGCAAAGATATTTGGATAATTTGTGACTTGTAGTGTTGGCAGAACAGAAATTCTGCCAGCTTCAATTGGAAGTCCAAGTTTTTTCATAATTGGCTCACCGGTAACACCAGCAGCCCAAATTGTTACTTCAGATGGCAGACGCTTCTTATCGCCAAGAAGAATTTCACGAGGCTTAATCTCTTTAACCGCGGTACTAGTTAAAACATTTACACCGAGTTTCTCCAAATCTCGCTTTGTTCGTGCCGATAATTTCGGGGAAAAAGATGGCAATAAACGTGGACCGGCTTCTACGAGATTAACTTTTATATTTGCTGCAGCTTCTGCTTGATCGGAGCGGAGCGGACCTTTCTTAAGTTCAGCAATCGCACCTGCCATCTCAACACCAGTTGGACCGCCACCTACAACTGTTATTGATAGCTGGGTTTCATCTTCAAATCTGCAGAGATCTTCGAACCTACGCAAGATTGAAGATCTAATTTCTAGAGCTTCCGTAACGCTCTTCATACCGAGCGCATGTTCGCTAACACCTTTGACGCCAAAATCATTAGTTGCAGAACCCATTGCGATAACAAGATAATCAAAATCTAAACTCTCGCTGGAATCCAATTTCACAGATCTATTTCGCTGATCAATAGTTATTGGAGAGCCCATTCGAAACTTAATTTTGGTTTTACGGAGCGCGCCACGAATTGGATGAGCAATATGGTCGGCTGCAAGTCCAGCAGTTGAAACTTGATAGAGAAGCGGCAAAAAGGTTTGAAAGTTATGACGATCAACCAGAGTGACATCGGCAATTCCATCCAGTGCGCGAGCTGCAGTTAAACCACCAAAGCCGGCGCCCAAAATCACTACCTTTGGCCGATTCATCCGCGTAAGTCTAATCTTTAACCATGGATAACTCGCGGCGAATATTGGTTACCGGCGCATCGGGTTATGTGGGCGGACGCTTAGTTACCGCTCTGTTAAATGAAGATATACCGGTTCGCATTAGCGTAAGAGATAAAAAGAAAATATCTGGTCAAACATGGGCTCAGGCCGTCGAAATTTCAGTAGGGAATGCCACAAGTTATTCAGAGATGAAGAGCGCTCTTACTGGAATTCATACTGCGTTCTATTTACTCCATTCAATTGGCGTCGGTTCTGACTTTGATGAATTGGAAGCAAGCATGGCTCGTAATTTTGCTAAAGCAGCAGAAGCAGCCGGCGTCAAACAAATTGTCTATCTTGGCGGAATTGCCAATGATGAAAAACAAAGCAAGCATTTAGCATCCCGAGCTCGAACGGGCGAAGAACTTCGTTCAACTACAGTTCCGGTTTTGGAATTGCGCGCCGGAATCATTATCGGCTCTGGTTCTGCATCATTTGAAATGTTGCGACATCTAACGCATCGCTTACCCATCATGACAACGCCAAAGTGGGTATCAAATCGAACCCATCCAATCGCAATTAGAGATGTGCTCTGGTATCTAACAAATGCGGCAAAGTTAGAGAAGCCGGTTTCTGGAATTTATGACATCGGGGGACCAGAGATTCTCTCTTATGCAGAGATGATGCAGAAATTTGCAAAGTGTTCCGGGCTTCGCCGGCGATGGATTATCAGAGTTCCAGTTCTTACACCAAAACTATCAAGTCTCTGGATTGGTTTTGTAACACCAGTTCCAACGAGATTAGCTAGACCATTAATTGGCTCATTGATTAATGAAACTGTCGCCGATCCAAAGAAGGCGATTGATGCCATCATTCCAAAACCACCTGAAGGCCTAATTGATGTTACAAATGCAATCAATTTAGCGCTTTCACGTACTACAAGTAATCAAGTTGAAACCAGGTGGTCTGACGCAACTGTTATTACGGCTCCATGGCAGAAAGCGCAGAGTGATCCGGATTGGGCTGGTGAAGTTACACATCGGGATAATCGCGAAGTTTTAACTGATGCGCCTATTGATTGTGTCTGGCAATCAATTGAACAGATTGGTGGCGAGACTGGCTGGTATGGCGCAGATTTTCTCTGGTGGGCACGAGGAATGCTCGATCGAATTGTCGGCGGCGTTGGATTAAGACGTGGCCGTAGAGATCCAAAACATTTACGAGTTGGCGATAGTTTAGATTTTTGGCGGGTAGAAAAAGTAGAAAAGGAAGAAGTGCTTCGACTTTATGCCGAGATGATTCTGCCCGGTAAGGCTTGGTTGGAATTTAGAATTGAAAAAGTTGGCGAGCAAACCAGAATTATTCAGGAGGCAACATTTTCGCCACGAGGGCTTGGTGGCCAACTCTATTGGTATGCAATCCTGCCGCTCCATGCTTTTGTATTTCCAACAATGCTCCGTAATATTGTGAGAAGTTCAAAGCGGAAGGCGCTATTCGGGAATGCATGAGTTTGACGAAGAAATCGATGCGCTCGCTAAAGAGATTCTTGATTATTCACTAGTTCGATTAAAGAAGGATCCGCCGCTCGATCGTCCTTCAACATATGAAGAGTTATATGCTGAAGCCGGCGAGACAATTACTGAAGGCGGTTTGGGCGGCAGCAAGGCGCTGCAATTATTTAAAGATGTATTAGCGCCGGCATGTATTTCTACCGACCATCCTCGCTACTTAGCTTTTATCCCATCAGCCCCAACTGAATCTGCAAACTTATTTGATTTAGTAGTTGGAGCATCAGCGCTTTATGGCGGTTCATGGCTCGAAGGTGCCGGCGCTGTTTATGCAGAGAATCAAGCGCTGCGCTGGTTAAGTGATTTAGCTGGGCTACCAAATACTTCTGGTGGAGTTTTCGTTCAAGGTGGGACCATTGGAAATCTCTCTGCGCTAGTTGCAGCAAGGCATGATGCAAAAAGCCGTTATAGCAATGTAAGTAAATGGGTAATCGCCTGTAGCGATGAGGCGCATTCCTCAATAAAGAGCGCTGCAAATGTTATGGATGTAGAGGTCCTCTCAATTCCAGTTGACAAAGCTGGAAAATTACAAGGAACAAGCGTTAAAGTCACAATTGCAGATTTTCATATTGCAAATCCAACTAAACGAGTCTTTGCCATTGTTGCAACTGCAGGAACTACAAATCTTGGCATTATTGATGATCTAGCTGGAATCGGCTTGGCCGCAAAGGAATTAGGAATTTGGTATCACGTTGATGGCGCATATGGATTAGCCGCACTTGCATCACCAAAGAGTAAAGGACTATTTAAGGGCGTAGAAAATGCAGATTCATTTATTGTCGATCCTCATAAGTGGTTATTTGCACCATTTGATGCCTGTGCGCTGATTTATCGAAATCCAGAGATTGCGCGAAAAGCACATACCCAACATGCTGGCTACCTTGATACTTTGCAGAGTGCCAACGAATGGAATCCATCAGATTATGCAATTCATTTAACTCGCAGAGTTCGTGGATTACCCTTCTGGTTTTCCCTTGCCGCTCACGGAACTAAGAAGTATGCAGAAGCTATGGATAAAACTATGGATACAGCTAGTGAAGCAGCTGAGCTAATTAAGGCACATCCAAATTTAGATTTACTATTAGAACCAGAACTTTCGATTGTGGCATTTACAAGAAAAGGTTGGAGCGAATCTGATTATCAGAAGTGGAGCGATAAGTTATTAAATGATCAGATTGGTTTTGTTACGCCATCGAGCCACCACGGAATACCAATTCTAAGATTTGCCATAGTCAATCCATGGACTTCAATCGATGATATAAAAATCATCTTAGATACCCTCTAAATCCCAAAATTTCTTTAAATCTCTAGTTAAATCACTCTTATGGAAGAGCGCGTGCTACAAGACTTCACACGTGATATTCCCCTGCTTGATTTTGAACGTGAATGGTGGCGCCATGCCGGCAGCAAAGAGGCGGGCATTAAAGAGCGATTCGGTATCTCGATAGCCGAGTATTACGAACGGCTCAATAATCTGATTGATAGCGATGAGGCCCTGGCTGCAGAACCGCTCCTTGTTAAGCGGCTACGTCGCCAACGGGCGCTTCGTATTTCTCGATAGAGGTATTTGGCCCTGGGGCCAAAACCGATACCTGATTTGAGGATGGGAATAGAGAGCCCTAGGCTTGCGTTAGCACTCGTCGGGTGAGAGTGATAAGTCACCCAAAGAACCTAAAGCGATAGGGAGTCAACCATGGCAAAAATGATTGCCTTCAATGAAGAGGCACGACGCGGATTAGAGCGCGGCATGAATACCTTGGCCGATGCGGTGAAGGTAACCCTTGGACCACGTGGTCGAAATGTTGTTTTGGAGAAGAAGTGGGGAGCTCCCACAATTACTAACGATGGCGTATCAATTGCCAAAGAGATCGAACTTGATGATCCATGGGAAAAGATTGGCGCTGAACTTGTTAAAGAAGTAGCTAAGAAGACCGATGATGTTGCCGGTGATGGAACCACAACTGCAACAGTTTTGGCACAAGCGCTAGTTCGCGAAGGTCTTCGCAATGTGGCGGCAGGTTCAAATCCAATGTCGCTAAAGCGCGGTATTGAGAATGCAGTTGAGGCAATCTCAGCTGAACTCTCTGCGATGTCAAAGCCAGTCGAAACTAAAGAACAGATTTCTGCAACTGCATCCATCTCGGCGGCTGATTCAACAATCGGCGAAATGATTGCAGAAGCAATGGATAAGGTCGGTAAAGAAGGCGTAATTACTGTTGAAGAGAGCAATACTTTTGGTCTCGAACTAGAGCTAACAGAAGGTATGCGATTTGATAAAGGTTACATCTCGCCATACATGGTTACAGATACCGAGCGTATGGAAGCAGTTCTTGAAGATCCATACATCTTGATTGCAAATTCCAAGATTGCAAATATCAAAGATCTAGTGCCACTACTTGAGAAAGTAATGCAGAGCGGTAAGCCACTTGCAATCATCGCTGAGGATGTTGAAGGTGAAGCGCTTGCAACTCTTGTTGTTAACAAGATCCGTGGAACATTCCGATCTGTTGCAGTTAAAGCTCCAGGTTTTGGTGACCGTCGCAAAGCGATGCTCCAAGATATGGCGATTTTGACTGGCGGAACGGTTATCTCTGAAGAAGTAGGACTAAAGCTTGATGCTGCAACTCTTGATCTATTGGGCAGCGCTCGCAAGGTTGTTGTTACAAAAGATGAGACAACAATTGTTGAAGGAACTGGCGATGAAGAGCAGATCAAAGGTCGCGTAAATCAAATCCGCGCCGAGATCGAATCCTCTGATTCAGATTACGATCGCGAGAAGCTACAAGAGCGTCTTGCCAAGCTTGCAGGTGGCGTTGCGGTTATCAAAGCTGGCGCCGCAACTGAAGTTGAGTTAAAAGAACGTAAGCACCGAATTGAAGATGCAGTTCGTAACGCAAAAGCAGCAGTAGAAGAAGGAATCGTTGCTGGCGGTGGCGTTGCGTTACTACAAGCATCCAAGAAAGCATTTGAAAAATTAAAGCTATCTGGCGATGAAGCAACTGGTGCAAAGATTGTTGAATTTGCAGTTGAAGCGCCGTTAAAGCAGATCGCTGTTAATGCCGGACTTGAAGGTGGCGTCGTTGTTGAAAAAGTACGAAACCTAAAGGCTGGCGAAGGCTTAAATGCTGCAACCGGTGAATATGTTGACATGATTAAATCTGGAATTATCGATCCAGCGAAGGTAACAAGATCCGCGCTACAAAATGCAGCATCAATTGCAGCGCTCTTCCTAACTACCGAAGCAGTAATTGCAGATAAACCAGAACCTAAGCCAGCAGTTCCTGCAGCTCCTGGCGGAGATATGGACTTCTAAAGCAAGATAGAATCTGCTTCATGTCACGCGCGAAGCAGAAGAATTCAAAGCAAAGCAGCGGTGTCGATCCATTCGATGCCGCTGCTCTTGCTCGCAGCGCAGCGCTCGAAGATGCCAAGAATCAAGATTATGTTGGCGAATTACTTTCAATCGATAGCGATGAAGATCATTTAGCCTCTTACCTCTTTAGCGCATCACTTCCTGGATATGTTGGCTGGCGCTGGGCAGTAACAATTGCAAAGGTTGATGGTGGATCACCAACAATCTGCGATGTTGTTCTCTTGCCTGGACCAGATTCAATATTGGCGACCGAATGGATTCCATATAGCAATCGAATTACAGCTGATGATGTTGTAGCCGGAACTATTGTTCCAACTGCTCCAGATGATGTTCGCTTAGTTCCAGCAAGTTCGGTATTGCCAACTGATGAAGAATTAGATTTGCATGAACTCTTTGAATTAGGTGCTGGACGTTTACGAGTACTTTCGATTGAAGGTCGCGATCAAGCTGCGAAGCGTTGGATCGAAGGCGATCGCGGACCTGATGCAGAGATTGCACGGTTAGCGCCAAAGAATTGTGGCAGTTGTGGTTTTTATCTACCGATTAGTGGCTCGTTCCGCCAAGCATTTGGCGTCTGCGCAAACGCGATTTCACCTGAGGATGCGCGTGTGGTCTCTGTTAATCACGGCTGCGGCGCTCATTCAGAGGCGATAAACTAGCCCCCTGTCCGCAGAGCGCGGCGCACACGACACCAAATGTTTTTCTTTAAGGAGGGGTTATGCCAACCGGTCGCGTCAAATGGTTTAGCCTAGAAAAAGGTTTCGGCTTCATTGCATCTGATGAAGGTGATGATGTTTATATTGCATCTTCTGCACTTCCAGATGGTGTTGCAACTTTAAAACCAGGAACCAAATTGGAGTTTGGTGTTGCAGAAGGACGTAAAGGTCCACAAGCACTCTCGGTAAGAATTGTGGAAGCACCACCATCACTTGCATCTTCCAAAGCTGGCGCAGATGATCTTGCTGTAATCATTGAAGAATCAATCAAGATGTTAGATCGTGTCGGAAATGGTCTACGTCATGGTCGCTATCCAAGCGAAGCCGAAGCTGCTCGCGTAGCTAAAGTTTTGCGCGGTATTGCGCAAGAAATCGAAGGTTAATTCCCTCTTCTTTTTGTATAACGGATTCCAAGGAATCCTAAGAAGATTGCAAATAGACAAGCAAGAATTACCTTTGCCATTGCATTTACCAAAATTGAAATAACAAGTGCAATTGTCCAGAGAATGATTCCGGCGATGATTACCGGCACTGCGCTCTTCATGATTACTTTCTAAAGCCCACTAATAACAACTAGAAGTACCATGCCAATGAGGATTGTTAGCGTAACAATTCTGCGGAATTTGTAACTCATTTACTCATCCTATCTACAACGTATTCAATAGATTCAGTTAGAGCCTTAACATCATCCGGATCAATCGCTGGAAACATACCAATACGCAGTTGATTTTTACCAAGCTTTCGATATGGCTCGGTATCAACTATGCCATTTGCGCGTAGGACCTTTGCAACCTCGAGCGCATCGATGGAATCTGCAAAGTTAATGGTGGCTACGACATTAGAGCGCATCGCAGAATCGGTAACAAATGGAGTTGTGTATTCTGTTTTATCTGCCCAGCTATAAATAGTTTCAGCAGATTTCTTACTTCTTCCAGCAGCGAAATCTAAACCGCCATTGCTATTCATCCAATTAATTTGATCAGCAAGCAGCAGGAGAGTTACAAGTGCTGGCGTGTTATAGGTCTGATCTAATTTTGAATTTTCAATCGCAATACTTAAATCAAAGAATGCAGGAATCCATCTGCCACTTGCCTTTATTTTTTCAACGCGAGCTAAAGCGGCCGGACTCATCAGAGCTAGCCAGAGGCCACCATCTGAGGCAAAGGATTTCTGAGGTGCGAAGTAGTAAGTATCAAATTCAGCTGCGGAAACTGCTAAACCACCAGCTGCGCTAGTTGCATCAACAACAACGAGTCCATCGCCGGCAACGCGCTTAATTGGCATTGCGACGCCAGTTGACGTTTCATTATGAGTTAGTGCGTAAAGATCAATCCCGGATTCAACTTTAGGTAATGGATGTGTTCCTGGTTCAGACTTAATGATCGATGGTTCATCTATAAAGGGAGCATCTTTCGCTGCGGATGCAAACTTTGCAGAGAATTCACCGAAGGAGAGGTGCTGTGATTTCTTTTCAATTAAATTAAAAGCAGCAATATCCCAGAATGCAGTTGATCCGCCATTTCCAAGTACTACTTCATAACCTTCTGGCAGATTAAAGAGCGATTTCAAACCAGATCGAATCTCACCGACAACGTTCTTAACTGCTTTTTGGCGATGTGAAGTTCCGAGAATCGATTTACTTTTCGCAGTTAGATTTGTTAGTGCTTCATCTCTAATCTTGGATGGACCACAACCAAAGCGACCATCACGGGGCTTTATCGAATCTGGAATTTTTATCTCGGACATAAGGCGGTAAGCCTATGGGAAGATGCGTTGGATTTTCCAATTAGTTTCTCTGGTGTAACGAATTCGATCATGGAGCCTTGAGTATCGACCTTGCCAAAATTCAATAATTGTTGGCGTAACTAAGAAACCACCCCAATGTGGTGGGCGGGGGACAGAAGTTCTTACTGGATACTTTGCTGCATACTCTTTATATAGAGCCTCGAGTTCTTCCCTTGAAGTTAGAGGTTCTGATTGATTACTAGCCCAAGCACCAATCTGACTCGACCATGGTCTAGTTGCAAAATATGAATCTGATTCCGACTCTGAAACTCTTGTTGCGCTACCTACAATTTTTACTTGTCGCTCCATTGGGTACCAGGGGAAAAGTAGTGAAACATTGGAATTACTAGATATATCTTTGGATTTTTTTGATTGGTAATTAGTAAAGAAGGTAAAGCCATCCTCACTAACATCTTTTAACAAGACTGTTCTTGAGGAGGGTGCACCATCACTTACCGTTGATAAGACCATTGCATTTGCTTCAACAACCATTGGATTGG
>VFQT010004472.1_pt1 | contig 11601 bp, 9 predicted proteins | sample 3512381 | NCBI WGS metagenome assembly VFQT01 (sample SAMN10412376, study PRJNA504923) | tailings metagenome | isolation source: Relicate 2 Philex TSF3 active mining site | place: Philippines: Tuba, Benguet | collected 2017-08-29 | reverse complement strand
TCATCTAGTAATACAACTGAATAAGGGCGTCTTCTAACAGCTTCAGTTAAGTGGCCACCTTCTTCATAGCCGATATATCCGGGAGGGGCGCCAACTAATCTTGATACAGAAAACTTTTCACCGTATTCACTCATATCAATTCTGACCATTGCTTTATCGTCATCGAATAAAAATTCAGCAAGGGCTTTGGCTAATTCAGTTTTACCAACACCGGTGGGGCCTAAGAATAAAAATGAACCTGTCGGGCGATTTGGATCTGAGATACCAGCACGCGATCTTCTAATAGCATCGGCAACAGTTTGAACGGCTTTTTCTTGGCCAATAACTCTTTTAGCTAAGGTTTCTTCAAGCTTGAGAAGTTTTTCAGTTTCACCTTCTAATAATTTGCCAACTGGAATGCCTGTCCACATGGCAACTACGTGCGCGATGTCATCTGCTGTTACTTCATCGGCAACCATTTTTGACGATTGGGTTGCTTCTTCTTTTGCTTTGGCAAGATCTCTTTCTAACTCTTGCATCCGGCCATACATAAGGCGCGAAGCTTTTTCTAAATCACCTTCACGTTGCGCTCTGTCTATTTCTGTTCTCAAAGCATCAATCTCGGTCGTGATTTGGCCTACGCGATCTAATGATGCTCTTTCTTTTTGCCATTTAGCTTTGAGGTCTGCTAGTTCATCTTTTTTGATTTTTAGTTCATCTTTAAGTTTTGCTAAGCGTTGTTTGGATTGATCATCTGATTCGTTAGCAAGGGCGAATTCTTCCATCATCATGCGATCAACTTGTCTTTGAAGTTGATCCACTTCTTCAGGGGAGGAATCAATTTCCATTCTTAAGCGGCTAGCTGATTCATCAACTAAATCAATTGCTTTGTCGGGCAAGAATCTTGAAGTTATATAGCGGTTAGAAAGCGTTGCTGCAGCAACCAAAGCGCTATCAGAAATTTGAACTTTATGGTGAGCTTCGTAGCGTTCTTTAAGGCCGCGAAGGATGGCGATGGTGTCTTCAACGCTTGGTTCGCCTACAAATACTTGTTGAAAACGACGCTCTAATGCTGGGTCTTTTTCAATTCTGGTGCGAAATTCGTCAAGAGTGGTGGCGCCAACCATACGCAATTCGCCCCTTGCGAGCATGGGTTTGAGCATGTTGCCAGCGTCCACAGAGCCTTCGGCGGCGCCTGCGCCAACAACGGTATGCATTTCATCAATGAAGGTAATTACTTGACCTTCAGATTGTTTGATTTCTTCAAGAACTGCTTTTAAGCGTTCTTCAAATTCACCGCGGTATTTAGCACCAGCAACCATTGATGCTAGATCTAATGAAATAAGTTTTTTATTTTTTAGTTGTTCAGGTACATCGCCGGCAATAATTCTTAAGGCTAATCCTTCAACGACTGCGGTTTTACCGACACCTGGCTCGCCAATTAAAACTGGGTTATTTTTTGTTCTTCTAGAAAGTACTTGAATGACACGTCTGATTTCTTGATCACGGCCAATTACTGGATCGAGTTTTCCTTCTTGAGCTTTGGCGGTTAAATCAACGCCAAATCTTTGAAGTGCTGGTATTTGTTCTTCTTGTTGTGATTGTTGGTATTGCATGTTGTTACTTTCTTTCTAAATTCGCCTTAGTTTTTTTGATTTCCATAATTCAAGCTCGTTTTTATCAGCTTTTTTAGTTGGAATTCCAAAATTATTATGAAGATATTCGATATATGCTTCAAGCTTTAAAATTCTTTTAACACCCTCTAGGTTGACTCCGGCTTGAGTTAATTCAGAAACATAACGTAATTTCAAAATATCTATACGTGAATAAAGTCTTCTCGAACTTCCAACTCTTGATGGCGAGACAATTCCTAATTTGTCATATTGTCTTAAAGTTTGTGGGTGAAGCCCAGAGAGCTCTGCGGCAACACCTATTGCATAGACCGCAGCATCGTCAGGAACTGCTTGATAGCGATTGGCAGACATAATTAAATTCTTTCTTTGCGAGCATTCATCGCAATGATTTCTGCTCTGGGGTTGTCGTATTGAACTTCTTCTGAATATTTTTGAAGAGCTTCTTTTGCTTTGCCGCTAGTATTTTGCGGAACAGCTATATCTACTTTTACTAACAAGTCACCGCGTGAATTATTGCCTTTTGGCATTCCTTGATTTTTAACTCTAAAGATTTTTCCGTTTTGAGTATTTGCGGGGATTTTTAAAGTTACGGTGCTGCCACCTGGTACTGGAATAGAAATTTGAGAGCCAAATACGGCTTCATCAAATCTCACCGGAAGATCAATGCGTACGTTGTCACCATCGCGTTTAAAAATTTGATCTTCTTTCACCTTTACGGTGATAAATAAATCACCGGCTTCGCCGCCTTTAGCTCCAGCTTCACCTTTACCTTTGAGGCGTAATGTTGCGTTGTTTTTAATACCGGCCGGGATTCGGGCGGTTACGGTGCGAGTTTCTGTGATGACTCCTGTGCCGCCACAAGCTGGGTCTCTAGCTTCAATGATTTGACCTGAACCGTGACAGGTTGGGCAAGCTTGCGCAAAGGCAAATCCTCCAGCATTTCTAGTTACTTGGCCTGAGCCATTACAAGCAGAGCATTTTTTAGGTGAGGTACCAGGTTTTGCTCCAGAACCATTACAGGTTTTGCAAGTCACTTGACCACGAAGCGGAATTGAAATTGTGGTGCCTTCAAAGCATTCATCAAATGAAATTGTGGTTTCAGTTTGTAGATCTGAGCCACGTCGAGGACGCTTAGTTCTAGTCGCTCCCCCACCAAATAAATCACCTAAGTTAAAACCTGAACCGCCAAACATGTCTTCGAAATCAAAATTAAAGTTTCCGCCTTGGCCACCCATTCCTTGAGCGCCATAAGTTCTTATTTGATCATATTCAGCCCGTTTTTTTGGATCAGATAAAACATCATAGGCTTCTGAAACTGCTTTGAACTTTTCTTCAGCATCAGCACTTTTATTTTGATCTGGGTGGAGTTCGCGAGCAAGTTTGCGATAAGTCTTTTTTAGAGTGGCATCATCAACATCTTTAGAAACTCCTAGAATTTTGTAATAATCTTTTTCTAAGTAGTCCTTAGCGCTCATGACACCTCCTTAAAAAATTATTTAGGTTGGCTTACAACAACTTTGGCAGGTCGCAAAATCTTTTCTTTGATTTTGTAACCGGATTGATAAACAGTTGTGACAGTTTGAACTTTATGTTCCTCTGATTCAACCGTAGAGAGCGCTTCATGCAGTGTTGGATCAAATTCTTCATTAACTTCTCCAAAGCGGGTGAGCCCGAGTTTTTTTGTTAGGTTAAGAAGATTTTCTGCAACGGTAGCAAAAGTGCCAGTTAAATCGCCGTGCTCTTTAGCTCTTTCAATGTCATCCAAAACTGGAATCAATTGATCCAATACAGATGCTGTTGCTAGTTCTTGAATTAGTTCACGATCGCGCTCAACTCGTTTGCGGTAATTAGCGTATTCCGCAGTAATGCGTTGGAGGTCGTTAGTTAATTCTTGAACGGGATCTTTTTCTTCGGGTGCTGAATCTTGTTTTACTTCAGCCGCATTTTCGCGCGGCTGAAGTGTATCTGGATCAATTCGCCTTTTGTCGCGAATTGTTACACCCTCTTTTTGCTCTTCGCTCTCGGGTGTTTGGGTCATTTGTTATTTTCACCCTCGTCAACAATTTCAGCATCTACGATGTCTTCTTTGTTTTCAGATTGCGCTTGACCTTCAGCAGCTTGTGCTTGCTCTTGATACATGGCAGCCCCTACTGCTTGGCTTGCGGTGGCAACCTTTTCCATTGAAGTCTTAATTGCTTCAAGATCGGTTCCTTCGAGAGCTTTCTTTAGTTCAGCTAAAGGCTCTTCCACGTTGCTTTTAGCATCTGCTGGGATCTTTTCTTCGTTGTCTTTTAGGAACTTCTCGGTTTGGTAAACCAAACTTTCAGCGCCATTTCGAACATCTACTTCTTCTTTGCGCTTTTTGTCCTCTTCAGCATGAGCTTCAGCATCTTTCATCATGCGGTCAATTTCTTCTTTACTCAAAGAAGATCCGCCAGAGATGGTCATTGATTGCTCTTTGCCCGTGCCTAGATCTTTGGCAGATACGTGCACGATGCCGTTAGCGTCAATGTCGAAAGTAACTTCAATTTGAGGAACGCCTCTTGGTGCAGGTGGCAAACCAGTTAAATCAAAGGTTCCGAGCTTTTTGTTATAAACAGCCATCTCGCGCTCACCTTGATAAACCTGGATTTGCACGCTTGGTTGATTATCTTCAGCGGTAGTAAAAATTTCACTGCGCTTAGTTGGAATGGTGGTGTTGCGCTCAATCAACTTGGTCATAACTCCACCTTTGGTTTCAATACCAAGCGAAAGTGGTGTTACATCAAGAAGTAGTACGTCTTTAACTTCACCCTTAAGCACACCAGCTTGTAGTGCTGCGCCAATTGATACAACTTCATCTGGGTTTACAGATTTGTTTGGATCTTTACCAGTTAGTTTCTTAACCAAATCAGAAACTTGTGGCATACGAGTTGAACCACCAACCATTACTACTTGATTGATTTTGTCTTTGCTGATTCTAGCATCAGCAATAACTTGCTCAACCGGGCGCTTGGTGCGCTCAAGTAGATCTGCAGTCATTGATTCAAATTGTGCACGAGAAAGTGATTCATCTAAGTGAAGCGGGCCTTCGCTTGATGCAGTGATGTATGGAAGATTGATATTTGTTGATGATGAAGAGGACAATTCAATCTTGGCTTTTTCTGCAGCCTCTTTTAAGCGTTGCATAGCCATGTTGTCTTTTGATAAATCAACACCATTTTTATTTTTGAATTGAGTTACTAAAAATTCAATAACTTTTTCATCCCAATCATCGCCACCAAGTTGGTTATCACCTGCAGTAGCTTTAACTTCAACAACTCCATCACCGATTTCAAGTAAAGAAACGTCAAAGGTTCCGCCACCTAGGTCATAAACCAAAATAAGTTCTTCTTTACCGGCTTTGTCTAATCCGTAAGCAAGCGCTGCAGCAGTTGGTTCGTTAATAATTCTTAAAACATTCAATCCAGCGATTTCGCCAGCTTCTTTGGTTGCTTGACGTTGTGCATCATTGAAATACGCAGGAACGGTAATAACTGCATCGGTTACGGTGTCGCCTAAATAACTTTCGGCATCGCGCTTTAACTTCATAAGAGTTCTTGCGCTAATTTCTTGGGCGGTATAGCCCTTGCCGTCAATATCGATCTTCCAGTTAGTTCCCATATGGCGCTTTACCGAGCGAATGGTGCGATCTGGATTGGTTACGGCTTGGCGCTTGGCGACCTCGCCTACAAGGACTTCGCCATTTTTGGCAAATGCCACAACTGATGGGGTGGTACGAGCTCCTTCAGCGTTTGCAATAACGGTGGGGTCGCCACCTTCTAAAACTGTGACAACTGAGTTGGTGGTACCTAAGTCAATTCCTACTGCCCGGGGCATGTAGTGCTCCTTCTATTCTTGAACTTGAGTGCTGAAGACTCAAGAGTGCCTGATTTGGACTTGATTCGCAACTTTTTTGAGTCGACTCGACTCAAGTCTCATGAGGCATAACGACTCAATGAGGTGAGTTATTCCCAGGTTTTGATTATTTAATTGGGTCTTGAACGAAATTTAGGTGTGCTTTTGAAGCAGTTGGGCCCCTTTGGCCTTGATATTTAGAGCCATAAATGGCTGAGCCATAGGGGTGTTCTGCTGGGCTTGAGAGTTTGAAGAGACAGAGCTGGCCGATTTTCATGCCTGGCCAGAGTTTTATAGGCAGGGTGGCGACATTACTTAGTTCAAGCGTGATGTGGCCGGAAAATCCTGGGTCAATAAAACCTGCAGTTGAGTGAGTGAGTAGGCCAAGGCGCCCAAGGCTGGATTTGCCTTCTAGGCGGCCGGCTAAATCATCTGGGAGGCTTACTACTTCATAAGTGCTACCTAAGACGAATTCGCCTGGATGCAGGATGAAGGGCTCGTTAACCGGGGTTTCAACCAGCCTAGTTAGTTCTGGCTGATCTTCGGCTGGGTCAATATGCGCGTATTTGTGGTTTTCGAAGGTTCTAAAAAATTTATCTAACCGAACATCAATGCTTGATGGTTGGACCATTTTTGGGTCATAAGGCTCAAGATTTACTCGGCCTTTTTCGATCTCGGCTTTAAGGTCTCTATCGCTTAATAACACGTGAAGGAGCCTACTGGTTAATTACTCGATCAGCGAGAACCGGCATCTTTTCTCTCACCTGGGCTGCTTTTTGAATATCAATTTCTGTGAATAGGGTTTCTGCTTTTTCACCAGCTTGGATTTGAATATCACCCCATGGATCAATTACTTGAGAGTTACCGCCCAATTCGTTATCGGTTTGGATGCCAATTCCATTACAGGCAATTACATAAGCTTGGTTTTCTATAGCTCTTGCTTTTAGTAATGCGTTCCAATGATTCAAGCGTTTCTTAGGCCAGCCTGAAGTGATAAGAAAGGAGTTGGCTCCTTTTTGAATCATCGCGCGAAATAATTCTGGGAATCTTAAGTCATAACAAGTTACTAAACCTGTTATGCCAATTGGAGTTGGAACTACAATTATTTCTTCACCTGCAACTAGTTGGGTCGCTTCACCTTGGTCAAATCCAAATAAATGAATCTTTCGGTATTTAGCAACTTCTTCTCCCCTGTCATCAAATAGATAAGAAGTGTTGAAGGTTCCAGAGGGAGTTTCTTCAAGAAAAGAGCCAGAGTGGATCCAAGTTCTATATTTATTGGCAAGGTTTTTTATTTGAGGCAAGGTTTGTTCTAGTGTTTCTTTGGCTTCTGATTTAGTTTCTTCAACCATAAAAGCTCCAGTTGCCCATAGTTCAGGAAGGATTGTGAGCTTTGGGTTTTGCTTTAGAGTGTCTTCTAGATTATTTAGAGTATTTTTAATTCTGTTTTGAATTGATGTTGTGCTTGATGAGTCAACCTGCAAAAGAGCGATTTTTGTTAAATCCACACCATTACTTTAGTTTGAAGAGTAGAATTTGCCACTATGAATACTCCCTCGTTTCTTAAACAAGGGTCTGCTAATCCAATTGGTATTGCTTTTGCTTTATTTGTCGTTTATGTAGTTTGGGGCTCTACTTTTGTAGGTATTGCTTATGTAGTTGAAGAAATTCCTCCCTTTACAGCAACTGGTTTTAGATTTATAGTTGCAGGTTTATTGGTTTCAATAATTGTTTTAATTAGTAAAGGCTTTAAGGCGCTCTTTCCAAATTTCAAGCAGGTTATAAATGCAGCACTTACTGGCATATTGCTAGTTGGTTTGGCTTCACCGTTAATTGCTGTGAGCTCTCAGTTCGTAGATTCGGGATTGATTGCATTAATTGTTTCGATTACGCCAGTGATTGTGGTTTTGATAAGAGTAATAATCGGCGAACGACCTAATTGGAAGACTTGGCTTGGAGTTGGATTTGGCACCTTTGGTGTTTTGATTTTGATTGATCCAGAAGGCCAAGCAGGTTGGTATGCATTAATTGCGGTGTTAAACCCTGTGATTTGGTCAATTGGGTCTTTTTTAGTTAAAGCAATAGATACGCCAAAAGATTCTTTAACAACCGCTGCTTGGCAAACCTTTGTTGGTGGGGGTTTTGCAGTTTTATTTGGTTTCATGATGGGTGAGAAAACTTTATTATTTTTTGAAGCTGAAAAAACTTCTACTTGGGTGGCATTCTTTTACATCTCTTGCATGGCTGCTTTGGCTTATTCGGCTTATGCGTATTTATTAACGCATGCGCCAATTTCACTTGTGGCAACGCATGCTTTTATTAATCCGATTGTGGCAGTGCTGTTAGGTAATTGGTTGAGAGATGAAGTAATTACTTTGCCATTAATTGTTGGTGGTTTAGTTGTGGTTGTTGGAGTTGCTTTAGTGGTTTTGGGTGAAAGGCCTAAAGAATTACTCGAACCGGAACTTTGAAGCAACTTCTATTAAACGATTGTTAGCAACTGTTTCTGCAATAGTTGCTCTAACTCCCTCATTAGCAAAAAGCCTGACGACGATTCCTGCTTCTTCGCATACTAGGGCAAAATCTTGAGATTTTTCTTTTAAGTCAAACCATATGAAATTACCTTGCGGATTTGGAATTTTTATGTTTTGGTTTTTTAGCTCCTTGTAAACGCGATCGCGTTCGAGAATCAAAGTATTTACACTTTGCAAAATTTCTTCTTCATGCTCTAAGGCGGCAATTGCTGCAGCTTGTGCAATTGAGCTAACTCCAAAAGGTAAAGCCACTTTTTTAAGGTAATCAATCACCGGCTCTTGGGCAATAGTGAAACCAACTCTTAAGCCAGCTAATCCATAAGCTTTTGAGAAGGTTCTCAAGATTGCTAAATTATTTTCATTTCGTAAATCTTTTGTGCCATTTATTGCATCTGTATCCGTTACAAATTCAGTGTAAGCCTCATCAAGTACTACCAAAATATCTTTTGGAACTTGGTTTAGAAAGTTAATAAATTCATCTTTTTTAACTGCTGGGCCAGTTGGATTATTTGGTGAACAAACCAAAATCGTTTTAGTTTTTGGGGTTATTACTTTGAGCATTGCTGCTAAATCATGTTCGTGGTTTTCTTTTAGTGGCACCTTGATGGCAGTTGCGCCAGAAACTTTCGTAACGATGGGGTAAGCCTCAAATGATCTCCAAGCAAAAATAACTTCATCTCCGACGGTTGCTGAAGCTTGAATTAATTGAGTTAAAACTGCTACTGAACCTGTGCCGAGAGAAATTTGATTTGGATTAACTTGATATTTATCTGCTAAACGCTCAAGCAACCTTGTTGAATTTGGATCTGGATAGCGTTGAATTGAATTTGCTGCTCGAGTTATGGCTTCAATAATTTTTGGATGAGGGGAATAGGGGTTTTCATTGCTAGAAATTTTGAATACTTCAAGGTCCGTGCGAGGGGACGGGGTTTGTCCAGCCTTATAAGAAGGCAGGTCCTTTAAATCGGCTCGCATCTTTGGAAAAGTCATAAAGGTTAGATTAGGCGTTAATCATGGACTAGTCTCAATGAAGTATTTTTTGGGGAGTTTGCCTTTGAGGATTAAAGACAAATTAGCTGCAGGTATTGCTGCATTTGGCTTTTTTATAACACTGGTGGTTTGGGGCTTTGCCTCACCTCCAGGATCAGCCCCAGATGATGACTTTCACTTACCTTCAATTTGGTGCGCTAAAGGTTACGTGGAAGGGCTTTGCGACCCAGAAGTTGAAGGCGATGGCTTCGGTAGAACTCCAGACCCGCTTGCACCGGTAGCAATTTGTTTTGCATTCAAATCGGATGTAAGTGCAGGTTGCCAAGCGCAAATGTTTGATTGGAACAACAAAGAACTTCGTGGCTCGAAAACCAATGAAAAGGGAAGATTCCCTAATGGTTTTTATTGGGCTATGCATTCTTTAATAAGCGATAACACGCTTGTGTCAGCGATGACTATGCGAATTTTTAATTCATTACTTGCGGTAGTTATTTTCTTTTCATCGTTTTTAGTAGTCAGAAAGAATTTAAAAACCCCATTGATTATGGCTTGGTTGGGCTCAACGATTCCATTGGCATTATTTACGATTCCTTCAACTAACCCAAGCTCTTGGACGATTATTGGTTTAGGGACTTATTGGGCTGTTTTAATTGCCTACTTACAAGAAACTGAAAAGCGTAAGAAAATTTTTGCAGGTATTTTAGTTGTTATTACGGCTTTATTAGCTCTTGCTTCAAGATCCGAAGCGGGGCCATATTTAATTGTAATTACTTTAACAATTCTAATTCTTTTACAAACTTGGAGAAATTTATTAACTACCTGTAAGAATTTATTACTTCCAGTAGTAATAATGCTAATAAGTTTTTATGAATTTATAACTACTCCCTCAACTCTAGGCATTTCAACTGGATTACCAGGCGGAGATGAAAATAGATCTTTGACTGAAGTTTGGACGGTCAATTTAATGCGTTTGCCAGCTTTGTATTCAGGATCTTTAGGTAGTTGGAATTTAGGTTGGATGGATACCCCAATACCTGATATGACTTTCTTTTTCGCGATGTTTGTTTTTGCTGGTTTAATATTTACTGGCCTGGGCTATATGGAGAAATTTAAACTCCTTGCAATTCTGTTCTTAGTTGCAATGATGGCATTTATCCCGTTGAGAATTTTGGCTTTAGGTAAAAATGTTGTCGGTGAAAATGTTCAGCCTAGATACTTTTTACCATTTTTATTTGTGTTAACTGGTGTGATGCTATTTGTTAAATATAAAGATTCAATAATTACTTTTTCAAACGGGCAATTAATCTTTGTGGCTACTGCGTTATCTATCGCTAATTCTTTTGCACTGCATTATGTAATGAGACGCTACATCACCGGCACTGATGTGGTTTCTTGGAATTTAAATAGAAATGCTGAATGGTGGTGGGAGCCGCTGCCCAGCCCAATGGCTACCTGGTTTATAGGAACGATTGCATATATGACACTAGTTTCGATCGCAATTTATTATTTAAGTTATCTTGCTAAGAAATCTGAGCTACTGCAGCGCTAAAGAGTTCGGTATGAGTATCAACGTCTTCTTTTTTAGTGGTGGGGCACATCAACGCCATGTTATGAAATGGAGTCATCAAAATATCTCGATTAGCCATGAATAAATGAAGATATTCATCTAATTCATCATCCGCCGCTTTCGCTGATTCGGTTCCATTCTTAGGTGCAGGGCTAGTAAATCGGTATTCGGCTCTTGCGCCTAGTTGGCTGATTGACCAAGGGGTGTTTGTTTCATCAAGAGTTTTTTGAACACCATTTGTGAATTCGGTAGCCAAAGAAATCATGTGATCGAAAGCAGCTTCAGTTAGAACACTTTCTAATGTTGCGCGCATTGCAGCGATAGATAGAGCGTTACCTGAAAGAGTTCCGCCAACTCCGCCAACATCTACTAAATCTGCATCATTAAAGTGCTTAACTTTTTCGGCCAATTCTTCTGTTAATCCGTAAGCCCCTGATGGGATTCCACCACCTATTGATTTGCCAATAGTAAATAAATCTGGTTTCAAGTTCCAAGCTTTTGTAGCGCCGCCATAGCCTGCTGAAAAGGTATGAGTTTCATCAATTAGTAACAAAGTTTGGTATTTATCAGCTAATTCTCGCAATCCCTCTAAAAAGCCTGGTTCAGGCAAAACGATGCCTATATTGGTTAAAGCTGGTTCGGTAATGATTACTGCAACATCATTATTTTTTAATTGTGCTTCTACCGAATCAAGATTATTAAATTCGGCAACTCTTGAAGTGTTGTTGATATCTGTTGGTGCACCGACATTCCCTGGTCTGAGCTTTGTTTCATTGTTAGCGCCTGTAACTACAAAAGTTTCATCGACTGATCCGTGATAGCAATAAGAAAAAGCTAGAACTTTTGGTTTTTTAGTTAGCATGCGAGCAATTCTTAATGCCCAGCGATTTGCATCAGTTGCTGAAAGTGTGAAAGACCAAAGCGGCATAGTGAAGCGTTTAGTGAGTTCTTGCGCTACCAATTGCGCATCTTCAGTTGGAAGCATCGTGGTTGCGCCACCTAGATCGCCATAGCGAGTTTG
>VFQT010004468.1_pt1 | contig 11603 bp, 6 predicted proteins | sample 3512381 | NCBI WGS metagenome assembly VFQT01 (sample SAMN10412376, study PRJNA504923) | tailings metagenome | isolation source: Relicate 2 Philex TSF3 active mining site | place: Philippines: Tuba, Benguet | collected 2017-08-29 | reverse complement strand
CCGTGTTGGTTGGGCTGGTGGTTTTGGGCTGAGGTGAGTGTGGCCCCCTCACCCCTGACCCCTCTCCCCCGTTGCACGGGGGCGAGGGGGATTTTCAGTTTTCAGTTTTCAGTGAGGGAGCGAGGGGGGGCATGTCGGGTTTCGGTCGTGGTTGGTTGGAGGGGGTTGGTGCGGGTTGGGGTGGTGTATTGAGTGAGCCGGCGGTGGCAGCGGCGCTGGGGGAGTTGCGGGGTGAGCTGGAGGTGGAGTGGGGTTCGGGCGTGGCGGTGTATCCGGCGGAGGGGGACATTTTTGCGGCATTGCGGCTGACGCCTTTGGAGCGGGTGCGGGTGGTGATTGTGGGGCAGGATCCGTATCACGACGTGGGTCAGGCGCATGGGTTGAGTTTTTCGGTTCCGGCGGGTCAGCGGATTCCTCCGAGTTTGCGGAATATTTACCGGGAGCTGGCGGCGGATGTGGGTTGTGGGGTGCCTGGCAGCGGGTGTTTGACCGGGTGGGCTGAACAGGGTGTTTTGCTGCTGAATTCTGTGCTGACGGTGCGGGCGCATGCGGCGAATTCGCATGGTGGTCTGGGCTGGGAGCGGGTGACGGGGGCGATTTTGGGGGCGGTGAAGGCGCGGCTGGGTGGAGTGGTGTTTATGGCGTGGGGGGCGGCGGCCGAGCGGGTGCTGGGTGAGATTCCGGAGCGGCATTTGGTGATTCGGAGTCCGCATCCGTCGCCTTTATCGGCGCGGCGAGGATTTTTTGGCAGTCGTCCGTTCACGCGGGCGAATGCGTTTTTGGTTGCTGGTGGCGGCGTGCCGATTGACTGGGCTCGGGTGGAGTGACCTTTGTGGATGTGTTGTGCGGAGGACCGGTGAACGCCAGTCGAGTGCCTGCCCCCGCAAATGCTCAGATTTGGTAAAACCTGCCGAACTTCCGCTGGCCCAGGGGGGCTTCTCCCCGGCGGGAATCCGGGTTTTCCACATTTGCCCTCGAACATTTCCCCCCACTTTTGACGTAGATTCTTGACAACCCAGGGCTCAGTCCGCAGAATCCGGGTACCTCGAGACCACATCTCGACCCGCCTGACATCCCACCTTAACAAGCCGTCAAGTCGGATTCGGACCTGCAGGCAGCGGAATCTGTGGCTGATTTTGTCAGCAGGTTGAACCTGTTGGCAAATGGATGCTGCGGTTTGTGCTGTGGTTTCTGTTGTTGTGCAGTAGGGTTTGGATCGATTTGCTGTTGCGTAGAAATAGCCTGCTGGAACCTGTGGGTTCCTGTTCGGGCGTCTGACTTGTCTGGACAAGCGATCTGCTGTACGGCAGTAGCTTATGCGTACTGTGCCCTGCGGGTTGTCAGCCTGCTGGTGTTTTCATTTCTGGAGAGAGATGGATGATTTCTGGTCAGTCTCGCAGAAGCTTTCTGCACGTCGGATTTTGTGGCGGTGTTGGTCTCAGTCTGGCTCAGTATTTTCAGCTGAAGTCTGCTCAGGCGGACATCAAGCAGTACGAGAGCAAGGAAGGTTCTGCGAAGTCGGTGATTTTCATTTTCCTGCCGGGCGGGATGGCTCATCAGGAAAGCTTTGACCCCAAGCCGTATGCTCCGATTGAGTACCGAGGTCCGATGTCGTCGATTCAGACGAACGTGCCGGGTGTGTTCATTAACGAACGCTGGGTCCAGACGGCTCAGGTGATGGACAAGCTGGCGCTGTGCCGCAGCATGACTCACGGCGAGGCGGCTCACGAGCGTGGTACTCACAACATGTTCACGGGTTACCGCCCCAGTCCGGCGCTGCAGTATCCCAGCATGGGCAGTGTGGTCAGCCATGAATTTGGGCCGAAGAACAACATTCCTCAGTACATCTGCATTCCCAGCCAGCCGAATGAATTTGCCGGCACGGGATATCTCAGTTCTTCCTTTGCTCCTTTCAGTCTGGGTTCTGACCCGGCTGCGGGTGGCTTTTCGGTTCAGGACCTGCAGCTGCCGGGCGGCGTGACTGACGAACGGTTTACTCGCCGTCGCCGTGCTCTGGACGCGGTGAACGAGTATTTCGTGAACAAGGAGAAGGCTGATTCATTGGATGCTGTGGACACGTTTTATCAGCGTGCCTACGGATTGATCAGCAGCCAGCAGGCTCGTGAAGCCTTTGATCTCAGCAAGGAAACTGATGCTCTGCGTGACGCGTATGGTCGCAACACCGCGGGGGCTCGCATGCTGATGGCTCGACGTCTGATCGAAGCGGGTGCCCGCTTTGTGACTCTGACGTACGGTGGCTGGGACATGCACGACAACATTGCTGCCGGCATGAACGGCCAGGTGCCGCCGCTGGACCAGGCATTTGCTCAGCTGATCCGTGACCTGGAGGCTCGTGGTCGCCTGAAGGACACGATGGTGTGCATTGCCAGCGAGTTCGGGCGGACTCCGAAGATCAACGGCACTTCCGGCCGTGACCACTGGCCGAAGGTGTTCAGCGTGGTGATGGCTGGTGGCGGGATCAAGGGTGGTCTGGTTTACGGGACGTCGAATTCGACGGCCAGCGAGCCTGAGGACAATCCTCTGAACGTCGAGGACTGGGCGACGACGATTTACCACTGTCTGGGTATTGTTGCGGACAAGGAATTGATGGCTCCGGGTGACCGTCCGATTGAGATTGTGGACGGTGGCAAGGTCCGCAGCGAGCTGCTGGTCTGAGAGTCACAGAGAACGACGCTGCGGGGGTGTTGCGCGCCCGCAGCGTTTTTTGTTGCGGTGTGGGGGTGTCTGTGGCGACAGGGTGAATTGAGGTAGCTCGGGCTTTCCAGCCCGAGATCTTTCCTGGCTGAGTGTGGGCGGGTGTGTGCTCGGGCTGGAAAGCCCGAGCTACGGTTGGGGGTGTTGAGGAGTGGTTGTGTGGTGTGTGCTCGGGCTGGAAAGCCCGAGCTACGGTCAGGGGTGTTGAGGGGTGAGAGTAGGGAGTGGTGTGAGGCCTGGCCAGGGACGGTTGGGTGTTTCGTTTGAATGGAGTCTTCCCGAGTTCTGCTCAGGGGATGAGAACAACGATATGTTTGCAGCGCGTGGTTTTTCTGCTGTGCGGTGTCTGCCTGGGTTGATGTTAATGTTGTCGGTGGCGTTTGTGCCGACGATTGTGGAGGGAGCGGATCCGTCGCTGTCGGTGATCCTGCCCCGGGGTGCTCAGCGTGGCACCGAGCAGGTGTTCCGTTTTGCGGGAGCGCGACTGAGCGACGCCGAGCAGATCTTTTTCTACGAACCTGGTTTTGAGGTTCTGGAGATCAAGGCGGTCGATGCGAATAATATTGATGTGAAGGTGAAGATTGCTGCGGACTGTGCTTTGGGCGAGCACACAGCTCAGGTGCGCACAAAAAGCGGTATTTCGGATTACCGCACGTTCTTTGTGGGTGCGTTGCCGGTGGTGGAGGAGAAGGAGCCCAACACGGACTTCGCTGCACCTCAGGAGATTTCGCTGAACGTGACGGTTTCGGGTGTGGTTCAGAACGAGGACGTGGACTACTTCGTGGTGGACGCGAAGAAGGGTCAGCGTTTGTCGGTGGAAGTCGAGGGCATGCGATTTGGTCAGACTTTGTTTGACCCCTACGTAGCGATTTTGAATGACCGTCGCTTTGAGCTGGCGGCTGTGGACGACAGTCCGTTGCTGAAGCAGGATGCGGCGGCATCGATTGAGGTGCCGGCGGATGGCAAGTACATCGTGGAGATGCGGGACAGTGGTTATGGCGGGAACGGCGAGTGTCGTTATCGGCTGCACATCGGTACGTTTCCGCGTCCGGTGATCACCTACCCGGCGGGCGGTCAGGCCGGACAGGCTCAGGAGATCGCCTTCATCGGGGATGCTCGTGGTCCGATTTCCAAGTCTGTGACGTTTCCGACGGAGGGTGTTGAGACGACGGTGATGATTGAGGACGCCGACGGGATTACTCCTTCCGGTCATCTGCTGCGAGTGTCACCGCATCCGAATGCGATTGAGGCTGAGCCGAATCAGGGTTTTGATACGGCGACGGTGGTGTCGGCGTTTCCGTCAGCGTTCAACGGGGTTCTGCAGGAGCCCGGTGACGTGGACATTTTCCGGTTCACGGCGAAGGCTGGCCAGGTGTTTGAGGTGGAGTGTTTTGGTCGGCGGATTCGGTCGCCGATTGATGCGGTGATGAATCTGTACAAGGCGAATGGCGAAGGGATTACGGGGAACGATGATTCGCGCGGTCCGGACAGTTATTTCCGCTGGCAGGTGCCTGCGGATGGCGACTATGCGATTCGGGTGGCGGATCATCTGAATCGTGGTGGTCCGGAGTTTGTGTATCGGATTGAGTTTCAGGAAGTGAAGCCGGCGCTGACTGTCGGGATTCCTCGAGTGGCCCGCTACAGTCAGTCACGTCAGCAGGTGTACGTGCCTCGTGGCAATCGCTATGCGACATTGATTTCGGCGGAGCGAGCGAATTTTGGTGGCGAGCTGGTGATTGACAATCTTGAGCTGCCGGCGGGGGTGAAGGTGGTTGCTCAGCCGATGCCGGCGAATCTGAATGTGATGCCGGTGGTGTTTGAAGCTGCTGCGGATGCTCCTTTGGCTGGAGCTCTGGTGGACTTCCGGATGAAGCCGGTGGATACGAATCTGAACGTGCTGGGGCATTTTTCGAATCGTGCGGACTTTGTGATTGCCGGTCCTGGGCAGTCATTGTATGTGTGGAAGGACGTGGATCGGCTGCCCGTCGCTGTGACTCAGGAGTTGCCATTCAGTCTGGAGATTGTGCAGCCGAACGTGCCGATTGTTCGCAGCGGCCAGATGATGCTGAAGGTGGTGGCGAAGAAGAAGGAGGGCTGGGACGAGAACATTCAGGTGCAGTTCCCGTTCCGTCCTCCGGGGATTGGTGCGAACAGTGAGATTACGATTCCGAAGGGTCAGACTGAGGCTTTGTATCAGCTGAATGCTGACGGGAACGCTGCGCTGGGCAAGTGGCCGGTGTATGTGCTGGGTTATGCGAACATTGACGGAGCGGCCTGGGGGTCGTCTCAGATGGCGACTTTGGAAGTGGCTGAGCCGTGGGTGAATCTGACATTGCAGCGTGCTTCGGTCGAGCAGGGTCAGGAGACTGAGCTGGCGGTTGAGGTGCAGATTCTGAAGGAACTGAAGGCTCCTGCGGAAGTTGTGCTGGTGGGTCTGCCGCACAAGGTGACGGCCGAGCCCCTGAAGATTGCTCCGGACACGAAGGAGCTGGTGTTTAAGATCAGGACGGCGGCTGACAGTCCTGAGGGGAATCACAAGAACGTATTTTGTCAGGTGACGGTGTCAGAGAACGGTGAGTCGATTGTGCATGCGAGGGTTGGCAGTTCGGAATTGCGAATTGACAAGCCTCTGCCTGCTCCGACGGCACCTCCGATGCCGGCTCCGATGCCTGTCGCTGCTGCGGCTGCTCCGGCGCCGATGCCGGCACCTCCTGCGGAGAAGCGTCTGACGCGGCTGGAAAAGCTGCGATTGGAGGCTCAGCAGAAGGCTGCTGCTGGCGGGAAGCAGTGAGTGGTTGGTGGTGGGTTGGGGGTAGTTTGCCCCCTCACCCCCGGCCCCTCTCCCCCGATGGGGGCGAGGGGTGGATGTTGGGAATAGTGGTTGGTGGAGAGGCTGGGGAGATCTGCCCCCTCACCCCCGGCCCCTCTCCCCCGATGGGGGCGAGGGGAGGATTTTTTGGTTGGTGGTGGGTTTGTGGAGGTTTTCCCCCTCACCCCCGGCCCCTCTCCCCCGATGGGGGCGAGGGGGGGATGTTGTGGTTGGTGGTGTGTCTGGGGGAGGTTTGGCCCTTCACCCCCGGCCCCTCTCCCCCGATGGGGGCGAGGGGTGGAAGTTTGTGATCAGAAGAACTGGGAAGAATCATGAAGACGATGATCCGTTTTGCGTTGCTGGCGGTACTGAGTGTGCTGCCTGCGGGGGTATATGGCGACGAGCCGGCCCCGGCGTCGCTGAACGTGTTTCCTGCAGATATTCATCTGTCGGCGGTTCGTGATCGACAGCTGCTGCTGGTGCAGGCAGTGCTGCCGAACGGTCTGACAGTTGACGTGACAGAGAAGGCTGAGTTGAAGCTGGAGAACGAGGGTTTGCTGCGTCGTGAGGGCACGACGTTTTATCCGGTGGCGGATGGGACGACGAAGCTGACTGTGAGTTACGGCGGCAAGTCTGTGGAGGTGCCGGTGGTGGTGCAGAACTGCCAGGTGGATCCTCCGGTGAGCTTCCGGCTGGACGTGATGCCTGTGTTTATGAAGACCAGCTGCAACAACGGCAGCTGTCACGGTGCAGCGCGGGGCAAGGACGGTTTCCGACTGTCTTTGTTTGGTTTTGACCCTGAGGGTGATCACTACCGACTGACTCGCGAGATTCCTGGTCGTCGCATCAATCTGGCTCTGCCAGCCGAGAGTCTGCTGATGGAGAAGGGAGCCGGGCAGGTACCGCACACGGGTGGCAAGCGATTTGAGGTCGGCAGCGAGCATTACAACACGGTGCTGCGATGGCTGGAAGCCGGGGCTCCGAACGACCCAGGTCCGACTCCGGCTGTGCTCTCTGTTGAGATCTATCCGAAGGATGCAGTGCTGGATGGCGAAGGTGCGACTCAGAAGCTGATGGTGCGTGCGAAGTACGCTGACGGCACTGATCGGGACGTGACCAGTCTGGCGTATTTCAGTTCGAACAACGAGAACAGTGCGGAGATTGCTCAGGCGGGTCTGGTCACAGCCCATGCTCGCGGCGAGGCCTTCATCATGGCTCGCTTCGAGACTCACACTGTCGGTTCGCACTTCATTGTGCTGCCGAAGGGGCTGCAGTACGAGGATCCGAAGACACCAGAGAACAACTACGTGGATACTCTGGTGAACGCCAAGCTGCGGAAGCTGCGGATTGTGCCATCGGACCTGTGCACGGACGAAGAGTTCCTGCGTCGAGTGTCGCTGGACATCACGGGTACGATGCCGACGATGTCTGAGTATGACAGTTTCATGGCGGACACGGATCCGCAGAAGCGTGACAAGCTGGTGGATGCTTTGTTGCAGCGAAAAGAGTTTGTGGACATGTGGGTGATGAAGTGGGCCGAGCTGCTGCAGGTCCGCACGATTGCCAACCGTGTCGAGAAGAAGCCGATGCTGGCGTATTACAACTGGCTGAAGGATCGGATCGCCAGCAATACTCCGACAGACAAGATGGTGCAGGAGCTGCTGAGTGCTCGCGGTGGTTCGTTCTCCAGCCCGGCGACCAACTACTATCAGACCGAGACGGAAACTCTGAAGGTGTCGGAGAACGTGGCTCAGGTGTTTATGGGCATGCGTATGCAGTGTGCTCAGTGCCACAATCACCCGTTTGACCGCTGGACGATGGACGACTATTACGGCTTTGCGGCATTCTTTTCGCAGATTGGTCGCAAGCAGGGCGAGGATCCTCGTGAGACCATCATCTTCAACTCGGGTGGTGGCGAGGTGCGTCATCTGGTGGGTGGTCGCGTCATGGCTCCGAAGTTCCTTGGCGGAGCGACTCCGGATCTGGCGGGGCGAGACCGTCGTCAGGTGATGGCGGAGTGGCTGGCATCTCCTGAGAACCCGTATTTCGCGAAGAACCTGGCGAACATTGTGTGGGCGCATTTCTTTGGTCGGGGGATTATACACGAGGTGGATGACGTGCGTGTGAGCAATCCGCCGGTGAACGCGGAGCTGCTGGACGAGCTGGGTCGGAAGTTTACGGAGTACAACTATGACTTCCGCAAGCTGGTCCGGGACATCTGCACATCGCGAACGTATCAGCTGTCAACGAAGACGAACGAGACGAATGCTTCGGACCACAAGAACTTTGCTCATTCCGAGCTGCGTCGAATTCGTGCGGAGGTGCTGCTGGACTGCATCAGCATTGTCACGACGACTCAGGACAAGTTCCCAGGCCTGCCCGTGGGGGCTCGAGCTGTGCAGATTGCGGACGGCAACACGGCGACGTACTTCCTGACGACCTTTGGTCGTGCGAAGCGTGAGTCTGTGTGTTCGTGCGAGGTGAAGATGGAGCCGAATCTTTCGCAGGCACTGCACCTGATCAACGGTGACACATCGAATGCCAAGATTCGTCAGGGTGGTCTGATCCCGGCTCGTCTGAAAGAGGGCAAGTCGGTGGGTGACATAGTGACGGAGCTGTATCTGCGGTGTTTTTCGCGGCGACCGACCGAGAAGGAGCTGGCTTCGCTGACGGCTCTGGTGGCGGAGCAGCAGAACACGGCAGAGGCACTGGAGGATGTCTTCTGGTCACTGCTGAATTCTCGCGAGTTTCTGTTTAACCACTGAGTCTTTTGCGGTTGACCGGGTGACCTGGGGTGATGTGGGCGGGTGTTTTGTGAGTCCAGTGGGGAGGGCCCGGCGGCGACCAGCAGCCGGGCTTTTCCGGGGCTCTCAGGGCCGGTTATGACGATTCTGCGGTCTGTGTGGTTCCAGACAGGAAGACCTGCGAGGATTTGTGGGTTAAAGAGACTGCGGGGGCTGTGGAAAGCGGGCATTTTGTCCGAAGAAGAGTGGGTGCGCGTTCGCGGTAGTTTTCTGGCTGGTCCGTTTGTTTTGAGCGGGTTGGCGGGCAGAGCGTTGGAGATGGCTATGGCTCGGTGGATTTCACTGGCGGGTGGTGTGCTGGCGGCGGCAATTTGTGTGGCGTCATCCGGCGTGCAGGCTCAGGATAAGGTGACCTTTGATGATCACATCAAGCCGATTTTCCGTGACCGCTGTCTGACCTGTCACAACACGAACAAGAAAAGTTCGGACCTGGATCTGTCGTCCTACACGACGCTGATGCAGGGTGGTGCTTCGGGCAAGTCAATTGAGCCTGGTGATTCGGGAGCCAGTTATCTGTTCGGCCTGGTGGCTCATACCAGCGAGCCTTACATGCCGCCGAATGCGGACCGGATTCCGGATGCGGAAGTGGAGTTGCTGAAGAAGTGGATTGACGCTGGTGCTCCTGAAACATCTTCCAGCAAGGTCACGATCAAGAAGAACAATGCGGCGATGTCGGTGAACGTCTCCGCGGGTGCTCGTCCCGACGGTCCTGCTCCGCTGCCGGATGTATTGAATCTGCAGCCGGTGGTGAAGACGACGGCGAATAACGCGGTGTCGGCGATTGCGACGAATCCGTGGTCGAAGCTGGTGGCTGTGGCCGGTCAGAAGCAGGTGGTGCTGTATCACTCGGAGACGATGGAAGCGCTGGGGGTGCTGCCTTTTCCTGAAGGTCGTCCGCGAGTATTGAAATTCAGCCGCAACGGCAGTCTGCTGCTGGCCGGTGGTGGCCGTGGTGCAGCGAAGGGACTGTGCGTGGTATGGGACGTGCGGACTGGCGAGCGAATTATGTCGGTGGGTGACGAGTTGGACGAAGTTCTGGCTGCTGACATCAGTGCTGACCAGACTCTGATTGCCCTGGGTGGTCCGCAGAAGATCGTGCGTGTGTACAGCACGGCCACTGGTGAGCTGGCCTATGAGTGCAAGAAGCACACGGACTGGATTTATTCTTTGGAATTCAGTCCTGATGGTGTGCTGCTGGGAACGGCGGATCGCAGTGGTGGTTTGCTGGTCTGGGAAGCTCATACGGGTCGCGAGTATCTGACGCTGACCGGTCATACTGCAGCGGTGTATGCGGTGACGTGGCGAATTGACGGCAACGTGCTGGGATCGGGCAGTGAGGACGGGACGATTCGTCTGTGGGAGATGGAGAACGGCGGTCAGATCAAGCAGTGGGCTGCTCATGGTGGCGGCGTATTTTCTGTTGAGTTCTGCCGTGACGGCCGTGTGGTTTCCTCGGGTCGTGACCGTGTGGCGAAGTTGTGGGATGCGAACGGGAATGCGGTTCGCAGTTTTGAAGCGTTCAATGATCTGGCTTTGCAGGTCAGTCACTGTGACGAGACGGACCGGGTGATTGCTGGTGACTGGACAGGTGAAATTCGGGTCTGGGCAGCGGCCGATGGTGCTCGAGTGGGCAATCTGACCGCCAATCCTCCGACGCTGGAGGAGCGGATTGTCGCTGCTGAGGCTCTGGCTGCACCAGCGGGTGAGAAGGTGAAGGCTGCCGCTGCGGAGCGTGACGTGGCTGTCGCGGCTCAGAAGGCTCAGCAGGCGAAGGTTGATGCGGCTGCGGCGGTGTATGCGGCTGCGGAAAAGAAGAAGGCGGATCAGACGGCGCTGGTGGCTGCTGAAGAGCAAAAACTGGTGGCTCAGCAGGGGATCGAAAAGGATTTGACGGCGAAGGTGGCAGCGCTGCAGAAGGCTGTTCCGGAGCTGAAGTCGGCGGCTGCGAAGACTGCTGAGGCGCTGGCACTGACTCCGGCTGACGAAGAGCTGAAGAAGGTGGCTGAGCAGCTGAAGGTTCAGTCGACTGCTCGTGAAGAGGAGCTGAAGGCGAAGGACGGCGAGCTGGCGACTGCGAAGGCAGAGGTTGTGAAACTGACTGCTTCCGTGGATGCTCAGAAGAAGCAGTTTGCAGCGGACGAGCAGGCTGTGGTGGCAGCGAAGGGTGTTGTGGATGCTGAGACGACTGCACTGGCTCCGTTCGTGAAGACGGCGGGTGAAAAGGAGCAGGCAGTGGCTGTGGCTCAGGCCGAGGTAACTCGCGTGGCCGGTCTGGTGGAGCGCTGGAAGAATTACGTGTCGCTGCGTGACGAGCTGGCGGCTCTGGAGACTGTCCGGAAGGCTCGCGATGCTGCTCAGCTGGCATCTTTGGAGGTGCAGGCGGAACTGGACGGCATGCAGCAGCAGATGGCAGCTGCGTCGAAGCAGGTTGAGGAGTCGAATGCTGCGATGGTGGCGATGGAGAAGAAGGTTGCGGACGTGACGGCGGCGATGGTGGCAGCTGATGGCCAGCTGGTGGCTCAGAAGGATCTGATGACGAAGACTCAGAACGCCGTGCCGGCGTTGAAGGCTGCCCTTGAGCAGGCTCAGGCGGCATTGGCGGCATTGCCGGGCAACGCGGAGATCAAGGCTTCGGTGGATAATCTGGCGGCTGTGGCTGATCGCCAGGAGAAGTCATTGCCGGGGATGGCTGAGAAAGTGGCTGAGATGACGAAGCAGATGGAGGGGATGAAGGCTGAGATTGAAGCGGCGGGCAAGTCGGCAGCGGAGTCAAAGGTGGCGATGGCTGCTGCGGATGAGAAGGTGAAGTCATTGGCGGCTGCGATGGCCCCGGTGGCGGGCAAGTTGAAGGCGATGCAGGAGCAGCTGGCGGCGGCAGAGCAGGCTGTTGCAGCGGCTCAGGGTGTCGTGGAGACTCGACGCCAGCAGTTGCGTCCTCTGTTGCAGTTGAGTGCGTTGTGAACGGTGTTTGGTGAACGGTGTTCGGGCGAGCCGCGGACGGTAGTCCGCGGTTTTTTTTTCTGTAGCTCGGGCTTTCCAGCCCGAGATCTGTTCCTCGCGTTTGGACGGCCAGTAGACCGGTGCGCGGGTGTGTGTTCTTTTCGGGCTGTTGGCCTCACGCGAAGCCGCGAAGTGAAGAATGGTGTCGCGTACGTTTTTTCGCCACGGATGAACACGGATTTTCCCAGCGCGGCTTCGCTTCGCTCAGCCGCAACCAAGTTTTTTTTTGAGACTCGCCCGAGGGCTGAAGACTGCTCGTGACGAGTGTCTCGGGG
>VFQT010004466.1_pt1 | contig 11606 bp, 3 predicted proteins | sample 3512381 | NCBI WGS metagenome assembly VFQT01 (sample SAMN10412376, study PRJNA504923) | tailings metagenome | isolation source: Relicate 2 Philex TSF3 active mining site | place: Philippines: Tuba, Benguet | collected 2017-08-29 | reverse complement strand
TATTGACAAGAGCAACTGACTTTGACAAATATTTACCAGACTCACCAAATGGCTTGAGCAAAGGTTCATATGTATTCGTCACATCAGGTGCGACAGGTGCAGGTGAAAGTTATGTTATGACAGCACCACTTGGTGAAGTCATTATCGGTACTGATAACATTGCATTCACACAGTTCAGCGCAGCAGGTAGTTATACAGCAGGCAGTGGTATCAATATCACAGGTACTACTATCAGCGCAAACACTGATGGTGTCACAACTGCAATCGTTTCAGGCAACATCGTTGTCAAAGATAGCGCAAATCTAACAACACCAAATATCGGTGATGCTACATTCAGCAGTTTGACTTGGAACACACTAAGCAACGGTAACGTCACTGCAAATAATTTGAGCATCAGCAATATTGCTAATATCACTCTTGACCTAACAGTCGGTGGTAATATTCAAGCAAACGGTACAATCAGTGCAAATGCTAACGTAAGTGGCTTGAATCTAACAACATCAGGCAACGTACAAGCAACTGGTAACGTATTAGCAAACAATGTCAATGCAAACACATTGATCACTGTTCCAACTGCAAACGTTTCAAATATTGTCAATGCTGGCAATGTTGATATCACTTATGAATTGTCAGGTAACACTGCAAACTTTAGTGGTAACATTGTTGTAAACAATGCAACTGTAAACTTAGAGTTGTCAGGCAATACAGCAAACTTCACTGGCAACATTACATCACTAAATGCTGATCTAGGTAACCTTGCTACAGCTAACTATGTCAATGTTGCTAACGAAATAAACGGCAATATCGCTAACTTTACTGGTAATCTAACAGCATTGAATGCTGATCTAGGTAATCTTGCTACAGCAAATTATGTAAACGCAGCAGTAGATGTCAATGCCACAGGCAACGTCAATGCTAATAACATATCAATCACTAATGAGTTAGATGGTAATACTGCCAACTTTAGTGGTAATGTTTACGCAGCATATTTTATCGGTAACGTAGAAGCAAATATCACGGTCACCGCAGCAAATACTACTGTATTGTTTAGTAATGCAGGTTTGATCGAAGGCAGTAATGCATTCACATTTGATTTTACTTCAAATGTATTGTCATTGACAGGTGATGCAAACGTATCTGGTAATATTGAGACAGGCGGCATACTCACTGACAATTATTATTATGCTAACGGTAGCCCGGTTGATTTCCAACAAGCTGCTGGATCTAATACACAGATTCAATATAATAATAATGATGATTTCGGGGCAAGCGCAAACTTGACTTGGGATTCAGCAACAGATACATTGACTGTAACAGGCAATGCAAACATCACTACAGTAAACACTAGCAATCTTGTTGGTGGCGGCACTGATGTAACTATCAATGCAAATGGATATGTCTCAACATTCTATGGCGCAAATGGTCTAGTATCATTACCACAAAATGTATTAGTATCAGGCAATCTACAGTCTGGTAATGCGACATTAGGTAATTTAGTAACAGCGAACTTTGCTAATATCGCAAGCAATGTTACAACTAGCAACCTTACTGTAAACGTTGAACTAACTGGTAACACAGCAAACTTCAGCGGTAACGTAATACTACCTAACTTGACTGTAAACAATGAAATTGTTGGTAATACAGCAAACTTCAGCGGTAATGTAATATTACCTAACTTGACTGTAAACTTAGAACTTGTTGGCAATACAGCTAACTTCAGCAGCAATGTTGTAGTCAATAACTTGACAACTAACTTAGAGTTAGCAGGCAATACTGCAAACTTTAGTGGCAACGTTGTAGTCAATAACTTGACAACTAACTTAGAGTTAGCAGGCAATACTGCAAACTTTAGTGGCAACGTTGTAGTCAATAACTTGACAACTAACTTAGAGTTAGCAGGCAATACTGCAAACTTTAGTGGTAATGTCATATTACCAAATCTAACTGTAAACTTAGAGCTAGCAGGTAATACAGCAAACTTTACTGGTAATGTTGTAGCTGCAAACTTTGAAACAGCAGGCGAAGCAAATGTTGGTAATCTAAATGTTACAGCAAACGTAGTAAGCGATCTATTACCAAATGCTAATTTGACACTAAATCTTGGTGATACAAGTCAGCGTTGGGCTACTGTATATGCTGGTGATATCGATGCATCGGGCAACTTAATCATTGCAGGTGATTTAGAAGCTAATAATTTTACAGCTAATATTATCACTGCTAATACCACAGTAAATATAGGTAACACTAGCTTAGAATGGGGAACAGTAACAACAACAAGTATTACTGCTAACCAAGCTATTGCACAAGCCCCGTATAGTGGTGTGACAGGTGTTGAATTTTTGGTAAAAGGGGAAGATGGTTCTGGTGCTAAATACAGCGTAGCCCACGTTACTGCGGTGACAGACGGCTCAAATGTTGATTATAGTACATATGGAACAGTATATCTGGGTGGTACTACAGGAACATTGAGTGTCAGCATATCTGGAAGTAATATTGTATTACAGGTAACACCAAGTAGCTCAAACTCAACAGTATGGACCACACAATATAGATTAGTATAATAAACGGAGCCTAATGTAATGGCAGTAAGACCACTAAACAGTATAGCAGGAATCTCAGTAGGTGATCCTGCTATTACTGTAATACAAGCTAATGCTGATATAACTACAATAAATCTTACTGCTAACGGAGTAAGTAATTTAGGCCCTGTCAGCAATCTAATATTGACAGGTGGTAGCACTGGCCAAGCACTAACTACTGACGGTAATGGAAATCTAAGTTTTAGCACGATAAGCGTAGAAAGTAATCGTGCTGCTCCTATGCCATATTTGATTCCAACCGGTGAATCATATATTGTCAATGAAAATTTTCAAGGTCTTTATACACAACCTATAACTATTGATGGTGAGTTAACAGTCGACGGCATGTTGATTGAAATACAAGATAGTATTCAATCAGACCCCACACAAGTTTTATTTGACACAAACGGAACTGCTACCGGTAATACTGGCTTCACATTTCAAAATTGGGATGGTAACTTAAATGTTCCTGGAAATCTAAACATATCAGGAGATATTCTACCTGCTAGTGACGATACTTATGATTTAGGTAGTAACACAGCCAGATGGCGTAATGCTTATTTTGGCGGCAATACAGTTTATGTCGGTGATGCTAGCATAAGTGTCAATGCAAATGGATTTGTTGTAATCACAAATGAATTAGGAGGCACCTTTACAGTCGAAGGTACTACAGCTAGCGGTACCAATGAAATTGAAAATGGCACTAGTAATGTACTAGTTTATGCCAACAGCAACATCGCTATGAGTGTTGCAGGTACAGCGAACATTATGGTTGTTTCGACTGCAGGAGCAAATCTTACCGGCAATCTAACTACCGGCGGTATAAAAACAGATAACTTATTATATGCAAACGGCAGTCCTTGGAATCTTGGACAAGATCCAGGCGGTAGCAATACACAGATTCAATTCAATGATAATGATAGTTTTGGTGCGTCTGCTAATTTTACATTCAATAAAGCAACAAATTTATTGACACTATTAGGCACAGCAAACGTAACAGATTTCAATGTTTCAGGCAATGCTGTAGTTGATGGTAATCTATCTGTAAATGGTAATTTGATTTATATCAATGTAACAGAATTATCAATCAAAGATCCTATTATAAACTTGCAGACAGGTGCTAATGGTGCACCTCCTTCAAGCAATTCAGGCAAAGATGTTGGTTCTGCACTAAATTATTATGATACTCAAGCCCGCGTTGCATTCATGGGCTGGGATACAAGCAATGCAGAATTCGCTTTTGGTAGTCAAACAACAATTTCAAGCGAAGTTGTGACATTTGATACACTAGGCAATGTTCGTGCGCAAACGTTCAAGGGTAACATTGAAGCAACAACGATAAGCGGTAGTTTGACTACTGCTAGTCAAGCAAATATTACTACTGTAGGTACATTAGGATCATTGTCGGTAACAGGTAATATTAGTCCTGGTAATGTTACAGGTGCTAATACAGTAGAGGCTAACTATCTTGTCTCAAACAGCGGTTGTGTTAGCGTCAATGGAGCGTTCTTAGCATATAATAACAGCACAGGTTTTGCAGGCCTTTTCAGCAGTTTAGCTACTGATATCAATCTTGGATTGGCAGCAAATGTTACGATAGGTAGCACTACTGGTAATGTCACTGCACGTGGTAATCTAATAGCCAATAATATATCAACGACCGGCAATCTAAGTGCAAATCTAATTACCGGTACACTGACACCTGCTGCTCAAGCTAACATCACTACAGTTGGTACATTAGGTAATCTAAGTGTAACTGGTAATACTGTTACAAATATAGCTAATGCTAACACCATACTAACACAAAGTGTAGTTAGCAAGCGCACAGGTATCGCTGCGACAACTCTCACAGTAGTAGATAGTTTCAGTACTAGTGATTATCGAACTGCAAAATACGTAGTAAGCAGTCAAAATGATAATGGATTTGAAAGCCTAGAAGTGCTTTTGATCCATAATGACATAAATAGTTATATAACGGTCTATGCTGCTATCAATGATGGTGGCGGCAATACTGTAACATTTTCAACAGGTATAAACAGCGGTAATGTAGAATTACGTGCTACAGGACTTGCTGCAAATACAGTGATAAATTTGATGGGAACATATGTTCCTGACTAAAATAGGATAAAAATACAATGAGCCTAAAAAATTTCGTAGTCAAAAATGGATTGACAGTAGGTGTTGCAAATATCGATGCGACATCTGGTAACTTATTCTCAGGTAACGCAAATCTTGGTAATCTTGCAGTTGCTAATTTTTTCAGCGGTAACGGTGCATCACTTTCAAGCATAGCAGGTGCTAACGTTACTGGACAGGTCGGTAACGCTCTTGTCAGCGGTACTGTCTATACTAACGCACAACCTAATATCACTAGCGTAGGTACACTGACTGGTCTTACAGTCAATGGCACTTCAAATTTAGGTGCTAACGGTAACGTCATCATAACTGGTGGTACTACTGGTCAGTTTTTACAAACTGACGGCAACGGTGCATTGAGTTGGCAGACTATCGTAACATCCGGTGTCACTAACGGTACATCAAATGTAAGCATACCAGTTACTAACGGCAACATCAATATGTCAGTAGGTGGGGTAGCAAACGTACTTGTTGTAACAAGTACTGGAGCTAACTTATCAGGTACATTTGAAGCAACAGGTAATGCTAATGTTGGTAATTTAGGCACAGCAGGTCTAATCGTTGCTACTGGTAACATTGACGGTGGTAATCTAAACACAACCGGCGCAGTAGTAGCAACTGGTAACGTATCAGGTGGCAACATCTCAACAGCAGGTGTGTTGAGTGTGACTGGCAATGCTAACGTCGGAAACATAGGCTCAGGAGCCGGCGTATTCTCAGCAAACGTCAGCGCAGGTAATATCTCAACAACAGGCGTACTAAGTGTAACTGGTAATGCTAACGTAGGCAATATCGGTGGTGGCGTTGGTGTATTTACTGGTAACGTAGACGCAGCAAACTTCAATACAACAGGTCTTGTAGCAGCAACTGGTAACGTATCAGGTGGTAACTTATCAACAACAGGTGTTGTTGAAGCGACAGGTAACGTAAGTGGTGGTAACATCACTACAACAGGTCTTGTAAGTGCTACTGGTAATGTTGACGGTGGTAACGTAAACGCAAGTGGCAAAGTAGTAGCAAGCACATTAGAATCAAATGTGTCAACTGGCACTGCCCCATTAGCAGTATCATCAACTACATTAGTAACAAATCTAAACGCTGATTTACTTGATGGTTATAACACAGATGTAGCAGCAACAGCAAACACTGTTGTTGTACGTGATGCTAATGCTAACATCAGTGGTAACAATATCAGCGGTACATTATCAACGGCAGCGCAGCCAAACATCACAAGTGTTGGTACACTAAGCTCATTAGAAGTAACTGGTAATGTCACAACTAGCGCAAACATCGTAACAGATTTGATCGTTGGTAAGACAACAAGCGTAACTATCACAGCAACAGGCGCAGATAGCAATATCTTCTTGAAGCCAACCGGCAACGGTACAGTTGATATCTGGGGCAAGGTATTATCAAATGTCGCTACACCAGTAGCAGCAACAGACGCAGCAACTAAGGGCTATGTTGACGCAGCAGTTGAAGGCTTGCACATACATGCACCTTGCGCGGCAGCAACACCAAACACATTGGCAACAATCACTAGTGGTACTATCACATATAACAATGGTACATCAGGTGTAGGCGCAACATTGACAGTAGCAGGTGGAACTTTTGGTACTATCGACGGCGTGAACATCGCAAGTGCAGGTACACGCATCCTTGTCAAGAACGAAGCAAATGCTGCTCATAATGGTATCTATGTCTATACAGACAGCACAACACTGACCCGTGCAAGTGATTTCGACACACCAACTGAGATGGGCGGTGGTGACTTCACATTCGTACAAAATGGTACATTGTATAACGATACTGGTTGGGTGATGACTGATCCTGTAGCAACAGTTGGTACAGATCCAGTAACATTCGTTCAGTTCTCAGGTGCTGGTACATATAGTGCAGGCACAGGTCTAACACTAAATGGAACTGAGTTCAGCATCAGCAATACTGCTGTTACAGCAGGTACATATGGTAATAGTGATGCTGTAGCAAGTTTCCAAGTCAATGCTCAAGGTCAGTTGGTAAGCGCAAGTAACGTAACTATCGCAGCCAATGCAGCTAACTTGACTGGTACTACACTATCAGCAAACATCACTAATTCAAGTTTGACTAGTGTTGGTACACTGGGTTCATTGACTGTAACAGGTAACGTAAGTGCAGGTAATGTCAGCGCAACTGATATCAGTGGTACTACACTAGGTGGTACATTGACAACAGCGGCTCAGCCAAACGTCACATCAGTAGGCACACTAACATCATTGAATGTAAGTGGTAATGCTAATGTCGGTAACATTGGTGCTGCTAGCGGTGTATTCACATCAAACGTAAGCGCAGGCAACTTGAGTTCATCAGGTGCATTAGCCGTAACAGGCAATGCAAGTGCAGGCAACATCTCAACAGGTGGTGCATTATCTGTAACTGGTAACGCAAGCGCAGGTAATATCTCAACAGCAGGCGCATTGAGTGTAACTGGTAATGCTAATGTTGGTAACATTGGTGGCGGTATCGGTGTATTCACTGGTAACGTAGATGCTGCAAACTTCAATACAACTGGATTAGTCGCTGCAACCGGCAACGTAAGTGGTGGTAACATCACTACAGCAGGTGTAGTAAGTGCAACTGGTAACGTAAGCGGTGGTAACATCACTACAGCAGGCGTAGTTGCTGCAACTGGTAACGTAAGTGGTGGCAATCTAACTACAGCAGGTGCATTATCTGTAACAGGTAATGCTAATGTCGGTAACATCGGTGCAGGCGCAGGCGTATTCAGTTCAACTGTGTCAGCGACAGGCAACGTAAGTGGTGGTAATCTAACTACTGCTGGTGTTGTTGAAGCAACCGGTAACGTAATAGGCGGCAATCTAACTACAGCAGGTGTTGTTGCTGCAACTGGTAACGTAAGCGGTGGTAACCTAACTACTGCTGGCGCACTAAGTGTAACAGGTAATGCTAACGTAGGTAACTTAGGTACTGGTGGATTGATCGTTGCTACAGGTAACATCACTGGCGGCAACTTATCAACAGCAGGTGCATTGAGTGTAACTGGCAATGCTAACGTAGGTAACTTAGGTGCTACAGACGTAACAGCAACTACATTAGGTGGAACTCTAACAACTGCGGCTCAACCAAATGTAACAAGTGTTGGTACATTGACAGGCTTGAATGTAAACGGCAACATCGTTGCTGTAAACATCGAAGCAAACACAGGTGTGTTCAGTGGTAACGGTAGTGGTTTACATCACTTAGCAGGTAGCAATGTAACTGGTCAAGTAGGTAATGCTCTTGTAGCAGGTACAGTTTACACTAACGCTCAGCCAAACATCACAAGTGTCGGTACATTGACATCACTAAGCGTGACTGGTAACGTAGATGCAGCAAACTTTACAGGTGCAAATCTTGTCAGTGCTAACTTCTTAGCAGGTACACTGACTACAGCAGCACAGCCAAACATCACAAGCCTAGGCACACTAACTAGCCTAGAAACTTCAGGCAACGCTGTTGTTGGTGGAAATGTCAAGGTACAGATCGGTATCACAAGCAATCGTGCAAACGTTGCAGTGGGCAACTCAGCTACAGTGATCGATCAATTCGACCCAACTAGTTGGAGAACTGCTAAGTATGTCATCAGCGGTAGCGGTGATGACGGTTATCAGTCAGTAGAAGTAATATTGGTACATGACGGCACAGACGCATATATTTCAATATATGGTTCTGTCTGTTCAAACGTAAGTGCAGACTTGTTTGACTTGTCTGCTAATATAGACGGAGTAAGTGGAAACGTGACTGTCTTTGCAAGTTCAGATAGCGAGAATTGCTATGTGAACTTAGTAAGCAGCTACATCAAAACATAATATTAGACTAGCATAAAATATCCGGTCTAGCTAGCTAGACTGGATTCTGGTTTAGTATAAACAGGGAATATTGGGAACTGTGAGTACTAAGTATTTTAACGTAAAAAATGGGTTGACCACAGGCGATTTATTGGTAAGCCAATCGAACGTTACTTTGGGTAATGTGAGTAACTTACATATATCGGGTGGTAGTAGCGGATACTTATTACGTACCGACGGATCAGCCAACCTAAGCTGGGTAGATGCAGCTAGCACACAGTCTCCTGCCCCTATGCCTATAGTAGTAGCAGAAGGTGATACGCTCACTATATCAAATAACTATCAAGGATTATTTGGTACTACACTTACTATCAACGGAACACTTACTATAGATGGAGCCTTGATAGACGTAAGTGGTCAAGGTGCACCAGGAAGTAATAGCCAAATAAGTTTCAATGATGAAGGAAATCCTTCAGGTAATAATGGTTTCACGTTCAATAAAACTACAGGAAATCTAAATGCTCCAGGAAGCATCAATGCTGGAGCTTTTATAAAACTAGTCGCTTATTCTAGTGCAGAACTGCGCGCAATCACTGGAGTGATCGGTCAATTAGCTGTAGTGAATGATAGTAATCCAGTTGGTCTTCCGGCTTTCTGGGATGGATCAAATAATAGATGGAGTTTTATACATAACAATAGCGCAGTATAAAGAATTTTGATAAATACAAAAATACGATAGAGAGTGTCTAGCGTACTAGGAGATATGTAAAATGCTAATTTTAAAACAAAACGCCGCAAACACAGTACCAACACCCCCAAGTGGTAAGGGTACTATATTCTTAGATTACAGTGACGTATTGAGCGTCAAAACTATTGATGGAAACGTCGAAACGTTCCCAACAGTAGCAGCATCTAATGCACAAGTGGTTTATATAGACGGTACATCACTTTCAGGTGGTAGTGCGTTTACTTACGATTTCAATAATAATGTATTGACAGTGACTGGTAATATTGCTGCTGGCAATATCAAAACTGACAATCTCCTATATGCAAACGGTAGTCCTTGGGATCTACAACAACCAGGCGGTAGCAACACTCAAATTCAGTTCAACGATGAAAACCAGTTTGGTGGATCAGCAGCATTAACATTCAATAAATCAACCAATGCTGTTGCAATGACAGGTAACTTAAGCGCAGGAAACATTTCAACTGCTGGCACTGTAGCTGCAACCGGCAATATATCAGCTAACTTCTTTATCGGTAATGGTAGCCAACTAACAGGTATAGATGCCACAGCTATTCAAAACGGTACGGCTAATGTCAGAACATTCAATAACGGTAATGTCACAGTAAGCGCAGCAGGAACAGCGAATGTTGTGGTAGTTACAAGTACTGGTGCAAATGTAGATGGTACACTAACAGCGACTGGTAATATCACTGGTGGCAATTTGACTACTACAGGAACAGCAAGCGTCGGCGACATAAACGCTTCAGGTAATGCAGTCATCGCCGGAAATCTAACAGTAGATGGTAACCTAGTTTATGTGAATGTCGAAAGCATAGCAGTTGAAGATCCAATCATCCAATTGCAAACAGGTCCTAATGGTGCAGCTCCAACCAGTAATAGCGGCAAAGACATAGGTTCGGCATTGAATTATTACGATAGTCAAGCCCGTATCGCGTTCATGGGTTGGGACGTAAGTAATGCCGAATTCGGTTTGGCAAGCCAGGCAAGCATCTCAAGCGAGGTCGTAACATTCAGCTCCTATGGTAATCTACGTGCCGGCGTATATTTTGGTAACGGTAGCGGTCTTACAGCATTGACAGGTGCTAATGTTACAGGTACAGTAGCTAATGCAACTCACGCAAGCACAGCAAATACAGTAGTAGATGCCGCACAACCAAATATCACATCAGTAGGTACACTATCAAGTCTATCAGTGACAGGTAATGCTAATGTTGGTAATTTAGGCACAGATGGTGTTATTACTGCTTCAGGTAATATCACTGCAAACTATTTTATAGGTAACGGTAGCCAGCTAACAGGTATCGACGCTACTACAATACAAAACGGCACAGCTAATGTCAGAACTTTCCTAAATGGAAATGTGACAGTGAGTGCTGCCGGTAATGCTAATGTGGTTGTTGTAACTGCAACAGGTGCAAACATAACAGGTTCGCTCGACGTAACAGGTACTGTTACATCAGGAAATGTTTACGCAAACAGCGGTACTGTTGGTGCAAGCTTATTGACAGGTACATTGACGACTGCTTCTCAACCGAACGTAACATCAATAGGAACACTAGGTTCATTGACTGTAACGGGCAATATTGCAGCAGGAAATATCAATGGTGGAAATCTCCTTACAGGCAATTATGTAACTGTAGCAAATGACCTAGATGTAGGTGGTACAGCGAATATTGCTGAATTGATAGTCACAGGTAATGCAAACATAGGTGGTGGTACAGGCGGAAATATTTCCGGTGTAAACAATATCACAGCTAATACATTTACTGGTACATTGACTACAGCAGCACAACCTAATATTACATCATTAGGCACATTGACTGGTCTTTCAGTTGATGGTTCAAATATTGATCTAGCAAATGGCGTATTTGTAGGTAACGGTGCAGGTCTAACTGCCCTTGCAGGTGCTAACGTAACTGGTCAAGTAGCTAATGCCCTTGTATCAGGTACTGTTTATACAAATGCACAGCCAAATATCACATCAGTTGGTACATTGACATCACTAGCAGTAACAGGAAATGTGGCTGCCGGTAATGTGTATTCAAACAGCGGTACAATTGGTGCTAGCTTGTTGACAGGAACACTAACTACAGCAGCCCAACCAAACGTTACAAGCGTTGGTACGCTAACTGGTCTTGCTGTGAACGGCAACATTACTGCTGCTAATATTACAGCAAACACAGGCGTGTTTACTGGTAATGGTAGTGGCTTGTCAGCAATAGCAGGTGCTAACGTAACTGGTACAGTGGCAGCAGCAACTACTGCAGGTACAGTAACAACAGCAGCACAACCAAATATCACATCAGTTGGTACATT
>VFQT010004464.1_pt1 | contig 11609 bp, 2 predicted proteins | sample 3512381 | NCBI WGS metagenome assembly VFQT01 (sample SAMN10412376, study PRJNA504923) | tailings metagenome | isolation source: Relicate 2 Philex TSF3 active mining site | place: Philippines: Tuba, Benguet | collected 2017-08-29 | reverse complement strand
GGTCAGGTAGCTTAGGTGGTAGAGCAGGGGACTGAAAATCCCCGTGTCGGTGGTTCGACTCCACTCCTGGCCACCAAAGAAAGCCCCGTGAACCCGAAAGGTTCCGGGGCTTTCGAGTTTTCGGCGTTTGCCCCGCCTTCGCTAGACTGGCTCAGAGGCCTGGAAGCGACGTGGTTTGACCACTTCCTGGCCGAGGGTCCACTTGTGGGGCACGGCCACGCGTCTCGCTGTGGGACACTTGCGGGACAGTTGCTTCTCACGGGAGAGTTTCCTGGCGCCCCGTCCGCGACGCGAGGGACCTCTCAGAGGTCTAAAGCGCTTATGCAGCACTATTGAAGCAGTTCAAGTCGGATGACCTGAGCGAGAGAAGCCGGGATGAACCCCTCGAGGTTTATGCTGCACTTCTGCTGCACTACGATGCTGATTTTCTGTGTTTTGAAATAAATCAGGCAATTTTCGACTAATTGCCGTCGCGGTTTTCTGGCTTATGCCAACGTTCTTCAACACTCATCACGAACGCTTATGGGTAGCGGAGTGTCGAGCACAGACGCCTTCTCGAGTCGCTTCCGTTTGATAGAGATAAATACTGTCGGTCTTAAGGCGCCGCAGACTCTACGCACCGCACGCCCCGGAGCCTCGGGGCCCCGCTGTTTCGTTCCGCCCTCATCTGGAATCGGGACTTCGTCGCGAAGTCGACTTCATCCCGCCGCAAAACGCGTTCGAACCACGCCCCGATCACGCGCTCTGCGTGATGGCCGTATCCATCGGCCGTATCGATGAAGTTCACCCCCCAGTTCGAGAACCCGATTCGGAACAGCGTGGGTCCTCGCCTCGTCGCCCCCAATCCGGCGCATGAACGACTCCTCGTCCGCCGCCCCCAACGTCTTTCCACCGAGACACAACTCCGAGACCTGCAACCCACTCGCACGCACACGCTTGTAATTCTCGACGGCAGCCTCCATTTCACGAACGAATATCTACCGAAGCACCCGGTCCGCGAGAAGGCCCGGACTCCACCTCACCTCCCTTTCCCGCTCCTACTCGCCTTGACCCTTTCCGTAGCATTGACAGTCGCCCCTGAGAGAAGCAATCTATGCGGCGCAGGTAGCCCGAGGCGAACCTGACCAGGCGAAGCACCATGGGCGACGCGGCAGAGCAGGTTAACGGGGGACATCCCCCTCCGACAGATGCGGTTGACTCCAGCCGGGACCGCGGCATCGACCTGCTCATGTACTCGCCAACAGAGCAACCCGACTTCGTGCTCTCCTCGCAGACCTCGGCGCGCGGCTGGGCCATTCTACCCCTCGCGCCCTCAGGCCTGCCCTTGCTTGCGGCACGCACCCGGCCCTTCGCCATCCTGACGCACGCCGCGACCGTCCCGGAACTCCGCGAGTCCCAAAGCCCCGCATCATGGGCGCCCCTCGTGGCCATCTGCGACCACTTCGACGCCTCGACCTCGGCCTTCGAAGCGGGTGCTGACGTCTGTGTTCTCCGGACCGATGTCTCTGCACTCGGACCCCAACTCCCCTTTCTGAGGCGTCTTTGCCTCGAGCGCTCTCGTTCGAGACTCCTCGAGCAGGCCCTCGACGCTGTCTCAGACGCTGTCGAAATCCACGACCGCGAAGCCCACCTCCTATGGGCCAATCAGGCCTTCGAAGCCATGTCGGGCCATGCTCCGCGCGACATGCTTGGACGCGCTCCGCGTGAGGTCATGCGCAGCCCGCAGCGAACGCGTGACCTCGATGATGCGATCAATCACGCCCTCACGAGCGGCGAGCCCTGGCGCGGCAGCATGGTGGGAATTCGCCGCGACGGGCACGCCGTCGAGCAGCTCGTCTCTCTTCACCCTGTCGCCACAGTCGGCGCGGAAGGTTCCTTTAGCATCACTCAGTTTCTGATTCCCGCGTTGCATGGTGCCAATTCTCAGGCCGAAACGGCCTCGGGCATCGCTGCCCTCGTCTCCTCGGAGCAGCGCTTCCGGACCATGATGGAGGCCGCGGGCGACGCCATTCTCATTCACGATTTCGAGAGTGCCCGCGCGATCGACGTCAATCCCGCCGCGTGTAAACTCTTTGGGTATGACCGCTCCGAGTTTCTAAAACTCACTGGGGCAAGCCTCGGTGGGCCCGAGTCTGCAGAGCATACACGGCGCATGTCGGCATCACTCCGCGCAACGGGTCATGGTCACGAACCGCGCCATCCGATGCGACGCAAGGATGGCTCGCGTTTCGTCGCCGACGTCAGAATCACGATTTATGAGTTCTTCGGTCGCAAGCAGTACCTCGTAATCGTGCGCGACGTGACCGAACAGGTCGAGCGCGAACAGGCCCTCGAACAATCGAACAAAGAGCTGTCCGAGGCGCGCGAGCAGCTGCTGCACAGCGCAAGGCTCGCCGCTCTTGGGCAGATGGCCGCCTCCGTCGCACACGAGGTCAACAACCCCCTGCAGTACATGTCAGGCGGAATCCAACTCCTGCGAGAAAGGCTGCCTGAATCGGTCGAAAACCAAGAGGCCATCTCTATCCTCGACGAGGGCATCGACCGCATCCGGAACGTCACGCGAGCCCTTCTGCCATTCTCCCGCGTCGAACCCGCCCGCGAGGAAAATCTTAAGCTCACCGAAGTCGTCGACAGCGTCTGGAAGATGACCTCGACCCTCATCAGACACAGGGCCAAATTCGAGGTCGATATTCCCGCCACATTGTCGATCAAGGCGGATCGGACCCGTCTCGCACAACTCATCACGAATCTCGTCACAAACGCCGCTCATGCCATCGACGAGGGGCATGCCGAGAAGAATCTCATTCTCGTCCGCGCCATCGTAGATGCTTCACGTCTTACGCTCAGCGTCTCCGACACGGGGCGCGGCATCCCCCTCGATCACCAGCCTCACATTTTCGATCCGTTCTTCACGACCAAGACGCGCGAGCTCGGCACCGGTCTCGGGCTCTCGCTCTGCCAGGAGATCGCTCGACAACACGACGGCACGCTGCGCTTCGTCACAGAGGTTGGTGTCGGCACGACCTTTTTTCTCGAGTTGCCGCGGCAGCGGGTCGAGGCTGCTCAACTGAAAACTGCGACCGCGGTCGAGACGAAACGACTGAAAGCCCGAGTGCTCATCATCGACGATGAAGCGCTCGTCGCAGAGTCCTTCCGTATGTTTCTCAAAGGCTGTAGCGTCGATGTGGCGAACGGTGGCGAGGAGGGGCTCGAGTTCCTTGCAGAGGACGATTCATACGACGTCATTCTCTGCGATCTCATGATGCCCGGCATGGATGGCCCAACGGTCTACGAGTCCATTCGGGCGCGTTGGCCAGGCCTCGAGCGGCGGATGCTGTTCTGTTCGGGCGGCGCCTTTACACCAAAGGCCCGCAGCTTCCTCGCCGCGACGACCGTCAGGCTCCTCGACAAGCCAGTATCGCCCCGGGACCTCACCTCTGCAGTCGCCGAAGTCATGGCATTCCATCCCCGCTGACCCACGAGTCCCACCCGTCAGCCCATCCCGTGGGCCACATCGCCAACGACTCCAAGCTCCGCGAACCGCCTCTGGTCAGGGGGCATCAGGGGGTTGACACGAACCCTCCCTCCTCGCGATGATGGACCGTCTTTTCGGACCGCATCTGTGATCAACATGTCCTCTTCGACATGTCCCGTCACATACGGAGTGGGTATGAAGCTTCTCGATCTCAGGATGACCTTCCTCGCGGCCTTGATTACCAGCGGTCTCGGCGCCTGTTCAGAAGACACTGCGCCAACGGAAGGCGGTGATACCAACGACATGGGAAGCGAGACCTCCATCGGCGGGCCAGTCATTGCGTTCTCGGCCCCGCGCGAAAATCACATCGTCGCTGAGGGTGTCCCGCTCGAGTTCGTCGTCGAGTGTTCCCACCCCACCGTCGCTCCCACCGCGCTCGAAATCGAGTTCACCTCTTCTCGAGCCGCAGCCCCGCTCGGCAAGGCCACACCGAACGCCCTTGGTATCGCGAACTTCGAGGTCTCCGATCTCGCTCCCGGTCTTCACACGATCACCGCCACTGTAAGCGACCCCGACAATCGACGCGCGACAGCGACCCTCGACATCAAGGTCAACTCCGCGCCCTCGACCCCCGTCATCGCGTTGTCACCCGAACGCCCCGAAGACGCCGATGATATTGCCGTGACTCTCGTCGAACCCTCGGTCGACGCCGAAGGCGACGATGTCTCGTACACCTATCGATGGCTCAAAAACGGCGAGGAAAGCGGCCTCCAAAACCCCACCCTGCCGGCGGCGGCGACCACTCGTGGCGAGGTCTGGAAGGTCTTCGTCACCCCCTCCGACGGACTTGCCGACGGCCTACCAGCGTCTGCCGAGGTATCCATCGACAACACCCCCCCGTCCTGCGCTTCGGCGACCCTGCTCCCAAGTGCGGGCACGACGACCACATCCTTCACCTGCGCTTGCTCTGACCGCACCGACCCCGACCTCGGAGACCCTATCGAAGACGTTTGCACCTTCCAGACGGAGGACGGCCCAATCGGAGCCCCCGAGGGCTCCTGCACCCTCGACCCCGCCCTCACAACCCGAGGCCAGCGCATTTCCTGCCTCTACTATCCCGCGGACGGCTTCACCCAGGGCGCCCCGGCCACGAGCCCCACCGTCGACGTCCTCAACAGCGCACCAACCCTGCCCTCCGTCACCCTCTCACCCGCCTCCGCCAACGCCGACACGACCCTCACATGCAACATCGCTACCCCAGCGACAGACGCCGACGATGACCCGATTACCTACGCCATCGAATGGCTCATCGACGACAAAGTCGTCCCAGGCCACAGCTCCCCCACACTGCGCGCCGGCCAGCTCGCCATAGACGGCCGCACCGCCCGACGCGGCGACTCCATCCGGTGCCAGGTCTTCAGCGATGACGGCACGGACCGGTCTTCCACGGCCGCCCAGAGCGCCCCCATCACCCTCGAAAACGCAGCCCCCACTTCTGGCATGGTCCTCGTCCAGGTCGAGGGCGGTCGGCCCGCCACCGTAGCCGAGACCCTCGCATGTGTCGCCGTCGGCGCTGACTCGGACCAGGATGAACTCACTCCTGTCGCTACCTGGAAGGTCAACGACCTGGTCGTCCCGTCTGTGACCATCCCTCGCCTCAATGCGACCCACTTCGATCGCGGAGACACCGTCACCTGCACCCTCATCTTCACCGATGGCATCACCTCGAGTCCCCCAGAAGACGCCAAGAATCAGCTCACCATCAAGAACGCCCTGCCCACCGTCGCCTCGGTCGCCCTCTCCCCGGCCATCGCGCTCCTCACCGATACCTTCACCTGCGCGCCCCAGGACTGGTCCGACGCGGACAGCGACCCTCCCGAATATGCCTATGCCTGGTTCCAGGTCCTTTCAGACGGCGACACTATCCCCATCCCCGACGCCACCGCCCCGACCCTCTCGGCCTCCACCCGCGCTGCAGGTGACGTCCTTCGGTGTCAGGTCACCCCGAAAAACGGATCCGAAGCCGGGCTCGCCGTGGCCTCGAACGACGCGAGCGTCAAGAACACCCCGCCCACCCTCGCGAGCGCCACCCTCGCCCCTGCGGCCGCATATGCGACCACCACGCTGACCTGCACGCCAAATGGATTTTCAGACCTCGATGGACACTCCCCGAATTACAAATTCGCGTGGACCCGAAATGGCACTCCCGTCCTCGGTGCTCTCGACACACTTTCTGGCCCCTTCACCAAAGGCGACCGCTATCGCTGCGTGGTCACACCGAACGACGGAATTGCTGACGGGCCCCCTGCCACATCCAACGAAGTCGCCATCCTCAACTCGCTCCCCTCCCTTACGGGCGCCCGGGTTACGCCCGTCGGCGGTGGCACTTGCGCCGCCTTCAAATGCGAGGCCATCGAGCCCCGCGACGCTGACCCGGCAGATATCGTCGGATATGCCACCACCTGGATCGTCAATGGCACATCCGTAGGCAATTCCCTTGCTACCGTCGCCCTCGCGCCAGGGGATACCGTCGCATGCCGCCTCGCTCCGACCGACGGCACCGTCACCTCAGGCCTGACCCAATACGGAAGCCCCGTCGAGGCCGCGCCCACGACCGTCACCAACCAGCCCCCGTCAGCCCTCTCGGCTTCCATCACCCCGTCAGACGCAGGCGTCGGCGATATCGTTCGCTGCGTCCCCGCGGGCTATTCAGACGATTGCACCAATATCGCTTCCTGGAATTTCGACTGGTTCGTCGATGGCGCCCCCATTGCCGGTGTCACGACCCCGACCTTCGATACCAAGGGCACACCCCTTAACGCTTCTGTCACCTGCCGCGCCACACCTCGTGATCCATTTACTACCGGTGCGCCTGTAGAGTCCTCCCCCCTCATCCTCGGGCCTGGCGATGCAGTGCCCCCAGTGGTGGCCCTCGATGCGCCTTCGGGCGCCGACGGTGAAATCACCTGCCGCATCACCGAGCCGGAAGAGTGGTTCATAAATCCCACCTATACCTATTTTTGGCAAATCAATGACCAGCCCGAATTCGAGGGTGACGCCATTCTCGCGCCTCAGGACGGCGACGCTCGGCACTGCGATATCGTCACCTGCCGACTCGTCGTGACCGACGATTTCACCTCGCTATCATCCAACAAGTCCTCACTCCAGATGCCCGTCGGCGCGGACTGTGAAGACGGCAACGACTGCACATCGACACTCTGCGACCCGGCCGGAGGGTGCGGCGATGGCGTTCTCGAGAGCGGCATTCCCTGCGTCTCCGACGACCCCTGTCAACAGGGCGAGTGTCTCGCCGGAATCTGCCAGGGGCTCGTTGACCTCTGCACCGAGGAGCCCATCGCCGTCTCGTCGAAGACCGCTTTTCCCGCTTCATTTGGCAACGGTGGATATGCGGTCCTCTGGGACGACACCTTCCGCCTTACCTCCTGGCAGGATTCACGCCTCAACGAAAATCGCCGCATCGACAGCGCTTCCACCGGATTTTCGACCTATCCGCTCGGTCTCCCCGACGGCAGTGCGATAGTCCTTTCGGAGGTCGGCACCACCCTTATCCCAAACTCCTATGGCAACGCGACCACAAGCAGCCGCTTAGACGGTCGCTACATCACGGCGGCAGGCGAGACCTCGGTGGTTTCGTTCGGAGCTCCGGAAATCAAACATTCGGTGGGCAGTTCATCGAACGGGTATGGCTCACTCATCGAGCGCGTGGCCTTCCCCCTGCTTGTGTCGGGTAATCCGGCCGTCCTCACCAGTGCGAGGGTTGGTGGCCGGATGGACAACGGAGCCTGGTCTTATGGCTTCACGGACATCTTCTTTGCTCCGTCAGCCGGCACCCTCGCCGGGCAACAGCTTTCGTTCGTGACCACGGCAAACTATTACGCATCGAGCAATATGCACGGAGCGGTCTCCCCGCCAGATGGCTCTAATATCCTCGTTGCCTGGGTCCCGAGCAACGACCCATCGTCGGTCTGGTGGTGGATCAAATCCTTCACCAATAATGCACTTGCCAGTATCAAGGCCCTGGGGACCTCCCCAGGGTCGTCATCGCTAGCGGTTGACCGGGTTCGCGTTGCTGCTCGAACCAACGGAGGTTGGATCATCGCGGTGACAGGTCGGGTGAGCAATGCGAGCGACACCTATTTCACCATCGTCAGGAAGAACGCGACAGATGGTGCATTCATGTCAGACGCATATGTCCGGGTCAACACGGTGGTCGATGGCAATCAGACCCTCGGCAACGTCGCCTCGTTTTCGGATGGTGGGTTTGTCATCGTCTGGAACGACAGTCGCGTCGATGGTCTGAACAACCCTGGCGTCATGGCCCAGCGCTTCACTGTAGACGGGCTCCCCGAAGGCCCCCAAATGCGCATCAACACGTTTACGACCGGCACCCAGACGAACGCCGACGTCTCCGTCATCGACGACGACGAGTGGGTCGTCACCTGGAACGACCAGAACCTCGGCATGATCATGACCCGCCGCTACTACCGTGACGGCACTCCCGTTCCCGGGCCCCGCGACGTACTCGTGGCTTCCTCCACCGTCTTCGACCAGAAGCGTCCCGCCGGCGCACGCACGACCGGTCCTTCTCAGACCGCCATCGTCGTCTGGGACTCGCCCATCTTCATCGATGACGGTCGCGAAATCTCCTATCGCATGCTCGGCTCCGACGGTCGCCCGGTCGGCATGGAAATGCTCGCGAACACGAAGACCGCCGGAGATCAGATCAACCCTGCCGTGGCCGGTTCGACAGACCGCTACCTTGTCGCATGGGAAACCGTCCACGCAACTCGCGGCACCATCCTCCACGCTCGATATCTCGATTCTCAAGGCAATCCCCTTGGCGAACCTTTCGATGTCTCCGACACCGGCGACAACCAGAAGAACGCCGCCATTGTCGCGCTCCCGGCCTCTGTCGGCGGCTTTGCCATCGCCTGGCAGGAGGGCACGACCCTCGACACCGACATCCGCGTCCGCCGTTTTCTCGCGAACGGGCAGCCCGCTGGACCCGCCATCCTCGCCAACTCCACCACCGCCGGACTCCAGTCCCGCCCCACCATCACCGCCCTTTCCAACGGCACCCTGGTCGTCGGATGGCAGACGAAAGACCAGTACCCGAATGGCGGTTGGGATATTGTCCGCGCCAATATCACGCTCAATTCCCAGGGTGACTCTGTCGGCGAGGAGCGTGCCATCAACGGATACCTTGAAGGTGCTCTCGGCGATCGGTCTGGCGACCAGACGAATCTCACCCTTCTCGCTTCGCCGACGGGCTTCCTCGCCTCGTGCTGGCAGACGACCCGCACTGACGCGTCGGTTGATTTAGTCTGCCAGACCTTCACGACCTCGAATTTCGCAGTGAAGACCTCCGAGTTCCCCGTCGCCGTCAAGCTCACTGGCGTCCAGACGAACCCGGCCCTCGCCATCGACGCGACCGGCAGCCTGGTCGTCATCTGGGAATCAGAAGGCATCGACACCGCGGGTCGCGCGCTACTCCTGCGCCGCATGTCGATTCAGGGGCCTGCCACGGGCATTCGCGTCATGCCACACCGCTACGCGGGCGGTGACCAGACCGAGCCTTGGCTCGCCCCGTTTGCGGACGGCAGTCTGTGGGTCGGCTGGGAGTCCTCTAGTCAGGACGGCAGCGGCACGGGTGTTTACGCCCGCCTTGTCGAGACCGAATAGTCCTGGCTCGCCCCCCTGCTCCTCCCTCCGACAGAGAGAGTTCCCATGCAAAGGCTTCGGACTTGCCTGCTCGTTACGGCGCTCGCCCTCGTGTCCGCGTGTGAGGACGGCACGCAAGTTGGCACAGAGACCGCTTTTGACACCCTCGAGGTCTCGGTCTCGGGAATCCCCGCGGTCACCTTCACCGCTCCCAACCCGAACCAGGTCTTCGGCGCGGACTACCCCATCTCTCTCGTCGTCGAATGTTCACACCCGACGGTCGCCCCGACCGCCCTGTCGGTCGAATTCACCACCACACGCGCGACCGCGCCGCTCGGCACTGCCAAGCCCAACGCTGCCGGGCTCGCGACGCTCGAAGTCTCAGGCCTCGCATCAGGTCTCCACAGCATCACCGCCACCGTAAGCGACCCCGACAATCGCCGCGCGACAGCGACCCTCGACATCAAGGTCAACTCCGCCCCCTCGACGCCTGTCATCGCGCTCTCGCCCGAGCGCCCAGAGGACGCGGACGACATCGCCGTGACCCTCGTTCAGCCCTCGTCAGACGCCGAAGGTGACGAGGTCTCCTACACCTATCGATGGCTCAAAAACGGCGAGGAAAGCGGGCTCCAGAACCCCACCCTGCCTGCGGCTGCGACTTCACGCGGCGACGTCTGGAAGGTCTTCGTCACGCCCTCCGATGGACTCGCCGACGGCCTGCCCGCATCTGCCGAAGTCTCTATCGACAACACTGCCCCCTCGTGTACCTCCGCCAGCCTCCTCCCTAGCGCGGGCACAACAACCACGGCCTTCACTTGCACATGCACCGATCGCAACGAGCCCGACCTCGGCGACCCCGTCGAAGACGTCTGCACCTTCCAGACCGAGGACGGCCCTCTCGGCACCCCCGAAGGCCCCTGCACCCTCGACCCCGCCCTCACCACCCGCGGACAGCAAATCTCCTGCCTCTACTATCCCGCCGACAGCTTCACCCGCGGCGCGCCCGCCACGAGCCCGACCATCGACATTCTCAATAGCCCACCCACGGCCCCATCAGTCACCCTCTCCCCCATCCCTGCCAACGCCGACACAACCATCACCTGCAATGTGTCGGCCCCGGGGACCGATGCCGACAGCGACCCCATCACCTACGCCATCGAGTGGTTCGTCAACAACACCCCTGTCCCGAACCTCTCATCCGCCTCTGTCCGCGCAGCCCAACTCCCCCGCGAAGGCCGCACCGCCCGTCGCGGCGATGACCTCCGCTGCCAGATCTTCAGCGACGATGGCATAAGCCGCTCGTCCATCGCTGGCCAGAGCCCGATCCTCACCCTCGAGAACGCTCCCCCCACCTCCGGGATGGTCCTCGTCCAAACCGAGAGCGGCCGTCCCGCCACCGTCGCCGAGACCCTCTCCTGTGTCGCCGTCGGCGCCGACTCCGACGCTGACGAGCTCACCCCCATCGCCACATGGAAGGTCAACGAACTCGTCGTGCCGTCGGTGACCTCGCCACGCCTCACCTCGCTCCACTTCGACCGCGGTGACGTCGTGACTTGCGCATTGCGTTTCTCGGACGGCCTCGCCTCGAGCCCATCCGAGGACGCAAAGAACCAGCTCACCATCCGTGATGCAGCCCCCGCCATCTCCTCGGTCATCCTCTCACCAGAGGCCGCCACCGTCTCCTCCCTCTTCACCTGCCTGCCTCAGGGCTGGACAGACCTCGACGGCGATATGCCAGAATATGCCTACGCCTGGTTCCGGATTTCCGGAAATGGCACTTTCGTCCCAATTGCCGATGCGAACACCTCCACCCTTCGAGCGACCGGTCTCGCCCTCGGTGACACCCTCCGCTGCAAAGTCACCCCGAAGAACGGCCCGATGCTCGGAGCCGAAATCACCTCGAACGAGGCGCGCATCATCAACACCCCACCGACTCTCGCGAGCGCGACCCTCGAACCCGACTCTCCGACCGCTCTCTCAGTCCTCGCCTGTATTCCAAGAGGACACTCCGACCCCGACGCCCAGGCCCCGAGTTACGGCTACTCATGGACCCGCAATGGCGTCCCCATCGCTGGACTCGCCACCGTGCTCGACAATCTCGTCGGCCCCTTCAAAAAAGGCGACCGCTATCGCTGCATCGTGACCCCGAGCGACGGGATCGACGATGGCCCTCCGATGCTGTCCAACGAAGTCACCATTCGCAACACCCTCCCAACCATTACTGGCGTGACACTCACCCCCGATGTTGGCTCGCCCTCTGACACCTTTACCTGCACGCCGCGTGAATGGAACGACGCCGATCTCGACCCGCCCGAGTATCGTTTCACCTGGCTCGAGGTCCTCCCCGACGGTCGCACCCAACCCATCGCGGGCTTGTCGTCCCAGACCCTCGCGGCATCTGCCCGTCCCCCCGGTCAGGCCCTCCGCTGCGAGGCGACCCCGATGAACGGCG
>VFQT010004463.1_pt1 | contig 11611 bp, 10 predicted proteins | sample 3512381 | NCBI WGS metagenome assembly VFQT01 (sample SAMN10412376, study PRJNA504923) | tailings metagenome | isolation source: Relicate 2 Philex TSF3 active mining site | place: Philippines: Tuba, Benguet | collected 2017-08-29 | reverse complement strand
CCCTCCCCCCGCCGCATCACGGTGACGACCGGAGAGCCGATACCCGCCGTCCCCACCCTGGAATCCCCCTTGCTCGACCTCGAGCGCCCGACCCAACCGCCGGCCAAAACCGGAAACCGATGAAGCACCTCCTCGCCCGCTGGCTCCCGAAGCCGCCGCCAACCCCGGCGATCCTCCTGCCTGCCGAGCGCTTCGTCACGCGCCGCTTCGAGCCGCTCGCCGGCGGCAAGCTCCGTGACCAGGCCTCGCTCGCCATCGAGGCGGATGCCCCCTTCCCCCCATCCCAGCTCCTGCAGGGGCACGTGCGCTCGCCCAACGGCGCCGAGGGGCTGGCCTACGCCGCCCATCGGCGCGCCTTCGGCGCCGATGCCTCCGGCAACTGGCCGGCTGAGGCGCCGGTCATCCCGGAATTCGTCGCGCTGCTCGGCGAGCGCCCCGAGGGCGCGGGGACGCTGGTGCATAGCGACGAGCGCCGCCACCTCGCCCTCGCCTGGGCCGAGACCGGCCAACTGCCGGCGGGGCTCGTCGCCCTGGCGGCGGCGGACGGCTCGGCGGCGGACGCCGCCGCGATGGCGGCCGACGCGGCGGGGACGCGCGGCGCGCCGGTGACCCTGGTCGCCGGCGCCCTGCGCGCGACGCGCACCGAGGACGGGCTCGAGGCGGGGCGGGACGGCGGCGCCCCCTTCCGGGCACCCCGCGCGCTGGTCGACGACCTCGATGTGCGCGATCCTGAGTTCCTCGAGGCGCGGCAGCGCTCGGCGCGCTGGGACAACCGCAACTGGCGGGTCGCCCAGGTCGGCGCGGCGCTGGCGGCCCTCGCCCTGCTGGCGGAACTGGCGGCTCTCGGCCTCGGCGCCCTGGCGGGGTCGACGCGCGAGGAGGTCGCGGCCGATGCGCCGCGCGTCCGCGAGCTGCAGGCGCTCGCCGCGGTCGCGGCCAAGGTGGACGAGCTCGGGCGCAACCGCCCCCTGCCCTTCGAGATGCTGGCCGCGGCCAATGTCCACCGTCCCGCCGCCATGACCTTCACGTCCGTCGCCCACCGGTCCGGGATGTCGCTGGAGATCGAGGCCCGCACGACGAACGCGGCCGATGTCGGCGCCCTGGAGCAGGCGCTGTCGGCCGACCCGCTCGTCGCCAAGGTCGAGACCCGCGATATCCGCGGCCGCGAGGGCCTGACGACCTTCGCCCTCACCGTCACCTTCCGACCGGAGGCGCTGCGCAAGGCAGCGGCGGGGACCCCGTGAGGCACCTCTTCCTGGGACGTCCTCGCGCGCAGCGGGTCCTCATCGCCGCCGCGGCGCTGGCCCTCGGCCTCATCTGGCTGGACGCGGCCGCCACGCGCGCCGCCGCGGGCTGGGCGTCCGCGGCCGAGGCGCGCGGCGAGCGCGACCAGCAGTCCGAATGGCTCGCCCGAGCGGCGACGATCGAGGCGGATGCCGCCAAGGCCAAGGAGGGGCTGGGCGAGGGCAAGGGCTACGACGCCGCGGGGCTCGTGGCCGCGTCGGCGGAGCTCCTCGCGCAGGCCGGCCTCACGGCCAACACCGACCCGCCGAGGACCCAGCGGTCGGGACCCTTCGCCCTGCACAGCGTCCAGCTGACGCTGCGCCGGACGGACCTCCCCTCGCTCCTCCGTCTCTACGCCCTGGTCAGGCCGCGCGCGCCCTACCTCGCGATCGGCGCGGTGCAGCGCCAGGCCGACCGCTCGGGCAACGGCGCGGTCAGCGCGCGCCTGCAGCTGACGGCGGTGGAGCTGGCGAGGTGAGCGCCGCCGCGGGCGGCGGCTTCAGGTTTGGCGGACAACGGAGGCACGGAAGCACGGGAGGGAAACGGTGCCGTGATCCTGGGATTCCGCGCTTCCGTGCCGCCGGTTCCCTGAGATTCAGAACCTCAGGTTGCCGCTGGCGGCGAAGACCGCGCTGACGATGGCGAAGGCGATGAGCGCGACCAGGGCGAAGACGCCGCCGAGGAGGGCGGCGGCGAAGCCCTTGGTGAGGGCGGCGAGCCAGCGGTCGAGGTCGGCGCGGTAGGATCGGGCGACATCGCGCAGGCCGGGGGCGAGGTTGCCCGTCTGCTCGGCGACCGTGATGCGGTCGAGGAGGAGGCCCGGGAAGGCGCCGGTGCGTCCCAGGGCGCGGGAAAGCGCCTCGCCCTCGAGCACGCGGTCGGTCGCCGCGCGCAGGCGTCGGCGCAGGGCGCGGTTGGGCGCCGAGCGCTCGGCCATGCGGAGCGCCTGGGCGAGGGTGATGCCGTTCTCGATGAGCGAGGCGAGCGTCTCGCAGAAATTCAGGACGGAGAGGCGCAGCGAGAGCGCGCCGGCGACGGGCACCCTGAGGAGCATCGCATCCGAGGCCTCGCGGCCGGCATCCGTCCGGCGCCAGCGGCGCACCGCGGCGGCGGCGACCAAGGCGGCGAGCAAGCCGAGCGGCGCGGCCACCATGGCGGCCTCGGCGAGGCCGACGAGCAGGCGCGTGGCCCAGGGCAGCTCGCCGCCCAGCGAGGCGAGGAGCGGCTCCAGGCGCGGGAGCAGGAAGAGGATGAGGAAGGCGGTGACGGCGGAGGCGGCGACGACCATGACCGCCGGGTAGAGCATCGCGGCGACGAGGCGCTGGCGGAACTCGCGCTGCTCGGCGTAGTGGCGGATCAGCCGGCCGAGGACGCCCTGCAGGTTGCCGGTGGCCTCGCCGGCGGCGACGAGGTTGACGGCATGGCTGTCGAAGACGCGCGGGAAGGCGCCGAGCGCGGCGGACAGGGCCAGGCCCTCGCCGAGGCGGGCCCAGATCGCGACACAGAGGTCGCGCAGGGGGCCGGGCTGGAGGCGCTGCGAGAGCAGGCGCACGGCCTCGCCGGCCGAGAGGCCGCCGCGCACGAGGTCGTCGAGCGCCTCGAGGAAGGGCAGCTGCAGCGAGGGGCCGAGGCGGCGGTCGGGGCCCTTGCCCGCGGCGGCGGGCGCGCCCTCCTCGCGGAGGGAGGTGGGGCGGAGGCCGCGCGCGGCGAGCGCGCGGAGCGCCTCGGGTCGGCCGGCCGCCTCGACCACGCCGCTCTCGGGCGCGCCCGCGGGGCCGACGGCGGTGTAGGCGTAGGCGGGCATGGTCAGTCGGCGGCGGCGACGTTGCGCACGAGCTCGTCGAGCGTCGTCAGTCCGGCGAGGACCTTCTCCCAGCCCGAGCGGGCGAGCGGGCGCATGCCGGCGGCGAGCGCGAGGTCGGTCAGCTCGCGCGCGCTGGCGCGGGCGACGATGCGGTCGTGCGCGGGCTTGGGGAAGTAGAGCTCGAAGATGCCGACGCGCCCGGAATAGCCGGTGCCGCGGCAGCGGCGGCAGCCGACGGCCTTGGGCAGGTCGCGGACGCCGTCCAGGCAGGACTCGGGCAGTCCGAGGGCTCGCAGCGCGGGCGCCGCGGCGGCGCGGTCGACCGGGGCGCGGGTCGCGCACTCGGGGCAGGCGCGTCGCAGCAGGCGCTGGGCGATGACGAGCTCGACGGCGGAGGCGACGAGGAAGGGCTCGACGCCCATGTCGACGAGTCGGGTGACGGCGCCCGGGGCGTCGTTGGTGTGGAGCGTGGAGAAGACGAGGTGGCCGGTGAGCGAGGCGCGGATGGCGATCTCGGCCGTCTCGAGGTCGCGGATCTCGCCGACCATGATGACGTCGGGGTCCTGCCGGAGCGTGCTGCGGAGGGCGCCCGCGAAGGTGAGGCCGATCTCGGGCCGGATCGGGACCTGGTTGGCCCCCGGCACCTCGTACTCGACGGGATCCTCGATGGTCACGAGCCGGAGCTCGGGCGAGTTGATCTCGCGGAGGAAGGCGTTGAGGGTGGTGGACTTGCCGGAGCCGGTCGGTCCGGTGACGAGTATGATGCCGTGCGGGTAGGCCAGCACGCGGCGGACGGCGGCCTGCTCGTCCGGCGACATGCCGACGCGCGACATGTCGTAGGCCTCCTTGCGCTGGTTGAGCAGGCGCAGGGAGACGGACTCAGCGTGCAGCGTGGGCATGGTCGAGACGCGGATGTCGATGACGTTGCGCCCGTCGCGGAAGGGGATGCGCCCGTCCTGCGGGAGCCGGCGCTCGGAGATGTTCAGGCGCGCCATGATCTTCAGGCGCGAGAGGATGGCGTCCTGGTAGCGGACGAGGTTCTCGGGGAGCGGCACCGGCACGAGGATGCCGTCGATGCGGAAGCGGATGGCGAGCTTGCCCTCCTGGGGCTCGAAGTGGATGTCGGTGGCGCGCTCGGCGACGGCCTGGGTCAGGACGTCGGTCACGAAGCGCACGACCGCCGCGTCGGCGTCGGCCTCGGTGTCCGACGCGGGCGCGGCGGCGACGGGCAGGTCCTCGCCCTCGTCGTCGCCGAGGCTGCCGGAACCGACGCCGTAGCTCTCGCGGACGAGCTGGCCGACGCGGTCGGCGGCGGCCAGGAACCAGCGGGGGCGGCGGGGCGAGAAGGTCGCGGCCCAGGCGCGGTCCTCGGCGGAGGGCGGCCAGGGCGCGGCGAGGTCGAGGCGCCCCGGCTCGGCGCCGGGAAGCAGGACGGGGATGGCCTGGGCGCGCGTGGCGAGGCGGGCGGGGAAGGCGCGCACGCCCTCGGCGTCCACCGCGGGCTCGGGCAGGACCTCGAGCCCGGAGGCCCCGGCGAGGAAGGCGAGCGCGGCGTCCTCGTCGCCTCCGAGCGCGTTGGCCAGGGAACGCAGGCGGGCGTCGGGCGGCATGCCGCCGAGCGCGAGCGCGGCGGCCTCCCCGAGGCGCGCCTCGAGGGCCTCGCGCAGGCGGGCCTGGGTCGCGGCGGTCATCGGCTCACTTGCCGGCCTCCGCGGCGGCGGGGGCGGCGGCGCCGGGCGCCTTGTCGAGGATCTCCCGGACGGGGTCCTTCTGGACGGTGGCGTCGACGCGGCGGAGGGCCTCGGCGTTGTCGGCCGCGGTGCCGGCCAGCACGTAGGGGCGGAGGAAGATGAGGAGCTCGGTCTTGGTGGTCTCCGAGCTGGAGGAGCCGAGCAGGTCGCCGATCAGGGGGATGCCGGCGAGGCGGCCCTCGGTCTCGGTGAGCTGGGTGCGCTGGAGGCCGCCGAGCACGATGATCTCGCCCGAGCGGGCGGAGACGAAGGACTGGGTCTCGCGGCGGCCGATGCGGGGCTGCTCGTTGCCGTCGAGGATGACGGTGCCGAGGATGTCCTCCACCTTCTGGGTGACCTGCAGCTGCACCGAGCCGTCCTGCCCGATGAGCGGGAGGACGCGCAGCTCGATGCCGATGTCGCGCTGCGAGACGGTGGACGAGGTCGCGAGCGTCGTGCCGGTCGGCGTGGCGGTGGTCCCGGTGACGACGGGGCGAGACTCGCCGACGAAGATGGTGGCCTCCTTGTTGTGCGTCGTGGTGACGGAGGGGTTGGAGAGGATGTTGGTGTCGCTCTTGCGCGGCGTGGAGGTCAGGCCGATGGTCGCGGAGAGGTCGTTGGTGCCGCCCGCGACCGTGCCGTTGGTGACGGCGAAGCCGGGGCCGGAGCCGCTGAAGCCGGTGAGCTTGCTGCCCGTGACGGTGAGGCCGAGCTGCTGGATGCCGCTCGAGGCGTTGTCGACCAGGGTCACCTCAGCGATGACGACCTCGATGCGGACCTGGGAGAGGAGCACGTCGACCTGCTCGACGAGGGCGCGGAGCAGGCGCAGGTCGTCGGCGGTCCCGGAGACGACGAGCGCGTTGCTGCGCGTGTCGGCCACGACCGTCACGCCCTGGCTGAACTCCTCGGCGCCGGCCTGGGCGGTCGCGGCGGCATTGGCGGCGCCGGGGTTGGCGGCGGCGCCGTTCGCGGCGGCGTTGGTCGCGGTCGCGGCGGCGCCGCGGCCCGCGCGCGTCCCCGCGGCGGCCCGGGTGGCGCTGTTCTGGCCGGTGATGAGCTGGGAGAGGAGCGTCGCGACGTCGGGGGCGTTGGCGTGGCGAAGGGGCAGGACCTCGGTGCGCGTGGAGGGGTCCGACTTCACGTCGAGCTTGGCCACGAGGTCGTCGAAGAACGCGTGCTGGCGGGAATCGCCGGTGACGAGCAGGCGGTTGGTGCGCTCATCGGGGGCGATGACGGTGCCCGAGGCGAGGCGGCCGGTCACGGGGCCGGCCAGCATCTGCTGCAGCGTGCGCGAGAGCACGGCGGCGTTGGCGTGGCGCAGCTCATAGGCCTTGGTCTCGACGCCGGCGCGCGGCTGGTCGAGCTCGCCGAGGATGCGCTCGATGCGCTGGAGGTTGGAGACCGAGTCGGTCAGGAGGAGCGAGTTGGTGCGGGAGAAGACGACGGGCGGGAAGCCGAGGGTGCCATTGAGCATCGGGGCCACCGCCTTGGAGGCCTCGTCCGCGGCGATGCCGCGCAGGTGGAAGACCTTGGCCGCGACCTTGCCGGAGGGAGCCAGGCCGAGGGTCGAACCCTCGATCAGCGCGGGCGCCTCGGCGCGGGCGGCGGCGTTGGGCACGATCTTAAGGAAGCGGTCTCCTTGGGCGATGACGGCGACGCCGTTGAGGCTGAGCACCGTCTCGAGCGCCTGCAGGGCCTCGTCACGGGTCGCGGTGGCGGGCAGGGAGAGGTTGTAGGTGGCCGTCGGCAGGGACTGCGGGCGGAGGATGGACTTCCCGGTCCAGCGCTGGAGGAGGTCGAGGACCTGCGGCAGGGTCTCGTCGCGCAGGACCACGGGGCCGACGCGGTCGGAACCCGACAGGGTGGGCGCGGGTACTGCCCCGGCGGACTGGGCGGCGGGCGTGGGGACGGGCGCCGAGGGGGTGGTTTGCGCGGACAGGGCGGCCGACAACGCGAGAAGGGAGAGCAGGAGGCGCACGGGAGTAGAACAGCCAAAAGGCGGCGGAGTTTGAGACAAACCGAATAAAGCCCTGGGCCAGCCTATGTGTGAACAAATGTTCACTTTCTGCTTGAGGGGTGCCCCGAGGTCCCCAGCATGGGTGATGGCGATGCGCAGCGACATCCCCGAGTGGTTAGGCCCTCCCCCGCCCCGCGGTTCCGCCGCTTGGCGCGGCTGGCTCGCGCGATGGCAGACCTATGCGCTGGAGCATCTCGGGGAGGTCGACGCCCTGAACCCCGAGATGGACTACGGGCTGCTGAGCCCGCGCGAGCGGCGGGCCCGGTTGCTGGCGACGACGGTCAAGAACCAGCTGATGGCGGGATTGGCCGGCGATGAGCTGGTCCTGCATCTGGATGCGGGCGACCGCGACCTGGCGCATGCGGCTGCCCAGGCTTGGCTGACCGGACGGGCGGTCTTCAGCCATATCCCCGCCCCGGTGGCCCAGAGGGTCGACCCTTGGCTGGAGCGGCACGCCACCCCGTCGCGAATCGCCGTGGCGCGGGCCATCCACGAGGGCCTGCTGGCGGGCATCCGCGGCATGGCCTGCGATCCGCCGAGCGGCCTGATGGCGTCGAGCGCCTACGAGTCCGCCTGGGCGGTGGGCAATGCCAAGGCCATCGAGGCGGACCCCCGCTGACGGGCGCTCGCCAGCCGGTCGCTTGACAGCTACGGTACACTCGTCCCCCCTCACTTCTATAATCATCTAATGGAAACGCTCCTCGCCGTCGTCATCGGCGCCGCCCTCGGCGGCGCCGTCATCTGGTTCGTGCGCCGCCCGGAGGGCGATGCGGCGGGGCGCGCGGAGCTGGACGCGACCCGGGCGCAGCTCGCCGCCGCCACGGCGACGGCCGAGCGGGAGCGCGCCAAGGCGGACGCCGAGTCGCAGCGCGCCGCGTCGGCGACGGCGCTGTCGCAGGCCGCCCGCGACGAGCTGGCGAAGGCGGAGAGCCGACACGCCGAGGCCCTCGTCGCGGCCGACCGGCGGCGCGCGGACGACCTGCAGGCGCTCAAGGACACCTTCGCCAAGCAGAGCCAGGACGCGCTTCGCCAGATGTCGCCGGATGTGACGAAGGAGGTGGCGAGCAAGGTCGAGCCGCTCATCGCGAGGGTCGGCGCGGCGCTCGAGAGCTACCAGCGGTCGCTCGAGCAGGGCATGACCGGTCAGTCGCAGTCGCTCGCCCAGGTCCAGGAGCAGATGCGCCGGATCAACGAGACGGCCAGCGCGCTGGCGACCAGCACCAACGACTTCACCGCGGTCCTCAAGTCGGCCTCGCACCGCGGCCGATGGGGCGAGCAGACGCTGCGACGGGTGGTGGAGGCCTCCGGGCTGAGCCCCCACTGCGACTTCACCGAGCAGGCGTCGCAGGACGACACCCGGCCCGACCTCATCGTCAACCTGCCCGGCAACCGCTGCGTGATCATCGACTCCAAGGTGCCCGAGTTCGACGTCGCCATCGCCGACGCCGCCGCGCCCAACCGCAAGGAACTCGTCCGGGCCCATGCCACGAAACTCAAGGCCACGTTGCGCGACCTGGCGGCCAAGGGCTACCCCGAGGCCCAGCGCAAGGCCGGGCGGACGCCCTTCGACCATGTCATCCTCTTCCTTCCCGCGGAGTCCCTCCTGAGCACGGCGCTGGAGGGCGACAACGAGCTCATCGTCGACGCCGGACGGGAGGGCATCCTTCTCGCCACGCCCGCGACCCTCATGGGCTTCCTCGCCGCGATCAACCTGACCTGGCAGCAGCACCGCCAGGCCGAGAACGCCAAGGAGATCGCCGACGCCGCGGCCGAGCTCTACGGCCGCGTCGAGACGTTCGTCGATTACCTCACCAAGGTCGGAAAGGCCCTGGGCTCGGCTTCGGACGCCTACAACAAGGCCGTCGGGAGCTACCAGAGCCGCGTCCGCGTGTCGGGCGAGCGCCTGCGCAAGCTGGGCGGCGGCGGCTCGGATGGCCTTGCGGAGATCGAGACGGTCGACGACGACATCCGGCAGCTGCCCGGCAAGGGCGACTGAGCCCCGGACATGCTCCGCTGGTGGAGCCGATGAGGATCGAACTCACGACCTCGTCATTGCGAACGACGCGCTCTACCAGCTGAGCTACGGCCCCCGACAGCGGAAGGGACAGGGAACCCGCCCCGCCCCGCTGGGTCAAGCCGGATTGCCCTTCCCGCTTGCGGGCTCCCGCGGAGCCCCCAACATGGAGGGTCCTAAGCCATGAATGTCACCAAGGACCATATCGTCTCCTTCGATTACACGCTGACCGACGACGCCGGCAACGTGCTCGACGCCTCCCGCGGCGCCCCCCTCTCGTACCTGCACGGCTCGCGCAACATCATCCCCGGGCTCGAGAGCGCCCTCGAGGGCCTCGGCATCGGCGCCGAGAAGAAGGTGACCGTCCCGCCCGCGCAGGGCTACGGCGAGTACGACGAGCGCCTCGTCATGAGCGTCCCGGCCGACCGCATGGGCGGCCACGCCGTCCAGGTCGGCATGCGCTTCCACGCCGAGACCAACGCCGGCCTCCGCGTCCTCACGGTCAAGGAGGTCAAGGCCGACGAGGTCATCCTCGATGGCAACCACGAGCTCGCGGGCAAGACCCTCCACTTCGCGGTCAAGATCACCGAGGTCCGCGCGGCCACCCCCACCGAGCTCGCGCACGGCCACCCCCACCAGGAGGGCGGTTGCTGCGGGGGCGGCGGTGGCGGCGGCTGCGGCTGCTCGTCCGGCGCCGCGGCCGAGCAGGGCGGTTGCTGCAGCACCGAGTCCGAGTCGGACGAGGGCTGCTGCGGCGGCCACGGCAAGAAGACCAGCGAGGACGGCTCCTGCGGCAAGGGCTCCTGCGGCTGCTCGCACTGAGCGCGAAGCGCGGCAGGCGGGATCACGGAATCCCAGAAGCACGGGATCCCGAGCCATGGCGCCCGGTGCGCGCACGCCTCGGCGGCGTCCCCTACCCAGGGCGAGGAACGCGAGTAGCCTGGGCTGACCGGGACTTCAGGGGCCTTGCAGGCGAGGAGACCCATCCACGACGTTGCGGGTTTCCACCGTTGGGAGATTCCGACGTCGGCGACTCACCGCTTCCGTGCTTCCGGGACTCCGTGCCTCCGAGCTTCCGGGCTTCCGTGCGCCGCCTTGCTCAGGCCAGCGGCAGGTCGCTGCCGACCTTGCAGGCGGCGTCATGGAGCGCGACCAGCTCCACCATGTCCGGAGCGATCACGCCGGGCCCGATGACCTCGACCAGGGCGCAGGTGGCGCATGAGGCCGAGGCCTCGCGATAGGCGCGGTCCCAGGCGGCGAAGACGCGCCCATCCTCGGGCCGGATCCAAGGCCAGGTGGGCGGCGCCGTGGGGATGCCGACACGCCAGGGCTTCGGCGTGAGGCGGGCTCGGAAGCACGACTGCGCTTGGCAGAGGCGGCGATAGAGCGGGTCGACGCCAAGATGCTCGAAGGCCGCCGCCACCATGGGATCGGCGGGGTCGAAGGTGCGATGCGTGGCGAGCAGGCGCAATCCGGCCGCCGTGCGATAGACCCGCCAGGACCATCCCGGATGGGCCTCGACCCAGCTTCGTGCCCGGGCGATGGCCGCGAGCGCCTCCGGCGCGGGAACCCCGGGTCCGGGGTCCGCGCGCCCGAGGAGGCGGGCGAGCAGACCCGGTCGGCGCGGCGCCGGCAGGTCGACATCGGCGAACAGGGCGTCGGAGGCGTTGAGCACCTCGGCGCCATAGGCGTTGCGGGAGATGACGGCGAGCGTCGCGCCCTCGGCGTCGGTCAACTCGCGGAGCACCGGCTCGCGCATCGGTCGGTCCGGATAATAGCCGTCGGCCCGCTCGGGGCGCCTTCCCATCCGCAGGCCATCGGCGATCCGCCGGGCCCGGGCGTCGGCCTGCGCGCGGGCGTCGGCGGGGGAGACATCGGACCAACCCCAAGCCAAGGCGGGGCCGTGGCGACCCAATGCCCAATGGGCGGGAAACCTCATGAAGCCCAGACCCACTCGGTCTCCGTGACGATGTCGGGATGAAGCGAGTGGTGCACGGGGCAGGCCGCGGCGGCGCGCTCAAGGCGGGCGCGGGCCTCGGCCGGGATGCCCCGGGGCATCTCGAGGCGGAGGACGAGGCGCGCGATGCGGCGGGGCGGCTGCGCGGTCATGTGCTTCTCGACCGCGATCCGCATGCCCTTGAGCTCGAGGCCGAGGGTGCGGCCCTGGATGGCCATGATGGTGCCCATGCACGTGGCGAGGGCGGTGGCCGCGAGGTCGGTCGGCGAGAAGGACTCGCCCTTGCCGTGGTTGTCGACGGGCGCGTCGGTCAGCAGGACGGTCCCGGAGGGCGCGTGCGTGGCGCGGAGGCGGAGGTCGCCGAGATACTCGCAATCGATGCGGACGGACATGGCGGGAGGATGGGCCGGGCGGGCGAGGAAGGGAAGCGCGGGGTTGCCCGGGTGGTCGCCGGCCACCGGGCAAAAAAGAGGACCCCGCAGGGCGGGGTCCGGGGTCCTACTCGGGGCGACGCCTTACTCGCCGTCGTCGCCGATGGCGTCGACCGGGCAGCCGTTCTTCGCCTCCATGCAGAGGTCGATCTCCTCCTGCGTGGTGGGCTGCTTGACGACGTAGGAGTAGCCCGCGTCGTCCTGGCGGGTGAAGAAACCCTTGGCGGTCTCGCGGCAGAGGTCGCAGTCGATGCACTGGGTGTCGACGTAGAACTTGCCGGTGACGTTCTCGGGATGCTTGTCGTTCTTGTCAGCCATGGGAAAGGAGGGCCAAGTTGCGGCCGAGGCGGCGGGTGTCAAGGCCCGGCGACGGG
>VFQT010004462.1_pt1 | contig 11612 bp, 9 predicted proteins | sample 3512381 | NCBI WGS metagenome assembly VFQT01 (sample SAMN10412376, study PRJNA504923) | tailings metagenome | isolation source: Relicate 2 Philex TSF3 active mining site | place: Philippines: Tuba, Benguet | collected 2017-08-29 | reverse complement strand
GATGCCGAGTGAATCCATCACGATGGAACCGGGGGCGCTGGCACCAAACCTGTCGATTCCGATCACCGCGTCGGCATATCGCTCCCAACCAAAGGTCGACGCCGCTTCGACCGCCACTACGGGAAGTTCACCCAAGGTTTTTGCTTGGTGAGATGCGGGAGACTCGCGGAACATGTCCCACGAGGGCATGGACACGACTCGGCTACCAATCCCACTCGTCTCGAGAGATTCTGCAGCGCGTAACGCAATGGACAGTTCGCTTCCCGTGCCGATCAAGGTGACGAGGGGAGTGGAGGACTCGCGAATCACCTTTGCGCCCACCTGGACGGCCGTGCCGTCGGTGACGTTGGGAACCGTTTGTCGCGACAGGATGAGCGCGGTCGGACCATCGTGAGCAAGCGCGGCAATCCACGCTTCGGCCGTCTCCCGCGAGTCCGCTGGCCGGATGACGCGCAAGCCGGGAATCGATCGCAGCGAGGCAAGCTGTTCGATCGGTTGATGTGTAGGGCCGTCTTCGCCGACACCCACCGAGTCGTGGCTGAAGACGAAGATCACCTTTGCACGGGACAACGCCGCAAGCCGGATGGCCGGCTTCATGTAGTCGGCGAAGACGAAGAACGTTCCCCCCATGGGTACGAGAATCCCGTGGAGGGCGATACCCACCATGATCGCGCCCATCGCATGTTCGCGAATGCCGTAAAACACCTGACGACCCTGTTGGCGTTCAGGCGTAAAGGCTTCGAATCCGGGAATCTTGACACCCGTATTTCCCGTCAAGTCGGCAGAACCCGCCAGCAAACCCGGTGCAAGTGCGAGGGTTGCGGATACGGCGAGCGTGATGCTCTGTCGCGTCGCCAAGTCCTTTTCGTGGGTCAGTGAACTCAGAGCAGCGCGCAAACTCGAGACATCGGGACGTGCGGTCATGATCCGGTACTCCTCGCCAGCAGGTTCGGAGTAGCCACGACGGAGTTCGCCACCGCGGGACGCAGCATGTCGACGTATCTCGCTCACCACGTCGACGGGGGCCCAGAAGGGCTCGTCGGGTATGCCCAGTACCTCTTTCGTGCGACGAGTGGCGTCAGCATCGAAAGGGTTCCCATGGGCCTCATGTCGATCGGTGAAGTCGGGTGACGGGTAGCCGATGTGCGTGCGAAGTCGAACGAGGGTGGGGTTACCCCGGTGCTCTCGGGCGCGCAGCAGGACCGACTCGAGCGCATCCAAATCTTCGCCGATGTCGCCGGCGTCGATGACGTTCCATCCGTAAGCAGTGAAACGCCCGATGACGTCGTCGGAACAGGCGAGACCAGTCGAGCCGTCGATGGTGATGCCGTTGTCGTCGAAAATGCACACCAGATGATCGAGTTTCAAGTGTCCGGCGAGAGATGCTGCCTCGTGACTGATTCCCTCCATGAAGCAGCCATCGCCGGCGAGCACCCACGTGTGGTGATCGAAGTGCTGGGAACCGAATCGCCCTCGTAGATGTGACTCGGCGATTGCCATTCCCACCGCGTTGGCGAAACCTTGACCCAATGGGCCTGTGGTCACTTCGACGCCAGTGGTGTGACCGTTTTCGGGGTGTCCTGGCGTGGCAGAACCCCACTGTCGAAATGCCCGGAGATCGTCGAGTTCGAGCCCGTAACCGTTGAGGAACAACAGCGCGTATTGAAGGATCGACGCGTGGCCATTGGAAAGAATGAATCGATCGCGATTCGCCCAGTTCGGCTCGGTGGGGTCGTGGCGCAGGATTCGTGAATAGAGCACGTGGCCGAGCGGAGCGAGGGCAAGTGCTGTGCCTTGATGTCCACTCTTGGCGGCTAGCGGTGCGTCCATGGCCAAGCCACGCACGATGCGAATGGCATCGGCGTCAAGCGACGGTGACAAACCAGCCATCCCTGCGACTGTAGTGCTCAGGCCGTGACAGGCGGGAGGAGTGTAAACGGAACGCGAATCCACGCATCCCGGTTGACCCTGCAATGGGCAACGATCTGGCGATACTCGGTGAACTCGAGTTCACCGCGAACCAGTCGATACGTCAACTTTCCTGGCTCAACGGTGAACGGGGACACGTTTCGTGCCAACTCCGTGGACTCTTCGTCGAACCCCTCGCGAAACACCACCTCGAAGACACCTGATCCGGCCTCATCGGGACGGCAATGGATCAAGGCGAGGAGGTGCGGCTCGACCTTGACCGGCACTGCCGACGGAGCAGCCAACGAAAAATGCACTCCCGTGATGTCGATCCGCGTTGCGCCACCCTCGGCGCTTCGGGGCGCAAACGTGTCGATGAAGAATGCGCTGAGAACCTGCACGGGCGAAGGTTACATCTACAATTTGAGGTCGTGCCCGTCACCTTGTCGGAGTCCGAATCCAAGGACTTGTTGCGCGAACATGGTTTTCCCCTCTGTCGGGAAGTGATTGCAGGTTCCTGGGAGCAAGTTCTTGTTGCTGCAATTGAAATCGGTTTTCCGGTCGTACTCAAGGCGAACGCGCGAGACATCAGCCACAAGTCGGAGCTGGGGCTCGTCGAAGTGGGTATCCCGACAGAGGACGCACTTCGACTCGCGTATGACAAGTTGAATCATCGGTTGGCGGGGCAACCTGCCGATTTCATCGTCGCCGAGATGGTCAAAGGGAATCGTGAACTGATCGTCGGCATGGTTCGCGACCCCGACTTCGGCGCCTTTGCCGTCGTCGGTTTGGGGGGCGTGGCCGCCGAAGCGCTCAAAGACATCCAAATGGTTCCATTGCCTGCCTCTCGAAGTGACGTGGCTCGAGCATTCGAGTCGTTGCGGTCGCACGATTTGTTTCTTGCCCATCGAGGCCAAGAGGCTCTTCACGTCGAGGATCTCGAACGAGCGGTAGCCGCGCTCACCGAGATCGCCGAGACACGACCCGACGTTGAATCGATCGACGTCAACCCGATGATCGTTCTTCCCAACGGTCACTTGTCGGCCGTAGATGCGCTGGTGGTGTTGGCCGACTCCATTCCGGCAAATGATCCCGGCGACGTGAGCTCCCGCGCAGATCGCACCCACCTCCTGACTTCGATGTTCGACCCCCGGGGAGTGGTGGTACTCGGCGCTTCGTCACATCCGGGAAAGTTTGGCTTCGTTTCGCTGCACAACATCTTCGTCAACGGCTTCGCGGGGAATGTCTACGGACTCAACCAGTCCGGGGAGCAGGTTCTCGACGCGAACATCGTCACGTCGCTCGACGACATACCGGCGTCGCAGGTCGATCTCGCTTTCTTTTGCACACCGGCGCAAGCCAACGAAGACTTGTTGCGTCAATGTGCTGCCCGCGGCATCAAGGCTGCGTTCGTGGCCTCGGCCGGTTATCGAGAAATCGGCGAGGAAGGCGCTGCCAGCGAACGACGCCTGGCACAGTTGGCTACTGACTTGGGAATGGTGCTCGGCGGACCCAATGGTCAGGGAATCGTGAGCACTCCTGCAAACCTGTGTGCGCAGATCGTCGCCCCATACCCCAAGGCGGGTTCACTGTCGATCGCGTCGCAGAGCGGAAATTTCGTTTCATCGTTCCTCAACTTGGCCAAATGGGCAGACGTTGGAATCGCCCGTGCGGTTTCGGCAGGAAACTCCGCACAATGCGATGTCTCCGACTACCTCAAGTACTTTGCCCAGGACCCCCATACTGCGGTCTCTCTTGCCTATGTGGAAAGTGTTTCCGACGGCACTCGATTCATGGACTCCGTGCGGACTCACGCCCAAGTCAAACCGTTGGTCTTGATCAAAGGTGGTCGTACCGCAGCTGGTCAGCAAGCAGCGTCGAGTCATACCGGCGCACTGGCGACCAATTTTGCGGCTTTCGAAACTCGCGCCACTCAGTGCGGTGCGGTGGTCGTCGACGAACCTGAGTCGGCTTTCGATGCGGCAGCGGCTTTCGCGACTTTGCCGCTGCCTGCCGGCCCGCGCTTGGCGATCCTCACCACCGTCGGAGGTTGGGGAGTGGTGACGAGCGACGTCGTGCAGAGCCTGCGCCATCTCCAGTTGGTGAAACTCAGCGATGACCTACTCCACAAGATGGACCAATTCATGCCGGTTCGTTGGAGTCGTTCGAACCCGCTCGACTGTGCCGGCGGGGAAACCCGTGACACGGTGACCACGGCCATCGAGACGCTGTGCTCGAGCGGAGAGGTCGACGTGGTGTTACTCCTGGGGCTCGGCATTCAGGGGAACCAGGCGCGAATGATGACCAACGGCCGCTTTGCCGCCGACCCGGACCTTCAACGCATCGTGGCCTATCACGAACGCCAAGAGATGCGTTACGTGGATGCCGCACTCGAGTCTGCGCAGCGTTTCGGAGTACCCGTGGCCTTGGCCACCGAACTAGCCGTAGCCGACCATTACAACGCCGCAATCCGTCATGCTCGCGAGCGCGCGATGTACGTCTTTCCGACGGGTCCGCGAGCCGTCCGCGCCCTCGACCGAATGGCGCAGTACCGTTTCTTGCGAAGTGAGGTGCGTTGAAAACCACTCGCCAGCGACCAGAGAAGAGTGACACTGCACGCCAGCGGGTGAAAGCAGGCTCCCCTCGAGCAGTTGCTTCCGTGCTCGGTTCAGTCACTCTCGTAGGAGGCGCGATCATCGGCGCGGCCTGGCTGTCCGTGCGCAGCGTGGCGAACAGTGTCGAGCCCATTGCGGACGCCGAAATGGAGATCGCGGGAGATTCGCCGATCATCTCGGCGCGACGCGTGCCGACCGTTCTGTCCAACGAAGTGCGATTCGATTCGTTCACGCGCAAACTCGACGCCTTGGCAGCGAAGCTCCCTACTTCCTCCTGCATGACCATCGACGTGGAAGGGCGAAGGATTTCATCCAAGGACTCGTCGATGATGCTCCTTCCGGCGAGCAACATGAAGATCCTCGTTGCTGCGGCGGCCCTCGAAACGCTGGGCCCCGACTATCGGTTCGTCACGAAGATCTACGGGACGAGAGACGGATCCAGAATCACCGGCGACTTGGTGGTCGTCGGCGGGGGTGATCCAGGGATCGCCTCCACCGACTATTTGGCGACCCAACGTTTTCCTTCACGTCATTTCACCCCCGCAGAAGATTTCGTGACGGCACTTCGAGACGTAGGGGTGACGGAGATCCTCGGTGGGATAGTGGGTGTCGAAGATCGTTACGACCTCGAGCGATACGCGCCCGACCTCGGGCTCGGAATCCGGGGGACGGAAGTGGGTCCACTTGGGGCCCTGATGATCAACGATGGAGCAGTCTCTGGTGACCCGTTGAAACCCGATCAACCTGCCGTGGCTGCAGCTCGTCAGATTTCCAACATGCTGGCGTCGGCGGGAATCCCGGTGGCTGGGGGTCCGCGAGTGGAGTCCGTCGTTCCGGAGGGCGAGCCCTTGGCGACGGTCGAATCACCGCCACTCGCCGAGATCCTTGGCGATTTGTTGGCCAACAGTGACAACAACACTGCGGAGCTGTTGTTGAAGGAGATCGGCTTGGTCAAGAAGAACTCGGGATCGAGAGAGGCTGGGATCTCTGTCGTTCAAGAATTGCTGGGTCAGTGGGGCTTCGACTCTGCTCAGCTCACGATGAAAGACGGCGCAGGACTCGAACGGGGCAGCCTCATCTCGTGCGATCTGCTGGCCGCGGTGTTGAACAAGGTCGGTGCCTTCGGTGAAATTGGCCAAGGGCTAGCCGTAGCTGGAACTACCGGCACGCTCGCCGATGTGTTCGGCGATTCAGACGCTGCAGGGAAACTTCGCGGCAAGACGGGCACCCTGTCTGGCGCCAAGGCACTCGCTGGTTTCGTTCCGTATTCCGAATCGGAGGCGGTCACCTACGTCCTGATTCTCAACGGGCCATCCGTCGCCAATCAGTCGTATTACCGACCGCTGTGGTACGAACTCGGTGAAACGTTGGTCGCGTACACGGGACGTCCCACACCTCTCGAAATTGCGCCGTTCTTCGAATGATTCTGCCGATGTTCCCACTGGGAACGGTGTTGTTGCCCGGGTGTCTCCTCCCGTTGCATGTCTTCGAAGAGCGCTACCGCAAACTGTTTGCCGACCTGACGGGCGACAAGCAGATGTTCGGTATCTGCCTCATCGAACGGGGAAGTGAAGTTGGTGGGGGTGATGTTCGTTTCAATGTCGGAACGTTGGCGCGGGTGCTGATGCGCAGAGAACTCGGCGATGGGCGACTTGCCGTCGTCGTCGGTGGCACGAATCGGATTCGAGTCGATCGGTGGCTGCCGGAGATCGACTACCCGCAGGCCGAAGTGTCGGAGTTCGCCGATGTCGAGGACGAGGACGATGAGGCCGTCGATCAAGTTCGATCGCTGGTCACTCGAGTCAATTCGATAGCCACGGAACTTGGGTTCGAGACTCGATCCATCGACCCTCTTGAACAAGGTGGACCCTCGGTTCGCCTGTACCACTTGATCGATTCCACGCCGCTGGATGTACTCGACCGTCAGCGTCTACTGGCAGCAGAACGACTGACTGATCGGTTGACGCTCTTTCGCTCACTGCTCGGCGATTTGGAGTCGACGCTGTTGATGAAAATCAACCATCTAGATGGTTGAATGAAACGGTGTTCGAGCGCCTTCCCACCCAGTGGTTCTTCGAGTCCGTGGAGATGCTCTTCGGCTACGTCCGGCAGGAACTCGTCGATCCGTTGCGCAACGCGATTCGATGGATCGGCTTCGGATTGGTCGGTGGATTGCTCATGATGATCGGCTACGTGTTCGTGGCAGTCGGTGCTCTGCGCTTGTTGCAGTCGGATTCATTGCCGTTCGACGGGGCGTGGTCGTGGGTGCCATACCTTGCCGTTTCCGTCGTGGGCATCCTCGGCGTTGCCACGACTTTCTCCCGAATTTCCAGTCGCACCCTGAACAACAAGTAGTCGCCAGGACCAACCACGAACATGTCGTCGCGCATCACCCGGGAGGATCTGGAGCGTCGCCTTGGTGGCGATCTGTCTTTCGAGTTGCCGTTCATCGGCAAATTCACGATGCGACAAGGGCTCGGGATCCTCGCCGTCGTTGCAGTGGTCGTTGCGCGCTTCGTCATCGGGCGTCGCAAACGAGCCGAATGAGTCTCTTTCGCAGTGGCGATTACGCCGTCCTGATCGACTCGAAGGATCGTCGATATCTGGAAGTTCTTGAAGATTCAGGTGAGTTTCATACTCACCACGGTGTCGTCCATCATCGCGTAATCATTGGTCAATCGGAGGGGCACGTGGTCACCTCCACCAAGGGTGGTTCGTACACCGTCATCCGCCCCTCGCTCGAGGACTTCGTTCTCCGAATGCCTCGAGGCGCCCAGGTGATCTACCCGAAGGACATCGCGCACATCACGATGTTGCTCGACATTCGCACCGGTGACCGCGTCTTCGAAACGGGCGTGGGTTCTGGTGCGTTGTCGATGGGTCTCCTTCGTGCAGGCGCATCAGTGGTGGGATACGAGATTCGGGAAGATTTTGCCTCGCGGGCCCGCAAGAACATCACGAGTTTTCTCGGCGACGAGTTGGCGTCGCGATACGAAATCAACATTGCCGACTCCTACACCGAGTCGCCACAGGGGACGTTCGACAAGATCGCCCTCGACATCCCGGAGCCTTGGCGGGTCATCGAACATGCTCCCGGCGTCTTGCGAAGGGGAGGATTGCTTTTGGCTTACACGCCCAGCATCACCCAAGTGCAACGAGTACACGACGCACTGTCGAACGGATGGATCGATGTGCGCACCGAGGAAGTCTTGGTGCGCACGTGGCATGTCGAAGGTCAAGCGGTAAGACCTGACCACCGGATGGTGGCACACACGGCATTTCTCACCGTGGGGAGATACACGGGCTAGACGCCCGTCGAGGAACCCGAGCCCGTATTACGGCTCGATGAAAATGCACTCGCCAGGACACTCCTCGGCGGACTCGATCACTGCATCGAGTTGACCGTCCGGGATGTTGGCCATGCCCTCAGCGCCCTGGGGGTTGCCCTTGGCGGTGGCGAACACCTTGTCGCCTTCGCGTACGTAGGCCAGACCGTCATCGAGGAGCGTGAAGACGTCGGGAGCGATCTCTTCGCAGAGGCCATCGCCCGTGCACAGGTCTTGATCGATCCAAACTTTCATCTGATCCTCCTTGAAGCGGTGTTCACCACCAACCGACTCGTTGAGAATACACGCTCCGTCCGCCAGAGGGGGATGTCGTGCGCTTTTGCGCCATTGTGACCTCACGGGCTCGTGGATAGTTTCTTGCCATGGACGACCGCGGAAACGGGGCAGGGGCGGCCGACTCGGCCGACGACAAGCGGCTCCTGGCCGAGGCTCGGTCACAGGTGTCCGACCTACGAGCGAAGAACGAACGACTCGAGCTCACCTTGCGAGAGGCAAAGGCGCATCTCGAGGCGCTCCGCGACGAGGTGGGCCGGTTGAGCAGACCGCCACTGACCTACGGTGTGGTCGTCGGCATCGCGGATGACGGGACGGTCGACGTTGCGGCGAACGGTCGCAAGATGAAGGTCGAAGTCGGTGAGTCGTGCGAACCCGATTCGTTGGAGATCGGCGACCAGGTCGTGCTCAACGAGTCCCTGGCGGTGATCGGGCGCAGGGATCACGATTCGACCGGTGAACTCGTGACGTTGGAACGAGTGCTCGACGATGGTGTGCGAGCAGTGGTTCGCATCCAAGGCGACGAGGAACGAGTTTGCGACCTCGGTGGCCCGCTACGAGGAATGGTTCTGCGGGCGGGGGATCTTCTCCGTTTGGATACTCGCTCGGGACTCCTCTTGGAACGTCTCGCCCGGCCCGAAGTCGAGCACCTCGTCTTGGAGGAGGTGCCTGACGTTTCGTATCGGGACATCGGCGGACTGGACGAACAGATCGAGCAAATCGCCGATGCGGTCGAGCTTCCCTTCCTGCACAAGGATCTATTCGCCGAATTTCGACTCGCCGCGCCGAAGGGGATCCTGCTGTACGGGCCACCTGGATGCGGCAAGACACTGATTGCCAAGGCCGTCGCCAACAGCCTGGCGAAGAAGGTTGCCGCGCAGATCGGGGACGTCAAGGGTAAGAGCTACTTCATCAACGTCAAGGGACCCGAACTGTTGAACAAGTACGTCGGGGAGACCGAGCGCCAGATTCGTCTCGTCTTCCAGCGGGCCCGCGAGAAGAGCGAGGAGGGTTGGCCTGTCATCGTCTTCTTCGACGAAATGGACTCCATGTTCCGCACCCGTGGTTCGGGAATCTCCTCGGACATGGAATCCACGATCGTTCCCCAATTGTTGGCCGAGATCGACGGTGTCGAGCGTCTACAGAACGTGATCGTCATCGGGGCCACGAATCGTGAGGACCTCATCGACCCTGCAATCCTTCGGCCTGGTCGGCTCGACGTGAAGATTCGAATCGATCGTCCCGATGCTTCAGCGGCGCGACAGATTTTCGAGCGCTACCTGGACGTCGACTTGCCTTTCGATACACAACTCGTCGATTCCGCTGGAGACAAGTCGACTGCGCGGGGAAAGCTCGTCGAGAGCGCCGTCGCGGCGATGTACGAGGTGTCGCCCGAGAACGAATTTCTCGAGGTGACCTATCAGAACGGCGAGAAGGAGACGCTGTACTTCCGAGATTTCGCGTCTGGAGCAATGATCGAAAACATCGTCCGTCGCGCGAAGAAATCCGGTGTCAAGAAGCGTCTCGCGGGTCTGGGTGTGGGAATCGGCATCGACGACATCGTCGAAGCGGTGCGCCAGGAGTTCCTCGAGCATGAGGATCTCCCGAACACCACGAATCCTGATGACTGGGCCAAGATCTCTGGTCGCAAAGGCGAACGGATCGTGTTCATTCGCACCTTGCGATCCAGGGAGCGGGGTGGCGCAAAGGCGCTCGACCGACCCGTAACCGGTCAGTACCTGTAGATGCTCGTACCGAAATTCTGCGGGCTCGAAACCGAATACGGGATCATTACGCGCGGAATCGAGATGTCACCCGTGACCGCGTCCTCGCTGTTGATCACCGCGTATTGCGGTGAGGCCAGTCGAATCGACTGGGATTTTGCGATGGAACGACCGTATGCCGATCTTCGAGGATTTCTCGTCGACGACCGTCTCGATCCGGAAATCGATCATCAAATGGTCAACGTCGTACTGACCAATGGTGCCCGCTATTACGTCGACCATGCACACCCGGAATACTCGTCACCTGAATGCCGAACCGCGTTCGATGCGGTGTTGTACGACCAGGCGGGCGACGAAGTACTCCGGCGAAGCATGAATGCCGCTCGCGAAGTTTTGCGCAAACAGGACGCAGAGATCGTCGTGTACAAGAACAACTCGGATGGAAAAGGCAACTCATACGGATGCCACGAGAACTACTTGGTCAGTCGCTCGACGTCCTTCGCCGAGATCGTGCGCTTCATGACCACGCACTTCGTCACCCGGCAGATCTTCACGGGTAGCGGCAAGATCGGTGTGGAGAACGGCAGCGGGAGCGACGTCTCGACGTTCCAAATTTCGCAGCGCGCCGACTTCTTCGAAGAGGAAGTCGGACTGGAAACGACATTGCGTCGTCCGATCATCAACACTCGGGACGAGCCTCACGCGGACTCGCTCAAGTATCGACGACTCCACGTCATCGTCGGCGACGCCAACATGAGCCAGGTAGCGACACTCGTCAAAGTTGGCAGCACGCAGATACTTCTCGCGATGATCGAGGCAGGAGCGATCCCTGAGCATCTGGTGATTCAGGACCCACTGAGCGCCATGCGGGCGGTCAGTTTCGATCTCTCGTTGAACAGACCAATCCGCTTGGAGGATGGCTCGACCGAGACTGCACTATCGATTCAGCAAGCGTTGCTCGACGCATCCCGAAAGTGGTGTGCCGGTCTAGATGCTGACGTGGTGAGTGAGTATCGCTGGGACGAGGTGATCACCGAGTGGTCCGCGTTGCTCGAAGGTTTGGCTCGCGACCCGGACCTCGTGGCTGATCGCATCGATTGGGTGGCCAAGAAGCGGCTCATCGATGCGTATCGGAACCGACACGACGTGTCGGCAGATGATCCGCGGCTCAAAGCGATCGACCTGCAGTACCACGACCTCAGGACGGAGCGCTGTCTCGCCGAACGAGTTGGCCTTCGACGAATCGCCGATCCGCCGCAAATCGCGCACGCCGTCGACCACGCACCCACTGATACCCGCGCATATTTTCGGGGCGAAATGCTGCGTCGTTGGCCGCAACACGTCGTGACCGCAAACTGGGACAGTCTGGTGCTCGACCTCGGCGACGGGCCCTTGGCTCGGGTACCGATGAACGAACCCGGCCGAGGTACGAAAGCCCTGATCGGAGCGATCCTCGACGAGTCGGCAATGCCTGCAGATGTCTTGCGTCTCATCCGGGAGAGGGGCGAACAGGAGGACGAGTCTTCGCGCGGATAAGGTTCGGTCATGTCTGAGCAAACTCGAAAGAACATCGACCGAGGTGCCTCCAAAGACGCCAACTCGAACGTCGAAGTGGACGAGTCACGTTCTTCGCAGAACCAGCGAAGCGACCACGACATCGAATCGATCCTCGATGAAATCGACGACGTGCTGGAGGCGAATGCGGAGGACTTCGTTCGCAACTATGTGCAAAAGGGCGGGGAGTA
>VFQT010004461.1_pt1 | contig 11614 bp, 8 predicted proteins | sample 3512381 | NCBI WGS metagenome assembly VFQT01 (sample SAMN10412376, study PRJNA504923) | tailings metagenome | isolation source: Relicate 2 Philex TSF3 active mining site | place: Philippines: Tuba, Benguet | collected 2017-08-29 | reverse complement strand
GCCGTTTCGGCAAGGGCAAGAGATGCTCGCTTGGCCTCCTCGCGCAATTTGTCGATCGGTGCGCCTGAGACGGCACTGGCCTGTTCTACAAATGTCGTGAAGAATCCTGGCGCACTCTGGTTTCCGGCCCATGCTTCGAGTTGAGCGGCAACTGCAAGTGCTTGACGCTTTGGAGCCACGATGTTCTTCGAAACACCAAGGCCCCACGACTCTCGCATCCCCGCGAATGCCTTGGGCACTGCCGACATGCGCTCGGCGATGGTCGACCACTGTTCAGCTGTTTCAGTGGGCATGAGATCGAAGATCGAGCGAGCCGCATCCACGTCACCGGCGATGACACGGATGGATCGGAGGTGTTCACCAGCCGCGTATTCCTGAACACCGAGCTCCAGGGATTCGCGCAGTACGCCCGCCGCGAGACGATCTGCGTCCCCTGATGTATCGAGCCCGTTCAGTTCGGTGAGGGTGTCGCGATCGAGTTGTGCACGCGCCTCGTGCCCGGCAGGGCTGAAGTCCGTCATCTCGTGGTCGTGACCCGCGATGCCGAGATAGGTGGCAGTGCCCGGGTCGAGCGCAGCCTGCTTTTCGATGTATTGATCAGACAGTTTGTAGACGGCAGATGTCATGCCGTCACCCTATTGGGAATTACGTGGTGCTGTCCTCGAGGTGTCGGGTTACTTTGCCCACGAGCATGGACTTCGTTGCTTCATCGACGTGGAGGTAGATGCGCAGCAAGGTTCGTCCTCTTCCGTGGCGAACATGGGGGCCAAGCACGACGGTCTTGCCGTTGTGCGTGATCGTGTAATCAGCGCCAAATTTCTGCTCAGCGTTTTCGCTGATCCCTGCCACGTAGTCGAGCCCCAGCTCATCGCGGAGATACGAGCGCAACCCGGCCAGCGGGAATCGGTCTGTGCGCCATTCACCTACAGCGCTATCCAACGCCTTCAGGATCGAAAACACTTTGCGTGGCATCGGGCCTTGCAGTTTGTCGGCTGTTTCGAGCGCACTGTGAGCGAATGTCAGGTTGCGGCACTCCTTCTTTGCACGCATCACCGCGTCGAGCACGTTGCGCATCGATCGCTCGGGAGCCACCCGTGCAAGTTCAGTGTCCAGGTCGTGCAATTCGATTGCCAAGTCGGCGAGTGTGCTGCGCAACAGCGACACCTCCTGGTCACGCGCCTCGACCGTCTCAGCAAGTTCGTCACGCTCCAGCTCGGCTTCCTCCAACTCCTGATCAAGCAAGTCGATATGTAGGCGTTGTTCGTCGATCTGGTGACGCAATTGATCCAATTCCTCAGTGTTTGGTGAAGATGGCGTCACCACGATGGTGCGCGGAGCGGGCTCGACCACGCGCGGTGTCGGCCTGCCGAGTAACTGCACCACTGGCTCGGGTTGCGTCGTCGCGGCATCGAGGATTGGCCCCAGAATCTGTTCTCTCGATGGCTGTGAGGTGTGCAAAGTGAATGGCTGAACACCCCTTGGCCACAACACGGTGATGTAATTCATGGAGAGAACTGGCGATGCGCAGTACTCGTTGAAGGCGTCGATCGCCTTTTCATCATGAAGGTGTGCCACCACGGCGATTCCCACCAAATCGGCGGCGAGCGAACCAGTGATGGTGGTGTTTGGATCTCGTCCTTTCACGAACTCGGCAATGATCGGCAGTCGCCGGGCTGGCGCATCGCGAAAGTCGGCGGCCAAGGCCTGACCATCCAGTTCGGTCGTCACCTGGCGCACCTTGCCATCCACACGACGTTCGGCGTCATACACCTCGAGCATTCGAGCCATCTCGGCGGCGAGGCCAAGCACCGGTCTGGGCGGGAGCGCGGCTTTTCGCCGAGGAACGACCGAATTGCTTGCAGGCACGAAGCGCTCACGTAGATCGAACACGAGTTGGCCGGAAAGTGCAGCGAGCGTGATCAGGATGGAATCCACTCCACTTGGCTGGGTATTCATTACCTCAGCCCGGAAGACGTCGTCATCACCAAGGGGACGAACGCGCACGCGAATGTTGGCCGGTAGTCGATCGGCAGGGAAGTTCTTCCCGATCCAACCAGTGATGGTCTCCGCACAGTTGGTTTTCGTCTCGTTGGTCCACTTCTTCGTGGAGAGGGTGACGGCAAACGTGCATTGCATCGCCGATCACGCTAACGAGAGAACACCTTGCGTCCCACGACGGAGCCGTAGTGTTGCTGCGTGGATTTTCGGGATGTGTTCAGTGCGTGGTGTATCGCGCTTTCCTTCACCTTCACGATCCCACAGGCATGGCGAGTGGTTAGAAGAAACACGGTGGAGGGCATTTCGGTGCTGAGCCAGGTACAGGGTTTTTCTGGCGCCAGCATGTGGGTCGTTTATGGCATTGTCTCATCCAAGCCGTTGGTGTCCACCGGAAACGGCATGGTGACGATCGGAATTGGCGTGGTCTTGGTCCAGATGGTGAGGCTTAAGGTTCTTCCTCTCAAGCTTTTCGTTGGCATCGTGGCGGGTGTGTATGGATTTTCGCTGATCATGCAAGGTGTGAGTCTGAATGTCCTTGCCGGGATTGCAGGAGTCATCGGCAGTGTCGGCATCATCCCCCAAGTTTGGAAGGCTGCGACGCAATCGCACTTGAAAGGCGTCTCGGCTTCGGGCAACGCATTACTCGCGCTTACGACTATTTCTTGGGGTATCTACTCATTGATGATTGATGATCCGATGCTCGCGGCATCGAACTTCGTTCTCGTACTACCTGCACTGTTCATTTCGTTCCGCGCGATTCAATCGCATCGGAAGTATGGCAGCGAGGTAGCGTCTTTGGCATAAGGAGGCATATGCCTCATACTCCGGTCTTTCATCCCGCCACGGGTCAGTGGCGTCCACGTTTGCGTGGGCGAATACATGCGATCGCCTTTGCTAGCGCAATTCCGGCAGGGGTCATTCTCACTTTCGTCACGCCGAGTGGCCTAGCGCGTGCGGCTGTGCTCGTCTACGTGGCCTCCTTGCTTGCGCTGTATTCCACTTCGGCGTCTTACCACTTATTCACCAGGTCATATCGAGCTCAACACACCATGCAGCAGCTTGATCACGCGATGGTCTACGTACTGATCGCAGGTACTTACACGCCAGTGAGCCTCTTGGCATTGCCAAGTGAACTCGGTGTTCCTTTTCTGATCGCCATCTGGACTGCGGCGGCAATCGGCATGGGGCTCAAGTTCGTTCGTAAGGCCCGCAAGACTGCAGCTGCGATGTATCTCGTGATTGGTTGGGCTGTACTCGGCGTCTTGCCATGGGTGTACCACCGAGCGGGACTCACGAGTCTCCTGCTGTTTGCCCTCGGGGGAATCGCCTACACCGTTGGCGCCATGCTGTTCTTCATGAAGAAGCCTCGGCTGGTGCCACACGTATTTGGCTACCACGAGGTGTGGCACGTCTTCACCGTGGTGGCTGGTGTGTTGCAGTTCGCGGCAACGGGTGTGCTCGTTGCCAACGTGGCGTAGCCACCTAACAACCAATCAATGCCACAATGAATATCAATGAGTTCGGCCCCTTCCAAGCGCCGCGCTGACATCGAAGGCCTGCGGGCCGTCGCGGTGGCGTTGGTTGTGCTGTATCACGCAGGCGCGACTTTCGTGTCGGGTGGTTTCGTCGGAGTGGATGTGTTCTTCGTCATCTCCGGGTTTCTGATCACGAACCTTCTCGTGGAGGAGGTGGACCGATTCGATCAGGTGAGCCTGCGCAATTTTTGGGCTCGCCGGATGCGGCGATTGCTGCCGATGTCACTCTTGGTAACGGTGGTCACGGTTGCTGCCGGGGTCTTCATGTTGGAACCAGGTCGTGTACGTGAACTGACCACGGTGGCCCTCGGCGCAATCGGATTCTCCACCAACTTCGTCCTGTATTACACGAGTAGTGAGTACCTGCTGGGCGTGACGCCTCCTTCGCCATTGCAGCACTACTGGTCGCTTGCGGTGGAGGAGCAGTTCTATCTCGTTTGGCCCCTTGTCATCTTTGCGGTTGTTCACTATTCAAAGAAGCAGTGGCGCGAATGGCTCGGTCGCATCGTGGTGGTGGCGTTGGTGGCATCGCTCGTGACGGGAATCCTGCTCACACCAAGCAATCCAGGTGGCGCCTACTACTTGCCACAAGCTCGAGTGTGGGAAATCCTCGTTGGCGCAGTACTCGCGCTCTACGGATCACGGGTGCGGGAAATCCCTGAACATTTGCGAGCGGGCGCAGGTTGGGTCGGTGTTGCAGCAATCGTCGGCTCGGCCGTCGGTTTCAGCAACGCGACGCCATTTCCCGGTTATGCAGCGCTGCTCCCCGTGCTCGGTGCTCTACTCGTCCTCGTTGCAGGTGGCACTCAATTCGGCCCTGAGGTGGTGTTGAGGGCACGGCCCCTGCAGCACATCGGGGCGTGGAGCTATTCCCTGTATTTGTGGCATTGGCCGATCTTTGTGCTCGTTGAAGCCAAGTTCGGTACGCCGACATTTCTCGGCTGGGTGCTCCTCATCGCATTTGCGACGGCTCTTTCTGGTCTTACGTACACGGCTATCGAACATCCAGTTCGCGTCAACGAATGGTTGTCGCTGCGGTCCATGCGCAGCGTGACGGTTGGCCTTGGTTCCGTAGTGGTGGTATTCGCGGCGACCACGGTGCTCTTCGGAGTAGCTCCGCGCATCGATGCGCGTGCGCAACGCTTCGCCGTTCCCGAAGAGCTGGCCGAACTGAATGCGAACGGCGAGCCCGTGGTGTCGTTGCCGGCGCCGGAACCAAAGGATGTGAACGTACTCCTACTCGGAGACTCGACGATGGCCTCGCTTCGCTGGTTCGAGGATGGTCAAAAGAGTCTCGAAGGATTCGACTACACGTTGGACGTAGAAAGTTGTCGCAAGATTGCGCTGCAGTCGTGCGAGGGACGCGAGAAGCGTGTGCCAGAGAGTGCCGTCGCCGTGCTCGAGAACTACGACCAGCCGGTTGATGTGGTGGTAGTGATGGCTGGCTATCACAGCTGGACGACGGAATTCGGGGCTGAAGTTCGTGAACTTGCCGACATGGCTCGGTACCGAGGAGCGAAGTTGGTGATGCTCAGTTTGAAGGAGTCGCTCAAGTTTCCCGCGCCGGGATCGCGAGGAGAGCGCTCGGTGTACTCGGACTTCAACAAGCAGTTGCGAGAGATTGCTGAGAGTGGTGAGTACCCGCAACTCACCATTGCCAATTGGAACCTATTCAGTTACTCCAGCCCGGATTGGTTCGAAAACGATGGAATCCACCTGAAGCTCGAGGGAACTCTTGCGCTTGGTTGGTACCTCTCGCGGGTGGTGGCCAATGTCGTCGACAATCCCTGCCCCGATGATGGTGCATACCCGTGCTCAATTCCGGCAATCGCGGATTCGGAGATCAATTGGATGGAGAAGTACGACGTGCGCGACACCAACCGACACTGTTACGAAGACGGCAGGAATCGCACGCTCACGTGCACCACGAACCGACGTATTTAGTTACGGATTGAGATAAAACTCGCGAACGATCGAGAACACAGCGCTGGCATTAGCTGCGGCTTCGCCCGGGCGCAATGGCGACGGACCAAACTCCACGGTGAGCGAGACACCATCATCCGTATCGACCGACCTCGCCCAGATGTTTGCGGTTCCGCTGTAACTGCCGCCGGTGATCGTGAGGAGCGGGAGATTCACCAGATTCGCGTAGCGCTCGCGGATGTCGCCTTCACGACCGCTTCCCGGTGTGATGCGGAAGTAGTCCTGGTGGTACCAAACGGTGAATTGAGGATTGATCAATTCACCTAGTCGTGACATCGCTTTCGTCTCGGGTTCGCTTGCTGCGCTCGGACCTGAATACTGCCAATAGCCCAACTTCCCCACTGGTTCCCAACGGCGGGCAAAGTTGCGATTCAGGTCCACTTGGTTGGCGTTCTGTCGAGTGCCAGCTTTGAAGCCATCGGGGTTCAAGTTGTCGACGATCCATAAATCAATCGGATCCTCGATGCGGATGGTGCGCAATATTGCCGTCACTTCCAAGCCAGCAGGTTCGTCACCGTGGATCGTTCCGACTACGAGCACTCGCGGTGCTCCAACGGTGCCACGGCGATGGACGACGAGAGGTTCATTCATCACCGAACGCCCAAATTCGATGTCCACATTGAATGGAATCTCATCGCGAGTTCCGTACGCCTCGATCTTGGTGAGCGGGCCGGATTGCGGGGTAGTGACGACGGTTTCGAACGGCACGGTCTGCACTGCACCCTCCGGGATGAAGATCTCATTGGTGTCAGCCGAATCACCGGATACCGATCCCCAGGTGGCGCCGATCACGTACCGCATTCCGGCAAACAGAAGAATGATGGCAAGTCCGAGCACAAGTGCAACCTTCAGTGTGCGCTGTGATTGCTCCTTGCTCACTGGTCGACGCAACGGAGCCGTGTAGTTCATTCTTGGGTCTTCGACGAAATCGACTTCTGTGGAGGATTCGGTTTCGCCTGCATCGTCGACAGGCTCTTCCATCTTGAATGCGGCGTGCTTGCCGGACTTTTCGGTATCAATCGTCCACGTTCGCCCTGCAGCGTCTACATGCTTAAGAGCCTTGACCATGCCACGGGCTTCACCAGCAGTGATCGCGCCCCGATCGAACTCGGCACAAATGAACTGGTACTGCATGTCGAGGGGGGCGAGTTCGGGATTCAGGGTGGTGGGTGCAAGCGCTACCGGTTCCTCGCCGCCCTCATGGCGAAAGGCTGCGTGCTTTCCGGACCGTTTGGTGTCTACGGTCCACACCCGTCCAAATTCATCGACGTGGCGCAGTTCTGAAACTTGTGCCCGAGCATCTGCTGCGGTCAGTTCGCCCCGATCGAAGGCTGCGCAAATTTGCTGGTATTGCTCATCCAAGTGGGCGAGCTCAGGTTGTGGGGGCGTCAAGACCATGAGTGGGCGGCGCGAAGGGCCATAAGCGATTGTACCGAGCGGGTATTTCGCTGACCGTGCACCCCTGCACACCTCAGACCGACGAAGGTACCGTTTCGTTCATGGCGCTCGTCGATTTGTTCATCACATGCGCGGATGAAGTCGAAGCAAACCTGATTCGCTCGGCATTACTCGAGAAGAGGCTTATTGCTTGTGGCAATACGTGGCCGATCTCGAGTGCGTTTATCTGGAATGACAAGTTGGACGAGAGCTCAGAAGTGATGCTTCTCGTCAAGACCACAAGGGATCGACAAGCCGAAGTCGTTGCGGTGGTCAACAAGTTGCACTCTTACGACCTGCCAGCCATCTCCGTGTTGCAAGTCGAAGCGGGCTCTGCAGAATACGAGCGTTGGGTGATCGAGAGCACGAGACCCTAGGAGGATCAGCTGACGATCAAACCAGGCTCACCGAACAAGTACTCGTTCAGTAGGTAATTGATTTCTTGTATTGAAAGTGCCGCTGTATAGGCGGTGTTCTGTGAGAAGCGTGTGTAGTCGACGTTCTGCAAAGCCTCAAGAGCTCTCGGATGGTGCAGGGTGAGAAAGATCTGTGTGGTATTCGGTTTGCGTGGGAAGTCGGTTTTCAATGCGCCACAACCAAAGCCGAAGATGGTGAGCGATACGTCGGCATTTCGAGGGGTGGATCGCTTCACTACACCTCGGTCTTCGACAGAGATCTTGCCGCGATGATCCTCTCGTCTCTCCCATGTCTGCACGACGGTGTTCAGCCAGAATCTCTCCGAAAGCTCGGTTCCTTGAACGTCGTCGTAATTGACTTGTAAGTCGTAGTCATCGATGAGATGAAATGATTGGTCCAACCGATTGATGACCGACCATTTGCGCCACGACTTGGGCACGATGAAGCAGATCGCATCGCAGTGTTTTGCGCATGCGTTGAAAAAGGGAACAGAAAGTGCATTGTTACGGCCAAACGGAGGATTGCCTACGGCAATCGCACCAGTGATCTTCAATTTCTGCTTGAGAAAGTTGCCCCGCTTCACGTCGGGATGATGTGGCTCGATGTCGTAGCTGACGATTTTCGCTACGCCGAGGGTACGAGCTGCCTCGATGAAGGAACCCGTGCCACCTGCTGGCTCGATCCAAGTGCGGTCATGCGCGAACGGCACCTGTGACACGAGTCGCGACACGATTGCTGCAGCTGTGGCGGGAGGGGTGTAGTACTGCTCTTTCCCCGTCTTGCGACGGTTGCCTTGTTTGCGAGCAGTTGTCATCAGTGCCCCACGATATGTGATCACTTCAGTTCATGAGAGACTGGTCGAAACGACATGGAAAATGAATTCGCCAAGACGACCATCAGCCCCTCTGACCTCACCTTTTCGTGGAGTGACTGCAAACGATGTTTCTGGTTGAAGTATCGATTTGGGATTGTTGCTTCAGGGATGATGCCCGGGCTGGTTACTTCGCTGTCGTCTCGTCAGGAGAAGTGGTACAAGGGCAAGTCGTCCCACGACTTTTCTGAGACTCTTCCCCGTGGAGTAGTGGACAGCACCGGGCTCAAGGTGCAGAGCACACGAATACTCTTGGATGGCAATCCAACCCCGTTTTCCTTGATGGGAAAGTACGACTTCTTGCTTCGATACGAACATGGCACGTACGGCATCATCGATACCAAGATCGTTGGGAAAAACAATGGCAAAGGCGACTTCTACTGGCCTCAACTTGCGGCTTATGACTACATCCTTGCCAATCCGACAACGGGTGAAAGACGTGAAGTCGAGACGCTTGGCTTGATGGTGTGGTCGGTAGGTGAAGTCGCTTACGACGGCTCGACCGATCCGATGATCTCGTTTCCCACCGCCTATGAACCGATTGACCGCGATCCAGTCAGGTTCAACACATTCATTGCTGATGTGGTGAAAGTGTTGCTTGGTGACATGCCGAAACCAGGTTTCAAGTGCGGAAACTGCTCGTATGTATCGGCATTGAAGGAAGTAAGCAGTTAAATCCTGATCGTGTCAGCCACTTCGGCGTAACGGCAGAGCATGTTGGCTAGTTTCACTTGCTCGATTGTCTTACAAGTGACATTCAGCAAACGAGGATTAGCAACAACGATTGCAAGTGCTTTTGCTCGAGACACAGCAACGTTGAACCGATTCTTGCTGTAATGAAACTCCATTCCTCTCGGAACATCTTCGGCGCTGGACGACGTGTAGGAAATGATCACGACAGGGGCTTCATCACCTTGTGCTTTGTCAACGGTTCCGACACGTCTCTTGACAAGTTCCTCGGTCACACCATTGATCGACGCCTCGGGGTGAGCGAGGAGTCCTTGTCTGAGCTTGTGTGTTTGGTGGTTGTAGGGGGCAATTACGAAGAGATCTTCGCTCGTCATTGATCGTGTAACGCCATCCTTATCAGTGAACGACCTACCGATCATTCGGTAGTAGAGCGCAACGATAACTTCGCACTCTTCTGGCGAGTAGGTAGACCGCCCGACATGTTCGACGGGAACCCATCGCAATCCCGCTCCGGCAAATCCGTCATTTCCTCCTACTTGCTGCCGTGCGCAGCTCGTCTCGGAGTGCAACTTGCTTTCGTAGACCTGTTCCGAGATAAACGAAGTGATTGATGGGTGCATGCGACGCGTGACGTTCAACAGCACGCCAAAATTGGTGGGAACCACGTCTGCGTCTTGATTGATGTATTCGAGACCGGAACGCCCCGATTGGCCTGGGTGAGCAGCTTTGGTGGGTTGCTTCAACTGCTGTGGGTCGCCCGCGAGAACAACGTTTTTCGCTGAGAGCGATGCCCCAAGAGTGTCCGCCAGCGAAAGTTGACCAGCCTCGTCAATAAACAGAATGTCAACTTTTCCGCGCATTGCAGTGCTGGTGAAGAGAAAACTCGTGCCCGCCACGATGTGGTGCTTCGCGACTTCAGCACCAATCTTTCCGTTGTCCGTCTTTGCAGTCACTGTGACGGCAGAAGTCGGAGAGTGAAATGCCGAGTCGACACCATCGCGTGGTTTGTGTAGCACCAACAAGGGATCATCACTGCTGAATCCAAAAGTGTCTGCATGATCAGCAATTTCAGAGAGAAGCTGCTCGACGGCGTTATGTGTGTTGGCTGCAATACCCACTCGATGCCCCATCCGGACCAATTGCAAGATTGCCTTTGCCGAAGAAAATGTCTTTCCCGTGCCCGGTGGGCCTTGGATGACGAAATATGAGTCATCCAAGTCGCCAGCAATTTGGCTGATGGACTTCCAGTCAATTTCACCCTGCTGATTTTCAATGGTGAGTGAGCGCGACCGGAGGCGAGGTGGAGTTCGCTTCAATAGGTCGTGCGAGGCTCGAAATTTCGACTCTTCTCCTTCAAGAACAAGTGTCGCAAGTTCGATCAAAGCGTCTTCAAAGCCTTTTTTGTTGACCGATTTGCTCTCAAAGATGGCGACAGGGTCTGGGATGGGAATCGTTGCTGATGAAATACGAAGGTCGACAATCCCGCGATCAACATCCAACCGTTCGAAGGAAAGGGAAGGCCTCGTTACCTTTTCACCATCCTGAGCAGGTGGGGAGTAGTAGTTGGTGGCAGTGACCTGGTCGCCAATGTCAAGCTTCGTTAGTTGGTTGGGATCAAATCGATACCTGCGAATGACGGCATGGTTTCGGCGACCTGCGGCGGGGATGCTCTCTAGCTCGCTAATGAATTCAAGGCCGGCGATCACATTTGGGTCGTCATACAGCTCTGCATCGGTCTTGTTCACCATTTGCAGAAATTCGAATACTTCGACAGAGTGTTCACGCTTGTGGAAGTCAAGCAAGTCGGCCATGAGCCATCGATGCTCGAGTCGCCTCGTGTCCTCTTCGCTCAGTTCTGATTCAAAACGGCCAACGTTCAGTTGTGCGACAAGTCCAGTGCCAATGGATTCGTCATCGATAATCACATTGAGATGTGGTCGCACCAGCACCTCGGAACCCGATTCATCGAGTAGGGACGACAATTCAGCTCGTCGCTCTTCAAGCCATGTTCGGAGATGAACGGTCGAGAAGCAGTCGTTTCGGTTGTACTTTGCCAACTCTTCAAGAATTGAAGGATCTCCATCCGCGCCAAATTGGTCGGTATCTCGGGAGTTGATCCAGTTTTCGTAATGAATGATGCTGAGACCACCTTCTTCAACGAGGTCGTCGCGAGTGAAGTCGTACAACTCTTCAAGTTTTTTGATCGAGTACGACTCGACTCCAATTCGCAGTGCTTGGGTGACAACCCGAGAAAGGTCTATGAATCGAGCCTCACGGAATAGCCGCTCTAGCTTTGTTTCGTAGGTTGCATACCTTGTAGAAAGCCTGCGCAATGCAGAAGGTTCGTAATGTCCGAAGTGATAGATACGGAGGTTGCTCCCCGCTGGCTCGGCAATGCGTTCGTAGATGAAATCAACCACGTGTTGTAACGCGGCGCGTTCACTTTTTTCGTCGTGCGCCCAGATCGCTTTGTATTGCATCGAACCCTGGTCGTCGATCCAGGCCAATCCGTGCAAGTACTCCAGACCCTCTTCGCCGCGATAGGGATGACCTTCAATGTCGTAGAAGATGTCGCCTGGAGCTGGTTCGGGAAGCAGGTTAAACCCTCGCCGCTCCTTCAATGGGCGAATGAATTCATAGAGAGGCTTAGTCGCTGGGTTGGTCTCTTTGGCCTGACGAGTAA
>VFQT010004459.1_pt1 | contig 11615 bp, 14 predicted proteins | sample 3512381 | NCBI WGS metagenome assembly VFQT01 (sample SAMN10412376, study PRJNA504923) | tailings metagenome | isolation source: Relicate 2 Philex TSF3 active mining site | place: Philippines: Tuba, Benguet | collected 2017-08-29 | reverse complement strand
TATCCAGCCGCTGTAGCTGACTTGCTATACGAGGTGAGTATTCAGAAAATCTAGGTCAACCTGGATAGGGCTGGAATAGCGTGTTGATGCCTGAAAGTAGCCGCCAGAACTATTCGGAGCGAACTTGATAAAAGGGATGCCCTTTACCCTAGGGTTGGGGATAATTTGAGCTGTAACCATAAGAACCACATCTTTAAGAATGGGAGCTAATATGAAAAAAGCATTTTCTCTGGCAATGGCAATTCCACTCCTCATGATCGGCACCGCAAACGCACAACAAAATCAGAATTACGCTGAGGTGGATTATGTTGCTCTCAGATACTCGGAGCCGGGAGCCAAAGCATCACCTTCTGCTGGACGGTTAATTGTTGGCTCTAATGTCATGGAGAACCTCGGGGTTGAGGTAATGGGCGCTATTGGCTTGGGTAGTGGTTCTACGGATGGGGTTTCAGTGAAGTTGGATAGTGGTTTCGGTGCCTTTTTGCGCCCGCAGCTGAAGCTGGGCGATGCTTTGCAGGTGTTTGGGCGAGTTGGATATTTCAGAGCATCTCTAAGCGGTAAGTCAGGGCCTGTCGAAGTCAAAACCTCGGGCGGAGACATTGCCTACGGTCTAGGTGTGTCCTATGGCGTCTCAGATGGTGTAGCAATTACCGCTGACTATATGTGGTACTACGATAAGAGCAGTGTTGCAATCAAAGGTTTTGCGGTCGGTGCGAAATTTGGCTTTTGAGAAGTGCCGCCTGAGAAGCTAATTTACCGAAAACTGACCCCCGCAAAAAGCTGATCTGTTTTGAATGAGGGCACCACTGCTGGTTGTGCTTTGATGGGGGTCAGTATTCAAAAATTCTCAAATAAATCCGGCGTAGCGTATAACCAAGCTCACCCGTCCGAGTTGGAGGTGAGCGAGGTGCTAACGCAGTTTCGAAAAGGCAGCTTCGAGTCGACAGAGCTGCTTGCAAAAGCCCTGACTCAAAAATATCCTCATCATCAACTAGCCTGGAAAATTCTTGGCATCGTGTTCAAGCGGGCTAGACGGTTAGAAGAATCGTTGAGCGCTAATAAAAAAGCAGTATACCTGGCGCCACATGATTTTGAAGCCCACTGCAACTTAGCAAATACGCTGAAAGACCTAGGTAAACTTACAGAGGCCGAGAGCAGTTACAAAGCTGCTTTGGCATTAAACAAAGATTTTGCGCAAGCCCATTACAACTTGGGCATTACGCTGCAAGCGCTTGGAAGACCCAAGGATGCAATCACGAGTTACAGGAATGCGATTGTGATTGATGCAGGGTACGCGAAAGCTCATAACAATTTAGGGATACTTTTGCAAAAAACAGGAAGTCTGGAGGAGGCTGAGTCAAGCTACCGAAATGCAATCAGATTTGCACCTGATTATGCAGAAGCTTACTTTAACTTGGGTAATGCGCTAAGCGATCTGTGCAGGTCTCAACAAGCAGAATCAAGCTACAAAAAAGCAATTGATCTTAGTCCTGAGTTTGCAGAGGCGTACGGCAATTTGGGAAATGTGCTTAAACAGCTGGGCAAATACGACGAGGCTAAATCAAATTATGAAAAAGCAGTCTCGATCAGGCCTGAGCTTCAAGGCATAAGTGCAAATCTGGGTAGATTATTGATGGAACAAAATCAACATGAAGCGGGATTAAAAGTAATCAGAAAGGCCTGCGGTGGTATATGTTTCGATATAGCTAATGGCCTGAGCATCAGCTGAAGGTGTCGCGTGCAGCGAGTAGATTTAGGCCATGCAAAACTTGCCCCAAATTTTATTGGATCATGGGATCTAGAGCCATTAGATCTCTGTGATGTAATCGTATCTTATTTTGAATCAAACCCTGACAAGCATGCCCTTGGTAGAACAGATAACGGGCTGAATGATCTCGTAAAACGCAGTGTAGATTTAACGCTACAACCCAACGAAATCAAATTGCCCGGGAATGAAATATTTATAAAATATTTTGAAGCACTTTTCGCATGCTATAAAGACTACCTCTTGCAATGGCCTCATCTAACGATTTTTGCAAACAAGGTTGAAATCGGCGGATTTAATATTCAACGATATCAGGCAGGAGAGCATTTTCAACAAATACATTGTGAAAGATCGTCTCTAGCGACGCTTCACCGTATTTTTGCTTGGATGACCTACTTGAACGATGTTACAGATGGGGGTGCCACGTCATTCGCTCATTATGACCTTGAGATACAGCCAAGGAAGGGGCTTACTTTGATTTGGCCAGCTGAATGGACGCATGCGCACAAAGGCAATGTGGTGTTTTCCGGATCAAAATACATCATAACGGGATGGATAGATCTTTGTAATCCGAATTAAATTTAAGTACTGTTGTAGCGATAACCCTGGCACTTGCGCTCGATTGAATCGTACAAAAGCGACAGTAGCTAGTGTCATCCAACTCGCAGCGCTCAATGGCGCTGTGGGCGGGTTCTTCGAAGTAGTTCGTGACTTCGTGGCTCATAGCGTCAAGAATCGTTACGCGACGTTGGTGCCGAGCATGGTGGCCAGTTCGCCGGAATCGATCAAGACCTGCAGGTCCTTGTAGCCGCCGACCAAGATGCCATCCACGAACACCATAGGGAAGGTGGGCCAGCCAGTCCACATTTTTAAGGCAGTGCGCCGACGCCACTGGCTGAAGTAACTGCCGTACTCCAGATACTTATAGGCGATCGTGTGAGCTTGTAGCGCACGGCGTGCTTTGGCGACCACGGGGTTACCCGCCATACCCACCATCACCACGCGGTTCTCGGCTATGGCTGCTTGCACCGCTTGTACCGTATCTAAGTGATGACTTTCTACCAACGATCTGATGGCCGGATGCAGGTGAGCTTCGTCAAGTAGGTGTCTAGCCACGTCAAACTCCGTTCTCGAATCCATAGCGCGCTCGGGTCATTATCACCCCATCTGCCGATTTGGCGCTAGCGCGTTATCTCGAGCGAGAGGTGGGCTGTTTTATCTTGACCCAGCGCAGGCTTGTTTGAGGGCGTCTTTGAACTCGTCAGTGCTAAGAAAATGCACTGTAGCGCTGAAAGTGCAAAATCATTTCACTTGATACTCGTTCAGGCTCCTCATGTTGAATCCAGTGAGATGCGCCTGGAAGTAGAAGGCACTGGCCGTTATCGCAATACTCCAGGCTCTCCTGTGCCATCTCCGGCAGTAAGAAAACATCATCCTCCCCCCAAATGATCAGCGTTGGTGTAGCAACACGCCATTCTTTATCCGTTCGCCTGGGCAGACCAAACCGGATACCGGCCCGGTACCAATTAACCATTGCCCGTAATGCTCCGGGTTGGGACCATGCCAGCCGGTACGCTGAAAGGTCAGCCTCAGTGAATGTGCCGCTACGACTGCTCCCGACCAGTAAGTTAATCGCTGCACGAAAGTTTTGTCGGCGAAGCCAGAATTCAGGTAAAAAAGGAAGCTGAAAAAAGAACATGTACCAGCTTTTGTGTTGCTGCTGTTTGGAGGTTTTGAGTTTTTTTGAAGGATTCTTGGGTGAGGTACATTCAGAATAATCGCTGAGCAGAATCGCTGCGGGTAGCGGCTAATCAGCAACCAAGTAACGCTAGCACCAAAGTCATGGCCTGCTATATGTGCGCGCTCAATTCCGAGTTGATCGAGAAGTAAAATCACATCACTCGCAATCTTATCCAGCAGGTAATCGGTAATCTTGTCCGGCTTATCGCTGAGGTTATAGCCGCGCTGGTCTAAAGCGATCACCCTGTATCCATGCTTAGCGAGAGACACGATCTGATATCGCCAGCTCATCCAAAATTCCGGAAAGCCATGCAAAAGAATCACCACCTCGCCATCTTTCGGCCCGGCGATTGCGGCGTGAAGGCGAATACCCTCGAGATCGACGAAGACTGAATCAACGCTCACATTCACGCTTGAGAAGGATGGAGGTTATTCAAAAGATGCAGACGTTGTGGTGTTGTTCAACGCTCAAACAGTATAGCAGTCATATCGTCTCGTCTTAACCGAGAGCGACGATCCGCTGTCCGAGTATTTGTCCGCTGCCTCACTCGGTCAGATCGATAATGCATGCAACAAACTGCGGAAACCTGACTTTGGCATCGGTCACGAAATTTCTGAAATGACCGGTCACAGTCCGGAAACACTCGGTCACGATGGGTTGAAATACGCATGTGAATTTTGTAAGTACGGTCTAACGGTGTCCAAAGTCTGGATAAATTAGTGTGTTTCTGTGCCTCGATTTTCTTCCCATGACTGTGCGTCTGGTGTGCATTTTGGGATGGTCAGCGCAAAGGCTTCCGGATGTTGCTGATTCTCAAATCTCACCAAGCAAGTTGCTACTAATACAATAAATGCAGCCAGACACTCGCACTTGCGAATATGTATAACATATGTATACTTTGCGTGTGGACATCGAATTTGATTCCGAAAAAGCCCGTAGCAATCAAGCAAAGCATGGCGTCAGTTTTGCTCATGCCGAGCAGGCTTTGCGTGACGAGTTCGCGGTCACGATCCAAGATCCGGACCATCATGACGAGCTACGCTTTTTGACGCTGGGCATGGATGCAATCGGGCGAATACTTGTGGTTTGTCACGCGCAGCGCGGAGAGCGGACGCGGTTGATCTCTGCTCGTAAGGCAAGTCCCAACGAGACAAGGAATTATCATGGATAAGGAATATGATTTCAGCGAAGGTAAGCGTGGTGCAGTGATTGCATCCCCCGGAAAGACGCGCATAACCATCATGCTTGATGACGACATCATCGAAGCATTCAGGAGCAAAGCCGAAGCTTCAGGCCGTGGTTATCAAACAATGATTAACGAAGCTTTGCGGCAATCGCTGGATCCTGAATCGGCGCCGGTAACTTTGCGTGGGCTTCGAAAAGTGCTTGATGAGCGTTTGCCTGCTTGATTGAAACTAGCAACGCTTGAATTGCGTTGCTTTCTCCATTTGAGATACTTGCACGCACAGCGCCGCAAGGACACGTTGGAAACAAAAAAGCCCCATCTTGTGAATGGAGCTTTTTGTTTTGTTTGGTAGGTCGTGCAGGACTTGAACCTGCGACCAACGGATTAAAAGTCCGCTGCTCTACCAACTGAGCTAACGACCCGAAGCCTACAATTATACTCAGACGAAAAAACTTTTGTCAATCATAGGCTTATCGGTTTTGCATTGTTTCGCTGCTAACCGCTTATTTAAGTTCTGCCAAACGTTCTTTGCCGGTCTTTGCTGCGGCACTGCTGGGGAAGCGCTTGATCAGGTTGCTCAGCGTTTGCCTAGCTGCGGTTTTATCTTTCATGTCGCTTTGGCACTCTGCCATGCTGAGCATGGCATCGGGCGCACGCTGGCTGTTCGTGAAGCGCGTAATAACCGTTTGAAAAGCGGGTATGGCGTTAACGCAGTCCTGCATCGCGTAGTAACTCGAGCCTAACCAAAAATAGCCTTGTGATAGATTCGTCGAATCTGGGAATCGCTTCAAAAAATCAGTGAAACCTTGCGCTGCTGCGCGAAAATTCTGTGCCTTGAATTGGGTGAGCGCCAGATCATAAGTGCGCTGCTCCGACATGGGCTCATCCGTGGCTACCGGCGCTGCCAGGCCATCGGACCCAGTAGCGTCTGCACGCTTCTGATCCATGTTGGCTAGCTTGAACTCGATCGACCCTTGCTTGTTTTCGATTGTCGACTGCCGCGCCTCGAAGCTGTTTTGTTTCGCTTCTGCGTTGGACTGCCGGGTATCAAGCGCAGCCTGCTTCTGGTCTAGCGTGCGCATGCGCTGATCAAGGTCGGTGTAAAAATCTTTCTGCCTGCGCTGGGTGTTGACAATGTCGTTCGAGACAACCTCAATCTGCCCACGCAGTGCGGCGATTTCAAGCCGAAGCTTGTCGATTTCTTCACTCAGCTTAAGCAGCGCTTTCGTGTCGGCCTTGCTATCGATGCGCGCGCCGAGCGGTTGAAGCTTGCTGTCAACGCCTTGTTGTAGCGCATCGAGCTTGGCATCAATACGGCTGCTGAGTTCGTTGACTTGTTTGCGCAGATCAAGCAATGAGCGGCGTGCATCTACATCCTCAAACAGCGCGTGCGCACTGATGGGCACCAAAATGAAAAGCGCCGCCATCGCGGCGGCGCGTACTGCAGGCAATGAGATATTCATTGAGGCGATCAATAAACGATATCAGCGCGACGGTTCTCCATCCATGCAGATTCATCGCTGCCGCTGGCTTTGGGCTTCTCTTTACCGAACGAGATGGCTTCCATTTGCGAGTCACGAGCACCCGCAAGCGCCATGGCTCGGCGCACCGCCTCGGCGCGCTTTTGACCGAGCGCGAGGTTATATTCGCTGCCACCGCGCTCATCGGTGTTGCCTTGAATGATTACCTTGCGGTCGGGGTTAGAGGCAAGGAACTTGCCGTGGGCTTCAACCAGCGAACGGTATTCTTCTTTAACGGTGTACTGGTCGTAGTCGAAATAAATGCTACGCTTGGAGAGGATGTTCGAGGGGTCGTTTACCGGGTCGACTGCAGATGCACTAGAAGCGCTGCTGGCACCAGCAGATTTACTTGCGCTGCCCGATGAGCCGGCGGAGGTTGAGGGCGAAGAGCCTGAAGATGACGATGCGCCGCCGCTGGAAGCAGACGAAGAATTCCGATCTTCGACCGGTGGCGCCTTGTCACTTAGTTTGACTGTGGAACACGCACCCAGCAACGCAAACGCGATAACACTAATTAGTATTTTTACGCCATTCATGGCATTTCTCTCCTTGGTTGGTTAAGCAAAATTGTTATTCACTACCTGGTAAACGGTCCCCAAGCGGGCTCACGAATCGCCGACGCGCGGGCGTTCAAGGTGTAGCGAGACCCACCATCAACAGACACCACCGCCAGATGCGGACGGCCACCTGATTCACTCGCGTACATGATGTAGCGGCCATTCGGTGCAAAGCTGGGTGATTCATCGCGCGGCCCGTCTGACAGCCGACTCTCTTGTCCGCTCGCCAGTTCTAGCACGTATACCTGAAACCGCCCTTCGCGCCGCGAAATGTAGCTCAAAAGCTTGCCATCGGGTGAGATCGCTGGGCTGATGTTGTAGCTACCGTTGAATGTGACTCTACGCCTCTCGCCACCGTCGGCGTTCATGCGCCAGATTTGTGGCGACCCACTGTAGTCGCTGGTGAAGTAGAGGGTCTGTCCGTCGGGCGCGAAGCAAGGCTCGGTCTCGATATCGGCGCGGCCGGGCACTCGGCGCAAATCGGTGCCATCAACGTTTACTGTGTGAATCTGCGTTGCACCGTCGCGTGCGAGCGCGATCGCCAGACGGCGGCCGTCAGGCGACCACGCGGGCGCCGAGTTGCTGCCTTTGAAGTTCGCCACCGCAATACGCTGCCGGGTTGCCAGGTCCTGCACGTACACCACGGGTTTTTTCAGGTTGAAAGAGACATAGGCGACTTTGGCGCCATCGGGCGACCAAGCCGGAGAGATCACGGGTTCGGAATCACGAAACGCGGCGAATGCGTTCTCGCCATCCGAATCGGCGATCTCGAGCCGGTACTCGTTGCCGCTGCGGGCGACGTAGGCGATACGGGTGGCGAAAGGGCCGCGAATGCCGGTCAGCCGCTCGAAAATATCATCAGCAACCCGGTGAGCTGCAAGCCGGATGAACTGGGGATTTGCTTTGAGTCCTGATGAGGTAAGGGTGACGCCTTTGGCGGTGTCATGCAGACGGTAGCGAATCTCGATACGCCCATCAGCGCGGCTGAGTGTACCGCCGAGCACGGCATCGGCGCCTTTGGACTTCCAGAAAGCATCATCGACCGTGCCGGTTTCCTTTACCAGGTCGTTCGATGGGATCACGCGAAACAAACCGCTGCGCTGCAGATCGGCAGCAATAATGGCAGTGACCTGGTTATCGCCAGCGGGGTCATCCCAGAACTGACCGATCGCGATCGGGATCTGGTTGGCGCCCACTCCGGCAATTTCTACGCGCAGTTGCGCCAGCGCGGTACTGAGCGGATACAGACCACCGATCAGGCCACAGGCAGCAGCGGATTTCAGGAAAAATCTTTTCTCGGGTGAAGCCATGGTCAGTTTTCTTTCAGACGCTGCCTGACGGTAATCGACGTTGGTATCTTGCCGGTAGCAGGGTCGCGCTCGAAAGGCGCTGTCGAGTACACCGCGCGCTTAACAGCTTCGTCGAATGCCGGGTAGCCTGATTCGCGCAATATTTTAATATCTTTTACGCTACCGTCTGGCAAAAGTTCCAGCTCGTATTCAATGGTGGGGTTTCCAGGAACGGCATCCGACGCGACAAAGCGCGTGTTGCGTTTGATCCTGGAGGCCAGTTTGCTCAAGTAGTTGGCGTCAAATTTCGGCCCGGAAGAGCGCTCAGCATCACCCGCGCCGGTTTCGCCTGCCATCGCTTGCAGGCGCTTGAGTTCTTTATCACGGCGAATTTTTTCTAATTGCGTGTCTGCGGCCTCTTCCTGACGGTTTCGCATTTCCTCAGAGGCCTTGTTCGCCAGCTCTTGCTTGCGCTTGTCATCCGCTTTTTTCTTGTCGAGATCAGCAAGACGTTTTTTTTCATTCTCTTCGGCGATACGCTTCTTCTCTTGCTCTTCTGCTAGTCGTTTTTTTTCTTTTTCTTCGATCTGGCGCTTTTTCTCTAATTCTTCAGCCAGTTTTTTCTCGAGCTCTTGCTTGCGCTTTTTTTCAAGTGCAATGTCGGGGTCAGGCGTTTTCGCGACTGGCTCGGGCGGTGGCGCGGGTTTGGTTGGCACGGGCTTGGGCGGCTCTGGCGCAGGCGCGGGCTCGGGTAGTGGCTCGGGCTTGGGTGCGGCTTCGCGCGCTTGCGGGCTCCAAATCTCTGCCTCAATCGCTACAGGCACTGTGTTTTGCCAAGACACACCAAACCAAAGAAATACGACCAGCGCGATATGCACCAGTGCTGCCAGCGCCAGTGCTCGCCATCGACCGGGCTCTGCCGGTACCTGATAGGGGACAGCGGTAGCGTTCAAGGCAAATTCAACGCGTGGCAAGCCCGACGCGACCGATACCAGATTTATGCGCCAGGCTGATGGTTTGAACAACTTCGTCGTATTTGATGTCTTTATCTGCCGCGATCATCAACGGTAGCTCAGGGTGCTTGCGACTAAGCTCGGCCAGCGCGCTCGCCAGTTGCGCACGGTTGCTGACCTTATTGAATTTTTGTCCGTGAATGCCGACGCTCGCTGCGCCATTAGCGCGCAACTCGATCTCGATGTAGTCGGTCGGTGGTTGCGTTGACTGGCCTGCTTTGGGTAGTTTGATCTCAGTCGGTGGAATCATGGGCGCAACGACCATGAAGATCACCAGCAGCACCAGCATCACGTCGATGTAGGGAACGACGTTGATCTCAGCTTTGAAGCGTCGGGTGCGCCCGCTTCTCAACGATGAGTTATTGGTCATCTCAGCGCGCCTGCCTCTGCAGAATATTCAAAAACTCTTCAATGAAGCTCTCGAAACGGATCGAGATGCGATCGATATCATGCGAATAACGGTTATAGGCCACCACCGCTGGGATGGCAGCAAACAGGCCGATAGCGGTAGCGATCAGTGCCTCGGCGATCCCCGGCGCGACAGCCGCCAACGTCGCCTGCTGAACATTAGCGAGACCGCGAAATGAATTCATGATGCCCCACACCGTACCAAACAGACCAACATACGGCGATACCGAGCCCACGGACGCAAGAAAGGCGAGGTGCTGTTCGAGTGCATCCATTTCGCGCTGGTAGGCGGCACGCATCGCGCGGCGTGCGCCGTCGATCAGTACTGCGGTATCGATATTTTTGCCACCGAAAGAGACACGCGCTTTTTTGTATTCTTCCATGCCCGCTTCGAAGATTCTTTCAAGTGCACCGCCACCGCTACGGCGGCGGTTGCCGGTGACTTCCTCATACAAGGCATTCAAATTTGCGCCGGACCAGAACGCCGCCTCGAACTCCGTTGTCTGCTGCTTGGCGCTACGGATAGAAAAAAGTTTTCTGAAGATATAGAACCAGCTCATCAGCGAAACCAGCGCCAGCAGCGCCATCACTAGCTGCACCAGCAGCGAGGCATTGCTGATTAGCGCAACGAAAGAAAGATCTTGAGTAACAGTCATCATGTTGATTAGGTTTTGTACAAGAGGTACGTAGAGGAGAGTATCCGGGTCGAGTATGAGTATGCAGCGACGGTACGATGCATGTCGGTGTAGTTACACATGAAGACGAATTTGCTCTCTCACATGCGCTGGTAAGGGTGCGGGGCGCAGACTAACGGTATCAACACATCCCACTCTGACATGGCAATTGCACAGTAATCGCGGCTGACCCTCAGCGTTTTTTAGCCAGGCTTGCTGCTGAAAACTCACCGAAGCCCGGCCAAGATTTTCTACTACTACGGTAAATTCAAGTTGGTCGTCGAGCCTGGCTGGTGCGTGATAATCGATCACGCAGCGTGACACCACGAAAGCGCGTTGCGCGGCTTGCGATAATTCACTTTGCTGAATACCCGCGGCGCGCAACCATTCGGTGCGGGCGCGCTCAAAAAACTTCAAGTAGTTCGCGTAATAGACAATACCGGCGGTGTCAGTGTCTTCATAAAAAACCCGTACTGGCCAGCGGAACACGCTACTCATGCGTTGCGCTTGACGGCAAATGCCGAAAAGCCCTGACACGTCGGCATCATCTCGATCTGGTTGATGTTGATATGCGCAGGCAGTGTCGATACCCAGTAAGCGGCTTCGGCAATATCCCCGGCGGTGAGTGGCTGGATATTGGCGTAAACTTTGGCAGCCGCCTCATCGTTACCTTTAAAACGCACATTGGAAAACTCAGTGCCGCCGGCCATCCCGGGCGCGAGATTGGTTGCCCGCACGCCAGTGCCCACCAGATCAGCCCGCAGATTCAGCGTGAACTGTTCCACAAACGCTTTACTCGCGCCATACACATTCCCGCCGGGGTAAGGGTAGGCGCCAGCTACCGAGCCGATATTGATAACCAGGCCGCTGCCACGTGCCACCATCTGGGGTAGCAGCGCACGGGTCATCCAGACCAAGCCTTGGCAGTTGGTTGCGATCATGGTTTCCCAGTCGTGCAAATGGGCTTCTTGCGCCGGCTCCAGACCGAGCGCAAGCCCGGCGTTATTGACCAGTACATCAATTTCACGCAGCTCGGCGGGTAGGCCGGCGAGCATCGCGTCAATCGAGGCTTTGCTGGTGACGTCGAGCTCGCGGGTGGTAAGCGACTGGCCAAGCTCATGCGCCAGTGCCGCCAAGCGATCTGTTCGGCGAGCAGCAGCAATAACGCGGTGGCCTTCGCGAGCGAATCTGCGCGCAATAGCGGCACCGAAACCTGAGCTGGCGCCTGTGACAAGTACGATCATGAGGAAATCCGAATCGACCACTGGTCGGACAATCATCGGATTCTAGCGGAAAAGCCTGGCAAAAGCCGGCTGGCGTCCTTGCTGAAACACCCTGCGTCCTCTAGAATTTCAGGGTTTTCTGCCATGGTTCGCCGGATTTACGCGCAATGTTTCCGGTGCGCCTGACATCCTCGCTAAGCCTGCGGACGCTCGTATCAACGTGCCCCTCAAGCCAGACC
>VFQT010004457.1_pt1 | contig 11624 bp, 4 predicted proteins | sample 3512381 | NCBI WGS metagenome assembly VFQT01 (sample SAMN10412376, study PRJNA504923) | tailings metagenome | isolation source: Relicate 2 Philex TSF3 active mining site | place: Philippines: Tuba, Benguet | collected 2017-08-29 | reverse complement strand
GTTACACCATTACTTGTTGCCGGTGAACCAGTCAAACAAGGAGTAGCGTTACTTGTCATCTCAACAGTGATCACATCACCATCAGCCAAACCTGAACCTGCAACCGAAGAATACGTATCACCGGAAACTCCGTTAATCGTAACTCCGTTCTTTTTCCAAACATAAGATGGCGCTGAACCACCATTTGTAGGATATGCAGTGAACGTTATGTTATCGCCGTTACAAACAGGGTTGTTATCTGCTGCCAAGTATACACTTGCAATTGTAAGCGCATCTACAGTCATTGTAAGCGAGTTACTTGTAGCTGTTGCAGTTGTTAAACACTGTGAATTACTTGTAATTTCACAAGAGATCACATCTGTACTTACAAAATCAACTCCGGCAGTAGCAACATACGTATCAGCAGTTTGACCTGCGATTGCAGTACCGTTCTTCATCCATACATAAGCCGGTGCAGTTCCACCGTTCACCGGTGTTGCTGTAAATGTTACCGTTGTACCATCACAAACAGTAGTACTTGCCGTTGATATGGATATGCCAGCTGGCGAGGGAGCATTAACCGTAATCTGAATCGAAGCATCACCCGGTGTATTTGAACATCCCGTTGATTGATTTGTATAGTCGATTGAATACGTTGTATTGGCAGTTGGTGTTAAACCTGTTTGGGTAAACACGTTCGTACCAGGTGCACCAATCTGCGTTCCGTTTGCGTACCACACCGTAGTGTAGTTTGCTGGAGGTGTGAAGCGGTATGCTACCGGTGTAGTAATTGCAGCTGTTGTAGCCAAGGCCTGAACTCCAATTGTTCCATCACCATTGTTTACCCCTACTACCTTCGTTCTGTCGGTATTGTTTGAAGATGTTACGTGAACTTCGATTACTCCAGTCGCTTCGTAGAAGATAGCCTGGCTAGTACTTGTTTTGTTATCTCCAAATTCGCGCACATTTTCATAACTCACAACGAATCTTCTGTTCGGAGCATAACCCTCAGTCCAGTATCTTACCGCTCCAGCAATACCAGAAGGGGTAATGAACTGACTCTCACTAGTTCTCAAATCATTATCCATCGCAAGAACTGCAACCATATTAAATGGTTCACTCGTATTCGGAAGTGTTGTAAATGTAAAGTCAGCCAATGACGCAGCATTGAATGCTCCGAACATCACGTTTCCGTTCGTACCGATATTGATAGTAGAATAAGGCGTACCAAAGAAATCAAATGTAAACCCAAGCGGAATATTTCCCCATCCACCATCATCATAGCTCACACCGAAAGAACCTGTTGGAGGAGGTGTACCAACACCTGCTTCACACAAGGTTACTGCACCCGGAGCAACCGGACGCGGTGCGTGTGGGATCTGAACACTTGAGAAGTTACCCGCGGCTAAACCTGAGTTCACGTCAACTGTTCCACCATCACAAATAGTATTTGCCGCAGCATTCGATGTCATGGTTGCACCCGGCAACGGCAACACACCAATACTTGCGTATCCCGGTAAACTTGGACAAGCTGCACCTGTACCGATTACCTCGATAGCCGAAGTTTGCGCAACAGTTACATCGATGCTTGAACCTGAGTTACCGCTCATTGTCGGGTTACCCTCTACTGCAGTCCAAGTATAGGTTCCTGTAGATCCTGATGCTGTAGCTGTAGTTGAACCTCCTGTTCCACAGAAAGTTGCAGTTGTCAACGTAATGGTTGGCGCAGCCGGTGTAACATTGATTGTCATTGGCAATACACCTGATCCAGAAAGTGTTGTTACTTGAATATCTCCGGATGTAGCTGTCATTGGAATCACAGCTGTCAACGTAGTAGCATTTGTTACTGAGTATGAAGTAGCTGCAACACCATTGAATGTAACTGCAGTTGCACCCAAGAAATCTGTTCCTGTAATCGTAACCGTCTGTCCCTGACATGCAGGATCAGCAGATACGGCAGTAACGGTTGGTGCCGGTGGTGGCGGAGCAACTGTAAATGTATAATCTTCAATTTCACCATTTATATTAACTGGACATGATACAGGGTTCTGGGAATTCCAGTCAATCACAACCCGCATGCGGTAGTTGCCTTGAGCTTGACCAGCTGGCACCAAGAAACTACCAGACGTACCAGAAGCAACGTACGCATTCGATGTGTAAACAAGTTCAAAAGCGTCCACAAAATCCAAGTCGTTGTTCCAGTCTATGTAAATTGCAGATCCTGGGTCACTTCCATAAGCAAGTGTAAAACTCACCGGCAATCCTGCTTGTTGTGAACAACTTAAAGACGTATAATCACCATATCCTCCCGCGGTAAAGGTACTTGCATTCGAGATATTGGTAATACCTCCAGTTGTCGTAAAGTCAGTAATCGACGTTGTCACACCAGTTCCCGTAGGTTGGCAATAACCTGTATAGAACGATACGTTTGCCCAGGTACTGAAGTCTGTTGCATCACACAAACTGCGCACATGCAAGTAATAGGTCGTATTTGCAGTTAAACCTGTCAGTGCTTCAGACAAATTAGACGTTGTAGTCCCAGAAGTTGGAGCAGTAGCAGAAGTAGTCACTGCATACTCGTAACCATTGCTCGGAGCAGTTGCAGGAGCCGTCCACGTTCCTGTTGCAGAGGTAGAAGTAAGGTTCGAAATAGTCAACGCTGTTGGCGGGAAACACGAAATTTGTGTTGTGAAGTTATTCGCAATAGACCAAGCACTGGTAGTTCCACCACAATTTGCGCGGTAGTATACGCTGTAGTTTGTGTTTGAAGTCAAACCTGTTATCGTAAAGCTCGCATCCGGCCCTGTAATCGTTACAGTTTGGTTTGTCAACAAGGTCCCTGACCCTTGAGTAAATCCTGCAGGACCATACTCAATATCATAGGTTGTTGCAGACGCACAGTTGGTAGCCCACGTTACGGTTGCATCGTAAGCATTGGTTGTGATGGTTGTTACCAACCCTGGTGAAGGACACGCCGGTGGCGCTGCAATTGTGATTGTGTAATCCTCTATTTCACCATAGGAATTATTCGTACATGGTGTAACGGCAGATCCATTTGTTGCGAACATAGCACGTACTCGCATACGGTGAGTTCCTGAAGGCGGGTTACACGCCAAGGTAATCGGGAAAGTCGCAGAAGAACCCAATACCCCAACAGATCCGGAACCCGTTACCTGACCATTTGAAAATCCGATGCGCTCTGTTACGTTATCGAACACACCATCGTCGTTGTAATCGATCCAGGCAGCATAACCCTCTGAGTATTGACCTGCGTAAACAGTACAGTTATAAGTGGTACTCGGCAACAAGGTAGTTGTTAACAGTGGATCTGACGTGTAATCAGAATATCCGGCTGTACCGCTCGGGCATCCTGTACCAGAGTTGTTATCAAGCGTGTTCAAAACCACACGCGCAATTACATCCCCATCCGTACATCCAAAGGTTGTTGTTGGAAGACAGTAACCCAATCTAAAGCTAGCTGAAGTAGCCCATGAACTATATCCGGACGCACCACAGTTGCTGCGCACATGCACGAAATAGTTTGTATTGGTAGGCAAACCGGTTACAGTTGCACTGGTAGAAGTTGTTGCCGTTCCGCTGGCAGGCGGTGTAGCAGATGTCGTTACAGCATATTCGTAACCGTCTGAAGGTGCAGTCATCGGCGCTGTCCAAGAAACAGAAGCACTTGTTAATGTTAGAGGAGTCCCCGATGGCGAAAATGGCGCTGAACATGCTGGAGGCGCAGGCGGATTAAATGTAAATTGTTTACCCAACAAGTTAGCCGTTGACGAAATTGAATTGTTTGCAGCAGTTGACGAAACCGTTGATGTAGCTAAAGGAGTTACACTTAAAAAAGTACTTGCACCGTTTATACCAACTGAAGCAGATAAAGTACCCGCTGCAGCCATAGTACTACCATAAGTAAAAACAATTTTATTTGAAGTTTCGAACAAATCGACTCTGTAAGAAGCAAAGGCTGTTGTCGAAGTAGCCCCACTCCCGCCAATGTTAATATTATGCCAACTAACCGAAAGAATTCGATTTGGAGCAGCACCAGAAGTAGTGTAAGTAATGGCTCCAGACCCCCTGTTGTTATCATCCCAAAACGGCGCAATACAAGGTCTTTGTGCTGCAGTTGCACCCAAAGAATTTGTCCAACCACTGGTTATTGACGTTGCCAATCGTATAAAACCATTAGCTGAAATACTAAATTGAGTGTAGGTGACACCATCAAAAACAAAAGTAAATCCAATCGGAATTGCCCCTTGTGTTCCATCATCACCAGTTGCGGTAGAATTGGTACCAGTAACTTGTTGGTAAACTCCTACTCCTTCTGAGAAGGAGTAACCATTCACCTGACACAACGCACTGTGAGTCAGCAATGTTATCATTGCAACCAAGGCACTTAGCCTGAGTCGCCAGAAGGACGTCCCCTCCCTTGTTGTAGTTTGTCTGTACCATTTTAGCTTGGCATCAGACTGCTTTCGTAGAACGTTTAGCATTGTTTTCGAGTTTAGTTAATAGAGAATTCACATTACATTCCGCGCATTTTATCAATTACGTGCCAAAAAAAATGCTCGACGGTTTATCGAAAACGTTCAAAAAAAATGGCGGTTTGTTAGTTATTAACAACAGTTGATTTTCTGAAAAATGGAAAAATTCCCATTTTGGGAAAGTTATTAGTGAGTTTTTAACATGTCGCTTAGGAGCTAAGAATAAAATGTTTGCCACAAAAAAAAGGGCTCTCTTTCGAAGAACCCTTTTTATTTGAAACTTGAAGGACTAATTTTTCTGAACCCGAGCTCGGTGAATCAACATTCCACTATTATACAACTCCACATTGTACACTCCAGCCTTCATTTCACCCAAAGAAAGCGGAATAGTCGTCAGCCCACCATCTGTTAATGCCTGGACTTCTAGTAGCAGGCGACCACTCATGTCAAACACACGCAACACTAGAGTTTCGTTTGCTCGCTCATTGATCACTTGCACCTGCACCATATCATCCGTAGGATTCGGATAAACCGAAACCGCCACAGCTGTTTCCAAATCATTTTTCATTTCAAAAGACCCAACAGATTCTTCCACCGTTAATAAATCTACAGGAGCCATAAAGCCAGCCGAAGTAGTCGTGAACTGAGTTGTAGCACTCCAGTCACTACTCGGATTTCCACCTGCACAATACGTTTTAGCCTGGAAATCATATTGAGTACTCTGAGTCAAGCCTGTTAATGTTTTTGATGTTGCCCCAGCCGCAGCAGTACCACCACTAATCCAAGTACCAGATGAGCTAGGCTTGTAACGGAACTCGTACCAAGCCGCTCCTGAAACTGCCGTCCAGTTAATTGTCGCCGTGGTTCCAGTTACCGTACCAACCACTAATACTGGCGGCAATTCACACCCTGACAACGCAGTGGTACTAGTTGTTAATACAGAGGACCAAGCACTCGCAACGCCGTTTGGACAATAAGTTCTACCACGGAAATCATAAGAAGTACTTGGACTCAAACCGGAAACAATTCGGGTTGTGCTGGAACCAGCAGCCGTCCCTGCACTTAGCCACGTACCCGAAGAAGTAGCCTTGTATTGAAACTCAAACCATCCAGAACCTGTAACAGCTGGCCATGACAACGTAACTGTACTAGAAGTCGCTGTTGGCACATTGAACACCATCGGAGACCCACATCCAGATGAGACAGTACTGAATATTACAGAAGCACTCCATGCTCCGAAGCCATCACTGGAACAAACACGTCTTATTTGGTATTCGTATTGCGTTCCAGGAGAAAGCGTACTATACGTTTTTGATGTAGCCAAATAACTTGAAGTTCCACCATCGATCCAAGTACCTGAAGCCGTAGGCTTGTAGCGGAACTGATAATATCCTGTCGATGGATTAGGTGAAATAGCCGTCCATGTGATCGTCGCATTCGTCGATGAAATATTGCTTGCTGCCAATCCACTCACCAACACACCTTCACATGAAGATTGGGTAGTAATGTAAAAAGTAGAACTATTGACATTAGGCACCAACTTAGATAACTGCCAGTGAGTACCATTCCATGTCAAATTCGCTCCTAATGAAGCTGACACTGTGTAACTTCCACCCGTAACCGTAACCAATCGAATATAAGCCTTATTCGGATCCGAATCATTACCCGAAGTTGGTAAATCCATTGAACCGTAGTTATTCGCATTGTAATCATCGAAATCTTCTTGAGTAAAGTAGAATGTTAACGTACGCTGACCGTCTGAGGCCGTTGTTGAAGCAAAACTTCGTCTAACATAAAGCCATCCATCCGGATTGATTGACTGAACACTAGAAGCTACTTCTGCTGTCATCGTTGTATTACCCGGAACATTTCCACCCGAGGCATCAGCTATTTTTCCAATTTGAGCACAACCATTGTTAACATATTCGTTTGTTTCACCATCACCATGATTGATTACACTGGAAACATAAGTTCCTGGCGTATTCGGAGGAAGCGAGACACCCACCGACATGATTATCGGAGAACTTGTGACTGTTGGTGTCGATAAGCAACCCACTGCATTACTAGTCATCTCACATGTAACCTCATCACCGTTTACAATATCCGTTCCAGCTAAAGCAATGAAAGTCGCCGAGTTAGCACCAGTCATTGGAGCACCACCAACCATCCATTGATACGACGGTGAAGCACCCCCATTCGTAGGAGTTGCTGTAAAAGTTACCGACTCTCCTGGACAAGCACTTGTCGAATTTGCTGAAATAGAAACACTTGGAACCAATGGATCTGCAACTGTTATTGTCAAAGAAGCACAATTACCGGGAGGAACAGCACATCCTCCTTCCCCACGCACAAAATACGTCGTGGTTACAGTTGGGGAAACACTGATTGAAGTGCCGCTACCAACACTCGTACCACCGCAGTAACCTTCATACCATTGCCAATCAGAGGCTCCATTTAAAGCACCTGTCAAATTAAGCGTGGTAGATTGACCTGAACAAACGCTTGATGAACTTGCCGATACAGCAGGCACGACCGGAGAACAATTCGAAAACACAGAAAAATTTGAAATGGCGGTGCTTGAAATCGACGTATAAACACCACCAACAAAAATACGGTTAACACCTGTTGAGATGCTATTGATCGTTCCATTAGACCCTGGATTCCATGTTGTCGCCAAACCCGTTGTAAGGTCCAGATTTGCCAATCGATTTCGCGACTGCCCTCCAATTGTTGTAAAATTACCCCCAGCATAGAGAACCCCATCTGCAATTGCAATTGTTTGAACCGTGCTACTTGCATTCGGATTCCACGAGGTCGCCACGCCAGTTGAAGCACTTACAGCCGCCAATCTATTACGCACAGATCCTCCAACATTGGTAAAACTACCACCAACGTATACCAATCCAGCACCATCCAGATAAATCGTGTTAACTGTATTATTCGCATTCGGATTCCAGCTATTTGAACCCCCTGTACTGGTAGAAACAGCAGCAAGTCTATTCCTCGCTTGACCACCAACATTTAAAAACAGACCGCCGACATAAATCAAACCACTTCCGTCCGCTACAATTGCTCTTACCGTATTATCCGCATTTGGATCCCACGAAAGCAATGTTCCAGAAGTAAGATCCCAAGCAGCCAACCTATTTCTAGCGCCTCCAGTTACTGTCGTGAAACTTCCACCAGCATAAACAACGCCCGCCTCATTTGTTAGACACAGAACTGATGCATCCGGATTCGGAGACCACGACGAAACTACACCCGTTGATGCATCTATTTCAGCCAAACGAGCTCTAGACTGACCACCAACTGTGGTGAAGTCACCACCCACAACAACCGAAGCACCAACCAAAGTAATCGAATTCACAGCACCATTCACATTTGGATTCCAGCTTGTCAATTCACCAGTCAATGTATTGATTGCAGCCAAGTTATTTCTTGCTGCTCCAGACCCATTGATCGAGGTAAATGACCCACCTGCATAAATACCTGAACTACTTATAAACAGAGCATTCACAGCTGAATTTGCATTTGGATTCCAGGAGGAAACAACACCTGTTGATTGATCGATTGCGGCCAAGCAATTTCTACTCTGACCCCCTACAGTAGAGAACGATCCCCCGGCATAGACAAGCCCGCCGTTCACACCTAATGTATTAACAACACCATTAGCATTTGGATTCCATGAACCCACCGCACCTGTTGATGTATTGATAGCAGCCAAACCACTGCGTGACAATCCACCAATAACAGAGAATTGACCACCTGCATACAAAGTTCCAGCACCATCAAGAATAAGCGCATTAACCAAGTTTCCTGCATTTGGATTGAAAGATGTTGCCAACCCTGTTGAGGTACTAATCGCAGCAATTCGATTTCTAGCTTGCCCTCCAATGTTAGTAAAATTTCCTCCGACATAAACAACCCCTGAACCATCCGCAACGAGCGTCTTTACAACCCCATTTGCGTTTGGATCCCAAGACTGTAAAGCACCGGTGATAGCATCCCATGCCGCAATCCGGTTTCGAGCACCGCCTGTAACATTCGTAAACGAACCACCAGCGTAAATTACCCCGCCACTTACAAGAATTGTACTAACCGTATTATCAATTGTACTATTTAAAAGTGAAGTAGGTAATCCAGTTGTCAAATCAACAGATGCTATCCTGGAACGGGCATTACCCCCAATAGTGGTAAAATCACCACCAACAAGAAGTTCACCACCAGAAATAGCAAGAGCAAAAACAGTTCCGTTTGCATCCGGATTCCAAGAATTCAACGATCCATCACTATTTATTCTTGCGATTCGGTTACGGGTTACACCCCCTACTGTAGTAAATGCCCCACCGATATACCAACCCCCTGCACCATCAGAGATTACGGCATGCACCGTACCATTTGGATTTAGAAAATTGAAATCTGCGAGACCGTTTGTTGTAGTAAGCAAGGTACCAAAGCGCACATTCTTACCCACAAAATTGAAACTACCTCCAATGTAGACTACATTATTTGAAGGATCTTTCACAACACTATTAACTGTTCCATTAGGAGTCCACCAGTGCGCTTCAAGCGTTGGAGATTGTCCGAAGCACCATTGGAAAAAGAAATAGACTGGCATTAGAGCCAATACTAGCTTTAATTTTTGTTTCATACGGGTAGAGTATATTAAGTTCTGATTCAATTTACGTATTCATACTGCAATATGTTGTTTTTTTTCGACAAATAACATATTTTCATCGATTAAATTCAATTAACATGCTACTAACAAATAATTGTTGATAAAATACCATGTGTTTCTTGCGTCTTTCGAATGTAAGTTTTAAGTTTACCCTTGAAATCAACGACCCACCAAATTTTGCATCATGTCATATACTGTACTTTATATGTCAGCTCATCTGACAACTAGTTTTTTAATAACACTGTTATTATTACCTAGAATAATTAATGTAGTCCATTTCAAAAGACTCATGGATGAGCCCACTGAGAGAAGCTCTCATATTCAAAAAATTCCAAGTTTAGGTGGGATAGCCTTTTATGTCTCGCTTGTTTTGGGGTTGTATTTCCTTCATGATGAAAAGAATATCCATGAAATCATGTCGCTTATTCCAGGATTACTCATTTTATTTATTGTTGGACTGAAGGATGATCTTGTAGTTTTGAGTCCATTCTCAAAATTAATGGCGCAAGTAATTGCCATTTCCTTTGTACTTGTTGAACCAACTTTTCAGATTCAGGAGCTCTACGGATTTTTGGGGTTCGAGAACGTCCCGATGTATATTCTAATACCAATAACAGGATTTGTGATGTTGGCTATTATCAATTCATTCAATTTAATTGATGGGATTGATGGTTTAGCGTCGATTGTCGGGATCATCATCTTCTCTATTCTGGGTAGTCTGTTCTTCATGTTGCAAATGCATTTATACCTTGGTATAAGTTTGGTACTTATCGGAAGTTTGCTGGCATTCCTGCGATTCAACCTTTCTAAGGATAAAAAGATCTTTATGGGTGACACCGGGTCTTTAGTTCTTGGCTTTATGATAGCCGTTCTGGTTGTTCGCTTATTTGCGGCGCCACAAACAGAATTGAGGTCTCTGCCGTTTATGTTGGAAAATTTACCCCTCGTTATTCTTTCGGTACTTGTTGTTCCATTCTTTGATACTACACGAGTTTTTACTGTTCGTTTGATCAATAAAAAGAACCCTTTTGCTCCTGACAGAAATCATGTCCATCATATTTTGATAGACTATTTTAAATTCTCTCATTTCAAAGCAAGTATTATAATAGGCATAATAAATCTATTTTTCACGGCTGTTTTTTTAATGCTGAGTTCAATTCTGCCTACCATTAGTATTCTTTTCTTAATGTTGGTATTTTTTATATCTGTGGCATATACTTTATACAGGCTTAATCTATCAGTTAAAAAAATGAAGGGTAGTATTTTCTCTCAATAATTGTTCGAGACAGCAAAAGTATTGCTACAATTGTAACTTTATAATCTTGTTGTCCGTACAACTTACCCAATTAGAATTATGCCTTTATAATGACTAAAAGCGTTTTTTTCGTGTTATTCTCAATAATCGGAGTGTCTTTAACATCTTGCCGCCTAAGAGAAAAAATTGTTTATTTTCAAACTAATTCGGTCGACTCCCTTCGATCAGAAATGAGTTATTCTCCGACCTTAAACACAGACGATTTCTTAACAATTACAGTGTATGGGGAAGATCCTGAATCGGTTGCCCCATTTAATATCAATAACTCCACTATGAATACATCGAATAGTGGCTATTTGACAGGAGCTCCTGCATACAACGGATATTTAATAGACGCTAATGGCGATATCAATATGCCTGTCTTGGGAAAGGTACATGTCGGAGGACTATCTCGAGTTGCAGCGACCGACACAATTCAGCAGAAACTAAAAGTTTTTGTTCACAATCCAATAGTTCTGATTCAAATTCAAAACTACAAAGTAACAGTCCTCGGAGACGTCAGAAACCCAGGTACATTTAAAATTCCAAACGAACGAATAACTATTTTAGAAGCCATAGGATTAGCTGGTGATTTAAACATTACGGGCTCACGAAAAAATGTTATGGTTATACGTGATTCTTCTGGTGTAAAGCAAGAATTCAGACTTGATTTGACAAGTAAAAATGTTTTTAAATCTCCTGCTTATTATCTTAAGCAAAATGATGTTGTATACGTTGAACCATCCGGCGTTAAAAGGTCCGAAGCTACGATTTGGAGAACAACTGGACCGATGATAATCACATTAACTTCACTCATTGTAACAACGATATCTTTGTTAACTGCAAATAAATAGTTTACATGATTCAGACAACTTCCTCGAATGAACACAATGAAAAGAGTATCAACGTAAGAGAGATACTCGAACGATACCTGCATTTTTGGCATTGGTTTGTGTTTAGTTTGATCATTTTGATAAGTGTGGCATGGATCTATTTGCATTACGACATTCCCGTTTATGAATCGAAGGCTTCTGTATTATTCAAAGACGATGAGGAGTCTCCCACCACAAATGAAACAGCTATCTTGAGCGGCTTAGGAATTGTTCCTAATGCAAATAATCTCGAAAATGAAATTGAGATTTTGAAGTCTCGCACATTAATTGAACGCGTTTCTAAAAAA
>VFQT010004455.1_pt1 | contig 11630 bp, 11 predicted proteins | sample 3512381 | NCBI WGS metagenome assembly VFQT01 (sample SAMN10412376, study PRJNA504923) | tailings metagenome | isolation source: Relicate 2 Philex TSF3 active mining site | place: Philippines: Tuba, Benguet | collected 2017-08-29 | reverse complement strand
GGCTTTTCCTGCTGGTTCCAGTGGCCGGCGCCTTCGATCATGTGAAATCCGCGCAGGTCGTCGAAATGCTGACGCATGCGCGCCTCGACATCCCGCCCGAACATACGGATACCCACATCCCTGTCTCCGGCCATGAACAAGGCTGGTTGGGTTATCTTTGTCCCAGCAAGGCGCGAAGCTGCGGCAAAGTCGCGATGGAAATTGCGATAGCGGTTGAGCGGCCCACGAAATCCCGATCCCTCGAATTCCTGCACCAGATAGTCGATGTCCGCATCGCTGAGCCAGGCCGGGAATGTTCCAGGATCGGTCATGCCCTGCAGGAACGGCTCTCCGTGCTTCTTGCCGACCGGCCAGCCATTCGCCGGCGCATCGCCCGACCAGGAAAAGTAGATACGCCGGATGGTGTCGCGAACGTCCGCCTCGAACTCGGCCTCGGCCACGCCCTCGTCCTGGAAATAGATCATGTAGAAGAACAGGCCGTTCTCGGTGAACATCTTGCGCGCCACGTCGATCATGGGCGCAGAGCCATGCCCCATGTGCGGGATCGACATGCCGCACACGGCCGTGAAGCGCTGCGGATCGGTCCAGGCTGAATTCCAGACGATGGGTGCGCCCCAGTCGTGGCCGACCAGGATCGCCTTTCCCCCACCCAGCGCGTCCGCCACCGCCTGGTTGTCGGCGACGATGCTGGCCATGTCATAAGCCTCGACAGGGTAGGGCTTCGACGATCCGCCATAGCCGCGGACATCGATCGCGGCTGCGGTGAACCCTGCCGCCGCCACAGGTCCGAGCTGGTGTCGCCACGAATACCAGCTCTCGGGAAATCCGTGCACCATGAGGACGAGGGGGCCTGATCCTTCAACTGCGACGCGGATCCTCTGATCGCCGGACTGGACGTAGCGGAACTCGTGGGCCATATAGAGAGCTCCCTGGCGACCGTGTGTACCGGTTGCGCATTGCGGACAAAGCCGGACCCTGTCTGGGCCGTCTGCACCTTAACCAACCTGGCGCGTGGGAAAAGGCATAAGCCCAAAATCCCGGAGCGAGCCAGCGTAAGGCAGCGCACCGCTTCCGGCAGGCAATCCCCTGTAGGACGGCGCGCGCGAGGAGGACATCTGCATGCTGCTCACCCTGATGAAGGGCAAGCTTCACCGGGCCGCTGTGACGCAATGCGACCTTCACTATGAAGGCTCATGCTCGATCGACATGGATCTGCTGGACGCATCCAACATCCTGCCGCACGAGCGGGTGGACATCTGGAACATCACCAATGGCGCCCGCATCTCGACCTATGCGATCGAGGCGCCGCGGGGCTCCAGGACCATCGGCATCAATGGTGCGGCCGCCCGCTACTTCCAGACGGGCGACCGCGTGATCATCGCTGCGTTCGCCCAGATGGACGAGGCGGCGGCGAAGCAGTGGGCGCCGAGCGTCGTGCGGCTGAACGACCGGAATGAGATCGTTGCGGGAATTGCCTGATACCGGTCGCCCCGAGAACGGGCAGTCATATCGGGGACAGGCTGGGGCCCTGGGGCCTGCCGCCTGTTCCCGGGAGTGAAGCGCTGATCACTTCGTCAGCTCGAACACGACATTCACCGTCTGCACCAGCGAGACTTCGCCGGCCGCAATGGGTGTTGCTTCAGCGGCCATGTCCTGCATGCGCATCATGACGGGCATGGGCGGCTGCGGATAGTACTCCTGCTCGCTTATTGTGACGATGCGCTTCACCTTGTAGCCGACAGCCTGCGCATAGAGCTCGGCCTTGGCCGCGGCATCCCGGATTGCCTCGACGCGCGCCTCATTCTGGAATTTTTCCGGCTGGTCGACCGAGAACGAAATGCCATTGATCGTATTGCCGCCGCCCTTCACCACGGCGTCAAGCGTCTTGCCCAGCGTATCGAGTTTGCGGACCTTGATGGTGATCGCGTTGGATGCCTGATAGCCGGTGAGCCGCGGGCGCGCGTTGTTGGGGTACTCATAAACCGGATTGAGCGACATACTGCCGGTCTGCATGTCGCGCTCGGCGATGCCCGACGCTTTGACGGCGGCGAACACGCCGTTCATCTGGCTGGCCTGCTGCGCCATCGCGTCGGCTGCAGTTTTGGCCTCGACCTGCACGCCGACATTGATCATTGCCATGTCGGGCGCCTTTTCCACGGCTCCGCGGCCCATCAGCGTGATCGTCGTCTCGGGCTGGATCGAGCTCATGGCGGGCATTCCTGGAGGCATGGGGGGTTGCGGTTGCGCGATCGCCATCGGAGCTGTTGCGCATCCCGCCAGCGCAGACATGGCCAGCAGGGCAGGGGCAAGGCGTGTCATTCTGTGTGACCTTCTCATCGTTGTTGCGCCGCCCGATGTGGATGGCGCCGCATCGTGAATCCGCTTCTCAATTGGGGCGGGGCTGTGGCAGGGCCAGCGCAATCTGGCGACGCTGCATGGCGAGCTGGCAGCGAAGCCGCTGCGTCACCTGAAATCATCGGCCGGTGAGAAGAATGGCGTTCAGGCCGAAGTAGAAGACGACCAGCGCCACGGTGATTGCTGTTATGCGCGCAAGGTCGCGCTCCAGCCGGTAGGCGCGCTCGCGCCGAAGGCGTCCCTGTGGCCCCTCGAAGATCGGTGTTTCCTCAATCCACCGATCGCTTCGGAACGCCTTGATGGGGTTCGCGATGAGGGCAGCGAGGCAGGCGCCGAACACCAGAACTCCCACAAGCAGGTAACCCAGCACGAACGCCGCCGCGCCCCACACGGCTCCATGCCATGCGTCCTTCGTCTCGCCGGGCGCCTCGAGCGCCCGCGTCATGATGCCCATTCCGGCGAACGACAGGATGTGAAGATCGATGAGCGGCGGCGGGGGAATGACAACAGCCCGCAGCGGGGCATGGATCACGGCTGCAATGCCATCGGCCAGCGCGCGATAACCCACAATGAACTGCGATACCTCCGGCGCAACCGGCAAGGCCCATTGTCGGTGGATCAGGCTGACGAGCGTCGGCACGCTCAACACGATCCCCATCAGATACAGGATCGCTTCGCCCGTTTTCGCATGCGCCGCGGACTGGTTCATTCCCACTCACATACCAGACGAGGTTCGCCTGCGGCTATCGGTGTCGCTGCCGAAGTGTCCAGGGTTTGGTCGGCGATCCGACATAGGCGCTTCGGTAACCACGGCTTCGAAATCGTTAAGGTTGCCGGATGATTCACTATGGTCGAGCAACCCGAGACTTTAGGTCTTCCCTGCTAGCTTTCTGCCCGTGTTCCCAGCGTCGGCAGAAGAAAAATGCAAGCCAAGAACCTGAATGCCTGCTGCATGGCCCTCGCAGCCATTGCAACCCTTTTGGCCGCTCCAGCCGTCAATGCTCAGGAGGGCGAGATAGGAAGCCTGAGCCAGCAGGGCGTAGTGGAGCTCACCTACGATCATGCTGAGTCCGGACAGGACGTGCTCGCCGTAACAGTGGAATACGGTCTGGCCGTGCGCCTCGCCGAAGGCTGGACGCTGCAGCTCGATGCGGTTCTCGAACCCGTCGTTGATCCGATCGGGGATGAAGCGTTTGAGGGGGAAGACGCCTTCGCCGAAACCCTGTCGCTGCAGTATGCTGCAGAATCTTTCACAATCTATGGCGGCAAGATCAATCCCGTCTTCGGCAGCGCCGCCGATGTCGCGCCTGGTCTTTACGGTGTCGAGGTCGGCGAGTCCTATCAGATCACCGAAGCCATTGGCGTCGGCGGCGATGTTTCGCTAACCGGGATGTTCAACCTTGAAGGCGAGCATGTGCTCTCGGCTGCGCTGTTTGCGGCGGATCGAACCTTTCTGTCGGGATCATTAGGCGGGTTGCGCGAGCGGCTCGAACTGGCTGACGGCGGACTTGCGAACACCGAAGGCCTGAAATCCTTCGCTGTCAGCCTCGATGGTGTGCTGGCCAACGGGATCGGCTACAGCCTTGGCCATCGTCATGTCGCGACCGATACCGCAGGAGAGGTCGATGAAGACACGCAGGTCTTCGGTCTCAACTATGTTTGGCCGGAAGAAAGCGGTGTCGACCTGTCCTTGATGGGGGAGGCTGCCGCCTCGCACAATGCCGATGGTGTCGACGGCGCCAGCCGCGCCTTCTACACGGCGGCCGGGACGCTGGGCTTCGGCGACTGGTTCATCAACGCTGTCGTATCCGGCTGGGAAGAGAATGCAGCGGCCGGCGACCTCGATCTCCGCAAGATCGAATTCTCGGTCGGCTATCCGCTGGCAGAATCTCTGGTGCTGGAAGTTGGCCTGCAGGACGTGCGCCAGGGCGGCGTATCGGAAGCCGTGGTCGGCACGCGCCTCGCCTGGGAATTCGGCTGAAGCGCGTTCAGCGAACCAGGATGCTGATGGTGCTGGCGCCGGCAAGAGCTGGCGTCAGCGGTAACCTGGCATAACTCAGGCGACGCGAAACCGGGGTGGTCGTCTCGGCAAGGACTTGTCCGGAGGCGTCCTTTCCCACGAGCACCACCGTGCGTGGGGCGAGGCTGCGGGCCGACCCCAAAACGCCCTGATCAAGCCTCACGACCATTTCGCCATTGGCGATGCTGGCCCGGATCACGGGCATTGAAGCGTCCAGGCGCGGTTCGGCAATCGCCGGTGAGGCAAGAAAGCCGGTGACAAGGGCAACAAGGGCAAAACGCATAGATCAAGCTCCAGGCGTGCCGTAGGAGAACGTCCTCGCGGCGATTCTACCCTGCATCGCAAGGACGGGGCCAACAAGCCTCGCAAGGTTAACAGCGCGACCTGGCCTGGCCGTTCACGTTCATCGCCCTAATGGCCCCACACACGTTGGCCCATTGCATCGTGCGCCACCCGGCCCTGCAGGCCCACCGCCGTCCGTTCGGGCGATGTCAGCATGGCGATCGTCGCCTTGTCGCTGGCGGGCGATGCCGCCATTGTCCGCCCGCCATCCGGCGTGCGCGCGATGACAATCGCATCCTCGGCAGTCCCATCCCGCGCATATCGCACTGTATAGGTCTCGACGATCGCCGGGCCGACATAGTCCTCGCGCAAGGGAGGTATCGGACCTCGCATGGCGTCTGCGATGTCCTGGACGGAATACGCGCTCGCCAGCGGTGCTGGCGGGGGCGCGACGCCCAGGACGAGCGCATGGTGCTTGTTGACATAGCCGCCCTGCCCATAGAGCAGGCCCAGCTCGTGTGGCTCCCTCCGCAACGCTCGCACCATCGCTGCCATCGCGTGGGTCATGTAGTTGTTGAGCGGTCCGCCGAAAAAGGTCAGTCCCCCGGTCACGGTCGGCACACATGTCGCGGGATCAAGCCCCAGGGTGCGCATCGCCATTTTCGGGACGATCGGGAAGCAGCTGTAGAGTTCCAGATGCCGCACCCGTCCTGCATCGCCCCCGGCGATCGACACGGCCTTCTCCAGCACTGCTGCCTGCGCTGCCGAGCGATCGTAGCGATCGCGAAGGAGATAGTCTTCCGGTTCGAGCGCGCTCGCACCGCCCCAGACATGGACCAGACGGCTTTCGGCGATCCCCATCTCCCGCGCCCGCGCCAGGCTCATGACCACCGCGGCCGCCGACTGGTTCACGACGGGATTGGCATTCATCAGCTTGGGATAAGGCCAGTTGACGAGACGGTTCTCCGCGCTCGCCGCGCCGATCGCCTCGGCCGTCGGCGCGCTGCGTATCCACGCGAAGGGATTGTCCGCCGCCACAGCCGCATATCTCGCCCAGAGTTCAGCCGATTCCCGCATCCCCTCGGCTGGCGTCTGGCCCCAGGCCGCCTGCGCCGCCACCTCGTAGAAGGGATATACCTGCGCCGGGTTCATCACGCCCAGTTGCTTGGCGACCGGGCTGATGGCGAAAACCCGCGATGCAAAGCGGAAGGCCTCGTCCTTGGTCGCCTGCGGCGTCCAGGGCAGTCTGACGCCGGCCTTGTCGGCCTGTCCGCGCGCATGAACGGCTTCGCCGCCGACAATCGCCGCCACGATGTCCTCGCCGAGCGCGATCCGCGTTGCTGCTTCGTGGGCAAGGCGCACAGGGGTTTCTCCGCCCATGCTCGCATTGACAGCCTCCGCCGGACCGATCGCCAGCCGCTGCGCCAGCAGGCTCACCGGGTCCTTGTAGGGCCAGCTCACCAGTCCAACCAGATTGAGCAAATTCACATGCTCGAGCAGACGCACGCCCGCGTCCGCTTCGCAGGCCCTGAGCGCATCTGCCATCAGGTCGACAGGCTCGCGCGCCTGTTCGACAAGGTTTGGCCGGTCCACCTGTTCGCCGATCGCCGCGATCACGGGTGTTATGCGCGCCGAAAGAGCTGCCATGGAATCCTGGTCCGCAATTCGCCGCGACCCTATGGAATTCGCCGGCCCCATGCCAGCTTCCGCGGCGAGAGGTCGCGTCGCCCTGCGTCAATGGCGGGATCGGCAGTTGGCAAACACCGCGGGCCATGGCCAATCTCGCTCGACGTCAGGACGTTCAGGCAGGAGATCACATGCGCGAAGCGCTCATCATTGACGCCGTTCGCACGCCCCGCGGACTGGGCAAGGCAGGCAAAGGCGCGTTGGCAAAGCTTCACCCCCAGCGCCTCGCGGCAACCGTGCTGAGCGCGATCGCCGAGCGGAACAAGCTCAACACGGCGGAGGTCGACGATGTGATCTGGTCCACCTCCTCGCAGAAGGGCAAGCAGGGCGGCGATCTTGGCCGCATGGCGGCGCTCGACGCCGGCTTCAGTGTCAAGGCCAGCGGCATGACGCTTGACCGCTTCTGCGGCGGCGGCATCACCGCGGTCAATCTGGCGGCAGCGCAGATCATGAGCGGCATGGAAGACCTGGTGATCGCCGGCGGCACGGAGATGATGAGCCTTACGGCGACGATGGCGGCTGATGAGGCAGCGGCCGGATTTCCGCCGGGCCTGATGGGCGCGCACAATCCCAGTCTCGACGTCAGGCATCCGCAATCGCACCAGGGCGTTTGTGGTGACGCCATCGCAACCCTCGAAGGCATCACCCGCGCTGACCTCGATGCCTTGGCTCTTGAAAGTCAGAAGCGCGCCGCGCGCGCCATCGAGGAGGGCCGTTTCGCCAAATCGATCATCCCGGTGAAGGATGCCGATGGCCAGGTCGTTCTGGCGCGCGACGAGTACCCGCGTCCTGAAACGACGGCCGATGGCCTTGCCAAGCTCAAGCCCGCTTTTGAGCAGCTGGCGGACATGCCCTACAATGAGGCCGGGGCTACTTTCCGCAAGCAGATCAACCGCCGTTATCCCGATCTGAAGATCGAACACGTTCATCACGCCGGTAATTCCTCCGGCGTGGTCGATGGCGCCGCGGCCGTCCTGCTGGCCTCGCGCGATTATGCCGAGAAGCATGGCCTCAAGCCGCGCGGCCGCGTGGTCGCGATGGCGAATGTCGGCGATGATCCGACCTTGATGCTCAATGCGCCTGTACCGGCAGCGAAGAAGGTGCTGGAGAAGGCGGGCCTCTCGGTGGATGACATAGATCTCTGGGAGATCAACGAGGCCTTTGCCGTCGTTGCGGAGAAATTCATCCGCGACCTCGGCCTTGATCGCGCCAAGGTGAACGTCAATGGCGGCGCGATTGCGCTCGGCCACCCGATCGGAGCCACCGGGTCGATCCTGATCGGCACTGTGCTCGACGAACTTGAGCGCACCGGCGGCCGTTACGGTCTCGTCACCATGTGCGCCGCCGGCGGCATGGCCCCGGCAATCATCATCGAACGGGTCAGTGCCTGAATTCCCGGCCCGCCGGAAGCACAATGGTGGGCCCGGCAGGACTCGAACCTGCAACCAGACCGTTATGAGCGGCCGGCTCTAACCATTGAGCTACAGGCCCCACCGGGATGCGCGGTATGGCGCATTTTGCAGGTCATGGGAACAGCCGGTGCAAGGGGTGGAATGCTTCTGCCAGACCGCTTTCACGCACGCGCTCGGGCGCAAGCCAGACGACCGATTGATCCTGAATCGCGCAATCAGTAGGGGCGATTGCTGCGTAAGCGCCAGCGATGCCGCCGAACCCGAAGGCGGCAGCGATGATTGCGACAACGAGGAGCGCGCGGGTCCAACCAGGCATCGTCTGCTCCTGACCCTGGAACACGCTGGAGCCATCACGGCAGGCCAACCGCTGCAGGGCATGCATGTGAGCCAATGGAAGAAGTGGCCTCAAGCGGTGCTGAGGCCAAGACCGGCGGGTTGGCTCGGGAGGAGAAGGAGATTTCCATAAGCGCCTTTTTCGCCGCCCTGGGTGTCCTTGTGCCGAGGACAAAGGCCGTCTGCGCTTGTGCTGAGGGTGCTGGCGAAAATCTCACAGGGGCGGGCGAAGGGGTGGGTGAAGCCGGCCAAGACCGCTCGAATGCGATGATTCAATCCACAGGCGAGCGGCGCCGGGGCCCGTGCAAGACTCGGCCTTCCGGCGCCGCTCGTGCATGTTTGCGCTCAGCTGGGTCTGGGCGGTTGTAAACCATGTTGCGGTCTTTCTGTCTTTTGGGGGTGCTTGTGGCGTTTGCCGCTGGCCTGCCGATCGCCGCTGCGCAGACTGGCGCGCAGGAATCCGAAAGTGTGACATGCCCACGGGGCGGCTTTTCCGTTTACTATGCGCGTGGCGAGGCAAGTCCGTCCGAACAGGCCCTCCTGCTGATCGCGCGCATCGGGCAGGAGGCTTCGCGATGCCGGCCCGACCGGATAGACCTGGTTACGGAAATCGACAGCGAACGCGATGGCGACCAGGCCATTCGGGTCGCGATGGCCCGTCTGAACAATGTGGCTGAAACGCTGGTCGCTGGCGGCTATCCCGCCGATCGCATCCGGCTCGCAGCCCAGGCGGACGCCGAGCGTGACATGCGTCCTGCAATGGGCGGCATTACGGTATACTTCCGTCAGTCCATGGCTGAGGCGGGCGAAGCTTCTGCCCCGGTGCGTCCCGCGAGGTCGGGCCAAGCCCCCAAGAAGGACGCGATCTGAACCCGAAACGGTCTGCCGTGGATTGCGGTCTTGCCGGTCGGTGCTGAGTGATCAGGCCGCCTTAGGCCGTTCTTCGTGAGAGACGCGCGCGCAGCCAGTCGCGGCCTCCAGCGTTTCGGGTTGGAAGGCCTTGGGGATCAGGATGGCTGGTTCCGGCGTCTGGCCGGCCCGGCGCAAGCCGCGATGAGACAGGTTGAGGTCCTTCCTCAGCAGAGGAAATCAAGGTTCATCACAGCCGAAACCGGTGCACGAAGGCGGGGCAGAATTCCAGGCCACATGAGAAGGCAGCCGACGCGCGCGCATGAGGCCCGCCCCCGGGGAGGCAGCTGAAGTTTCGCTCACACGAAGAAACCGACCGCGACCTTCAGCAGGCGCTGCGCTGGCTTTGCCTAGCTTGGCCCATCGCTCGGTAGGCTGGCATAGGCGATCCCGCCATCGACCGCGATGGAATCGCCGACCACGTAGTCGCCCGCCTTCGAAGCAAGGAAGATCGCCGTTCCAGCCATGTCTTCATCGCGCCCGATGCGGCGCAGCGGCGTGCGGGCTGCAACCATATCGCCATGGTCGCGCGCCGCCTTGTTCATCTCGGAGGCAAACGGTCCAGGCGCGATCGCCGTCATCACGATATTGTCCTGCACCAGCCGCGCCGCCATCCGCTTGGTCAGATAGAGCAGCGAGGATTTTGACGCGTGGTAGGAGTAGGTCTCCCACGGATTGAGGCGAATGCCGTCGATCGAGCAGATGTTGATCACCTTCGCCGGCCGATCCGGGCTTGCGGCTTTCTTGAGCGCGGCGTGCAGCGCTTGTGTCAGGAAGAAGGGCGACTTCACGTTGAGATCCATCACCTTGTCCCAGCCGTGCTCCGGGAACTCCTCGAAGGCTGCGCCCCAGGCCGCGCCCGCATTGTTGACGAGGATGTCGAGCTTGCCCTCGCGCTTGTAGATCTCCTCGGCGAGCATCTTCCCGCCAGCGACCGTCGAAATGTCCTGGGGCAGGGAAATACATGGCGCATGGCCCAGCGCGGTCAGTTCAGCCGCTGTCTTGTCGCATGCGTCCGCCTTGCGCGCGGAGATATAGGTCTTGGCGCCGCTTTCGACGAACCCTTGCGCGATCATGCGCCCGATGCCCCGCGAGCCTCCTGTCACCAGCGCCACGCGGCCCTTCAGCGAAAACAGGTTGTCGATCATCATACGCACGTCTCCCGGTGTTTGTGCTTGTTGGGTGGCATGCTAGCGGCCTGAGCCCGAAGCGCCAGAGCCGCCAACGCTTAGCCCCGCATCAGATGCGCCGCCAGCGCTGCGTAGGCCGGGAGCGACACCTTATCCAGAATCGAATTCCCGTTCGCAGCCACCGGATGCGAGGCCAGCCGCACGATGACCAGATCGGCCGTCGGCGCGATCCAGCAGGCCTGTCCATGAATGCCTCGCGCCGTGTAGGCGCCGAGATTGTTGTGGCTCACCCACCACTGGCTGCGATAGCTCCAGCCCGGCATGGTCGTGTAGCCAGCCTTCGCAAAATCTTCAGGCCGTGCGCCGCGCGCAATATCGTCGACAACCTCGGCCGGGATGATCTGCTGGCCGTTGAACGCCCCACGATTGCGCATCATCTCGCCGACGCGCGCAAGGTCGCGCAGCGCGATGTTCATGCCACCGCCACATGCCGCCATCCCGACCGGATCGACGATGAGATAAGCATCCTCCTCGGCGCCGAGTTTCTGCCAGATGCGATCTGACAGGAGCTGCGCCATCGGGATGCCCGTTACGCGCTGCACGAGCCAGGCGAGCACTTCGGTGTTGCAGGTCTTGTAGGCGAAGGCCTGCCCGTGCTCGCCCTGCTTCTTCAGCGTTGTCAGGAAGTCCGCGATGGAGCGCGGGCCGGCATACCCTTGCGGGGGCTTGGCATAGCCGGCGGCCAACCCATAGGTGCGGACCTCGGCGGCGGGATCGGTGTAGTTCTCCGAATACTGAACTCCTGTCGTCATATCCATGACGTGGCGCACGCTGGCGTCGCCAAACGCTGATTCCTTCAGCTCTGGCAGATAGGTTGCCACAGGCGCCTGTGGATCGATGACACCCTCATGCACCAGCATGCCGGCAATCAGGCCGACGAACGATTTGGTCACGGAGAAGACGATGTGGGGCAAGTCCGGCGAAAGCTCGCCACGATAGGTTTCGTAGACGATCAGCCCACGATGCAGCACCAGGATGCCATCGGTGAACATCGCATCGACCGACTGTCCCCATGTCATCGCCTCGCCCTCCATCGTCGTGAAGGCGACAGCGTCGAGATCATCGCGCAGCTGGCGGGGGAGGGGGCTGGCCGGCGCAGCGCCGCGCCGGACATTGACCGTCGACTTGAGCTCCCTCTGATGGCTGAAAGCCCAGCGTGTGTTGGGAAAGGAGCTGCCCGAAAGCTCGCCGGCATCGGCTGTGACGGTCAGGTCGCGGGACGGGGGAAAGCCTCGCATAACGCCCCGCGCCTTCGGATCGCTGTTCCGGGCGTCCCACCGCATGCTCATGTTCCTCTCCCCGCAAGGTGAGCCGCGAGCCTAGCGGCAAGTCGGCGAAAGACCAGCATCACCGGAGGGAAATGATCCAGCCGCTTTGGCAGCGCGTATCATCCCACACAGGAGACATCCATGCGCGCCTTGAGCCTTCTTGCCCTTCCGCTAG
>VFQT010004454.1_pt1 | contig 11631 bp, 9 predicted proteins | sample 3512381 | NCBI WGS metagenome assembly VFQT01 (sample SAMN10412376, study PRJNA504923) | tailings metagenome | isolation source: Relicate 2 Philex TSF3 active mining site | place: Philippines: Tuba, Benguet | collected 2017-08-29 | reverse complement strand
ACTGTTGATGATGATTGCGATGGAACAACTGATGAAGGTGTTCAATCTACGTTCTACGCAGATGCAGATGGTGATGGCTTTGGAGGTTCAACAACCACTTCGGCATGTACTGCCCCAACCGGATATGTATCAGATAATACAGATTGTAACGACTCAAACGACGCAGTATACCCAGGTGCAACTGAAACGTGTAACACCGTTGACGATGATTGTGACGGAACAACTGATGAAGGTGTTCAATCTACGTTCTATGCAGATGCAGATGGTGATGGCTTTGGAGAATTAGCAAGCTCAACAATTGCTTGTACTGCCCCAACGGGATATGTATCAAACAGTACGGACTGTGATGATTCAGACAATGCAGTATACCCAGGTGCAACAGAGGTTTGCAATGATGTAGATGATGACTGCGATGGCACGGCTGATGATGGTCTTGCAACCTCAACTTATTATGTAGATGGTGATGGTGATGGATATGGTTCAACAGTATCTAATGATTTTTGTGAAGATCCAGGAGTTGGATATGCAACAAACAATACAGATTGTAATGACACAAATGCTCAAATCAATCCAACGGCAACAGAATTGTGCAACGGCGTTGACGACAACTGTAATAATCAAATAGATGAAGGATTGCCATTCACAGACTATTATGTAGACAGCGATGGCGATGGTTTCGGAGCTGGAACGGCTGAAAGTTTTTGTGCGAACCCAGGTGCCTCTTACGCAACCAGCAATACCGATTGTAACAACGGGAATGCAAACATTTACCCAGGTGCTACTGAAACATGTAATGGTGTTGATGACGATTGTGATGGATCTACAGATGAGGGCGTACTCAACACTTACTATGCAGATGCAGATGGAGACGGTTATGGAAATTCAGGCAACACACAAACTGCTTGTTCACAACCGACAGGATATGTGACTGTTGGCGGTGATTGTTTTGATGGTTCAGCTGCAATTAATCCAGGCGCAACCGAAATTTGCAATAACATTGATGACAATTGTGATGGCACAATAGATAATGCATTTGTTAACTACTATGCGGATAGTGATGGTGATGGTTTTGGTGGTGGAAGTGCAGTTTCAATTCAATCGTGTACTACACCAGCTGGCTATACCACTTCAGCAACTGATTGTAATAACGCCAATGCCAACGTTTATCCTGGTGCCTTAGAATTATGTAACGGTATAGATGATGATTGTGATTCGAACATAGACGAGGGTGTATTAATCACCTATTATGTAGATGCTGATGGCGATGGATTTGGTGGTGCAACATCAACAACAGGTTGCTCAGCACCCAACGGATACGTGTCATCTTCTACAGATTGTAATGATTCCAATTCAGCTGTGAATCCAGGAGCGACAGAAGTATGTAATTCAATAGATGACGATTGTGATGGAACTACAGATGAGGGTTGTCCTTCAACAACACCAGGTGAGGAGCCAAGCAACGCTGTAAGTGCACCGTCTAGTTATTATTCGTATTGCTCTAATTTCTACGGTACACTTGCAGGTGCATCACCGAGTACGTACGCTCAATCTACATGTGTAACCGGAGAGGATAAGTGGTATACTTTCACTGCATTGTCTAGTGGAGTAACTATATTCATTGGTTCGTACTTCAATGACATATTGATTGAATTGCAAGATGTGAATGGTAACTTAATTGAGACAGAGAATGCAGTGAATGGGATAGGAACTGAGGTGATGAACTATGTTGGGTTAAGTGCAGGTCAGGTATATCGTGTGGGTGTTCGAAATTACAACAGTAATCTTGCAGCTGGTAATCAATTCTCGGGATGTATTCGTCATTTGAAGCGCGGCGGTTGTGATAGTGGAACTGTAGGTGGAGGTAACTGGCCAAGTCAAATTAGCATGTGCTCAGTTTTCAAAGCAACATACGCAGGTTCAGGTGTTCAGTATCGTTATACATGGACAGGACTTACAGGCGGTGCTACTGGAAACGTATACACGAGAACTCAAAGTTCAGATTACTTGAGTTTGACAAACGTTACACCAACACTTCAAAGTGGCTGTCAATACAGTGTCTTGGTAACGAACCTATATACCATAGCGAATGGCGCAGGTGTAAACGAAGTATTGGAAGTGCCCGCTTTGGCTCCGTGTACAATTACCATCTTGGCAGATCCAACAGTTCAATTACGTTCAACAGACCAGTGCTCAAATGGCCCACGATTCAGAAGTTCTGTAGTGGCCTCATTACCTTGGGTATGCGGTGTGAATAACTGGCGTTGGAGATTCACTGAGGTGAACCCTGTTACTTATCAGGTTATTGGCTTACCTATTGAAATCAATAGAGGTGCTGCAAGTAACTATTTGAACTTAGGAACAGTAGCTGCATTGCAATACGGTAAGACGTATGCGGTTCAAACGGCACCTGTGTTTACTTATACAGGATCGAACTACCAATGGGGGCCAGTGCAATACTTGTGTATCATTGGTCAGTCAGGAATGATTCTCAATAATGATTCAAACAATCAGGCAGAGGAAAATCGGAATGATTTTGGGATAGCCCAAGACTTCGATATGGCGCTTTATCCGAATCCAACCAATGGAGATGAACTGAATATTACGCTGAGTGGAGTTTCTAGCGATAACCAGGCATTCGTAAGAATTCTAAATACATTCGGTCAAATTGTCTTTGAAGGAAAATGGAACGCAGAGGGTGTTATTCAAAAACAAATAAACGTTGCTGCTTGGTCCAATGGAATGTATCTTTTCGAGGTGCGCTCGGGAGAACAGACCCTAACCAAACGCTTCATGATTAGTCAGTAAATCAAATAAGGAAAAAAATGAAAAGGGGTGAAGTAATTCACCCCTTTTTTCATGAGATATATCACGACAGTTTTATGACAATAGTATGACATAGAAACTCACTCGTGAAAGCATCTTCGCGTTTGTATGCAGGGTTTGAGAGCTATTTCCATTCATCACCACCACTTTCCTTTGGAAACCATTGGTGAATTTTCCATAGCCGAGGCCGCTTTGGAAGTAACAGTGAATAAGTTAAAGCAGTCTTTTGGAATTCAAGAAATCATGTACCTCGGCACATGCAATCGCATTGAATTTATTTTCACCTTACCCCATTACGTATGTCCAGGATTCGCATTCGAGTTTTTGAAATGTATTCAACCCAATGTGCCAGATGAAGTGTTACGTGGTATAGCGGGAAAGGTACTTCGTTTTAATGACGAAGAAACGGTAGAACACTTATTTCGAGTAGCTTCTGGTTTAGATTCAATGATTGTAGGAGAACAAGAAATTATTACCCAATTGAGAAAAGCGTATGAAGTTTGTGAGAACTTGAAAGTAACGGGTGATGATTTGCGCCTTTTAATTCAAGCGGCAATTCGCGTTGGAAAAGAAGTTTACACAGAAACAAATCTCTCGAAAAAACCAGTGTCAATTGTTTCTATCGCTTGGAACGAATTCAGAAAAAAACAATTTCCTCATCAATCGAGAATTCTGTGTGTAGGTGCTGGGCAAATCATTCGGAATTTTGTAAAATTTCTCGGCGAGAACAACTACTCCAATGTTCATGTAGTGAATAGGTCATTGGGAAACGCCGAACAAGTGGCGCGTCTGGCGACAGGAACAGCTTCAACACTTTCTGATCTCTCTGATCAAATTGCGGCTGCAGATGTGCTTATTGTTTGCACAGGATCACAGGAATATATCATTCAAAAAGAACACCTGGAAATGTTGGTAGACGACAACTCTTCCAAGAAAATGGTAATAGATTTAGCACTTCCAAATAACGTGCATCCAGACATTTTGAACATGTCAAACATAGATTTTGTAGATATGGTTTCCATTCAAAAATCAATTCATGAAAATATTGCATTCAGAGAAGAATCCATGGAAGATGGAATTCGAATAGTTGATCGCAATAAGACTGAATTCAAGAAAATGGTGCAGTCTAGAAATGTTGAACGCGCCATGAGAGCCATTCCTGAGACCATTAAGGGAATAAAACAAACCGCGGTGGAACAGGTATTCAAAAAAGAAATTGATGGTCTGAATGAAGAAACAAAAGCCTTGGTTCTAGACATCATTCAGTATATGGAAAAGAAGTATATTTCAGTGCCCATGAAAATGGCAAAGGATGTACTTTTGGAGGAGATATCTAAAAATTAACACGTGAAGTCAATTGTAATAGGCAGTAGAGGAAGTGATTTAGCCTTGTGGCAAGCGAATTATATTAAGGGAAAAATCGAAAATCTGGGATTTACCTGCCTTATTCAAATCATTGAAACGAAAGGAGATCAAATTCAAAACATTGGATTTTCAAAAATGGAGGGCAAAGGATTTTTTACCAAGGAAATAGAAGAGGCCTTGCTTGAAAAAAAAATTGATGTTGCAGTTCATTCGCATAAAGATTTAGAAACTTCACAACCCTCAGGATTATGCATTGCTGCTGTTACAGAGAGAGCAGCTCCGGAAGATGTTATCCTAATCTTGAAGTCATCTGTTGACGAAAATGCGGTTTTTTGTTTCAAACAAAACGCCGTTGTTGGTACCAGTTCAGCACGAAGAAAAGCTCAATTGAAGTTTCATCGACCCGATGCGAAGCTCGAAGATTTAAGAGGCAATGTACCTACACGAATACAGAAATTGCGCGATGGGAAATATGACGCGATTATCTTAGCTAAGGCTGGTTTAGATCGATTAGAAATGGACTTATCTGAGTTTTATGTTCATGTATGTGAACCTGAAAAATTTGTTCCTGCCCCCGCGCAAGGTGCACTAGGCTTGCAGTGCAGAACTGAAGACGAATCTACCATTCAACTACTTTCGAACCTGAATCACATAGAAACTTCAGACTGCGTTTTTATAGAAAGATCCGTATTGGCTCAATTAAACGGTGGATGCCAACTTCCTCTTGGTGTTTATGCACAGAAACATCTGAATGAATATGTAGTGCACGTTTCTTATGCGAAATCAATCGAGAGTGAAACCATCTACTACAGTCTGCGCAATGAATCACAGGCAGATGCCATTCATCATGTTTTGAAACTCCTCAATGAGGAATGAAACGTGTTTTTATAACTCGAAATATCAAGGGCAATGAACCCTTAGTTCATCTGCTAAAAGAAAAAGGTATTGCTTGTATTGGAGAGTCCTTTCTTCGCTTTGAACTGCTCAATGATATTCCAGAAAAAATAAACTCAGAATGGATTTTTTTTACATCTCCTACTGCAGTTGAGATGTATCAAAGGGCATATCCAAAATGTAATAAATTTTGGGCTGCTCTCGGTAAGGGAACTGCAATGGGAAAGGAGAATCTTTTTCAATTTATTGGAAGTGGTAAGGAATTAAAAAATATCGCTAAACAATTCAATGAAATACCGAATAGTCATTCGGTTACTTTGGTTTCTCCAGAAAATGGTAATAGAAGTTTGCAGCCTTATTTACAGACTACAGCCGAAGTGGTGATTCTTTATAAAACAATTGAGGAACCAAAGCATCTTCCCAAGGCCACGGCATATGTTTTCACATCTCCTTCAAATGCCCGTGCTGCGAGTATTTTGAATGATCTTACTGCATTGCATGTGTCATGTCTTGGATCAACAACAAGAAATCAACTTCTTGATTTGGGGGTAACGAAAGTTCATGAATTTAACTCATGGATTTGGGAGGAAATAACAGAAGAGCTGGACTTTTGGTTATCCAATCTCTAATTCAATACCAAGCAACAAAAGCACAATGATTAATGCTCCTATTGCAATGCGATAATATCCGAATGGACGAAATCCAAATTTTGTTAATAGATTCACAAACGTTTTAATTGCGAGAATACCGACTACAAAGGCGACCAAATTACCAATACCCAATAACTTTAAATTTTCAGAATTGAAAAAATCAGGATTGGTCTCTATTGTATCTTTCATTTTGAAAACGGTGGCTCCAAACATGGTAGGAACTGCCAAAAAAAACGAGAACTCAGCTGCTGATTTTTTTTTCAGTCCTTGAGTCATGCCACCTATAATTGTTGCTGCACTTCTGCTTACGCCCGGAATCATTGCTACACATTGAAACAAGCCAATGACAAAAGCCGAACGGTAATTCGGTTCTTCTAAACTTCGTTCACGAATTACTTTGTCAATGAACAAGAAAATAAGTCCACCAATGAATAATGTTATTCCAACTGTCATAGGACTTTCAAGAGCTGCATCTATTTGATTGGAAAATAAAAATCCCATGACAGCAGCAGGAATGAATGCCACAAATAGCTTGAAATAAAATTGAAAACTTTGAAAGAATTTTTTCCAATACAAAACTACAACACTTAAGATGGCTCCAAGTTGGATGTTAACCAAAAAGGCTTTCGTGAAATCTGTAGATTGAATACCCAAGAGCTCTTGAGTAATAATCATATGCCCAGTACTGGAAACAGGCAGGAATTCTGTTAACCCTTCAACAATGGCAATGAGAATGGCCTCTAGAACACTCAAGCTTTTGAGTTTTCGTTGTTCTTAGATTTGAACATGATTCCAAAACCAATCACCGCATAACCTATGAGCACCACAATGGGAGCAACGGTAATTCTGCGCGCACTGAAAAGTTCATCTGGATTGAATTGATTCGGATCTTCAGAGCCCCCACCACTCATTAAGATATATCCAATTGTTATGATTGCTACGCCAACCAAAATAATGTAGGCATTTGTTTTAGTGAAGGGGAAATTTAATTTGCTCATGATGTTTTTTCAACTCAACGAAAATACTTCAAATTCAATTCCGACCAAAACAATCTTATCTCAATTACTTTTGTTTCATGAAACTGAATTTGATTATCTGCGTTTCTATTATCATGATATCTTTATTTTCATCTTGCAATTTATATCACTGGCAGCAACGTCGAGTGGAGAGAAAAATGGTACGATGCGGAATAGTTGGTCTTTCGAAGGTTACGTCAGATGGCACCGAAAATGGCTATTGTACAAATAAAGAGAATTTAGATGTTTCAAAACCAACCTTACTGCTTATTCATGGTTACCACGGTGGTGGTTTAGATCAGTGGTCACCGAATATTCCAGTACTTTCTAAACACTTTAACATTGTTGCTCCCGATTTGAATTATCATGGAAAAACGAAATTTGCATCGGATTTTTCAATTGAAATGCAAGCAGATTGGGTTCATCGATTCATTTCTTCCTTGGAAGACTCATGTCTGCAAAACAACCTGATTGTAATTGGTAGCTCTTATGGAGGTCTTGTAAGCGCCCGTTTCTGTGAGAAATATGCAAATCAAGTGAAGGCTTATGTCTGTTATGATGGTTTATCGGGTTGTTTCAATAAATCAACAACAGATAGCATTGCTCAAAAACATGGAATTCCCAATGCATTTGCCCTTCTGAATCCGACCACCGTGAAAGATTTAAAAACGTTAGCTGGATTACAAAATCCGGTAAACGCCCCGAATTTCATTCTAAAGATTGCTTTAGAAAATCATTTCATGAAAAACAGAAATGAGAAAATGGAACTCTTAAATTATTTAGATCGAAATGAATCTCAATTGAAAAGTCACAAGTTTGAATGGACAATGCCGGTCTATGTTTTGTGGGGAGAAAATGATCAAATCATTTCGAAACAAAGTGCTTACTGCTTGAAGCGGATTTATCAAATTCCCGACGAGCAATTTTTCATGATTCCAAATGCAGGTCACATCTTGAACATGGAGAATCCGAAGGTCTTCAATCAATGGGTAATAGATCGCTTCGCTGTGAAAGATTAAGTTCCCTTATTTTTGTTAAAATTTTCAATTATGTTCAGAAGTGTAACGTGCGGCGAATTGCGCATTTCAGATGTTGGTAAGGAAGTGAAATTGGCCGGTTGGGTTCAACGTTCACGCGATTTAGGTGGAATGACGTTTGTTGATTTACGAGATAGGTATGGCATTACACAACTGGCATTTAACATGGATTCGAACGCAGCGTTGTGTGAAACTGCCCGCAAGTGGGGAAGAGAGTTTGTTGTTCAGGTGGAAGGTAAAGTGGTTGAGCGTTACTCTAAAAATACAAATATCCCAACCGGTGAAATTGAAATAGAAGCTACCGCTTGCACCGTCTTGAATGAATCATTAACGCCCCCTTTCACCATTGAGGATGAAACAGATGGTGGTGATGATTTGCGCATGCAATGGCGCTTTTTAGATTTACGCCGCAACACGTTGAAGCAAAATCTTATGCTTCGACACAAACTAGGAATTGAAACGCGTAAATACCTAGATAGTCTGGAATTCTTGGAAATTGAAACGCCATACTTAATCAAGTCCACCCCTGAAGGTGCACGAGATTTTGTTGTGCCGAGTAGAATGAACCCTGGTCAGTTCTATGCATTACCGCAATCACCGCAAACGTTTAAGCAATTGCTCATGGTTAGCGGTTACGATCGCTATTATCAAATTGTGCGATGTTTCCGCGACGAAGATCTTCGTGCAGACCGTCAACCCGAGTTCACGCAGATAGATTGTGAAATGGCCTTTGTGGAACAAGAAGACATACTTAACACGTTTGAAGGATTGATACGTCATTTATTCAAAACTGTGAAAGGAATAGATATTCCCGAAGTGCCGCGCATGCTGTATTCTGAAGCCATGCGGTTGTATGGGAATGATAAACCAGACATTCGTTTTGGTATGACCTTTAAAGATTTAACAGATCTTGGAAAAGGAAAAGGATTCGGTGTGTTTGATTCAGCCGAGTCTATATTGGCTATTAATGTTCCCGGTTGCGCAGTATACACCCGTGCTCAGTTGGATGAGTTAACAGAATGGATGAAACGTCCGCAAATTGGAGCGAAGGGGTTAATTTACATGCGTTGCAATGAAGATGGAACATTCAAGTCTTCGGTAGATAAATTTTTTGATTCTGAAGCTTTAGCATTGTGGGCGGAACGTTGCGAGTCAAAGCCGGGTGATTTGGTTTTGGTTTTATCTGGCGGAATCAATACTACAAGGAAACAATTGAGTGAATTGAGATTACTCATGGGTGCAAGACTTGGGTTAAGAAATCCAGCGGTTTTCGCTCCGCTGTGGGTTATGGATTTTCCTTTGCTTGAATTCAATGAGGAAGAGGGAAGGTATTTTGCTATGCACCATCCGTTCACTTCCCCCAAACCAGATCAAATTCATTTGTTAGAAACTGATCCTGGATCTGTCAATGCGAACGCCTATGACTTCGTGTTGAATGGGGTTGAAATTGGCGGTGGCTCAATACGTATTCACGACAGAGATGTTCAAGCACGAATGTTCGATTTGCTCGGATTTAGTAAAGAAGAGGCGCAAGCACAATTTGGATTTTTACTGAATGCCTTTGAATACGGTGCTCCACCCCACGGAGGATTGGCTTTTGGATTTGACCGTTTATGCTCGTTGTTCGGTGGAAGTGAGGGAATTAGAGACTTCATTGCGTTCCCAAAAAACAATAGCGGAAGAGATGTTATGATTGATGCTCCAAGTGAAATTAACCAAGCTCAGTTGGAAGAATTATCAATTTCTGTAAAAAAGTTGGAAAACTAAAAAAATTACCTATCTTTGCCTCCCGTTTGAAAAAACAAAGCATATGTCAAAACGTACTTATCAACCATCGAATACCAAGCGCAGAAACAAACACGGTTTCCGTAAGCGCATGTCAACAGCTGCGGGTCGTGCAGTTTTATCTTCACGTCGTGCGAAAGGTCGCAAGAAGCTAACCACTTCAGATGAGCGTCGTCACAAAGGAATTGAGCGTCTGTAATCAGTCGCATAAAAATACAAACCGCTCTTCATGAGCGGTTTTTTTTTGATAGCATATGAATTTAATTACTGTTGGTACTGTAGCATTCGATAGCATTGCTACTCCATTTGAGTCGAGAGAAAAGGTAATAGGTGGTGCGGCTACCTACATTTCCTTGGCCGCATCTTTTTTGAATGGATCATGTGGGGTAGTAAGTGTGGTTGGCGATGATTTTCCTGAATCTGTTATTACGGATTTAAAGAATAGAGGGGTTGATTGGTCGGGTTTAGAAATTAAACAGGGCGAAAAGTCTTTTCATTGGTCTGGGAAGTATCATTTGGATATGAATTCGCGCGATACGCTTGCGACGGACCTAAATGTTTTGGCATCGTTTGAACCAAAAGTTCCGTCATCGTTTCAACATGCTGATTATGTGATGTTGGGAAATTTGGTGCCGGCAGTTCAGATTGGTGTGTTAAGTCAAATGGCAAAACGCCCGAAATTGGTGGTATTGGATACCATGAACTTTTGGATGGATGTTGCACGAGAAGATTTAGATCGTGTTTTTACCATGGTAGATGTGGTTACCATTAATGATGAAGAGGCCCGACAGTATACGGGTGAAAGATCTCTCAAAAAAGCCGCTAAGCAGATTTTGGCTTTGGGTCCGAAGGCCTTGATTATAAAAAAAGGTGAGCATGGTGCCCTTTTGTTTGGCGGTGACGAAGTCTTTTTCGCTCCGGCCATGCTTTTAGATGAGGTGAAGGATCCAACCGGTGCCGGCGATTCTTTTGCTGGTGGATTCATTGGCTACTTGGCTAAAACAGACGATATTTCTTTTGAGAACATGAAACGAGCCATTGTTCACGGTTCGGCTTTAGCGTCTTTTACATGCGAAGACTTTGGTCCCGACGCACTCATGCAAGTAACACCAGAGCAATTGCAAATGCGTTTAACTGCTTTTGAGCGAATGGTTCGCTTGCAATGATTCCTTATTGGGCATTTAAGTTATTTCTAAGTCACGTTTAAATTAATTTTCATTAGTTACTCTGAAAAGAGTATATTTTGTCTAGTTCTTTTGTCTATTTTTGCCGACAATCCTTATTCAAAATCGAATGAAAAAACGTTTATTACGAAGTCTACTGGCATTGGGGCTAGTACTTTTTACTGTTAACTTGTGGTCGCAAAGCGTGCTCATATGTGGCGCGCCGACAGACCCAAATTGGAATACTGATGTTCAGTCTAAGCTTTTAGCTACAGGTCAGTTTACAACGGTTAACTATTTTAATACCCAAAATGCTACGCCAACGCTTGCAGACTTGTTGGCTTATGATGCCGTTTTGCATTTCACAGATTGGGCAATAAATGACCCTACATCATTAGGTAACAATTTAGCTGCCTATATAGACCAAGGTGGAGCAGTTGTCAACTGTGTGTTTGAGTATAATTGGGGCACATTAGCAGGAAATTTTAACAATTACAGAATTGCTTCGGGTGGCAGTATGAATAATACTCCTGTAACGCTTGGCTCAATTACTTCTCCAACTCATCCTATTATGACTGGAGTAAATACATTTTTCGGAGGAAGTTCAAGTTATCACATGACAGGCTCTACTTTCTCTACAAATTCAAACATCCAAGCATATTATAATGATGGAAGTTGGTTTGTAGCGACCGAAGAGAATGTAGGTCCTATGAATGCGCGCAGAGTAGATTTGAATTTTTTTCCACCATCATCTGATGTGCGTTCTGACTTTTGGGATGCTTCAACAAATGGAGCGTTGTTAATGGCCAATGCGTTGACTTGGGCCATGGATGGTTCTTCAGCCATTGCTGGCTGTACCAACCCAAGCGCATGTAATTATGATGCTGCAGCAACTACC
>VFQT010004452.1_pt1 | contig 11632 bp, 6 predicted proteins | sample 3512381 | NCBI WGS metagenome assembly VFQT01 (sample SAMN10412376, study PRJNA504923) | tailings metagenome | isolation source: Relicate 2 Philex TSF3 active mining site | place: Philippines: Tuba, Benguet | collected 2017-08-29 | reverse complement strand
TCCGATGCGCGCCGAACTCGAGCGCTGGGTGCCCGGCTTCACCGGGCAGGAGCTGGCTCCGCAATAGCCCGGCCCGCAAGAGCCCGGCCCGCAATAGCCCGTGCGCGACCAAGCTTCCGTGCTCAGCCTTCCCGGGCAAGGCCGAGCAGGTCGGCTCCGTACCGCTCCGCCTTCGCCGGCCCGATGCCCGGGATCTGGAGCAGGTCGTCAAGGGACTGCGGGCGCTGCTCGGCGATCGCGAGCAGGGTCGCGTCCGTGCACACGACATAGGCCGGCACCCCCTGGGCGCGGGATTGCTCCAGTCGCCAAGCCTTCATCCGCTCCACCAACCCATCGTCGATGCTGACCGGACAGGTCCGGCAGCGACCAGCGGTCCGTTCCGGGGCGGTGACCAGGCCCTTGCCGCAGATCCGGCACTTGGCCGGGCCGGCGGGGCCACGGCGCCGACTGCGCTCCTGCCCCGTCGAGCCCCCTGGCCTGCCAGCACCGCCAACCTGCACCGACCCGTGCGCCTTGCCACGGCTGGAGCCCGGGGTCGCGATCGGCAGGTCGAGGAATCGGCTGAGCTGCCGGATCGGCCGCCCCCCGGGCTGTCGGGCACGCGCCCAGGACAGGTGCAGCACCGCGCGGGCCCGGGTAATGCCGACATAGGCCAATCGGCGCTCCTCGGCGACCTGCGCCTCGTTCTGGGCGTAGTGGATCGGCAGCAACCCCTCGCTGCAGCCGACGATGAAGACCACGTCCCACTCCAGTCCCTTGGCCGCATGCAGGGAAGCGAGGGTCACCGCATTGGCCTGCGGGGCGTGACCCGCCTCGGCACGCCGGTCAAGCTCCGCCACGAAATCAGCGACCTCCCCAGCCGACACGGGTCCACCGGCATTCGACGGCACCGGCTGCCCGCCAGCCTCCCGCCCCCTGGCCCACTCCGCAGCGAAGTCCGCCAGCGCCGACAGGGACTCCCAGCGCTCCCGGGTCGCACCCGGTGCCCGCGGCGGATCCACCGTCCAGCCCATCCCGGCGAGCACGGCGCGCACCTCGTCCACCACCGAGTCGGCCGCCTGGCCCGAGCGCGCCGCCCCGCGCAGGCGCACCGATGCCTCCTTGATCTCCGCCCGCTCGAAGAAGCGCTCGCCGCCGCGCAGCACGACCGGGATGCCGCGATCGGTGAAAGCGGTCTCCAGTTCCGCGGACTGGGCGTTGATCCGGAACAGGACCGCGATCTCGGATGGCTGCGTCCCGGCCGTCAGCAGCCCCTGCACCTGGTCGGCGACTGCCTCGGCCTCGGCCACGTCGTCATCGAACGCCATGACGGTCGGCTTGCCGCCTTCCGCGTGCACCGCCTGCAACTGCAGGCCGCCGGGCGCAGGCCCCGCGTCGATCACGGCATTGGCCAGGTCGACAATCGGACCAGTGCACCGGTAGCAGGTGACCAGGCGGACCTGGGTTGCCTGGGGGAACTCGGTGGCGAAGCCGGTCAGGTAGTCCGCGCTCGCCCCGGTGAAGGCGTAGATGGTCTGGCTGGCGTCGCCGACCACGCAAATGTCGTCCCGCTCACCCAGCCATAGGCGCAGCAACTCATGCTGCACGTGATTGACATCCTGGTACTCGTCGACGGTGAACCAGCGATAGGCGGCATGGACCTCCGCGGCGATCTGCGGGCGCTCGCGCAGCACCGCCACCATGGACAGCAGGACGTCCTCGAAGTCCAGCAACCCGCGGTCGGCCTTGAGGTCCTCGTAGGCGGCGTAGGCCCGCGCGACGTCGGCGACGTCCATGCTCCACTGCCGGGCCGCGGCAAGCTGCCCGTGGGGCAGCACCTCCGGATTGAGTTCCTGGGCCTTGGCCCATTCCAGGTCCGCCGCCAGGTCGCGGACCATCGCGGCGTCGACGCGCATCCCGCAGGCGGATGCTGCCTGGCCGACCAGGGCGGCCTTGCTGGCCATGACCTGGGGGAACTGCCCCACGGAGATGCGCGGCCAGAAGTGGCGCAGCTGCCGCAGGGCTGCCGAGTGGAAGGTGCGCGCCGCGACGGCAGGGACGCCGAGGTCCCGCAGCCGCGTGCGCAGCTCCCCTGCAGCACGGGTGGTGAAGGTCAGGGCCATCGACCGCTGGGCCTCGTGCACCCCGAGCTGGACCCCGTAGGCGATTCGATGGGTCATCGCCCGGGTCTTGCCTGTGCCCGCGCCGGCCAGCACGACCACCGGTCCTTCCAGGCTGGTCGCCACGGCGAGTTGCTGCGGATCCAGCCCGGCCAGGACCGGATGGACATCGGCCTTGCGCCCCGCGCCTGCGCTCACATGGGCACGCTAGCGTTGCCGCCTGACCTGGACGAGGGAAGCGGTGCGCCGATGAGCCTGACGATGTACACGACCACCTGGTGCGGCTACTGCCAGCGACTGAAGGCCCAGTTGGGCCGGGAGCAGATCCCCTTCGTGGAGGTCGACATCGAGGTCGATCCGCAGGCCGCTGCCCTGGTGGAGTCCGTGAACGGCGGGAACCAGACCGTGCCGACCCTGGTCTTCGAGGACGGCACCGCGCTAACCAATCCATCCATCGGCCAGGTCAAGGCCGCCCTCGGCCTGGCATAGCCTGGCCGGGCCCGGCGTAGGCCGGGCAGGCATGCGGCGGCGGCTAACTACCCGCGACTCCAGTCCCCGGGCAACGGCTCGCCGTACCAGCGCTCGATGAGGTAGCGCGAGATCGACAGCCGAGGCGGCAGCCGGACCTCGCCGGATGCGCAGGCCTGCCGCAGTTCCTGCCGACTGAACCAGCGAGCCTCCGCGATCTCGGTGTCGTCCACCGTGATGCAGCTGGCCTGCGGGTCCTGCCGGTCCACCCATGCGTGGTAGCCGAGCATGAGGGAGGCCGGGAACGGCCAGGGCTGGCTACCGAGGTAGTGCAGGTGCTCGGCGGAGGCCCCGATGCGCACCCCCGTCTCCTCGCGAACCTCCCGGCGCACCGCGGCCTCCGCCGACTCACCGGCCTCGACGAATCCGGCGATGGTGGACATCCAGCCCGGCTCCCAGTTCACATGACGCCCGAGCAGGGCCCGATCCTGGTCGTCCCGGACGAGCACGATGGCAGCCGGATCGGTGCGCGGGAAGTGCTCGGACTTCTCCTGAGGGCAATGCAGTGCCCAGCCGGCATCCTTGGGGACCAGCCCGGTCCCGCAGCCCGGGCAACATCGGGTCCGCCTGCGCCAGTTGTCCAGGGCGACTGCGGTCACCGCCATCGAGGCCTGCTCGCCAGGCAGGCGCAGGCCGAGCTCGCGCAGGGTCAGCCACCGTGCCGGGCCGCTGGGCAGCTGGGCGAGTTGCTCGTCGGCATGCACCGCGAAGCAGGCTTGGCCGTCGGCGTCCAGGCCCAGGAAGGTGAGCTCCGGATGATCCGCCGACAGCTGGACGTGGCCGGGCGAGCCGACGAGCAGGGTCGGTCGATCGCCGGCCGACGCCGCGTCGTCCCCGACGGTGGCCACCGACCCGTGGCTGACCCACATCACCCGTGCCCCGGGTGCGGCCAATGCCGACTGCAGCCAGGACTGATCGGCGCGCCGCTCGGCGGCACGATCCAGTCCCCCATGGACCAGGTGCAGGGACATCGGGCTGGTGCCGGCACCGGTGCCGGGAGAGGGGTCGGGGTGGGGCCGGGCCATCGAATCGGTCATTGAACCTCCGCGATCATGGCCGCCGCCTCGCGCCTGGCCGAGCATAGGCCACCCGCATGGGACGATTCCGGCACGGGCACGGTGCAGTGCACCGGCCCGCGAGATCGATGCAAACCTGATCGAGCCGACCCATCAGCGAGGGAGCGGGATGAACGTCTTCATCAGGCAGCTCACCGGCGTCCGCTTCGTTGCCGCCGCATGGGTGCTCCTGTACCACCTGCAGGGTCCGCTGGCCGTCCTCGGCCTGGTCTCGATCCCGGTCCTGTCCGACATGCTGCGCGTCGGACGGCTCGGCGTGGACCTGTTCTTCGCCCTCTCCGGCTTCATCCTCACCCACACGTACCTCACCCGGCTGGGCCCGCGACTGGGCGCGGGCGCGACCGTGAACTTCTGGTGGCTGCGGCTGGCCCGCGTCTACCCGGTGCACCTGGTGATGCTCGTCATCGCCGGGGTCGCCGTCATCGCCGAAGCCCGGGTGGCCGGGGAAGAACCGAACCGCAGCTGGCTCAATCCGCTGGACTTCGTGAAGAACTTGCTGCTCATCCAGGAATGGGGTCCTGATCCGCAGCGCGGGTGGAACTTCGTGGCCTGGTCCCTGTCCATGGAGTGGCTGGCGTACCTGGTCTTCCCGCTGCTGGTCCTGCTGCTGTGGCGGGCCCATCGCCGGGTGCCGACCGCCGGCCTGGTAGCGCTCTGGGTCATCGTCCTGGCACCCCTGGTGGCATATGGACTGTCCACTACCGACTCCTACTACACGGACCGCTGGGGCTCCACGATCCGCATCCTCACCGAGTTCACCGCGGGCGCGCTGACCTACCTGATCGTGCGAAGACTGATCGGGAAGGACGAGCCGGGGGCTGCACCGAGTCGCTCCGTGGAGCGGACCGCGACCGTGCTGGCAGCCGTGCTCCCGGCCCTGGTGGTCCTCGGTGCCGTCATCCTGGGCAACCTGCCAGCTGCCCAGCCGCCCGAATCCCTGGCCAATCCCGACGGCGAGCCCCTGCCCCCCTACTTCCACCTGCTGCTGGTGCCCCTGCTGATCGCCTGGCTCGGTGCCCTGGCCCTGTCCCGGGGCGGGGTGACCAGAGCCCTGGCCACGCGCACCCTGGTACTCGGGGGATTCATTTCGTACTCGCTCTACATGACCCACCTGGTCTGGTTCGGCCTGTGGCGGGCGGGCATGCGGGCGGCCGGGATCGACGGCGGCATCGGTTATGCCCTGGGCGTGGTGGCCCTGGTCGGGGGCGCCCTGTTGGTGGCCTACGCCATGTGGCGCATCGTCGAGGAGCCTGCTCGGGAGTGGATGCGCGGGATGGCCGGGGCCCGGCGCACCCCGACCGAGGAGGCCGGCGAGGCCATCGCCGAGCGGCAGGGCGGGACATCGATCGCCCCGGTCATCGTCGTGGCGGATCCGGATCAGCGGAGCTGACCAAGGCATCGAGGACCTCGCGCCACTGGGCCGGTCGGATCACCTCGTCAGTGGCCACCATCCAGAAGCCGGCATCGATGTCCTCCAGCGGCACGCCGCGCAACTGCGACCAGGCCAGCGCGTAGATCGCGAGCTGCCCTGGATCAACGCCGGCCGCGGAGCCGGTCTTCCAGTCGATGACGTCGTATCGGCCATTGGACTCGAAGACCGCATCGATGCGGCCCCGCACCACGCGCCCGGCTACGAGGATGGCAAAGGGCTGTTCCACCGCCGCCGGCGTCCGGGACGCGAAGGCAGAGCGCTCGAAGGCGGCCTTCAGCGCAGCGAGTTCGTCGTCGGCGTCGATGTCCTCGTCCGCGGCCCCTGGCAGGTCGGATGGATCCAGCAGGGACTGCTGACCGAAGCGGGTCTCGACCCAGGCGTGGAAGGCAGTGCCCCGCCGGGCCTGGGGCGAGGGTGGCGAGGGCATCGGCCGAGCCAGGTCCAGGGCCAGGCCCTCGGGGTCGCGCAGGGACCGCAGCAGGGTGCTCGCCGACACCGAGTTCGGCAGCGGCACGCTCACCACCTCGGCACGGTCCCGGCGCAGTTGGTCCAGCAGCAGCCGGGCATCGCGGTCCCAGCCGGCGACCATGGCCTCCTCGGCCGGGCTCAGCCCTGGATGCGGCATGCCCGGCAGGATCGAGGGTGCCGCCATGGCCTGGCGGACGGCAGCAGCGCAAGCCACCACCTGCGTGCTGGATCCCCGCGGCCACGGGACGGCCCCGGCCGGGCCGCTCATCCACGGGTTGGACTCCTCCTCGGGCTCCGGAGCCCAGGCGACCACCGTGCCGGCCCCCTTCAGGCAGGCATCGCGAACCAGTTGCAGGTACGGCTCCGGCCCCCGCGGCTTGGCCTGGCTGGGGCCCCACCAGTGGCCGGTGACGACCAGCGTCGACTTCGCACGGGTCATCGCCACGTAGGCCAATCGCTGGTCGTCGGCCTCCTGGACAGCCGACAGCAGCTCGCGATAGGCCTTCATGTGCTTGTCCCGCGGGACCTCGCGCAGGTCGGGGAAGGCCTGCAGCAGCGGCGGCGCGTCCGCTCGAACCGGCCAGGGCACCGCACTCGCCGAGGTGATCCACTCCCCGCGGGCCCGGCCGCCGGGGAAGGCGCCCTTGGCCACCGCGGGGATGAGGACGTGCTCGAACTCCAGGCCCTTGGCCTTGTGGATCGTCATCAACTGCACGGCATCGGACTGCAGGACCAGGTCGACCGGCAGGTCCACGTCGAAGCGCTCCGCGTCGTCCAGCCGGGCCAGGAAGGCCCCGATCCAGGATCTGCCTTCCAGGTCGGTGAACTCGGCGGCCAGGTCCAGGAACGTCGACCAGGCACGCTGCTGCTGCGGTCCAGCCAGCATGCACTCGACATCCAGGCCGGTCACCCGCGCGACCCGCAGCACCAGGTCCACCACCGGCTCGCCGGCATGGCGGCGAAGTGCGCGCAGTTCGACGGCGAAGGACTGCAGTCGCTCGAACCCGTCCGCGGAGTAGGCGGATCGGTCGCCGGGATCCAGCACCGCATCGGAGAGCGAGATCGCCTCGGTGGGATCGGCCCCGGCAACGGCCTCGTCCAGGGCATCTGCGACGTCGCTGGTGACAGCCCGATGGCCACCACCGGCCAGGGCAACGGCCCGGGCCCCCAGGGCTGCAAGGTCTCGCACGCCGATGCGCCACCGAGGGCCGGCCAGCAGGCGGATGAGCTCGGGATTGGCAACCGGGTCGTGCACGACCTCGAGCATGCTGCGCAGGTCGACCACCACCGGTTGGCGCAGCAGCCCGGCGGCGCCATGGAACTGCGTGGGAATGCCGATCGCGCGCAGGGCGGCATCGATCTCGGCCAGTTCCTTGCCGGTCGAGGCCAGCACCGCGGTAGCCCCCCAGGCCGCCTTGCCCAGGGCGCGGATGCGCTCGACGATCCATGCGCGCTCGTCATCGGCGGTCTCGAACAGCCCGCACTCCACGGCACCCGGCCCGGCATCCTGCCTGCCCGGGACCAGTTCCAGGACCCCATCGTGCTGGGCGCGCAGGTCGGTGAACACCTCATTGGCGACGTCGAGGATGTCCTTGCCGGACCGGCGGTTGACGCTCAGCTGGTAGCGCCGGGACGGGACCGGTGGTTCATCGGCCTGCACGGGGAAGTGCTTGGGGAACGACTCGATGTTGTCCACGCTCGCACCGCGCCACCCGTAGATCCCCTGGCAGGGATCGCCGACGGCGTTCACCGGATGCCCATCGCCGAAGATCCCCTGGAGCAGCAGCCGCTGCGCCAGAGAGGTGTCCTGGTACTCGTCCAGGAGGACGACGCCGGACTGCTCGCGGACCTGGTGGGCCACCACCGGGAACTCCCGGATCACCTGCAGGGCAAGCCGCGTCTGGTCGGTGAAGTCCATCACGTCGCGTCGGTGCTTCTCCTGCCGCCACTGCAACACGAGCTCGGCCAGCACGCGACGAAGTCGCGCGGTATCGCGCATCCGGCCCACCGAGACCTGCAGCGGCTCATGCGCCTGCAGGCCGGCAAGCAGCTCATCGTCGTAGGCCATCAGGGCAGCAGGGTCGACGTCCAGCTCGCTGCACTGATCGTCCAGGTGCAGCAACTCGGTGGTCAGGGAGGCCGGGGACTTGCCGAACTGGTCCAAGGGCAGGTCGCTGCGGCAGACCACGCGATAGGCGAGCTGGTGGCGGGCCCCGTCGACCAGGATGGTCGACTCCGGCTCGCGCCCGAGCCGGATCCCGTGCTCGCGCAAGATGCGGGCCGCGAATCCGTTGTAGGTCTGCACGACCGGCTCGACCCCCTGCGCAGTGTCGCAGCCCAGGGCCCGCAGGCTGGCACGAATCCCGGCCAGCAGCGAGCCAGCGGCCTTATTCGTGAAGGTCAGGCCGAGGATGGCGCCCGGCTCGGCGTGACCGCTGGCGACCAGCCACGCGACCCGGGCTGCCATCGCCGTGGTCTTGCCGGAGCCAGCACCGGCCACCACCACGGCAGGCTCCATCGGGGCCGAGATCACCTGCCACTGCTCGGCTGAGACGGGAAATCCCAGGGCGGCATCTAGCGTGTCCTTCGCGACGCTCATGGCTCGACCCTCATGCCATGCCCTCGCTGACAGGCTCCGGATCGACGAGCTCGCGCCCCTGGGCCTGGGTCGGGCAGGCCGACCGGTAGGCGCACATCCGGCATCCCGGATTGGGTCGGGCCCAGAACTCCTCCTGCCGAAGCACGCTGGCGGCCTGGCCCAGCTGCACCTCCACCCAGGTGGGCTGCTCGTCGCCCAGGGGTGGCTGGACCTGGACCTTGGGATCGGGGGAGCCCTTGCCGTCCGCGACCCGCAGCTGCACCAGCGCTGCGCCGCCCACCTCATGGCCGGCCTGGCGCAGCAGGAGCTGGTAGACGCCGAGCTGGGCGTGGGTGGCGATCTCCCGCTCGGCGGGCGGGTAGCGCATGTTCTTCAGGTCGATGGCGACCAGCCGGCCCTGGTCGTCCTGCTCGATGCGATCGAGGAAGCCGCGCAGCCGGACCTGCTCGGACCCGGTGTCCGGCCTGGGGACCTCCACCTGGGTGCGCAACTCGGCCTCGGTCTGCACCAGGGCCCGCTGGGCACGCTGGTGGTACTGCAGGAAGCGGGCCAGGGCGGCCCGCGCCTGGGCCCGCTCGCCGGCTGATTGCCAGGGAGCCTCAAAGCGAAGGTCCTGCCAGACCCGGTCGACCCAGGCATCGATCGCGTCGAGGTCCTCGGGGACCTCCCCCTTGGCCACGTAGTCGGCGAGGGCATGGACGACACTGCCGAACTTGGTGGACGGCGGACGCAGGACCTCGGCCCGCGCCTCGTGCTGCAGGAACCACTGCAGGGGGCAGGCCGTCAGCGACTCCAGCCCGCTGCCCGACAGGGCGATCGGGTCCTCGTGCGGGCGAACCGGCCGGTCGCCTTCGGTCGGCACCCGGACCCCCCACCAGGAGTCCGGATCGGCCGCGGGTACCAGGGCGCGGCCATGGACGTCGCGCTCATTGCCCAGTCGGGCGAGCTGCTCGACGGCCGCGGCTCGCAGCGGCGCCGAGGCGGTCGGGTCGGCGACCACGTCCCGGAGCCGGGCGACCAGCCCCGTGGTGCTGAGGGAGAACCGCGGCCACCCGGCCAGTCGACGCGTGCTGACCGGGCCGAGGTCATCGATCAGCCGACTCGGCAACTGGGCGCCATCGCCGGGGGCAAGGGCTGCGATGACCACCGACTGCCTGGCCCGGGTGATCGCGACGTAGAACAGTCGGCGCTCCTCGGCCAGCAACTCCCCCAGGTGCGCCCCCGGCCCCAGCCCCGAGGGGGTGAGCCGCTCTGGCTCCAGGATGGAGCCGCGGGGCCGAAGGCTCGGCCAGGTGCCCTCCTGGGCACCCAGGATCCACACGGCATCCCACTCCAGGCCCTTGGCGCGGTGGGCCGTCAGGATGCGGACCACGTCCCCGGTCACCGCCCGCTCGGCGATCGGCTCGGCTGGCAGCTGCATCTGCCGCAGGGCGATGAGGACATTGCGGATGCCCAGCACGCCCCGATAGCGCGCCTGCATCCGGCCGACCGCGTCGAACAGGGCGATGACGGCGTCCAGGTCATGGCCGGCACCCCGGGAGCCGGCCAGCGCAGCCCGACGAAGTCGCTCCGGCCAGGCGTGCAGCCGCCGACCCGGACCCCCGGACCACAGGGTCCACAGCACGGCCTGGGCCGGGGAGCCGGCGACCACCTGGTCGTGCGCTCGTCGCAGGAGCTCACGGAGCCGGCCCACCGCATCGACGACCAGTGCCAGGTCCGCTCGTGAGGGCGGCTCCACCCGACCGGTCAGCAGGGCGCACAGCAGGGCGTCGGAGGAGGGTGGGACGACCGTGGGGTCAGCGGCGCGCTCCTGCTCGCGCAGCGCGCGGCCCAGTCGGCGGACGTCACTGGCATCCAGGTCGCTCAGCGGCCCGAGCAGCAGGTCGGCGGCAGCCTGCTCGGTGAGCCGATCCGGGTCGCAGGCCAGTTCCAGCAGCATGAGCAGGTGGGCAACGGCCGGCTCGGCGCCCAGTGGCAGCTCATCGGCCGCGACGGCGACCGGGACCGACTGCTGCATCAGGGCCCGCTGCACTGCCGGGATCTGCGCATGCCCGCGCACCAGCACGGCCATCTGCGACCAGGCCAGCCCCCGGTGCAGGTGCGCCTCGCGCAGCTGCTGCGCCACCTGGGCACCGAGCGCGGACTCGCTGTCGAAGAGTTGCACCTCGATCGATCCGGGATCCTCGCCGGCGCATGCCGGGTGCCGATGGGCGTGGGCCAGGCTCGGGTCCATGCCCGGCAAGGCCTGGCCCGCCATCAGGGAGGTGGCCGCAGCACGGATCCTGGAGCCGAACCGCCGCGTGGTGCCCAGCACCACGACCGGCGCCGGCCGGCCGTCGCTGGTCGGGAACTGGGTCGGGAATCGACCGAATCCGGTCACGTCCGCGCCGCGGAATCCGTAGATGGCCTGGTCGGGATCGCCCACCGCCACCAGGGCCGTCTGCGGGCCCACCAGGCAGGCCAGCAGGGCAACCTGCATGCGGTCGGTGTCCTGGTACTCGTCCACGTAGATCGCCCGATAGGAGCCAGACAGCTCCGAGGCAACCCGGGGGGACTGCGCCCGCACGACGGCGCGATGCATCAGCTCGGCGTAGTCGTAGACGTTCTGCAGCAGGGCGACCGCGGCCTCCTGCCGCGCCAGCTCACCGAGGGCAGCCCAGGCCGGGCGATCGGACTGGGCGCCGATCCGGGACAGGGTCGCTGGATCGAGCCCGAGGTCCTTGGCGCGGGCAAGCACCGCCCTGATCTCATTGGCCAGCCCCAGGGTGCCTACCGCGCCCTGCAGGTCGGCCGGCCACTGGATGGTGCCGTCGGCAACGGCGCCGATCAGCAGCTCGCGGATGCGGACGTCCTCCTCGGCCCCGGACAGCAGCCGGGGTGGATCGAGGTACTCCTCCGGGGATGCCGTGCGCTGCAGGAGCCCGTAGGCATAGGAATGGAAGGTCGAAACGGTCGGCACCTGGCCGCCCGGCAGCCGGGCCACCAGTCGGTCGCGCAGGTCTGCGGCAGCCTTTCGGCCGAAGGTCAGGGCCAGGATGCTGCGCGGATCCTCGCAATCGCGCTCGATCCGGGCCGCGATGGCAGCCACGATGGTGGTCGTCTTGCCCGTGCCCGGACCGGCCAGGACGACCAGCGGCCCGGTGCGATGATCGACCACCGCCTGCTGCTGCGAGTCGAGCACGGGAGCCGGACCCGAAGCCACCGGGTCCGACGCCAGCACCCAGCGGCGACCGTCGAAAGACTCGCTGGTCGGCATTGAACCGGTCGGCATTGAACCGGTCGGCATTGAAGTCGACTCGCCAGTCGACATTGCCGCGGGTGTCATAGGGGTATTGGTAGCACCCCGGACTGACGCGTCTGGGACGATGCGCAGGTGACGTCCCCAGGGGTTCCGGTGATCGAGGAGCCCCCCATCCCCCGGCACGTCCGC
>VFQT010004451.1_pt1 | contig 11638 bp, 9 predicted proteins | sample 3512381 | NCBI WGS metagenome assembly VFQT01 (sample SAMN10412376, study PRJNA504923) | tailings metagenome | isolation source: Relicate 2 Philex TSF3 active mining site | place: Philippines: Tuba, Benguet | collected 2017-08-29 | reverse complement strand
GCCTCAGGTCCGATGTCGACAACGTAGTCGGCTGTGCGAATCACATCGAGATCGTGTTCAACGATCACGACAGTGTTCCCTAATCCACGAAGCTGCTTCAGAATCCGAAGCAGTCGATCAGTGTCACGCGGATGAAGACCGATGCTCGGTTCGTCGAGAACATACAGTGTTCCAACAAGTGCCGACCCAAGCGATGTCGCGAGATTGATACGCTGCGATTCACCACCAGAGAGCGTGTGCGAGAGACGGTCGAGTGTGAGATACTCGAGTCCGATATCACAGAGCACATGCAGACGACGACGGATTTCAGCAAGGATCTGACCAACGATGGACTCTTCAAATGGTGTCAACATCAGTTGATCAAAGTGGTCGCGCGCTTCACCAAGTGTCAGAGAAACGACATGCGGGATATTGACACCACCGACAAACACCTGTCGTGCCGCCGTGCGCAGTCGTGAACCACTGCACTTGATGCAGGATGTATACCCGCGGTACCGACTCAGCATCACTCGATAGTGCGTCTTATACGACTTCTCTTCGAGCATGCGGAAGAACCCATCGACGCCGATGTAGCGTCCGAAGCCAGTCATGACGGCTTGGCGTTGTTCCTCCGTGAGCTTGTAGAACGGCACATCAAGCGGGATATCTTCAAGCGGCGCTTCCGCAACGAGAGTCTTCAGGTACGCACCAAATGTCTCACCACGGAACGGATGCAGTGCTCCACGTCGTATACTCAAGTTCGTGTCAGGTACGACGAGATTCATGTCGACACCAACACTGCGTCCAAATCCCTGACACGTTGGGCATGCACCGAATGGACTGTTGAATGAGAACAGCCGTGGTTCAGGCTCGATGTACTGTGTACCCGTTCGCGCACTTTCAAAGCGTGAGGAGTAAAACGTATCCTCGCCTGTCTGCACGTTCCGAATCACCAGACGTCCACTTCCAGCATCGAAGGCTTGCTCGAGGGAATCCATCAACCGCGAGTGCGTCTCGTCGTCATCACGCACGATAATGCGATCAACGAGCACATAGACCGGGACTCCCGCATGCGGGAATTCCTTGACATCGTCGAGTTCAAGAATCTCTGTCGATGATCCAAGCACCAACCGCGAGAAGCCCTTTGCACGCAGTCCTTCGCGAACTACGTCTAACTCGGCATGCTCGTGCGGCAGTTCGGCCAAGATGTAGATGCGGGCTCCCGCCTGTGTCGACAGAACGGTCGTCGTAACAGACTGCGCATTATCCTTGCGAATCACTTCGCCCGTGTCTTTGTCAATGACTGTTCCGATGCGTCCGTAGAGTAATCGCAGGAAGTCGTAGATCTCTGTGGTCGTACCTACCGTCGAACGAGGATTCTTCGCAAACGTCTGCTGCTCAATCGCCACTGCAGGAGGCAAGCCGTGAATGCTATCCACGTCAGGCTTGTTCATGCGATCAAGGAACTGCCGAGCGTACGCACTCAGTGATTCTACAAACCGACGCTGACCCTCTGCATACAACGTATCAAAAGCCAAACTGGACTTCCCAGAACCAGACAGACCGGTAATTACGGTGAGCGCGTTGCGAGGGATCGTTACATCAACGTTTTTGAGGTTGTTGACGCGGGCCCCCGTAATCGACACAACCTTGTGTGTGGACAATGGCGTCGCTGAGTTTTGTTTGGAAGGGGGCTTCACAGTGTCTAACAGGATGCTAAGAAACCACAAAACTACGGTTTTTGCAGACCCCTTCTACCCCCCAAGGATGTCTCCCCTCGTGGATCATCCCGTCGACCTGCGACATAAAGGTGTGTCAAGTTATTGCTGGCACGGTACTTGCTTTATGTTCAAGAGTTCCGTAAACTTGCGGTCTTGTTTCTAACGAATCGTATTTGGAGTCTGAATCATGGCTCGTCGCTGTGAACTCACTGGTGTTGGCGTGATGTACGGCAATAATGTGTCGCACGCGAACAATAAGACACGTCGTCGCTTCCTTCCTAAGATCCAAAAGAAGCGCATCTGGGTACCTGAAGAAGGTCGCTGGGTAACTGTGAAGATCACTGCAAGCGCTCTCAAGACGCTTGATAAGGTGGGCTACACAGCCATGAAGAAGCGCGCAGCTAAGTAAGCACTTACGCCCCACTCGGTGGGCTGCGTTCAAGGAAAGGCCGCCACGCGGCCTTTTTTCGTTGGTACGATGCCATAAAACGCCCCCTTGGTACGTCATCATCCACGATGCAAACGATACTCCGATCCCCCATCTGTCGAACGGGCTTGCCGATGCTCGGCGTGCTCGTCATTCTCGCCTGCAGTGCGGTAGCCACGCATGCTCAGCAGATCGACTCGACAGAGCGGGTGCGGAAGGCTCGTGAGTACTTCATCAACGGCACGACGCTTCAGATTCAGGGGAACCGGCATGCCGAGGCGATTCTTGAGTTCCAACAAGCTCTTCGCTATGATTCCTCGGCCGTTACGCTTGCTGCCATTGCTCGCAGCTATTTTGAATTGCGGAAGCTCGAGCTAGCCCTCGAGTTTGCCGACGCAGCCGTACAGCGAGATTCGACGTCCCGGGATATTTGGGAACTGATTGCCGAGATTGAAGTCCTCCGTGGCCATTACGACGAGGGCATTGCCGCGTATGAGCGTATTCTGAATCTCAACCCGTCACGACGTCAGCTCTACACGCTCGGACGCCTGTACGAACCGCGCAATTCCGCAAAAGCAATTGAGATCTTCGAGCGCCTGTGCGCCACGCAACCCGATCCAACGCTACTGTTGCGACTTGCTGACCTGTATGAGCGCAGGCGTGATACAAAGGGCGTGCTGAAATCGCTCGAACGCGCACGTCTTGCAGACCCTATGGATCCACAAATAGCTGCTCGTACGTGCGAGGTCTACGTGCGCGAGGCGATGTTTACCGAACTCACCACCGTGCTCTCGCAATGGAAGCGCAGTGATCCCGACATCGAGCGCAGCGCTCGCATATGGGGCGTGACGTTCACGAGCCTGCTGGAAGACACGCTCGTCATGGCACTGCATCGCGCGTCCATTCTGCCCCTTCTCGATGATGCGTTGGCAACCTTCCCAACAACATGGCCAGTGATGGCACTTGCCGGAAGTGTAAGTGTTGCGCTTGACGATACTGTTCGTTCGCGGTCGCTGTTCGATCAGACAGTGTTGGCATCGAATCACCGCGCAGAGAGCTACCTCGAAGTGGGACGTATGTACCTGATTCGCAGTTATCCGCATCTAGCCTACGAGTATTTGTCTGAGGGACTTCGACGGTATCCATCCGATGCACGATTCGCCTTCTTACTTGGCAGTGTAAGCCTCGAGCTTGAACGGTCAGACGATGCACTTGCCTACTACACAGCAGCAGTCGAGCTAGATCCACGTATGGTTGATGCATGGGTTCAGCTCGGCATCCTGTATGATCAACGAGGAGCTGCCGATAGTTCAGAGCATCATTACCGCCGTGCGCTTCGACTCGACCCCGAGAACGCCCTAGCACTGAACAACCTTGCCTATTCGCTCTCGCAACGTCGCGAGCAACTCGATCAGGCACGGGCCATGGCATGGCGAGCGGTACAAGCAGAGTCACAGAATGCAGCCTACGCCGACACGTATGCATGGGTACTCTATCAACTCGGCGAGTTTCAGGAAGCGCGGTTCTATATCGAACGTGCTATCGCCCTTGGTGGAAACGCAACACACTACGAGCACCTCGGCGATATTCTCTGGGCACTCCAAGAAACGAATGCAGCGATCTCGGCATGGCGCCAAGCGCTACTGCGCGATCCTTCTCGACGCTACCTCCAAGACAAAATTGATCAGATAAAATGACCAAGGAACACATCGTATGAAGCAACCAACAAGCACTGACCCGAACGATTACGAAGTTCTTATCCGCCGTCGCGGCGAGAATGACTACGCTTCGTATTGCCCTCAGCTGGCACATATGGTTAAGGGAACAGCCCACGAGGAAGTTGAAGAAGCGATGAAGGCGATCGTACTCGAATACATCGCATCGCTGAAACACGACGCCTGATACATGACCTCGAGCGCGTACAATTATGTGCAGGGGCTGCGATGGGAAACGCGATTTGTGATTTCGTTTATCGTTGTCTCGTTCGTTGCGTTGGTAGCAATGCTCTACGCAGATGCTGTCGTGTCAAGGATCATCGCCAGCACGTTGGTCATTCTTGCAACTGGTCTGGCTACCACGCTGCGACATCTTCTTCGTAACGACTATCTGCACACGTCCTCATTTGCGACTGCCATAGCGTTGGTCCCTCCAATTTCCCTCGCAACAGTCTACGTTGGCATGCTTTCCTCGTGGATGCAGCGTGTTGGATTTGGTGTGATGATGCGGATCGGCGTCACCTCGTTATTACTCTGGTCGGTCGTTACTGTGAGTCTTCACCTCTCGCTTATCGAGAGCACGGTTGTGTTCGTGATGTCAGGTATCACAGCAATCATGCGTCAGGTATCCGGACCAAATCGCTACCTCTTGCCATGGATGTTGTTCCTCCTTGCTGCTGCAGTAGCACAGGTGGTAGCATCATGACGTCGCACTGGTTAGGGCGGATCATCCTTCTGATTGCAGCGATGTCAGCACCAGTCCTGCTGGGCGTGCTTATCGGCGATCCAGCTACCGACGGGATGAGCATGCAGGCCGTAACATATGGTGTCGCGTGCGTGGCAGTCGTCGGTATTGAGCAGCTTCGCCCAGGAGGTTCTGTCCATACGTCAGGTCTTGTACCAACACCCCGGAGCTCTCGACTCGCGTTGCTCGGCGTTGCATGGGCGATGATCGCGTTGCTTTGTGTTCTGTTGATCGCCCTGCTGCTAGGGGGCCAAGTTGAGGTCCTCTCGGAACCAACGTTCTCGATGACTGGATTGAGTACGATCATCCTGTTCGCTATTGGTGAAGAAGTTGTCTTTCGAGGTACGATCCTTGAAGCATTACGCGAACGCTTTGGACAACTCACGGCCATCCTCGCGACAAGCATTCTCTTTGGCCTTGCTCACGCAAGCAATCCCGGTGCCTCAACAGTGAGTATCATCAATGTGACACTCGCGGGCGTTGCGCTGGGCACAGCAGTAGTAGGGACATCATCACTCTGGATGGCTATCGGTTTTCATGTCACCTGGAACGTAGCTCTATCCAGCGTCTTTGGCGTCGTAAGTGGCATCGATCTCGGTGTGCGATTTGCAGAACTCAACACGACCGGACTTAATGCTTCTGTACGTCCCTGGCTTACGGCAGTGTTTGGTGTAGAGGAAGGATACCTTACGACCATTCTTCTCGTTCTCTCCGTGGCGGCGATTGTCCGGTTCGCGCCATACGATCCCTACGTGCAAGCTGCACGATATCGTCGGTCGTTTTCGTCGTAACGATTACTGTCACACTACGCGTACGTTTGCAGTATGAACAACCTTCGCTTTCTTCTGCTTGCTCTGGTTGTGGCCGCAGCTCCACTGCGTGCGCAATGGGTCTCCATGAAGTCCGATGGCGACTCGATTCTTCAACAGGGCATTCGACACATCTACAATGTCGAGTTTGACGAGGCCCATGCTCAGTTCTCGAAGGTCATCGCACTTTACCCTACCCATCCTGCTGGTTACTTTTTGGATGCGATGGTTGAGTGGTGGCGAATCAATCTCGATCAGAAGACTACCTCTTACGATGCGCTGTTTCTGCAGAAGATTGATCGCGTACTTGCCGTGTGCGATCGACGCTTGGATTCGATGCCCAAGGATGTTGCCGCGTTGTTCTTCAAGGGCGGAGCCATCGGCTTCCGCGGTCGGTACCACATCACACGCAACAACTACTTCAGTGCAGCAGATGACGGACGTATCGCGCTGGGCATCCTGCAGGATTGCTACCGCATTGCACCGGGCAATCACGATGTCATGCTTGGCACTGGCATCTACAACTATTTCAGCGTAGCGATCCCTGAACGTCGTCCCGGACTCGGAACGCTGATGATGTTTCTTCCCTCAGGCGATAAGCAACTTGGTCTTGCGCAGTTGAAGGCAGCTGCTCGGCAGGCGCGATATGCTGCAGTCGAAGCCAAGGTAATTCTTATTCAAGCATACACCGACTTCGAATGGAATCTGCTTGAGGCGATGATTTATGCTCGCGATCTCCATCAGAGTTTCCCGAAGAACCCGGCGTTTCAACGCGCTTATGGTCGGTGCCTTATCGGTCTTGGTCCGCGCGACTCAGCCGAACTCTGCTGGCGCGACGTCCTCGTAAAGTACATGGATAAGCGCTTTGGGTACGACCGCCTTGCTGCTCGCGAAGCGCTTTACTACATCGGGATATGCCGTATGCAATCGCGAGACTTTCCGATGGCATTGAAGTATCTCGAAAAGTGTTTCGAGGCGAGCAAGGTTCTGGATAAGGATGAGCCAACAGGTCTGATGGTCAAAGCCTATCTGCGCATGGGCCAGATCTACGATGCGCAAGGCAAGCGTCAGCTTGCCATCAGTCACTACAAGAAGGTCCTTGAATGGCCTGATTGGTCGCAATCCCACGCCGAGGCCACACGCTTTATGAATACCCCCTATCGGTAAAGGGGGCATGCGTATTTTTGCACATTGATCATCGTTGCTAGGGAGTGATGAAGACCGATATCACACCATGGATGGAACTCGCACAGCGAGAACTCAAGGGGAAGAATCCCGATTCGCTCCAGCGGATGTCGGCCGAAGGCATTCCAATCAAGCCGCTCTATAGTGCCAACGACCTCGAGTCGTTAGCACATGTCGATACCCTCCCGGGCCTGTTCCCATATCTGCGCGGACCGTATGCGACGATGTATACCAATCGTCCGTGGACGATTCGTCAATACGCTGGGTTCTCAACGGCAGAAGCTTCGAATGCGTTCTACCGCAAGGCACTCGAAAATGGTCAGAAGGGTCTGTCTGTTGCCTTCGACCTCGCTACGCACCGTGGATACGATAGCGACCACCCTCGCGTAGTCGGCGATGTGGGCAAGGCTGGCGTAGCGATCGATTCCGTCGAGGATATGAAGATCCTCTTCCAAGGAATTCCGCTCGACACAATGAGTGTGTCGATGACGATGAATGGCGCAGTGATTCCGATCCTCGCAATGTTCATCGTCGCTGCTGAAGAGCAAGGAGTTTCGCAGGAGCAGCTCTCAGGAACGATTCAGAATGATATTCTGAAAGAGTTCATGGTGCGGAACACCTACATCTATCCGCCCGAGCCATCAATGCGCATCGTTGCGGACATCATTGAGTACACCAGCAAGAACATGCCACGGTTCAACAGTATCTCGATCAGTGGTTACCACATGCACGAGGCTGGTGCGACGGCTGTTCAGGAACTCGCCTACACGATTGCCGATGGATTGGAATACGTCCGCGTGGCCATGCAACGTGGCATGAACGTCGACTCGTTTGCACCACGGCTGTCGTTCTTCTTTGCGATTGGCATGAACTTCTTCATGGAAGTGGCCAAGCTCCGCGCAGCTCGCGTCTTGTGGGCAACAGCGATGAAGCAGTTCAATCCGCAGCGGACCGACTCGTTGTTGCTGCGTACGCACTGTCAGACCTCCGGCTGGTCACTGTCTGCTCAAGACCCGTACAACAACATTGTTCGCACAACCATCGAGGCAATGGCTGCCGTGCTTGGTGGTACACAGTCGCTACACACAAATTCGTTTGATGAAGCACTCGGTCTGCCGACGGAGCAGTCGGCACGCGTTGCACGGAATACACAGCTCATCATCGCCGAAGAGTCGCATATCACCGAGGTGGCTGATCCACTTGGTGGTTCGTACTACGTCGAAGCGCTGACCGACGCACTTGTGCGTGAGGCGTCGGCAATCATTGCCGAAGTAGAGTCATACGGCGGCATGACGCGCGCCATCAATGCAGGCATCCCAAAGCTTAAGATCGAAGAATCTGCAGCTCGCCGTCAGGCGAAGATCGATCAAGGCCATGAAGTAATCGTCGGCGTCAACAAGTACCAACTCGCTCACGAGCCCGACATCGACGTGCTCGATATCGACAACACCGCTGTGCGCGAATCACAGGTACAGCGACTTGCCTCGATCCGAGCTACACGAAATGCTGAGGCAGTAACCGAAGCACTTGCTGCGCTCCGTGAGAGTGCACGTTCTGGCAATGGCAATCTGCTCGCAGCAGCCGTTGCCGCAGCACGGGTGCGTGCAACAGTCGGCGAGATTTCCGAAGCAATGGCAGATGTGTTCACTCGCTATGAGGCACAGACGATGGCTATTGAAGGAGTGTATGGTGCTGAGTATGAGAACGATGCCACCTACACAGCACTGCGCGCAGACGTTGATGCGTTTGAACAGGAGTTTGGTCGTCGTCCTCGTATCCTCGTCGCGAAGCTTGGTCAGGATGGACATGATCGCGGCGCAAAGGTGATTGCGACATCCTTTGCGGATATCGGCTTTGATGTTGACATCGGCCCCCTCTTCGCTACTCCTGAAGAAGCCGCTCGCCAGGCAATTGATAACGACGTCCACGTTGTGGGTGTGTCGAGCCAGGCGGCTGGACATAAGACGTTGATTCCGCAGCTAGTCGAAGCACTTCGACATGAAGGTGCATCAGACATCATGGTTATTGCTGGAGGAGTTATCCCTCCCAAGGACTATGATCAACTCCATGCAGCTGGTGTGTCGCTTATCTTCGGCCCTGGCACCAACATCATTGAGGCAGCTCAGACCACGCTTTCGGCCATTCGACAGCATTTGCGCGGACAGGCATGATTGCCGTCGGGATCGATATCGGCACCAATACCGCATTGATGGTTGTCGCATCGATCACACCGCAGGGCTCGTATACCATTGTGCAGGATGTCCACACCTTGCCTCGTCTCGGTGAAGGACTTGATCGCAATGGCGTTATCTGTGAGGCAGCTCACGAACGTGCACGCGCCTCGATGGAAACCTTCCGGCGTGTCATGTATGAAGCATCCAATGGCAGTGCATCATGCACCGTGCATGCCGTTGCAACGAGTGCGCTTCGCGAAGCCGCGAATGGCCCCGATGTCTGCGCAGAACTTTCATCCATCCTAGGCTGGCCTATCAATGTAATTAGCGGGACGGAGGAGGCGGAGCTCACCTATGCAGGTGCCGTTGGCGATAGCGAGCCATCTGCGTGTATGATCGACATCGGTGGAGGCTCCACGGAATACGCATCGGGTCTCGCCGGTGAACTTGCATTCCGCACATCAACAGCGCTCGGCGTTGTCCGTTGCATGGAACGGTTTGTCTCAATGCACCCGATTTCTAAAAGCGACCAGCAGGACGTGCGCCAGTTCGTACGACAAGAACTCGCACATCATGCGGATCAGATCCGTGGTTTCAACACGTTCATTGGCACTGCAGGTACTCCGACCGCGTTGGCAATGATTGATCTCGAACTTCCTTCCTTCGATGCAACCTTGATTGAAGGCCATCAGCTTGATCGTTCCCGAGTTGATGAACTCGCGCAAACGCTCTGCTCCATGAGCTTGTCTGAACTCCGCGCGATACCTGGCCTTGATGAACGCCGCGCAGACATCGTTCCTATCGGTTCGCTCATCTTGTCGGAATCACTTCACATGCTCGACTACCCCGCCGTTCGGGTATCGACAAAGGGGCTACGCCACGGCGCTCTTCTCCAAGCGATCCGCGAGCGACATAAACACTGACCATGACGAGCTCCCAACGATATCGCGTCCTGTGGATGATGGTGGCTCTCTGCTGCATTGCTGTAGCAACTGTACATGCACAACAGCGTGAGCACACACTTGTGTACCAGATGCGCGTTGGAGACATTCACGACTTCGATCTCGTGACGGAGCAACATGTTGTTGGCAAGCGTGCCGTGCGCGTTGCAACGGATATGCGCATCGACGTAATGGACAAGGATCATCTCGGTAACTACGAGTGCCGGATGACGCTGTCTATTGATCGTGATTCAACAGGACTTGCGGTGTCGACGGGCGAACGGACGCAAAACACTTTTCGGGTAGCTGGTAACCGCCAGTACAGTCGTGTAGAAGGTTACGACGCGGTGATCAACAATGTTGGCAACATCGTCCTTGGTCAGACCGTGCAGCCGCACAACTTCGATCAGCGTGGATTTACACTCTCGTCGCAGACGACAGACTTTTCGATGACGGAGCGACCGATCGCCCCCTACGAAGTGAACTTCACGCTCTCGTCGGCGCCCGGCAAAAACCCTGTTACAATTGGCGTACCCTACGACGACACGATCCTCGTCATCAGCGCTGTGCAACGCGTGACACGGTCACCAGGCAACATTACAGCACCGCTGAACGAACCGTCAGCGAATCTCGACACCCTGTATCGTGTGATGACACTCGATTCGATCATCACCATCGGCGACCGACAAATCGGACATATCACGTCACTTGGAATCAAGCACACCGTGCTCGGTCAGCGCTATGAAATCACCACCCGGTACTATCGTGAAATGACAACCGGGTTGATCGACAGCTTGTACGAGGAATGCTACGCACTCTCCCGAAACGGAAAACGCCGCCTAGAGTATGTCACTGTAGGTCGGCGTCGTCATCCGCAAGCGTATGTTCCAACGAACGTTATGCCATCGCTTCGCTAAGAAGCGCATCCTGCTCACGTTCGTGGACTTTGGCAGAACCTGTTGCTGGACTTGCTGAAGCTGCTCGTCCGATGTAGCGAAGGCGTTGACCCTGCTGCAGCGCATCAAGCATATTCGGCTGGACGAACGTCCACGCACCCATGTTCTTTGGTTCTTCCTGACACCAGACGATGTCCTGTGCTGCGCTGTATCGTGCGAGTATCGCCTTCATTCCATCGAGATGGAACGGATGTATCTGCTCAAGGCGAATAACGGCCACATGTGAAGCGCCAGCATCGCTGCGCTTCTTGACAAGTTCGTTGTACACCTTACCAGTACATACCACAACACGTGTGATTCCTGATGGATCTGCTACTGACGGATCGTCGAGGATCTCGTGATACTGACCATTCACCAACTCGTCAAGTTCCGATTGGAAGATGCGCAGGTATCCCTTGGGCGTCATGATGATCATTGGCTTGCGCCACTCTGCCTTCACCTGACGTCGGAGTGCATGGAAGTAATTCGCAGGCGATGTGAAGTTGCAGACAATCATGTTGTCTTGCGCGCACAATTGTAGGAAGCGTTCCAATCGGGCGCTTGAGTGTTCCGGACCCTGACCGTCGTATCCGTGTGGCAACAACACGGTAAGATTGCTTCGCTGTCCCCATTTTTCTTCCGCACTGGAGACAAACTGATCGAACATGATCTGTGCACCGTTGGCAAAATCACCGAACTGCGCTTCCCAAATCGTGATTCCATCCTTGGCGACCGTGCTGTATCCGTACTCAAAACCAAGCACTGCATACTCGGAAAGGGGTGAGTCGTGGATATGAAGCTTCTGAATTGCACCGATGTGATTCAGTGGAATGTGACGCGCATCGGTCACGCCGTCGCGATGGACAGCCTGACGATGGTTGAACGTGCCACGACCGCTGTCTTGGCCTGTGATACGAACTGAATGGCCTTCACGGAGCAGAGAGCCGAACGCAAGCGCTTCAGCCATGCCCCATTGCACGTGGCCCTGCTCGAACGATGCCATGCGC
>VFQT010004450.1_pt1 | contig 11639 bp, 13 predicted proteins | sample 3512381 | NCBI WGS metagenome assembly VFQT01 (sample SAMN10412376, study PRJNA504923) | tailings metagenome | isolation source: Relicate 2 Philex TSF3 active mining site | place: Philippines: Tuba, Benguet | collected 2017-08-29 | reverse complement strand
TCAGTTGGTTAGAGCTACGGACTCATAATCCGTCGGTCCTGGGTTCGAGCCCCAGTCGCCCCACCAGAAGAAATAGTTTTGTGTATTATAAATAAATATTAACCTGGGGGAAAAATGTTATCTAAGAACTTCAAAAAATTCTTTTCGTTAAGTATTGCAAGTGCCTTATTAATAGTCCCGTTTCAGGCAAATGCCGCAACGAATCAAAATGTGGACAAATTCATGCAAGCTTTGAAGACTGCTCAACCATTAAAAATTGAATCTGCTAGAAAAAAATATGTAGCAGCAAACTCTAGTGCCGATCTATTCGCTAAATTGGTAGTTAATCATTTCAATGCCACTGAATATTTGAAGACTTTAGATAAGTATGGAAACGTTAGTCCTTCAGCTCACGATCTTCCGGGTGTATTAAAGAAGAGTAAAAAAGGTAATTTCTACTTAGATTCAACCTTTGACACAATAGATGGAAATTATAGAAATTTTAAGTTCAATAAAAGCGGAAAAATTACTTCATTTGAATTCAAAAATGATTCATCAAGTTATAAATCAATCAAAGGTGCGCTTCAGAACTTGACAATCAATTATTTTGATTCTGGAACTGAAATCAAAAATGGTATTCATTGGAAACTTCCAAATAATTATTCATTTGTTCAAGTTAATTACGCAAATAAATTTGGTGGACTAAAGTCGTGGACTTATGCGAGAGGCTACATAAGGGATGCGAGTGGAGTAAATCATGATGTAAAAACTGGACCACTTGGTTGCACATCTACAGGCGGAAGCGCAGTAATAGAAGGTACAACTTCTAGTGAAGCTGCAATAGTTAGTGGCACAACTTCTGTTTTCATTATTCCAATGTTTAATGATTGCAGTGGAACTAATTCAAACCAAATTAGAGTTCCTTTCTTAGTCCAGTAAGTTAATAGTTTGCAGTTCAAATTATTAATCAAATATGCAAGTCATTTGGTTCTTTTAAGTTATTTATTTATAGTCACTTATTTTATTCTTAGGTTTACAAGGCAAACTTATGGTGTAAATGACGATGTAATCATTCAAAGTTGGCTATCTGGTACTTATACCGGAAATCCAGAATTAATGATTAGAGGATCTGCAACTCCTAAAATGCTTTTTGGATTAATAGTGTCTAATTTATATAAAATCGCTCCGGGAATAAATTGGTACTCAATTGTTATTTTATGTGCCACTCTAATTTCATGGTATTTAATTGGTTTAAGTATCATTAAAAGAAACCAAATTTTATTAACTGTTTTTTATGTATTGATTTCATTTATTTATTTACTTTGGTTTATTCCTTCTCCAACCTATACGGCAAGCGCTATTTTATTGACTTTTTCGTCCTTACTTTTTTTGATGTATAAAATCAAAACAAACTTGATTTTTGTTTTCTTTATGTCATTTCTTTTTTCTTTTGCATATATAATGCGACCAGAGTCATTTATTTTCGCAAGTGCTGTCTGCGCTCCAGCGTTTATTTATTTTGTGTGGAATAAATTAAAAGTTAATTACAAAAATATTGCTATTTTTATAATTATTACATTGGGAATAATTGTTGTAGATTTTAGTTTTGAAAGTATCTATTATAAAAATAATAATAGTTGGACACAATATAAAACTTTTGAAAACTTACGATATCAAATTCAAGCAAATAATCCAGAGAAATTACTTCTTTCGAATCCAGAGAAGTTTGGATGGACATTTGAAGAAGCTAAACTATTTGAAAATTATATAACTGTAGATAAAAATGTGTTTAATGACGATAAATATCTTCAAGTACTGAATAATGTTCCAAATAACAAAATTGAAAGCATAAGTTTATTTTTTACTCAAGGCCATAAGCAACTAATTAATAGTGATATAAATTGGGAATGGTTCAGTTTGGCTTCGCTGATACCACTTTGCTTTACTTTTTTCTTATTCTTAATGTGGCCACGGGTTAAAAATTTTCTATTTATTTCAATGTGTAGCTATGCGATTGGTTATTTGGTAATGATTTATGTGGCAACATTCTTAAGGCAACCAGAGAGAGTTCAAGTTTCTGCAATTTTCCTAGCAATATTAATTCCACTACTTACTTTCGTAGTTATTGGATCACAAACTGAGAATCAAAAAAAAGTAATGAATTCTAATTCAATACTAAATGTTTTACTTCTAATATTAATTTTCACTCAAGTTTACAATCAGGCAAGATATTTGGATAAAAAATACTCAGGTGCTAATAATGTTTTTTGGATAAATCAAGTTGAGTTTTTATCAGAGTTACCAAAAGAATCGATATTTGTAGGAAATGCTTCGATGGTAAGAAATAATTGGATTAATCCTTACAAGATGTCAAATTATGAAGTAGAGAAGCAAATATTTACCTTAGGTTGGCATAATTTTTCGCCACATTGGATCAAGCGTGCTGAAAGTCTTGGTTTAAATCCAAATGACATTTTTAGTGATGTAGTCACCAAAAATAATGTTTACTGGTTGTCAGACCCGATTACTTTAGATTATGTAACTTCGTTTTTAATAAGTAATAGTTATATTTCAAACAAACCGATTTTAGTCGATAAAATAGACTTTGTTAATGATGAATATGGTGTTTGGAAGTTTTCAAAATGAGTAAATTAGGAATTGTAGTAGTTGCATACAATGCTGAATCTACAATTGAAAAAACTTTATCCAGAATTCCAAAAGAGTTTGCTAATAAAATTAATTTAGTATTGATAAGTGACGATGCCTCAATTGATTCAACAATTTCAAAGGCACAGCAATTTGCTCAGAATTCAGATCTGCCAATTCAAATTGAAAAACAAGTCAAAAATTTAGGTTATGGTGGAAATCAAAAGTTTGGTTATAACTGGGCGATAAACAACGAACTAGATTACGTAATTCTTTTACATGCAGATGGTCAATACGCACCTGAATACTTACCACTAATTTATGATGCTCTGATCACTTCTGATGTGGCAGGCGTTTTCGGATCCCGAATGTTGAATAAGAAAAATGCCTTAAGAGGGGGAATGCCGCTATATAAGTGGATTGGGAATCAAATTCTCTCAAATTTGCAAAACTTTATAGCTGGGCAAAATTTCGCTGAATGGCATAGTGGTTATCGCGCTTATAATTTAAAAACACTTAAAAGAATCGATTTGAACAAATTAAGTAACGGATTTAGATTCGATACCCAAATAATTCTTGAAATTTTGAAACTAAATGGAAAGTTTAAAGAAGTAGACATTCCTACTTTCTACGGCGATGAAATATCGCATGTAAACGGTTTTATATATGCAATAGAAATAATTTGGGATACCTGTTTATATAGATTGAATAAGGTGTGTCGTAAACTTAAGAAGTAAGTATTTCCAAATATCCTCCAAATAGTTGGTATCCGGGGAAGGATAACTCAACCGCAGGAGGAAAAGTTGACCTTGGTTACTGTTGAACCAGTAGAAGTTAAAGGCGAGCTAAAACTTTATTCATGCCCTAAATATTTGTGCCAACAAGTTGAATGGGCTTTATTTGACATTTTAAAAACTAAGTTTGACTTAAAGTGGATCGTCCAACCTATTGCCCCTTCAACTATGTCAACCAATTTGATTTGGAAGGGTCCAATTTCGTTAGGTTCAAGAATAGTTTCTGTATTAAGTAAGTGGCCAAAATTAAGATTAGAAATAATACAAGAAAACTCAGAAAAAAATTACGCCGAAAGATATTGCTTAAGTCCCAGTTTGGGAATTTTTAGAGCAGATATGAATTCATTAGGCGAGACGGTAATAAATGAGAGTAGATTAAAAGCCGCTTTGCAAAGATCTCGAATTGAAGAGGAACCTTTTGAAGTAGAACTAGCTTTCTTATTAGGCACTCCCTGGGATGAAGATTTAGAACCATTTAGAAAGTCGCACCAAACTACAACTGTTAAGTGGATAACGAAAACTGGTTGAAATTTAAGATTCTTTAAACGCTAGGCAAACGTTATGTCCGCCGAAACCAAAAGAATTATTTAAGGCTACTTTTCCAGCAGAATCTAAATTCATTTTTTTATTATAAACATTTAAATTAATTGCTTCATCTTTATTTTCTAAATTTAAAGTTGGAGGTACTAACTTATTTTTTAAAGCAAGAATAGTAAATATAGACTCAACAGCACCTGCACCACCAAGTAGATGGCCTGTAATTGATTTTGTTGCAGTAACAATAATGTTTTCTAAATTAATTCCCAAGGCAGATTGCAAAGCTTTATATTCTGCAATATCTCCAACTGGTGTAGATGTTGCGTGAGCATTCACATGGCAAACATTTTCAGCTTTTACTTCAGCATCAATTAATGCACTAGCAATAGCTCTTGATGCACCTTTTCCTTCAGGCTCCGGTGCGGCAATGTGATAACCGTCAGAAGATATTCCTGCACCCATCAAAACACCATAAATTTTTGCGCCGCGTTTTAATGCATGTTGTTCTTCTTCTAGAATTAGTGCACCAGAACCTTCACTCATTACAAAACCATCTCTAGCTACGTCATAAGGTCTTGAAGCCTTGGATGGTTCATCATTTCTAGTTGATAATGCACGCATAGATGAAAAAGCAGCTATCGCTAATTGAACGACACAAGCCTCAGTGCCACCAGAAATTACTATGTCTGCTTTGTTTTGTCTAATCATTTCTAGTCCACCTGCTATTGCTTCAGCACTAGTTGCACATGCGGAAACAGGAGAGTGGACACCTGCTCTTGCCTGAACTTCTAAACCAACCATTGCCGCAGCGGAGTTAGGCATAATCATGGGAACAGTCATCGGATTTACTCGATCAGGACCTCTTTGCTTTAAAACTTCATATTGTTCTAAAACTGTAGATAATCCCCCGATTCCGCTACCAAAAAAAACTCCAAGTCTTTCTTTTTCAATTTCGGGTTCTCCAGTATCTTTCCAAGCTTCTTTTACTGCCATGACTCCAAGTTGTGAACTTCTATCCATCCTTCGGGCTTGGACTTTATCCAAAACTTCGAGAGGATCTACTTTTACAAGTCCAGCAATTTTTGTATTTAAACTTTCAGACCAAGATTGGTTGATTAGTTCGATACCCGAAATACCGTTTAACGCGTTATCCCAGGTTTCATTAACATTTTTACCAATTGGGGTAACAGCACCCAAACCAGTTATGACAACTCTTCGAGTCATACTTAATTAAGCGACTCTAGGCAGATTTTTTGATAAACGAAACTGCGTCTCCAACAGTTTTTAGATTCTTTACTTCTTCATCTGGAATCTTTACACCAAACTTATCTTCTGCGGCCATAACAACTTCAACCATGCTTAAAGAATCCACTTCAAGATCATCCAGGAAAGATTTGTCAGTTGAGACTTTGGATTGGTCAACACCTGCAACTTCATTAAGAATTACTGCTAGTTCTTTAACAATCTCTTCGTCAGTCATTTATCTTCCTTTTAGTCCGTATTCTTCTACTTCTGCATTATCCTAGGGGACAACGATTACCTGTCCACTATAGGCAAGACCTGCCCCAAATCCCAGCAACAAGGCCAAATCACCAGACTTCACCTCGTTATTTCTTCGTAAAGTGTCGAGAGCCAAAGGTATGGTGGCCGCTGTGGTGTTACCCATTTTTTGGCCATCTCTTGCAATTGCAACGTGGGGTGGAAAATTAAGTGATTTCGCGATGTGTTCTGTAATTCTTTGGTTAGCTTGGTGAGGTACAAATGCATTTAATTCTTCAGGACTAATTCCAGCTTTTTCTAAGGTTTTTTGTGCAATTCCAACCATCTCAGATATTGCCCATCTAAACACCTTTTGACCTTCCATTTTTAAACTTGGAAAATTCGAATCAGGATCTTTTGAATAATTAATCCAATCATTTGTCATGCAAATCCAATCCTTCAAACTTCCATCTGCACCCCAATTAGGTGAACTTATTCCAGTGAAATCGGCAGGAGATACAACGAAAGCTCCGGCACCGTCTGCAAATAAAAAAGCAGTTCCTCTGTCGGTGCTACTGACAAAATCTGTCATTCTTTCCGAACCAACGATGATGGCATTTCTTGCATCTCCCGCAAGAATAGCTTCATTTGCAATTGCAAGTCCGTAACTAAAACCTGAGCAAGCGGCTCCGATGTCATAAGCGCCTGCGTTAATTGCACCGATCTCGTAAGCAATTTCCATTGCAAGATTTGGAAGTTGGGCTGGATTTGTTGCAGTCGCTAAAATTACTAAATCTATTTCTTCTGGTTTTATTCCAGATTCTTTTAACGCTTCTTTGCATGCGTGTATTGCCATTGATGCAACTGTTTCGTTTTTTTGTGCATATCTTCTCTCTTGAATTCCAGATCTTTCCCTTATCCATTGATCTGACGAATTAATTAATGGAGCAATGTCATCATTTGAAACAATTTTTTCAGGACGATAAACACCAATTCCTGAAACTTTAGTTCCAATAGGTTTTTGAGGTGATTTTATTTTTTTATTCATTGGTTGTGCTTAATAATAAAGGCATTTGCTAAATCTAGATCTTCCGGAGTTTTAATTGTCATTATTTCAACTCCCGGCATGGCTTTTTTTGCAATTCCTGAGAGTACTCCACCTGGGGCAACCTCTAGTAAACCAGTAACGCCTAAATTAATCATGGTTTCTTGGCATAGATCCCATCGAACAGAGTTAGTTAATTGATTAGTGAGCTTTGCTTTCAATTCACTTCCAGTTGAGACTTTTTGTCCATCAAAATTTGATAACAATTGAAACTGAGAATCGTTAAAGATTTCTTTTTCAATTTCAATAGCAAATTTTTCTTGCGCAGACTTCATGAAAGGAGAGTGGAAAGCTCCTGAAACATCTAATTTTATTATTTTAGTTCTTTCAGGTGGATTTTTGATCAAGTTTTCAATACTGGAAATTTTTCCGGATGCAATTATTTGTCCTTGAGAATTAATATTGGCAGCATAAAGTTCAAAATTTTCTAAATATTTAATGATTTCATCTCTGTCTCCACCAAGAATTGCTGCCATTCCAGTTTTTTCAGATAGATTTGAAATATCATTCATGAGTTTTCCTCGAAGTGATACAAGTCTTAGCGCTTGATTTTCGGAGATGAAATTAGAAAAAACGCTTGCACTAAATTCGCCGACAGAATGTCCAGCAAATATTACTTTATCTAGATCTTTAAATTTCAGATTAGAAAAACTGACTAAAGATAATGCAGTTAAAAGTGGTTGAGTTATATGGGTTCTGGTTATCTCATCTTTGTTGGCTACAGTTCCAAGTTGAATGAGATCAAGATTAGAAATACTAGAGAATTTTTCAAAATTTAATTTATTATTTGGATTTTCAATCCAACTCTTAAGCATTCCTGGCTGTTGTGAACCTTGTCCAGGAACAACAACAGCCAGCAATTAAATACTTCTTCCTATTTTGTGTTGAAACGTAAAGTACTTTGAGACTTTGTTGCACCCGCTCCACAGCCATCAAAAGTAGGAGCTTCAAATGCTGCTCCAGTTCCAGACACGATGACAGGATTTGTTTCAACAACAGATTGCATAAAAGCTTTTTGACCAGGATATAAACAGCCCACTGGGTCAATTGTTAGGTCGTAGTACTTGTTGTCAGCTGCGCCAAATTTTCCACCCGCGTAAGACCAGGACTTCAATGAAGTTGAATTATTCTTAACTTCAATTTGCACAAACGTCTTTGAATCTGGTCTTTTGTAAATAAATCCTCCAGTAACTAAGACTTGACCATTTGTGATTGTTTGTTCGAGTGAAAAAATTCTGTCAGAGACTTTAGCTCCACTCTTTCCAGTCGAAGTTGTTACATTAAAATCAGTAATTTTTCCTTTTGAATCAAATTTAAAATTATAGAATTTGCCATCAAATGAATTATTGACGCTGTTAAGTACAACTGCACCTTTTGAGTATTTAGAAGTTCCTTTTGACTCTGGGGTTACTGCCAAACCAGAAGGCATTCCAAAGATATTAATTGACTTAAAGTATCTAATCGTTGCATGATTATTTTTCACCATTTCAGCAAATTCTCTTGCCGCGCTTCCTGACTTCGTAAATTTAACTGAAGCAGAAGCGATTTTATCTGGATCGCTAGTGGCAAAAGCCTTAAACAAGGCATTAACATTGCTTTGTTGTTTTGCAGTTATCTTTGGGGTAACTACTGCCATGGCTTGTGAATTTAGTTGAGTTAATACGACTAATCCAGCTATCAAGAATTTAATTGATTTTTTCATTTTCCCTCATAAATTTGGACTTTTGATGCTTTCTTAATAGGTTACCACTTTGTTGGTAGACGAGGGTATAGCGTTTGTTAATAAGAATTAGACCTGAAATCGGAGGTAAGTCTTGAATTTCAGTGCGAAAGTATCGCAGGCTTTAATTGATGGAATTGATGCCAGAAAATTAACGCTAGAAAATCAAATAAATAATTTGGTCAATATAGGGCAAATATGTGGCGAAGCGATTGAAAAAGGAAGCAAAATTTTACTTTGTGGTAACGGAGGAAGTGCCGCAGACGCACAGCACTTAGCTGCTGAGTTACTAATTAGATTAAGGCCGAATTTAACTCGCCAGACTTTACCTGCAATTTCTTTAGCAATGGATACCTCAACTTTAACAGCGTGTGGAAATGATTTAGGTTTTGAAGTAATTTTCGAAAGAATGGTTGAAGCTTTAGGAAAACCTGGAGATGTGTTAATTGGAATAACAACTTCAGGTAAATCAGCAAACGTGAATAAAGCATTTATTAAAGCTAAAGAAATAGGAATCACGACAGTTGGATTCTTGGGTAAAAATGGTGGGCCAGCACAAGAATTTTGCGAATACTCATTTAACGCTCAAACAGAAGTAACTGCAAGAATTCAAGAATTACACATTACAGCTGGCCACATTGTAATGGAGTTAGTAGAAGAACATTTAATTAATAAAGGAATTATAAAAAAATAATGAGTAATGATTTTTGGTTTAACTTAAAAGATCAAGTTGTTGTAATTACAGGTGGAGCAGGCCTATTAGGAAGAGAACATGCCAAAGCAATAAAAAAATGCGAGGGTGTTCCAATAATTGCTGATCTTGATTTAGAAAATGCACGTGCGGTAGCAAAGAATATTGGCGGGAAAGCTGAAGCATTTCAATTGGATGTTACGAATGAAGATTCGATAAATAAATTGTTAAATGATTTGGTAGTTAAGTATTCTCGTGTTGATGCTCTAATCAATAATGCTGCAATTGACCCTAAAGTTAATGATAAAGGTTTAGCAAACTCCCGTTTTGAAAATATGAGTTTAGATCTATTACAGAAAGATTTAAATGTTAACTTATTAGGTGCTGTTTTATGTAGCAAAATATTTGGTAATTATTTTGCAAAAAATGGCGGAGGTAAAATTCTAAATATTTCTTCAGAATTAGGTTTAATTGCTCCTGATCAAAGACTTTATAAAAAAAGTGGATTAAGAGATGATGACCAACCTGTAAAGCCAGTTAGTTATTCAATAGCAAAAGCTGGATTAATAGGTTTGACAAAATATTTGGCAACTTATTGGCCAGATCAACATGTTAGAGCAAATGCGATCTGCCCTGGCGGGGTTGAATTCAACCAACCGGATGAATTTAAACAAGAAATATCAAAACGAATTCCATTGGGCCGTATGGCTCATCCTGATGAATACCAAGCTTTGGTGGCGTTTCTATGCTCTGATGCATCTTCTTACATGACAGGCGCAGTGATTTCTGCCGATGGTGGCAGAACTGTTTGGTAAGTTGTTAATTAACTTCATTTAGGAGATTTATCTTGTCTATTTTTATAATTGCTGAAATCGGAATAAACCATAATGGAAGTCTTGATATTGCAAAAAAATTGATAGACATGGCAGTTGATACTGGATGTGATGCAGTTAAATTTCAGAAGAGAACTATTGACATTGTTTACTCAAAGGATGTTTTAGATACCCCAAGAGAAAGTCCTTGGGGCGCAACTACTCGTGAACAAAAAATGGGTCTTGAGTTTGGTTTGAATGAATATAAAGAAATTGATAAATACTGTAAAGAAAAAAAGATTGAATGGTTTGCATCCGCTTGGGATGTAGAAAGTCAAAAATTTTTACGCCAATTCAATTGCAAATACAATAAAATTGCTTCTGCACTTTTGACTCATATACCTTTGCTAGAGGAAGTGGCAAGCGAGAAATTACATACTTTCATCTCTACAGGAATGGCTACATATGCAGACATTGATAAAGCTGTAGAAATTTTTAAGAAACATAATTGTCCATTCACACTTATGCACACAGTTTCTGTTTATCCATGTCCAGAGGAAGATTTGAACTTAAACATGATTCATACTTTAAAAGAAAAATACAATTGTCCAGTTGGATATAGCGGACATGAAACTTCTCCAGTTCCATCAATAGCTGCAGCAGCGATGGGTATAACAGCTTTAGAAAGACATGTGACTTTGGATAGAACTATGTATGGTTCTGACCAATCAGCTTCTTTGGAAAAAAGAGGGCTAGAAATATTGGTTACAGGTGTTCGAAGTGTTGAAAAATCTTTAGGAAATGGAAAGAAAGTATTTGGAGAAGCTGAACAAAAAGTTGCTTCTAAATTAAGGTACTGGTAGTACAAATTAAATGAGCATCACTTCCGATATTGGAATAATGCAAGGTCGTTTGTCTCCAAAAATAGATGGCAAGATTCAGGCTTTTCCTTGGGAGTATTGGATAAATGAATTTAAACTAGCTAAAGACATTGGGTTCACTTCAATAGAATGGATTGTTGAGGAGCCTCTAGAATTTAACCCATTATTGACAGTAAAGGGGATAAATTTAATACAAGAACTAATAAATGATACTGAAATAAAAATAGACTTTATTTGTGTTGATTATTTTATGAAATATCCAATTTTTAATTCTGAATTAAATTTCGTGGATAGTAAAGAAATACTCACCAAAATAATCTCAGCAGGCGAAAAAATTGGTGCGAAATACGTGGAAATTCCTTTTGTAGATAATTCTAGTATTAGAAATAAAAATTTTCATTATTTAATTGAATTCTTCAATTCCTTTGAAAATATACTAGAAAATAATAAAATGAATATTAATTTAGAAACAGACTTGTCCCCTGTTCAATTTAAAAAATTTTTGAACAACTTAAATTTTAGAGTGGGCGCTAATTATGATATAGGAAATAGTGCTTCTTTAGGTTACAACTTCATTGAAGAGATAGCTTGTTACGGTGAAAGAATTCAAAATGTTCACATTAAAGATAGGATTTATGGTGGGAACACGGTTCCATTTGGACAAGGAGATGCAAATATCTTCTCGACTTTAAATGCATTGTCTGATTTAAATTACAACAATGGACTAATAATTCAAGGCGCAAGAGGAGATGATGACGTCGAAACAGCAAAATCGCAACTTGAGTATGTTAATGAAATATTGAAAGTAATTAATAATGAAAAATAAAACCATACTTGTCACCGGTTCAAGCAAAGGAATCGGAAAAGGTATTAATGATTACTTCGCCAATTTAGAGTGGAAAACCTTCATTACAGCTAGAAATATAAACTCGGAAGTTTTGAAAAGTCGTAATCTTAATACATGGGATATAAAGCCTGTAGATTTCAGCGACGTT
>VFQT010004447.1_pt1 | contig 11646 bp, 7 predicted proteins | sample 3512381 | NCBI WGS metagenome assembly VFQT01 (sample SAMN10412376, study PRJNA504923) | tailings metagenome | isolation source: Relicate 2 Philex TSF3 active mining site | place: Philippines: Tuba, Benguet | collected 2017-08-29 | reverse complement strand
CGCAGCCGCTACTGGTGGCGATCGTGCTCAGCATGGTCAGTGCGCCGCTGTTGCTGCGCCAGAATCGAAATATTGCTCGGCTGCTGCTGCGGGAGCGACGGGGCAACGAGCGCACATCGGTCGTCGCCCGCGACGCAAATGATCCGCTGCTGCAGGCCATCGCGGCCCGCGAGCACGTTCTGCTGTGCGGTTTTGGCCGTGTCGGACAGAATCTGGCGCGGGTGCTCGAATCGCAGGGCATCGAGTTCCTCGCGATGGACCTTGACCCCGCGCGAGTGCGCGCGGCACGCGCCGCGGGACTGCCAGCGCTGTATGGCGATGCCGCAGACGAGGAGTTGCTGCAGCGCGTCGGCGTCGATTCGGCGAGTGCCGTGGTGGTGACATTCTCCGATCCGGACATCGCGCTCGGCATTGTTCGCGCTATCCGGCGCTTCAGCACGAAACTACCGATCCTTGTGCGCACGCAGGACGACAGTCGCCTCGAGGAGTTGCGCGCGGCCGGCGCAACCGAGGTGGTGCCCGAAACCTTCGAGGCCAGCTTGATGCTGGCCTCACACGCTTTGTTGGCGCTTAAAACACCCGTGTCGCGCGTCGTGCGCACGATCGGCAGCATCCGTAACGACCACTACCAGAGTCTGCGCGGTCTCGTTCGTGGAGAACTCGACCTTCCTGAGGCCGATGCCCCGCGGGACAGCGAGGAGCTGGCCAGTGTCGTACTGCCACCGGGTGCCGCCGGAATTGGGCAAACGATCGAACGCTTGGCGCCGACGCTCGGTGCCGTGCGCATCGATCGGGTGGTGCGCCGCGATCGGGTACTGCGCGCACCCTGCGATCAGGTGTTGCTCGAACAGGGTGATCAGGTCGTGCTCTGTGGCACGCCCGAAGCGCTCGAGCACGCCGAGCAAGTGCTGCTCGCTGGCTGAATCCACGCCGCACGCCGCAGCGGCGGCGTTCGAGACCGTATTCTCAGTTCAGTGCAGCAGCCGCTCGCAGGGATTCGCGCAAGGCTTCGACGGCGTCGCGAACCTCGCGCTCGCTCGAGATGAACGGCGGCGCGAGGGCCAGAGTTTCGCCCGTGAAGCGCAACATCAGGCCGCGGTTCAGGGCCTGTTCGAACACCTGGAAGGCGCGCAATGCCGGTTTGCCAGCGACTGGCGCCACGTCGATGGCCGCTGCGAGACCCAGGTTACGGATGTCGGTGACCAGCGGTTCGCCACGCAGACTGTGGATGGCGTCCTCGAGCACCGGAGCCAGTGCTGCGGCCCGCCCGATGAGGCCTGCATTGGGCGCGGCGCCTGTCGGTGCGAGTTCGTCGAGCGTGGCGTGTGCGGCGGCGATGCCGAGCGGGTGACCCGAGTAGGTGTAGCCGTGGAAAAACTCGATCAGATGCTCCGGGCCGTTCATGAACGCGTCGTGGATGGACTCATCGACCATGACGCCGCCGAGAGGTACGGCCGCATTGTTGACGGCTTTGGCAAAAGTGATCATGTCCGGCTTTACGCCAAAGAAATCGGCTGCGAATGGCGTGCCGAGGCGCCCGAATCCTGTGATGACCTCGTCAAAAATCAGCAGGATGCCGTGCTTGCTGCAGATCTCGCGCAATCGCGCGAGATAACCCTTTGGCGGCACGATCACACCGGTCGAGCCCTGCATCGGTTCGACGATGACGGCGGCGATGTTGCTGGCATCGTGCAGGGCGACGATGCGCTCGAGTTCGTCTGCCAAATGCAGGCCCCAATCAGGCTGGCCGCGTGAATAGCCCATCTTGCTCGTGTCGAAGGTGTGGGGCAGGTGGTCCACACCCGGGATCATCAGCGGCGCGAACATCTTGCGGTTGGCCGGAATGCCGCCCACCGAAATGCCACCCATGCCGACGCCGTGGTAAGCGCGCTCTCGGCCGATGATGCGCGTGCGCGAGGCCTCACCGCGGGCACGGTGATAGGCGACGGCAACCTTGAGCGCGGTGTCTACGGCCTCCGAGCCCGAGTTCACGAAGAACACGCGATCGCGCGGTCGACCCGCCAGCTTGACGAGTCGACTGGCCAAAGAAAACGCGGCCGGATGGCCCATCTGGAAGCTCGGTGCGAAATCGAGTGTAGCGACCTGCTCTTGCACCGCCTTGACCACGCCGGCGGGGGAGTGGCCGAGCGGGCAACACCACAGTCCCGACAGGCCGTCGAACACCCGGCGGCCATCGACCAGCGAGTAATAGGCGCCGGAAGCGGAGGCGATCAGGCGCGGATGAGCCTTGAAGTAACGATTGTGGGTGAAGGGCATCCACCAGGCGCGCAGCGCCTCTTCTCCGCCCTCGGCGATCATGGAAGGTGAGGCGTTCATCGACGCAACTCCGTGGCAAGTGATGTGGCGAGGTAATCGATAGTGCTCGGGCTGACCCCTGCGACGTTGATGCGCGCATCGGGCGTCATGTAGATGTGGTGCTGATCGCGCACCTTCGCCACCTGCTCGGGCGACAGCGGCAGGCGCGAAAACATGCCGCGCTGCTGCTTGATCCAGCTGAAGTCCGTGTCGGTGGCTGCGCTCAGCTTGTCGGCCAGCAGGGTGCGCAGACCGTTGATGCGCTGGGCCATGTGGGTGAGTTCGGTCATCCAGTCCTGACGCAACTCCGGCTGGGACAGCACGCGATCGACGATGGCTGCGCCGAAATCCGGAGGCATGGACCACAGCGTTCGGGCAGCTCGGCCGAGGTGACCGGTGACGACGCCCGCCTGCGCCGAGCCGTGGCACAGCACGGCCAGCAGGCCCGTGCGTTCGCGATAGATACCGAAGTTCTTCGAGCAGGACACGGCGATCAGCAGTTCCGGCACGGCCTTGGCGATCAGCCTGACGGAGGCGGCATCGCGATCGAGGTCTTCGCCAAGGCCGTGATAGGCCATATCGAGGAAGGGGATCAGCCGACGCCGCGCCAGCACCTCGGCGACGGCGGCCCACTGCGACGGATCGAGATCCTGACCGGTCGGGTTGTGACAGCAGGCGTGCAGCAGCACGACTTCGCCGGCTGGCAACGATTCGAGACTCTTCATCATGCCTTCGAAATCGAGGGCGTTGCGCTCGGCCGAGTAGTACGGGTAGGTGGCGAGCTTCAAGCCCGCGCCGCCCAGCAACGGGATGTGGTTGGCCCAGGTGGGGTCGCTGACATGTACCGTTGATCCCGGGCGCGCCAGTTGCAGCAGGCTCGCTCCGAGCCGCAGGGCACCGCTGCCCCCCGGTGCCTGCGCGAGCGCGAGTTCGCTCCGCCGGCCCGCCAGATCCGAACCCAGCGTGAGTTCGGCAACCTGGGCATTGAAACCGGGATGACCAACCGGACTGAGGTAGGACTTGGTGGTCTGGGCCGCGAGAAGTTCCTGCTCGGCGCGCTTGACCGCTCGAGGGATGGGCGTCTTGCCCGCTTCGTCCTTGTACACGCCGACCCCGAGGTCGATTTTCAGCGGCGAATTGTCTTTCTGGAAGGCGGCGCTGACGCCAAGGATCGGATCGGGAGGAACGGCGCTGAGTGTTTCGAGCATGCGTGGGCCTGCGAGCAAAGGGGCTGACGAACGCCGGGCATTATCGCAGCCCGCGCTCCGGCGCGCGACCCGTGGGGAAAAAGAACTTGCGCACGGTCAACCTGAGGTTGCGACCGAGCGGGTCAAGCAGATCGGGTTGGAAATTTACCGGTGTACTGCCATCGGCACGGCGAACTTGTTGCTTCTCGTCAAGCATGTTGTTGACCACGAGCGACACCCGGACACCGCGCATCCACGGGTGTTCCCGGGCGAGCGGCTGCAGGCCGAGGTCCGCGAACAGTCGCAGATTGACGGTGGTGAAGTCGGCGAACTCAAGGTCGCTGCCCGCACTGCGCGCGCGCGCCGCCTCTCGCCACTGGACGATCAGTCGACCGCCGAAGCCGTTGCGGGCGCCGCCGAACTGCAGTTCCCATTCCTGTTTCGGCAGGGCGGTCGACTCGCTCAACACGTCGCCATTCAGCAGATCAAGCGATCGCTGGCCTGCGGCGAGCCTTGCGGTATCGCTCAGGCGCAGGGTGTGCGCGAGCGACAGTTGCAGATTGCCTCGACGCGCGAAGCCCAGCATGCGGGCGCCCATCGCCTCCATCCGGGCGCGCCGCGCGGCTTCATCGACCGCGCTCGCCTGCGCGGGAGGCGCACCTGCAGCGGGTGCGACTCCTGCGGGACGTTGACCTCGGTTGCCAAACGGGGGCTCCGGCTGCGGCCCCCAAGGCAAGCTGAAACTCAGCGTCGTGCGCAGGTCTTCACGCTCACGCTCTGCCAAGTTGACCGGGCGCGAATCGACAGCGAGCAATCGACCGCTCGCATCACGTACGAAGCGCTCGGGAAACGCGGCTGCGACCTCTGCAGTCGCCTGCGGTAGGTTGCTGATGCTGTCCTGCAGCGTCGAGCGCAGATAGGTGGAGGTCAGGGTCACGTCGCGGTTGTCGAAGGGGCGCAGCGTCAAGGCGAGTTTGCTCACCTCGCGGCGGTCCGCGCGCAGCAGTGGGTTACCGCCGTCGATGAGCGCAACCTGCACCGTTTCACCGCGCAGGTAATCGAATACCCGCACGCCGGGTGTGGTGAGCACGGGCGCCGCCAGTTGCCGTGTCTCGGGTGCGCCATCCTCGATGGAGTGGGACGCGAGCAGTCGAAAGCGATCGAGCGGCGCCCAGCTGATTCCCGCACCACGCGTATCTTGGGCGGAATAGTCGGAGAGCCACTCGCGCGCAGCATTGACGTTGAGTGACAGATTGCCGAGCCGTGGCGCGTCGGCGCGACGGGTCAGTGGCACATCGAGGCTGGCGCGCAAGTCTTGTCGATCGCGTGTCAGTGCCGTTTCGCGATCGATTCCTGCACGGCGTGAGCGCGAGGTGACGTCCTGGGTGTCGAGGCCTAGTCGGACGTTCAGCAGCGCTTCGCCCGCGGGCAGGGTGAAGGCGGTTCCCGTGACGAGCAGTTCTGCGGATGCCTCATCGTTGCGTTGTCGAGACGTGTTGCCACCCTCGATGCGCGTGAGGGTGGTGACATCGCGGCGATCGGCGTTGACGATGGCTGACCAGCGCCAGCCGCCTGTGGCGCCATTGACCAAACCACCAAGGTGCAGATCCTGGGTTTCGGTCGTGCGCCGAATGACCTGCGCAATCGGCTCGGGTGACAGTCCCAATAACGAGTCGCGCTCGGCGGCATCCAGCGTTGCATTGAGGGTCACCGTCAAGCCTTCGCGCAGCGGCTTCGCCCACACCGCATTGGCGCTCCACTGCTCGACGGCGGGCAGCAGCGTGCGCTCGGTGCCAGTTCCCGCAGCGCCCTGGGCCGTCGACGATTGTTGGACGTTGCGTTCGCTCTCGAGCAACTCGTCGCTACGTTGCAGCTTCAAATCGAGTTGCAGTCGATCGTCGCGTTGCACGCGCAGCAGTCCGCCTGCGAGATCCGCGCCAGCACGCCCGCCAGCACTTGAACTTTGTGCACCGGCTTCGGCCGTTATTGATCGGAACCGAGGTCGTAGCACGATGTTGACCACGCGTTGCGTGGCTCGGTAGCCGTACTTGAGGGCCACCTCCTCGGGCAGGATATCGGTGCGCAAGATGGCTTCGGAGGGTAGATCGCGGATTTCGTTGAACCCGCTGATGCGGGCACCGTTCAGCAGCACCACAGGTCGCTCGCCACCGCGACCCTGCGAGGTGCCGAGGACGGGCGCGAGTGCCTGCAGCAGTTCGCTGACGTTGCTGACACCGAGTGCGCGGATTTCCTGGGCCGACAATTGCACATCGGGGGGAATGTCGCCGATCACCGCACCGGGTTGCCTTTGGCCGCTGATCACGACCTCCTCGAGTTCCGCCTCCTGCGCTTTGACGGGCGCGGCGATGGCGGCTGCGATGACGCAGCTGACAAGGGTGATCGGGCGCAGCATGCTAGATGCCGGCGAGACGCGCGTAGCGGTGGCGATGATGGCTGCTGGTGCCATACAACGTCTCAAGCACTCGCGCGCGCTTCAGGAACAAGCCGCTGTCGTGTACGTCGGTCATGCCGATGCCGCCGTGCAGCTGCACGGTCTCATTCGACACATCGTGCAAGACGTCGCCGCAGAGCGCTTTGCAGAGCGAGGCCAGTCGATGCAGACGCGGGTCTGCAGTCACGTGTCCGCGAGCATCGAGTTCGTCGAGTGCGCCCGTGACGGCGGCACGCGCCAGCTGCAGATCCACATGGAGCCGCGCGACGCGATGCTGCAAGGATTGAAAGCTGCCGATCAACTGACCGAACTGAGTGCGTGTCTTCAGATGGTCGAGAGTCAGCGCGAGCGCTGCTTCCGCCGCGCCCTGCATGGTGCTCGCGAGGGCGATGCAGGCGACATCGAGAACATCCTGCCACGACGCCGGGCTTGCCGTGCCGAGTGCTGCATCCGCGCCGAGGTCAACCGCGGCGAACTCGATGTCGGCAAAGCCTTCTCCATCGACGGTGTGAAGACGTTGACGTGTGACGCCCGCCGTCGTGGACGGCACCAGAAACCAGCGCAACGCGTCGGACTCGGCACCCGCCGTGTCGATGCGTGCCAGCGTCAGCAGCAGTGAGGCGCTGTCGCCGTCGGCGACGAAACGCTTGCGTCCATCGAGCACCCAACGGCCATCGACGTGTCGGGCGACCGTGCGGGTGTCTTCGGGGTGGTGATGTGGCGTCTCATCCACCGCCAAGGCCAACGTGAGTTCGCCCGCAGCGATTCGCGGCAGCAGGCTCGCCTGCTGTGCCGCACTGCCGTGTCGCAGCACGGCAGCCGCCCCGATGAAGCTGCTCTGCAGCAGTGGCGAAGCACACAGCGTACGGCCCGCGGCCTCGAGCACAAGGCCGAGTCCACGATAGCCGATCCCCGAGCCACCGTGGCTTTCCGGGATGAGCGCGCCCGAGAACCCGAGTTCACCGATCTGCTGCCAGAGGGTGGGATCAAACGAGCGTCCGGCGGTCCGGTTGGCGCGCACTGCGCCCGGAGGCGAGCGCTCGGCAAAGAATTGGCGCGCGGTGTCTTCGAGCATTTGCTGGTCTGGGGTCATCGACATGACGTGAACTCCTGCTCAGACCGGATCCGGCAGGCCCAGCACCCGCTTGGCGATCACGTTGAGGTTGATTTCGGTCGTGCCGCCCTCGATGGAGTTGCCCTTGGAGCGCAGCCAATGGCGAGTCGCTCGCAAGGCGTCGGTCGAGAATCCTTCGCCCTCCCAGCCGAGCCCCTCGTGACCGAGGCACTCGAGGAGCAGCTCGCAGCGCTCCTGATTGAGCGACGCGGCGGCGACCTTGAAGCTTGAGGCGAGGGCTGCGGTGGCGGCACTGCTGCTGCGCCCGTGATCCGTTCGCGCCTGTTGCACCGCGAGTCGAAAGGCTTCGTCACGCATGCGGTGACGCGCAATCCGCGCACGCAGGTCGGTATTGGCCAGCACGCCCTCGCGCAAGCCCACAAACTGCCGGGCCGTCTCGATGAGATCGAGTCCCGCCGCGTTGCCGAACGCTTCGGCGGAAATATTGGTCCGCTCGTGCATCAACAGGCGTTTGGCGATCTCCCAGCCACCGTTGAGCGGTCCGATCAGTTGGTCCTTCGGTACGCGCACGTCGGTCAGGAAGGTTTCACAGAAGGGCGAGTCGCCCGAGATCAGGCGAATAGGCCGTGTTTCCACGCCCGCTGTACGCATGTCGAACACGACGAAAGAGATGCCGCCATGTTTGGTGCGCGTGTCGGTGCGCACCAGACAGAACATCCAGTCAGCGAGATTGGCGTAACTCGTCCAGATTTTCTGGCCGTTGATCAGGAAATGGTCGCCGTCGTCCTCGCATCGTGTGGCGAGCGAGGCCAGATCCGAGCCTGCGCCCGGCTCTGAGTAGCCCTGGCACCAGCGAGTTTCGCCGCGAACGATCGGTGGAAGGAATCGTTGTTTCTGTTCCTCGCTACCGAACTCGAGCAGCACCGGGCCGAACATCCACAGTCCGAAAGAGTAGAGCGGCGGGCGCGCCTTGATGCGACGCAGTTCCTCCTGCAGCACGGCGTTTTGCTCGGCGGTCAGTCCGCCGCCGCCATAACTTCTGGGCCATGTGGGGGCCGTCCAGCCGCGATCCCCCATGGCCTGCAGCCAGCGTTGCGCGTCGGCCGAAGGGAAGCTGGCGTTACGCCCACCCCAAACGACCTCGCGCTCGGACATCGGCGTGCGCAGCGAGGCGGGGCAGTGGGTCTCGAGCCACTGCCGGGTCTCGAGTCGGAATTCTTCGATGTTGCTCATGAGCGCAGTATGCGAGTGCATCGGGGCACGAACAAGTTGGTTACTTCCACCATGGCCTCACGCTTGCGTCATCCGGCGTCGCTGGCGGCGGAACCAGAGCCACGCGCCAAGAACCGCGAGGGTCAAGAGCAGAGGGGGGAGAGCTGCCGGGAGGATCACGTTACGCAGCGCGTTGAGCATGACCTGCTGACGCGGATCGTAATCGGCGGGCATCGGCAACACGCCATTGTCGCGCTCGAAGCGGGCGTAGTCCTCGATCATGGATTGATATTCGTCCGGGCGAGCAGCTCTGAGGTCCACGGTTTCTCCGGGGTCGCGTGCGATGTCGTGGAGCCGCCAGCGGCCATCGCCCACGGGCGGCAGGTTGCGCACGAGTTTGAGATCGCCTTTGAAGAGCGCGGCGTTGCCTGCGAGTTCGTAGCCAAGTGGCTCGTCTATCGGTCGATGACGCTCGACCGCGCCTTGCAGCACCGGCAGCAGGCTGTGACCCGTCAGGCGCTCTGCGGGCGCTATGCCGGCTAGTTCGAGCAGCGTGGGCGCGATGTCGGTGACGTGTGCAAAGCCGCGGTGAATGCTTCCCGCGGTGGCGCCGGCAACATTGCTGATGATGAGCGGCACACGCAGCCCACCTTCGCCTGCGTAGAACTTGTGGGTCGCGAGCGGTGCCGCCGCGGCACTCGCCCAATTAGGCCCAATGCTCGCGTACGCACCCCTCGCGCCCAATTGCTCTAGATCATTCGTGTATTGAGTCATCAGCCAGAGGCGGCCGAGGGTGAACTCGTAGGGGTCGGAGGCTTCAGCGCCGTTGTCCGATAAAAATACGAACACGGTATTGTCGAACTCGCCGCTGCGGCGCAGATGCGCGACGAGTCGACCAAGATGATGGTCCATGGCGGTGGCCATGCCTGCATAGACTTCCATACGCCGTGCATCGTAGGCGCGGCGATCCTCATCGAGTGTCGTCCAGTTTTCGAGGTTCGGCCAAGCCGCGAGTTTTGCCTCGGGCGGAATCAATCCAAGTTCGATAGCGCGACGATGCCGAGCTTCGCGTAACGTCGACCACCCTTCGTCATACCTGCCCCGATAACGATCAATGAATTCGCGCGGCGCCTGCAGGGGGATGTGGTTGGCCTGGAAGGCAAGGTAGAGAAAAAATGGCTTCTCGCTCCGCTGATCCTGACGCAGATAGTCGATCGCTTTGTCGACATAGAACTGCGAGGAGTAGAACTCCTGCGGCATGCGCGCTTCACGGCCGTCCTCGAACCAGTAGACCTTGTCGGTGAGGGCGAGATAGCGTTGTGCGGTCTGCCAGTTGTCCGATCCGCTGTCAGCCTGCACGAGCGAGCGGTCGAAGCCTCGAGCCGGTGGCAGATTGTGCGTCGCCTTGCCGACGTGCCACTTGCCGACCGCGTAGGTTCTGTAGCCCGACTGCTGCAGGCGTGAACTCACCGTGACCACTTCGGGTTTGAGCACGGTGAGGTATCCCGGTTTGCCGAGATGGCTGGCGGGCACGGTCTCGCGCATGGCGCCGACGCCGGTCAGATGACTGTTGAGTCCGGTCAGCAGCATGGCCCGAGTGGGTGAGCACTCGGCGGACACATGAAAACTCGAGAATCGAGTGCCGTTGGCCGCCAGTGCATCGAGCGTGGGCGTGGCGATTTCACCGCCGAATGCACCCACGTCGGTGTAGCCCCAGTCGTCGGCGACGATCAAGACGATGTTCGGTGGACGCGGTGCCGATGGCACGATCGCATCACCGGCGCCTTGGGTGAGATTGCCGGCGAGGGCAGTGCAGCCGAGCAATGCTCCCGCGAAGACGCTCGCCGCGCGCAGTGCACGCGCGCGCCAGCCACCGTTCGGTGCGATGGTTAGCGGGCGTACGGGTCTGTCGGCTTGCATCATCAACCGACGCGCGGCGGCAGATGCCGGGATAGTTCGTATTTTGCAATCGCGTCGCGATGCACTTCGTCCGGCCCGTCCGCGAGCCGCAGCGTGCGCTGCGCGGCATACGCGTAGGCGAGCGGGAAGTCATCGCTGACGCCGCCGCCGCCATGCGCCTGAATCGCCCAGTCGAGAATGCGCGTGGATACCTGCGGCGCCACGACCTTGATCATGGCGATCTCGTTGCGTGCCACCTTGTTTCCGACCGTGTCCATCATCCACGCAGTCTTCAGTGTCAGCAGCCGCGCCTGCTCGATCAGCAGTCGCGACTCGGCGATCCGTTCCCGCCAGACGCCCTGGGTGGCGATCGGTTTGCCAAAGGCCACGCGCGTCGCCAGCCGCGTGCACATCAACTCCAACGCGCGCTCGGCGATGCCGATCGATCGCATGCAGTGGTGAATGCGCCCGGGCCCGAGGCGCCCCTGCGCGATTTCGAAGCCGCGGCCTTCGCCGAGCAGCAGATGATCGGCGGGAACGCGTACATCGGTCAGGCTGACCTCCATGTGGCCGTGCGGCGCATCGTCATAGCCGAAGACGGGCAGCGCTCGTTCGACGCGTATGCCGGGCGTATTCGCAGGCACGACGATCATGGACTGCTGCGTATGTCGGGGATTGTCCGGATTGCTGCGGCCCATCACGATGTAGACCGCGCAGCGCGGATCCCCCGCGCCCGAGCTCCACCACTTTCGGCCGTTGATGACGTAGTGATCGCCGTCGCGCTCGATGCGGCAGGCGATGTTCGTGGCATCGGAGGAGGCGACGTCGGGCTCGGTCATGAGAAATGCCGAGCGAATCTCCCCGCGTAGCAGCGGCTCGAGCCAGCGTTCCTGGAGTGCGGGACTCGCGTAACGTTCGAGCACCTCCATGTTGCCCGTGTCCGGTGCGGAGCAGTTGAACACTTCCGGTGCGAACACGGAACGACCCATGACTTCGCAAAGCGGTGCGTAGTCGAGGTTCGAGATTCCCTGCGGAGCGCGTGGGCTGCGCGGCAAAAACAGGTTCCACAAACCCTCGGCCCGTGCCTTGAGTTTCAGCTCTTCGATCAGGCGCAACGGTACCCAGGGGTTTCCTTGGGTGCGATTCGCCGCGACCTCTTGCAGGAACGCCCGCTCGTTCCGATAAATGTGCTGATCCATGAAGCGCAGCAATCGGTCGAGCAAGGTGCGGGTGGTGTCGCTGTATTGAAACTCCATGCAGTGCTCCTCGAATTGCCGCGTGCTACCGACGGCGTCGGCCGCCGAGCCATTTTTCTCAGCGGGATGCCGCGCCGGGGCTGCCGACGTAGTCCGCATTATGCTCGCCGAGCGCGGGCAGGGTCAGCCTGGCTACGCCCGGTTCGCGGGCAAACTTGATCGGGATCCCAATATGCTCGCGACCCTCCGTATCAACGAGTCGCATCTGTCGCGCCTCAGCCTGCGGATCGTCGAAGGCGTCGCGCAGGT
>VFQT010004446.1_pt1 | contig 11646 bp, 6 predicted proteins | sample 3512381 | NCBI WGS metagenome assembly VFQT01 (sample SAMN10412376, study PRJNA504923) | tailings metagenome | isolation source: Relicate 2 Philex TSF3 active mining site | place: Philippines: Tuba, Benguet | collected 2017-08-29 | reverse complement strand
AATTCATAATCATAGGAATCTCGACCATATTATGCGGTATTTCCCGTATTTTATCCTTTATTAACGCCATTATTTTACGCTCATCGCGCGTCAAAAAAGCATCCCCCAAAACTTCATGGAACTCCTCCATCTTTATAGACCGCTCCTTCTTATCCGGATAAGCGTCGCAAATCTTCTTTATCGCCCTTGAATATTGCTTATAAACATTCTCCATAGTAATATTCAATTTATTTTCTAAATATTTCATCTCGTCCTCCAATGTCTTATATTGCTTCTCCGTCTTCAAGCAATCCACTTTCGATTTGAGCGCGTTCATTGCCTCCACAACCGCCTGACGCTCCTTCTCCGTATTACTCAATATAAAAGTCTCCATCTTATTTGATGATTCCTCCAATTTTGTCTTATACTTTTTTGCCTTATGACCGACATGATATATATCTGCGGTAGATACATTAATTTTAGAAACCAATTCCTGCGAAAGAACCGCTTTCGGGTTTTTAGAAATTGTGAGCTGGTTCGATTTATCCATGAAAATGAAAAAGAAAAAAATTAGATGGAAAAAACAATATTGTATTTGGAATTAAAAAATTAGTAATATTATAATATGCCACAAACTGCCGGTAAGCCTGTGAAGAAGTCTTCTAAGACGAAGTCTTCATCCACTTCTAAACGCCACTTCACTATTGTTATTGGGTCCAAAGAACACGGGCTTTATGTTTCATCCAGTCCATCTTCCGCGGCCAGAAAGGCAGTTAGCAAACTCTGCGGGAAAGAAAAGGGTAAGAAGGTTGAATTTTGCCTCCGTGAAATTACTCAGGAGTCCAAAAAGAAGACCTATGGGCCCTATTTAGGACACGTTGAGAAACTCGCGAAGCCCATTCAACTCAAAGGTCGATTAGTTGAACGCAAACCTGTTGTTGAGCTTTTGAAGGCCAAGAGCAGTGCGAAGAAGGGCGGGATGCGGGGGGGGGGAATTGACAATATTCAGATAAGCTTAGGTAATTGTGGAAGGTCGAAGATAGTCGGTCTTTGGAAAAATGATTGTATTACATTGACTCATGGCAAAAATAAAGTTGTATTATATTACAATACAGATACACAAAATCTTGAAGTAAGATATTTTGATAATTTTAAAAATACTGTATATTCTAATTCTATTAATCATGAAAAAAAAGAATTCATATTAGACAAATTTACAATTAATGATTTTAAGAGTATTCTTGATTCATTCTTTATTCGTGGTGAAATAGATGATTATGCTGCTAATCTTATTATTCAAAGAATTACTGATACTTGTAAGTCTAAGACTTTACCAATTCATTGTAGTAAAATAGTAGAACGTTTAAATCAGTTACAGTTGAAGAAATAAATAAAATTAAGATAAGCTGGTTTATACTCTGAATATTCTGAGTATAAAAATAAAATAAAAAATATATTTTTATTTGAAAAAACTATATTTTTTTTGAAAATAGGTGTAAAACTATTATTATAATTTGTATTTTTTGAGAAAACAACTTAAAGAATTATACTCATATAATTATAAATTATTATACAATGGAATCACAAGATATTAAAGTATATATACCACATGGTGAATTTCAAGATTCGCTTATTGAATACGCAACCTATATTTTATACAAAACTAAACAAATTAAAAATACCGATGACGACCAAACCATAACTTGTTTTGAACTATCCGACTATCTATTCAAAAAAGAAAATAAAGAGTCCGAATTATTATCATACAATTATTTCAGTCCATATTTAACAAATGATGATGACAAAGTCGATGATAAATGTGGTAAAAATAACCGGAAATTACAGAAATTGGAGGCCAGTCAAGTAGCCTTTCAAATAACCGAAGGGTTATATGTTATTCCGATTGAAAATGCGGGAGTGGCCCAATCATCCATTGAACTCTTATACGAGTATTCCCCCGAAATACACCGCGCAAATATTCTAACCCCATATAAAAAAGTATATCTAACCGGAAAAAAGTCAGATATACAAATATTTGTGGCCAATATGTCGGCATATTTTAATAAAAATAACGATGTATATGAATTTTTCAAAGTATTTATACCATCACCAAAAGGCTACTGGGATTTAATATCAAAGAATAAAAAAAGAAGCATAGATACCGTCTTTATCAAAAATAAAGATGAAATCATTAAAGATATCGACGATTTCCTTTCCAGCGAAGAAGACTACCAAACATTCGGCCATCCATACAAAAGAAACTACCTATTCTTTGGCCCGCCCGGAAATGGTAAAACCAGCCTGATTAGTGCCATCGCCAGCCAATACAACCTCGACATATACCTCATGTCATTCTCCATCAATATAACCGACGAAATATTCAAAAAATTAATATCCAGCCTACCAATTAATGGCCTACTCGTTATTGAAGATATCGATGGTCTATTTGACGAAAAAGAAAAGAAGCAAGTTTCAATTAGCACAGTCCTCAACATTATGGACGGACTCGCCAAAAAAAACCGGCTCATGACCATCATGACCACAAACCATTACGACCGGCTCAGCGAAGCCTTTAAAAGGGCCGGACGCGTCGATATGTGTGTCGAGTTCGATATCGCAAGTATCGAGTCATTCAACCAAATTATCCAGTTCTTCTGTAAATATAAGAATATCGATATGAGTCAAGAATATGGTGAGATTGTTGAAGAATTTTATAATGGTATTAAATATCTCGCCCCCAGTTGCGCACTGGTCCAGAAATTTATTTTCGAAAACCGCAAAGCCGAAATAAAAGATTTGTTCAATAGAAAAATGATATTGAAATTTAAAGAATTACATAATTTATATAAAGAGGACCGACTTGGCGGGGGGGAAAGTAAAAGAGGTAGTAGTTTGTATGCGTGATATTATAAAAATGTTTTGACTTAAAGTGATAAAACAGAACGTAGGGGTAAATGGTCGCTCGGACAATCCGCATTAGGAAGCTCAGTTGTTGTCGTCAATAATAAATGACTCTTCAAGACCTTGAACTCTTCTGATACGAAAATATAATCCAGACAACCGCGAAATTCCCCTCCGAATGTCGTATAATTAAAACATGTAAATTCAGGTTCTTCTTTGTTCGCGATGAAATATGAACTTTTTAGAGTTATGGATGAAGGGGATTCGGTATCAGTTAAAAACTCATACTCCTTCGACGTTGGAAGAATATTCATATCCCCCGCCAAAATATACGGGATATTCGGAAATGATGCGATAATTCGCTTCAATGCGTGAATATGAAGAATCTGAACAAGAGGTGTTTTGAAAGCACATGGCATGTGATAATTATACAAGTAGAAGACTTTTCCATTGTTTAGATGAATCTTTATCCTTACTACGAGATTGGCGCGTTTCTTTGCGTTCTCAATATTTGTATCAACTTCATTATCAGAAGAATCGCAATCGCAATCGCACTCGATATAATCCGCTACGCGTATAAATTCCACTTCTGTGGGGTCAATTGCGTAAGAATTGGGGACTGCTATTCCGACGCCCAATATCCCATTTGTTTTCTGACCATAGTTCATACAATAAAAAATATAACCACGTTTTGTAAAATAGCGGTCGAAATCTTGCTTCCAATTATAGGGGACCTCCTGTAATACAATTATAGGAGATGTTCTGAGCCAATTTGTCATTAAAGAAAGAATCGCGTTCTTTCTTCTTAGGCGGTCAAGAAAGGCTGGGTCGCAGTCTGGGTATTCTGATGGAGTTAAACTGAACGGTGTTCCAACATTGAATGTAATAACATTAAAATTTATTGGTGATGTTGTTGTTGTCATTTTTAGTCCATTAAAAATCATCCATATTTTTTATCAATTATTTTTTATTCTATTACTACTATATAATGGAAGATAACTTATACATTTTTATTATATTTACTCTTTTTCTTATCGTTATATTTATCCTCCCATTCAGAAATGACTACGAATTGCTCACTTTTAAAAGGAATAGAGGGGGCGCTGGAAAAAGAGGCTTTTGTGGGCCGGACTTCTCTCAATTTAGTCGCGATGATAACGTCAGCGTCCAATGTATCGGAGGCGATACAATGCGAATGACGGAAGCGGACTGCTGTCAGATAAGAAAGAGCGGGACCGTTTGCGGAGTGAATGCGGATAACTGGGAATCATATGAATGTCAGTTTCAAACGATGAAGAACGACCGATGTGGGAGCGCAGGGGGAAATTTTTAATGAAATTTTATTGTTGCTATACTATAATAAAATATAATGCGTATCTCATATATTATAATAATAATTCTTATCACGGCTATATTTGCTTTTTTGGAGAGGGAGGAACGGTTTACTGTCCCAATACCAGATTATAAAAAAATAGATGGGGAACTCGGATATTGCGGTCCAAACATGACTTTCGATGAATTTAAAAAGGGAAATTTTAACACGAAATGCTGGAAAGATATGACCTGTGAAATGTGCTATGATATGAATAAAAATGGGTTCTACTGTGGGGTTAATCCGGAAACGGGGGAAAAACTGGAATGTGTCCATAATTTAGGAAAATGTAAAGATGACCCAATGTGTTTTTCTACGTGCTATGAACAACGCGATTACCCACCATACATGATAGAAGTTGATAGTAATAACTTGATTGGATTATTCTGAAAAATTGATGGTAAAAACGCGAAAAATTACCCTATTATTGCTTGTTGCATACAAATTCAATGCCGAACTCAAAAGGTAAAACCAACAAAAAAAATTCGCCGCTTACGAGTGGCGTACAAGCTTCTGGTGGAAACCAGTCCTCTGGCACAGGACAAGGTCCCGCTCAAAGCGAAATAAATTCGCCGCTTACGAGTGGCGTACAAGCTTCTGGTGGAAACCAGTCCTCTGGCACAGGACAAGGTCCCGCTCAAAGCAAAATAAATTCGCCGCTTACGAGTGGCGTACAAGCTTCTGGTGGAAACCAGTTCTCTGGCACAGGACAAGATTCCAGCAGAAGCGAAATAATTTCGTCGCTTCCGAGTGGCGTACAAGCTTCTGGTGGAAGCCCGTCCTCTGTCACAGTTAATGATGACTGGTTGGTACTTGATGACCTTACCATTCAGGTTCCGAGTGTTCCCGAACAACCGGTTCTTTTGAAATGCCATGGATCTTTCCAAACTGTTAGGGCGGTGAGGCCCACCAACTTTACTCATCATCCAGTTGAACGTAGTGATGAATCAGCAGACGTCTACTGTGATCCTACCGCGATATTGGCCGTCGCTGAAATTATCGCCAATTCCAACCCGCCGAAACCTACTCCATCTTCCGTCAAAAGAGGAGGTCTTCCACTCACACTAAATATGTTGTGCACCACATGCAATACCGTAATTATCTCGGTCTTGGAATGTGTGGGTCTCAATTTGTCGATGGTGCAGAAAAAAGATCTCTTCAAAATGATGAGTGTCAATCCAGCGGAAACGGTTTCCTTTGCGAAAATCATTGGATTCTTTGAAACACCTCTGGTTCTTTCAAAGAAAACGAAAACGTTGATCATGTTTCCGCCGATTTCTGCGAAAAAAGACGATGGCGCTATTGCTGCTGCTGCTGTTGCTGATGCTAATGCTGCTGCTGTTGCTGCTGCTGCCGCCGATGGCAACCCCGCCGCGGAATCAGCAGCTGCTGATGCTGCTGCTGTTGCTGTTGCTGCTGTTGCTGCTGCGAAGAAGAAGGCGATTGTAAAGAATCTGATGGTGGGGATGCTTAGTCTTGTTTGTGGTCAAGAAGGGGGAACACTCTCCATTTCATTGGAAGACATGGTCAAGCAGCTTTTTGCGATTCTCGAATCTCATGAAAAGGTTGATGAAAGATTTCAGCTCTTTCTCACTCTGTTTCCAAAGCTCCCACCATATTTCTTTGGAAACCGAGAAAACATCTTCGACGTCAATCGAATCATACAAACGATTCTATTTGATGCAAACAAGGAGTTGTTAGAGTCCACGAAGGATCCAAAGGAAATCTATGCCCTGTGCATCTCTGTATTGAGATATGTTGACACCATTGTCATGGAACTGAGTACTCTGACAATTCCTGTATTGGGATTGAATGGAGAGCATGTCTCGAACAAGAAGCAGAAAGAAGTCGGTGAGGTCAAGAAACATCAGAAGGAATTGGAATTTCAAATCAAGTCTTGTCTTTTTCTCATCTGTGTTCTTATCAGATGGTTCAGATTCAAAAAAGTGTTTGAGTATGGCTCTGCTGTTTTGAAATTTCAAACAGAAGAAATGAAGTATTCTTTTGAAATGATTTTATTTGAGATTAAGACATTTCTCGAAACAAAGTATCCTTCTTCTGCCTACTTCATCAATCTATTGTTTGAAAGTCGGGACATTCTCGATCTTGCATTGGTTGCTGTTCAGAACAATTCATCATGTATTAAACACAAGAGTTGTCTCTTCGGTGCTGGTACTGGTCAGTATAACCTGTACGACATCTACAATACTATGTTTTCCATTGAAAACAACGATAAGATCGTTGTTTTGGGTGGTGGAGTAGGTAAGGGCAAGACCACTATCGCATTTTGTGCTAGCGTGATCAATTTGATTCGTATAGAACGAAATGAGGGTTTCCTCTTTTACTGTGGGCCGGTTCATTGCTCGAATATTCAGCACATTGCGACATTGTGTCGCGGGATTGAAGAATATCATAAGTCCAATGGACAAACTGATGTTCGAATAATTCCGATCTTTGACGGCATTGTTCCACCTTCTCATGGTGGAAAAAAGACGGATGCTAAGCAGAAGGTGGTCTACGTTATAGTTGGTTCATGCATGAATGACCTGTATGCGGTCTTTGACAGAGTTTCGAAGTCTACGACCCATGTTATTATTGACGATAACGATACCGTCACTATTTCAGAGGTTATGATTCTCAATCGCATGCTTAATGAGGCCGCCGAGGTCGCCAAGGCCGCCAAGGCCGCCAAGACCGCCAAGACCGCCAAGACCGCCAAGACCGCCAAGACCGCCAAGACCGCCGAGGCTGCGAATCCCCCCGTTGAAGAACCACTGGAACCCAATCGTATAATTATTCTTGGCTCTACCATGAAAATGAAAATCGATGGTTTTGCTAATGTCTTAAGGATTGGTTCTTCTGCGGAATCAGAGGGAAAGGATATCCGAGCGATCAAAGGTCTTGGTTGGGTCCCTGGTATCCCTCTTACAATTGAACAGATGAGGAATGTCATCAAATGCGTCTCAAAAGCCACGACGACTGTTCAAGATGAATCATTTAAAGGGCTTCTGTCTGAGTTGATTCTGCTTATGAAACAGTTGAATCTGCTGAAGCATGATGCGTATTCGAATAAAAGAATGAAGAAAATAATTCTTTCATTCGGTCATTCGTATGTTTCATCGTTGAACCGTAGTGGTATCTATGGGAGCTTTACCAAGCAGTCTTTTGAGTCGGAAAAGGATTTTTTCAAAGCATTCCGTATGTTCATAGAAGTCGTCTTCGTCTTTCTCATGAAACCGGATATCTTTCCGGTCAATACGGATGTTATGTATAAATCCATCGTCGATGACCTGAAGAATTCAAGGATGGATTTCCTCGACAACTTCTTGAACTTCTTAGAGGACTGCAATACTCAAATGGAGCTTTTCTCAACTCCGACCTTTTTGTCGAGTTTCCCCGTATTACCCTCTTCTACTCTTACTCAGCAAGATATAGAGTCGTTGAGCTTAATATTCGAGAAAAATTTAAAAAAGGTCTCTAACTTGAACATCATATTTTCGAGTGATCTTCATCGTCCTGTACCTGTTCCAGTCGAAAACAGGAAGTTTGTCCATTCTCAGAATCCGACAATCTATGCTCTCGGAAAACGTGATAACCCCTTCAATGTTGCAAATGCTGTTGCTGCTAAGAACGCACAAACGTTTTCGAAAGTGGCCACAGATCCATGTGATGCCAACCTTGTTGTAGACTCTACCCATCAATCTCGTCGGAGGGCAGGTGGTGGTCGTCCTATTGATAAAATGGAGACTTTACCGACCAATGAGGGTAGTCATACAGCTGGCTCTCTGCAAGGACCACAATGTATCACCCAGAAAAAGTCGACATCATCAGGACCATCAGTTCAGAAACTAAATGCCAAGAAAAAGGACCGTAAGAAACAGTCGGCTGGTCCTGAGGATGATGGTCCTGAGGATGATGATCCCGAGGATGATGTTCCTGCTGATGATGTTCCTGCTGATGATGTTCCTGCGGATGTTGATATTGTTCCTGCGGAATCAGGTGGTTCGAATAAACACCAGCCTCAAGTTTTCGTTGAATCTCCGAATGATAAGGTGACCTATGAGTTCATGATGAAAATTGTGAAAAATACGATGGAAAACCGTTCGGTATCAGCGCCTTTGCCGGATTCTCAAAGCGTGGCCAAATTGGCGAACTTCCTGTATCTGACAAGAAACGCATCTTGGAAAGAGTTGTTGCACAACTTTATCTTTGGTGTTGTTGTCATGGACTACTCTATGCCGTCAGAAATGACGAACCTTTTCTTGGACCTGTTTTGTCAAGGGCGACTTGCTCTTGTTATTCAGGAAGGCCGCTTTGACCTCACGAGCATGAATCTACCGTATAAGGGAAATCTTGAGGTGGTTTTCCTATCCGAAGTATCGAAAGATTTCTGTCGCCAGCTTACGGGACGTTGCGGACGGGTTTCTACCACAAAGGGTCAGGGGATAGGAATCGTCAGGTGCGAGACACCAAGTGGACAGCTTTTACTTCCTGAATCAGATGGCGCTATTCCTTCTGAGAAGGATGATGTGGTGCAGCCAAATTTTGGTACGCGTGAAGAATTTCAAACTGCTTTCGAACGGTTTCCAAGCGACTTATCAGAGAAGTTTTATCTCTTTTTGTCGGCTTGTAAGTTTGCAGAAGAAGAAGTTTCTTTCTTCAAGCATATTCTCAGCTTGTTTCAGGAGGTTCTCTATAATCCGGCCTTCAAGTTTTGCTGCAAGGATAACAACGTTGAGCAAATTATGACCTTTTTGTCTTGCGCTCTAATTGTTCTTTGTGGTAATCATCTGCAGTACTACCATGTGGTTTTGGATGTCCGTCTCAACGGTCTTGCCATTAATAAGAACGCATCTGCTACTCTGCTGCTAGTAAAACAAGATACGCTGAATGAAATCCGACTTTCATTTGTTCAACAAATCTACAGGATGCTTTCCGATGAAAAACTTTCCGATAAAAAACTTCAATCCATCTTCGGTATGTTTCGGGTCATGGAAGAAAAGACCATCAAGTACTGTACGGTGGATGACCTATCGAAGATGTATTTAAGTCTTAGAAAGATTGTTGATCTCTCACGCTTGCTGGAGAAATTTCTCTTCAACATTCAATCGTCGGCGAACAATTCTAAAGAGGTGAATGTGGCAGTTAATGGCTTATTAACAATGCTTCGTTCATTACACGACGTTCTGGATCAGATAATGGTCATTATCATGTCATTTTCTATTCCATGTTCCACCATTGAAAGTGTGAAGAAGAACAAGAATTCTTCTCAGCAAAAGCCTGTTGTTGCTGTTGCTTCATCTTCTGTTGCTGCGAACCCATTTGAGTCTTTGATCCGTGATCTTACTTGTAACGGTCGTCGGAGATTTGATCATTTATGGTCGTGTATTTCATATTATGAGCATTCTCAATGCACAAAATGCACCGCGGCAATTAGGAATTTTAAACGCTTGTTTAAAGTTCCTAATTGTGAACAGACTCAGCCATCACAAGATTTTTTGTGCGGTCAAATTGATACCGTTTTGCGTGGTTTGCATGCCGAGATTGCGGCGAATCTGAACGCGATTAAATCTCACCGTGCAAAAATTACCGAAGCATTGGCTGCGATTGAGAGTAACAAATTGAAATCGGCTATTATACGTACCAAGCTCAATATGCCGCATTTGACAGAGAAGACTACGTCAGAGAATGCCATAATCTCCCTCGAACAGCAGAACAACGATAAACAACAACAAATTGAATCGTTGAAGGCTGAGCTGTCTCCGTACCGTGGATTGGGTGAACAAGAAGCGGTTGCTTTGTTCATTGAACATCTCAAACAATATCAGTAATATATATTATTGATACTGTTCAATTTCCTCCCTTGCGGAGTGTTATAATTAATAAAATTATAAATTATCGATTTAGTTATCAGTTATATTACAGCTATTTTCAAAAAAGTATAGTTTTTTTAAATAAAAAATATAGCTTTTTTAAATATATCTGTAAAAACAATTAAGCATCAACCCTCCATCTGATTATTTATAACTAATAACTCAATTTTAGAATTACAAGCAAATAATCAAAGCAGTTGAACAGATTAAAAACTCGAAGAGTTTTTAATCTCTTGAGTCTTTAAGACTTCGTCTTTAAGACTGACGGTTGTATAAGATACACGAATCATGTTAAATTCATATATATCTAATAAAATCCAAAATCATATATAAACTCAAGAGATTAAAAACTCTTTAAGTTTTTAATCTGTTCAGATTATATATGACTATTTCATATATAAACTCAAGAGATTAAAAACTTAAAGAGTTTTTAATCTGTTCAGATCAGACCCGAATTTTTATTTATATAATTAGATAATTAGACATTACAACCTATCTAATCGATATATAATATTGATTCATTTAAGCTGTGTAAATTCCGAATAGTCGTTGTGTAGTCATCGAATTATAAACATAAAATAAAAGGCTATATTTTTATTTGAAAAAAACTATACTTTTTTTGAAAATAACTGGAAATATTTAGAACTTAACAATTTTTTTTTATTCATTTAATTATGTATCAGAACTTCTGGCCCTACGCTCTTTTTGTGGTTGTTGCCCTCGTTTCAATCCACTACCTCTCATGTAATTGCATGACCAAAGATTTCAGTATGGTTATGACCTTCCTCGCCTATCTCGTAGTTGCCTATATCGTTGCAACCTCCATGAGACACACCATCATCTTCACCCAAGATGACAGAGAGAAATCAGTCCGTCTCTCGTTCGATTGTTTAGTAGGCCTCTTCCTCCTCGTAACCGCCTATTGTAAATACAGTGGTAAACTTATGAGTGTTCCTATGACTGTTCTTGACACCGGCGCCCGTGCTGTTAAGAGCGTTTATAAATAATTTTTTTAAAATTTAAAGAATTAGATGAAATGAATGTGAGTTCATCTAATTATGAAGAATTTACGGAATATTGTAGGAAAAATAACGGATGTGGTTGTGATGATATAAATTACAAATTAGGTAAATACTTTATCGACTGGTCGCCATACCAAAAGAAGTTTTTATACAATACGAGCTCAATCATCATTCCTTTCGCAAAGAAACTCGTCCAAATTATCAATATGCCTGTGTTTAATCGGGTTGCGTTTGTATTACCATATATCATCAACGAGGCCGTCGTTGTTGGAAGTGGGCTCAAATCCGAAGAGGTATATGTCAAATACGTCCTACACTACTTTTCACGGAAATGTATTGAATTTGATGAGTTCGTTGTCGCGAATAAAATGGAGAGGGGGGATAAACTATTGCGCGACTATTTCGTCAATTGCTTCGTCATACTTATGGGAATGAACATCGGGAAAATAAAAAACTTCGAATTATACGACTACCTAACGCGACTGTGGGTAATTGTCGA
>VFQT010004445.1_pt1 | contig 11647 bp, 3 predicted proteins | sample 3512381 | NCBI WGS metagenome assembly VFQT01 (sample SAMN10412376, study PRJNA504923) | tailings metagenome | isolation source: Relicate 2 Philex TSF3 active mining site | place: Philippines: Tuba, Benguet | collected 2017-08-29 | reverse complement strand
TCGACCGACGTCGACTGGTCCGCCACCGGCGCCGCGAGCGACAACCACGGCTACGTCGTCGCGATCGGCGAAGTGACGGGCGACGACCTCCCCGACCTCCTCATCGGGGTCCTCGCCGACGAGCTCCCCTCTCCCGCGCCAAGCGGCACCGGCTCCATCCAGGTCCACGCCGGTCTCCCGGGCGCTCTTCCCTCGACGACGCGCACGGCGCGCTACGGCGGCGCGCTCCTCAACGACCGCTGCGCGCTCGCCATCACCTCGGTGCCTCGCACGAACGCCCCCGACGACCTCGCCGCCGTCTGCCTCACGACCGACATCTCCGGACCCGACGTCGGCGGCCCGATCCTGCATCGCGTCGGCGCGCCCTCGACGCTCCTCGAGATGCCCGTCAACCCGGCCCCCTGGCGCGTCGGCTCGGCTTTGGCCACCCTTCCCGACCTCGACGGCGACGGCTTTGACGAGCTCGCGGTCGGTAGCCCCGACGAGACCTTTCTCAGCGCGACGACCGCCTCGCACGCGAGCTTCGCTGGCATGGTACGCGTCTATCGCGGCACCCGCACGGGTTTCTCCTCCGACGCCCCGACCCTCGTCAGCGGATTTACCGGCCACTCCGTGAGTGACCGCTTCGGCTATGGCCTCGCCTCGGGTGACATCGACGGCGACCGCAACGGTGACCTCATCGCCATCGCCCGTTTCGAAGACCGTCCGAGTTCCTACGCGGCCGCCACCTATGCCAACACGGACTGCCCCGCGACCGCCGTCTCCGACTCTGGCGCCGCCTACGTCTTTTCGAAGCAGAACCACGCGCTCTCGGCCCAACCGACCCACATCTTCTTCAGCGATCAGGCAAGCCAGGGCGTCGAGCGCGCGATCGCGGCCGACTTCGACGGTGACGGCGACGACGACCTCATCCTCTCTGCCTTGGGCTGGGACCGACCTCTGCGCACCAACGCCGGCGGTGTTCAGCTCTTCCGCGGCAAGCCGCCTGTCGCTGGCAAGATCGTGACATCATGCATCCCGGACCTCGAATGGTACGGACGAGGTGCGGGCGACTTCGCAGGCTCGGCCCTCGCTCGACTCGGCGACCTCGATGGGGACGGCTGCGAGGACTTCGCCCTCGGTTCTCCCCTCGACGACCTCGCGGCCACCGACGCGGGCGCGGTCTACCTCTTCTTCGGCACTGGCGCGAGATGTGCGTCCCCGACCCCGCGAGCTGCCGTCCTCCTCGGCCCAGCCGCCAACGAAGGCGTGGGCGAGTTCCTCGACGCCGACGACATCGACGACGATGGGCTCGTCGAACTCCTCGTCGGCTCGACCCGCCATCGCAAGAACGGCGTCGCCGTCGGCGGGGTCTGGCTCGTCCCTGGCCGCTACCTGAGGGGCGTCGCGCCTACCGCGACCGCGTTCACCGACGGCAACGCCCCGAGCGCCGCCGCGCCTCTCCTGCCCGCCGACTCCGCCGGCCTCTTCCTCGAAGGCATGCTCACGAACGAACGCTTCGGCGCAACCGTCGGCCTCGTCCCGGCCCTTGGCCCAGCAGGCCACCCAGCGCTCATGGCCGCGAGCCCGGCTGGAGACCGCGCGGGCATCCTCGGAGTCTCGACCTTCGTCATGCACGAGCTCCGCTTCGGCCGAGACACCCCGCTGCACATCGTGCAGTCTCCCCTCGCAGTCTTTGCAGGTGAGACCCCCTACCCGAACGCCTTTACCTCTGGCTCCTGGGCCTACGCAAACCAGTCGGGAGTCGGCGTCATCGCGCTCGGCATGCCTGATTCGAACGCCCTCGCGCGCGACCTTGGTGCGGTCTATGTGACCCGCGTCGACATCCTCGAATCCATTCTCCCCGAGGCCCCGTCTCTCGAAGACGCCCCCTGCGACCCGCCGCTTTCACTGAGCCCCCTCGACGTCTCTGTCACGCCGTGGGGTGCAGTCGATTTCTCGGCGAGCGGCGGGAACGGAGGCTACGTCTTCGAACTCACCTCGTCCGCCTCTCAAGGCAGCCTCGACCCGGGCCTCGGCCTCTATCTCGCGGGCGAAGCGGTCGGCGTCGACACCGTCCGTCTGACGAGCCGCGGCTGCATCGGGTCCGCCGAAGCGACCGTGCATATCCTCTCGAATCCCGTCGCACGCCCTGCCACGCTCGCCATTCCGCCTCTCGGGAAGTTCGAACCAGAACTGACCGGCGGGTCAAATCGCTATCGACTCTCGGTCTCGCCGAACGCCTCCGGAGCCTCCATTGACGGGCTCCGCTACCGCGCTGGCCCCACCGAAGGAGACGACACACTCATCGTCACCGACGACGTGACCGGCGCGATGACCACCATCGCCGTGAAGGTCCGCCGCGACGCTGGCCCCGAGCTCGGTCCCGCGGTCGTCTACGTCCCCGAATCCCACACCTACCGCTCCTCGCCGAGCGGCGGCAGCAGCGAGTACGACCTCACGCTTTCCGGCACCGACGAAAACATCTCGCGAGACGGCGACACCTGGTCGGTCGAGGGTGACGGCGAGGCCGAGCTCACCGTTACCGATCGCTGGACTGGCGTCGTCGACACCCAGTCCGTCCGCACCCTCGGGACCCTCGACCACGCGCTGCTCCGCTCTCCCCCAGCGAGCTTCACGCCATCTGTCGCCGTCGCCGATCTGAACGACGACACCTACACCGATGCCGTTATCGGCCTGCCCGAAGCCACGGTCGAACGCAGCTCATCTGGCGCCGTCTGGGTGTTCCTCGGCACCGCGACCGGCCTTTCCCCGACGCCTGTCCAGACCTTTTCTGGCAAGACCAAGACCGAATCGCTCGGCCGCGGTCTCGTCCTCGCCGACGTCGACGCCGACGGCAAGGAAGACATGATACTCGGCGCTCCCCGAGCAGACAGCGCGAGCCTCGTCGACAACGGCGCGGTCTTCATCCATCGCGGCCTCGGCGACGGCCGCTTCGAGACCACCCCGTCGGTCACGCTGAGGGGCCTCAAAGCCGGCGACCTCTACGGTCTTCAGGTCGCTGCCTGCGACCTCGACGCAGACGGCTTCACCGACCTCGTCGTCGGCGCCCCGACCGCGGAAGAAGCGAGCGCCTCGAGCCAGGGCGGCCTCTTCGTCCACCTCGGAAGCGCCTCTGGCCTCAGCCCTACCCCGAGCCTCACCCGCTGGGGTGTCGCCCCAAATGGCACCGCCTGGGTCGCCACCTCGAGCCTCCAGCTCGGCACGACCCTCGCCACGGGCGACCTCGACGGCGATGGGGCCTGCGACGTCGTCAGCGCCTCGAACGTCGCCCTCAGCAACGCTGGGGCGGTCTTCGTCTATCGCGGCGCGCCTCGCGCGTCTTCCCCCACGCCCCTATCTGCGACTCCCGTCCGCGCCTGGACCGGCGAATACGGTGGCGGCACCGCCTCGCGCCTCGGCTGCGCGGTAGGCATCGGCGACCTCGACGGCGATTACAAAGACGACCTCCTCATCGGCCAGCGCGCCTGGAGCACGGTCGCCTCCGCGAACAACAGCTTCGGCGCGGTCCGCATGCAGCGGGGCGGCAACTGGCTCCTTACCCCCGAGACCGCCTGGCGCTCCCCGACAGAGTTCGACTGGTCGGCCTTTGGCAGCACAAGCTCGGACCAGTTCGGCAACTGGGTCGCCATCGGTGACGCCACCGGTGACGGTCTCGCCGATGCGATCGTCGGCGCCAACCTCGACGAAATCGCTGGCGGCCAGACCAACGCGGGCGTCGTCCACGTCCACCCCGGCGTCAGCGCTAACCTGCCAGCGGCAGCCTCGCGCATCATCGCCGGCCCGAACCTAAACGACCGCCTCGGCACCCTCGTCGCCGCCCTGACCCTCCCCGGTCAGGCAGGCACCGCCATCCTCGCCATGAGCCAGTTCTCCGACGAGAACGGCCCCGACGTCGGCGGCGCCCAGGTCCTCTCCCGCGGCGCGACCGAAACGCGCGTCGACCTGTCCCTTCCCCTTGGCTTTTCCCCGTGGCGCGTCGGCCACGCCGTCGTCACCCTCCCCGACCTCGATGGCGACGGCCGCCCCGAGCTCGCCGTCGGCACCCCTGACGAGCTCACCCTCGCCCCGACGGGCACCGACCAACGCCCCTTCTCGGGCGCGGTCTCCATCTACCGCGGCACCGACGCCTCGACCACCAGGGGCTTCGCCTCCGCCCCCTTCCAGCGCCTCCTGAACTTCACCGGCCACACAGGTTACGACCGCTTCGGCGACGACATCGCCCCCATCGGCGACTTCGACGGCGACGGCCGCGGAGACCTCGCCGTCGCCGCCCGCTTCGACGACCGCCCCTCTTCGTACACCGCCGCGACCTACCAGAACCTCGACTGCCCCGTCTCGCCGACCGCCAACGCCGCGATCAGCAACAACGGCGCCATCTACATCTTCTCTGCCGACGGCGCGGGTGGCTATCTCCCGACGCCGACCTTCGTCCTCTTCGGTACCCAATCCGAACAAGGCCTCGGCCAGGTCATCGGCCCCGGCGACCTGAACGAGGACGGCAAGGCCGACCTCATCGTCTCGACCGACACCCTCGACGACGGCACCAAGTCCAACACGGGCGGGGTGCAGGTCTGGTTCGGTCGCAGCGCGACGGCCTCGAAGATCACCGCCGTCTGCACGCCCTCCTTCACCGTCCTCGGCAGAAACGCGGGTGATACCCTAGGCACCTCGGCCGTCGCCGTCGGCGACCTCGACCACGACGGCTGCCAGGACGCCGCCATCGCCGCCCCGCTGTACGGCGCGAACGACAACGGCGCCATCTACCTCATCCTCGGCGCGGGCCCCACCTGCGCCTCGACCTCCTTCCGCTCGGTCGCCCTCACCGGCCCCTCGAGCAACGCACGCATCGGCCAATCCCTCAGCGCCGCCGACCTCGACGAGGACGGCCTCATGGAGCTCGCCGTCGGCTCAGCCAACACCCACACGCTCACCTCGGGAACAGCCTACGGCGCCGCCTGGCTCATCGAAGGCACCCGCCTCGAGTCCCTCGCAGCCCTCGCCGTCCCACTCACCTCCCCCGAGGTCACAGCCCCCCTCTTCCTCGACGCCGACGCCGCCCGTCTGCGCCTCATTGGCCGCACCCTCAACGAGCGCTTCGGCTTCCCCATCGCCCTCATCCCGTCCGTCGGCCCCTCGGGCCGCGCCGCCATCGCCATCGGCAGCGGTGCTGGCCTCCACTCGGGTACCCCCGGGGTCTCGACCGTGCTCATCTACCCCGTCTCGACCATCCCCGACCTCGCGCTTTCTGCCCTCCCCGTCGCCGTCCTCGCTGGCGAGACCCGCTTCCCCGAAGTGCTCGGCAATGGCGCCTTCGCCGTCGCCTTGCAGGGTTTCCAATCCGTCCTCGCGATGGGGCTCGAGAGCTCGAGCGCCCTCTCCCCCGACGGCGGCGCGGTCTTTATCGCCCCCCTCTCGCCCGTCGACGACGCCCTTTCGGAGCTGCCATGAAACCCTACCGATGGCTCGCCCTCGCCCCGATACTGCTCGCCTGCGACTCATCCCCCCTCACGGGTCGCGGTAGCCCTGCGGATGTCGTTGACGCCGTCTCCCGGGATGACGCCCCCTCCGACGATACCCTCGTCGATGACCTCGCGGCCCCAAGCGACGCCGTGGAAGCCACGGACGCCGGCGGTGACCTCGAAGACGACGCGACCGATACATTCGAAAAAACCGATGTATCGACTGACACGTTCGAAAAAACCGACATTTCGACCGACACCGTCGAGAACACCGAAACCCCCACCGACACCGAAGCCCCCGCCGACACCGACACCGACACCGAAGCCGACACCGAAGCCCCCGCCGACACCGAAGCCGACGTCATCTCAAACCTCTGCAACCCGCCGCTCGAGGTCCTGCCAGCGCTTTCCTATGTCCACCCGCGCGAGCTCGTCACCTTCGACGTCAACGGCGGTACCGGCTCCCCGCGCTTCGAACTCGTCAGCTCCTCGAGCGGTCTCGGCGCCGATGTCCACCCCTTCCTCGGTGTCTACATCGCGGGCTCGAGCCCCGATACCGTCGACCGCGTCCGCGTCACCGACCGTCTCTGCGAAGGTGAAGCCATCGCCGAAATCCGCGTCGTCGCGCCCCTCGCGGTCTCCCCCTCAACCGCCACCATTGCCCCCCTCCAACACATCCTCCTCGAGGTCCGCGGCGGCTCGGGCGCCCTCTCCTTCGAGCTCGTCCAAAACGAATCGGGCGCCTCCGTCGACGCGAATGGTTACTACCTCGCAGGTCCCCTCCCAGGGTTCGACCGAGTCCGAATCACCGACATCGAAACCCACGCGACCCGCACGCTCAGCGTCTCCGTCGACCCCGACGGCCAACTCGCCCTCGTCCCGCCGCGCATCGCCCTCCCCGTCGGCGCCCGTTGGAAGCTCGGCACCGCAAATGGCAGCGGTGCCTTCGACGTCGTCGCGAACGGCACCTCGGCCACCATTACCGACGGTTGGGTAGACGCCCTCGCGCCTGGCGAGACCTCCTTCACCGTGACCGACCGCCACACGGGCGAATCCCTCGAGGGCCAGATCGACGTCATTTCCCAACTCGGCTTCGAACGCTATCGCGCAGGCGACGGAAGCCTTACGGGTGTCGCCCTCGGTCCGGGCGACATCGACGGCGACGACCTGCCCGACGCCATCATCGCCTTCACCGAGGCAGACGTCGGCCACCTCAACGCAGGCGCCCTCTACATCTATCGCGGCACCGACACCCCAGCAGGCCCGAGCCTCGACCCGACCCCCGTCCGCATCCTCTCGGGCGACAACCGAAACGACAACCTCGGCCGCGCGGCCGCCGTCGCGGACCTCGACAAGGACGGCCTCCCTGAGCTCCTCGTCGGCGTCCCCTTCGCCGACCCGAGCGGCACCAACGTCGGCCTCGTCCGCATCTACCCGGGCGTCGAGGGCGCCTTCTTCGGCGAAGAGAGCACCCGCACCTTCGTCGGCGAAGACCCCGGCGACACCTTCGGGACCTCGCTCGCCGTCTGCGACTTCAACGGTGACTCGTACCCCGACCTCGCCATCGGCGCCCCCCTCGCCGAGGACTCGACCCTCGCTGGCACCACCGACTCGGGCGGCGTCCTCATATGGCTTGGCTCCCCCGATGGCTTCGCGACGCTACCCGACCAACGCCTCTACGGCGAAAAGCCAGCGGGCGACATCTGGCTCGTCGCTGCCGGCGCCCGCCTCGGACAGGCCATGGCCGCTGGCGACATGGACGGTGACGGCCTCTGCGACCTCGCTGTCGGCGCGACCGACCTCGCCACCACCGCCGACCGCACCTCCGACGGTGCCGTCTGGATCTTCCGCGGGCGCGGCCCCGACGCTTTCTCAGCAGGCGGCGTCGAGAGCCACGCCCGCCTCGCCTGGGCAGGAACTGACCCATCGGTCAACACCACCCGACTCGGCTACACCCTCGCGATGGGCGACCTCGACGGCGACGGCCTCGCCGACCTCGCCATGAGCCAGCACGCCCAGAAGGTCAGCAACTTCACAAACCACGGCGTCGTCCGCGTCGTCTTCGGCGGCCCATTTCCCGAGGCCCCCTACCCGCCGACATGGCTCTCCCCCGACAGCGTCGACTGGACCTGGTCGGGCGGCAATGGCGCAGGCGGCGCGAGCTCCGACTTCCTCGGCTTCACGCTGGCCATCGGCGACTGGGACGGCACCCCACCGCTTGACCTCTTCGTCGGGGGCCTCGACGACGAGCTCACCGGGACCCCCGCGGCAGGCGGCGTCATCTTCGTCTTGCCAGGTGTCGAGGGCGGCCCTCCCTCGACCACGTACACCCGCGCCATCGCGGGCAGCAGCGCGGGCATGAGGCTCGGCGCCCTCCTCGCCCCCATCGGGGACCTCGACGGCGACGGCAAGAGCGAGCTCGTCGCCCGCGCCCCGAACGACAGCCGCGTCGCCTCCCGCCTCGGCTCCCATCAACTCATCCCTTCCACCAACGCCCCCCATCTCGAACTCGACGCCGACCAGAGCTCCGCTGGCGCTCGCATCGGCCAATCCGTCGCCGTCCTCCCCGACCTCGATGGCGACGGTGACCCCGAGCTCACCGTCGGCGCCCCCTCCGCTCAGGCGAGCACCCCGCTCACCCTTTTCCGCGGCGGCGTCTTTTCCCTCCATCGCGGCACCGCCTCGGGCTTCGACCCGACACCCGCCCAACGCTTCGAGAACACCACCGCGCTCAGCAGCCTGGAAGGCCTCGGCGACGCCATGGTCGGCCTCCCCGACTTCGACGGCGATGGACGCCCCGACCTCGCCGTCATCGTCGCGCGCGACGGCACCACCACCGCCCCTTGCGGCACCCCCACGGCGCGCTCGGGCGTCGGCTCCGTCCATGTCTTCCGGGGGCAGGCCGACGGCACGCTTGCGACAACACCGTCCTACATCTACTGGGGCGAACAACCAAGCCAGCGCATCGAGCGCCTCACGACCGCAGACGTCGACGGCGACGGCAAGTCCGACCTCCTCATCGGCCATGCTCTTCGTCCGCGGACAAGCGCTCCCCGCGCAACAGGTCGTCGACTGCTCGGCCGATCGCATCTTCCTCGGGCCAGCCGCAAACGACAACTTCGGCTCGGCGCTCGCCCCGCTCGGCGACCTCGACCGCGACGGCTGCGAGGACATCGCCGTCGCCGCCCGCGCCGAAGACCACACGACCCAGACCAATACGGGCGTCATCCGCATCGTCTTCGGCTATGGCACAGGCTGCACCTCCAACGCCCCCCGCGTCCTCACCTTTTCCTCCTTCGCCACGAGCGCACTCGCCGGAACCTCACTCGGCGCAGGCGACATCGACGGTGACGGCCTGACCGACCTCGCCATCGGCGCAACCGGCTTTACCATCGGCGGTAGCGCCATCGGCGCGACCTGGGTCCTCACCGGACAACGCATCTTATCCCTGCTCCCTCGAGCTACCCCCTGGGCCGATCTCACCCGCCCAGTCATCGACGACATCCATCGCTTCTCGAGCGACGACTCCGGTCTCGACATCCGCGTCGAAGGCCGCCTCGCTGGCGAACTCTTCGGCCAGACCGTGCTGATCGCAAGCGCTCGCGAGAGCAGCTTCGGCGCCCTCATCGTCAGCAGCCCCGCCTCCGATTTCGGCGGCATCCCACGAGCGGGCGCCATCCTCGTCTACCCCTGGACCGAAGCTGGCCTCGCCTCCCGCCCCGCCCTCGCGCTCGGTGGCGAGACCCTCATGCCCTCGACCGAGCTCGGCACGAGCCTTGCGCTTTACGAACCTTCGTCGTTATACGCACGCCCTCTGCTCGTCGTCGGCGCCCCGGTCTCCCGACTGTTGGGCCTCGACGAGGGTGCAGTTCTCCAATTTGCCAATTTCCCGACCGACTGGTCTTTTGCCGGAGCGCCCTGATATGAAACCCCTCCTCACAGTCCTCCTCCTCTCCCTTACGGCCGCTTGCGGAGACGACAACGAGGCCAATCGCCGCGGCGTGGGCTCCGATTGCACCACCAATGACGACTGCACCGAGGCGAATCAGACCTGCATCCTCGACTTCAAGGGCGGCTACTGCGGCGTCAAGGGCTGCACGACCAACACCGACTGCCCGGACGGCTCGGGATGTGTCACCGAGAATGGCGCCAATTACTGTTTCCTCGTCTGCGAATCGAAATCCGAGTGCAACGTGAACCGCTCGGCCGATAATGAATCGAACTGCTCGAGCACCATCACCTGGGCCGATGTCGACCTGGGCAAGGCCTGCGTTCCGCCCTCCGGAAATTAATTCCCATGCGTGAATATCGAAATCTATATTCACGCCCCTTATGCCCACATGACCTCGCGCACCATCGTCCTCGCGTATCACAAACCAAAAGGCCTCCTCACGACCCACCGTGACGAGCTCGGCCGCGAGACCGTCTACGACCGCCTCTCGACCCTCTTGTCCCCCGACCTACGCCGAATCGAATGGCACGCCATCGGCCGCCTCGACGCCGACACCACCGGCCTCCTGCTCTTCACGAACGACGGCGCGCTCGTCCACTTCGCGACCCAGCCGGGCTCGAAATTGCCAAAAACCTACCGCGCCCTGGTCAAAGGGCTCCTCGAGGAACCCGCCCTCGATCGCCTTCGCAATGGCGTGGAACTCACCGGAGGTCTCGGCCGCTCCTCCCCCTGCGAAGTCACACTCGTCGCCCATCAAATCGCCACGACCTGGATCGACCTCACCCTCTCCGAGGGGAAGAACCGGCAGGTCCGGCGCATGCTCCTCGCCATCGGCTCGCAGGTGATCCGCCTTCAACGCACCCATGTCGGCAGGCTCGCCCTCTCGACCCACGTCCCCGACGAAGGCATGCTCCATCGCCTGACCGACGCGGAAGTGCTCGCCAGCATTGGATATTCTCCTCGCCATCTTGCCTCGGAGAGCCGTCGCTGATAAGCCGCTCGCATGCGTCCTGCCCCAAGCCTGCCTGCCCTCGTCGCCCTGCTCTCGGCCTGCGCCTCTGCACCCGCGCTAGTGACACCCCCACCGACGCCGACTCCCAAGCTCGAACCCGAGCGCCCGCCCGAGCCGCCCTCCCCCTGGTACTTCGTGAGTCGCCAGGGCCTCACCGCTTCAGGCGAAACCCTCATGAGATGGGCCGCCCGTGTTCACCTGCACGGCCTCGACCTGCCCCTCCCGGACGTCTCCAACCTCTCGCCCGACGCGGCCGACGCCCTTCTCACGACCTACCTCGCCCGCCTCGCGGCCGAACTCCGCCCCTCCCCGAGGACGACCCCCATCCTCGAAGATCTCTCCCACAGTTTCTACATATCCCCCGACGTCACCTGGCGCGCCGCCGCCTCCCGCACGCTCACCCCTGAAGAGCTCGCCCCCCTCCTCGAGGCCGCCCGTAACGACTCCCTCGACAAGGCCCTCGACGCCCTCCTCCCACCTCACCCCCAATATCGCCCCCTCGTCGAAGCCGCGGCCCGCTACGAGGCCCTCTGCAAATCCGGTGGCTGGCCGATGACAGCACGCCCGAAATTGCCAAAAAAGCGCCCGCAAAACTGGACTCCCACCCCTGATATTGCCGCAGTTTTCCAAAACCGGCTCGGCATCGAAGGTTATTTTCGCCCCGAAACCAGTGCATCTCTCGGCCACTGGGACGCTGCAACCGAAAAGGCGCTGAATGATTTTCGCACAGATCGTCAAATTCCCCAAAAAGGTCTCGACGAGGACGATCTCTACGACGCTCTCAATGTGCCATGCGAACGTCGCCTCGCCTCTATTATCTTGAATGTCAAGCGATGGCGATATTCGGCGTGGCAGTCCGAATCCACCTTCGTCGAGGTAAATATCGCGGCCCAGGAGTTGCGATATGTCAGAAACGGCGTCGAATTCATGACTCAGCGAACCATCGTCGGCGCACCGAAATGGTATTTCGATAAAGACCTCGACCGCCGCATCAACCTGCACTCGACCCCGGTCCTCGCGGACCACATCTCTCGCATCGTGCTCAACCCAACCTGGGCTGTTCCCCCGCGCATCGCAAAGAAAGAAATCGACGTCGAAGTCGCAAAGGACCCGACCTACCTCGAAAAGAATCGCATCACTCTCGTCGAGAGTCCACGCGGCCGGACCTACATTCAGGCCCCTGGTCGTGACAATGCGCTCGGCGTCATCAAGATCCTCTTT
>VFQT010004442.1_pt1 | contig 11658 bp, 6 predicted proteins | sample 3512381 | NCBI WGS metagenome assembly VFQT01 (sample SAMN10412376, study PRJNA504923) | tailings metagenome | isolation source: Relicate 2 Philex TSF3 active mining site | place: Philippines: Tuba, Benguet | collected 2017-08-29 | reverse complement strand
CGGGCTTCGGTCAGCGCGGGATAACCTTTCATCTCGATACGCCAGGCGATGTCCTCTGTTGGATGAAAATGGAAAACATTCAGTTTATAACGGGCCATCGCGTCGATCTGACGCTTGAGCATGGCAACAGACATATAATTCCGGCCCACATCCACCATATATCCCCGCCAGGCGAAGGCCGGCCAGTCGCGGATCGTCAGGAATGGCCACCGATCCCCCGCATCTGAGAGTTGCAACAGGGTCTGGACACCGCGATAGGCGCCGGCTGGGGTTTCCGCACGGATGACCACACCCCGGGCATCGATCCCGAGCAGATAGGCCTCCGCATGTCCGGTCGGCACCTGCAATTTTTCTCTGACCAGACGGATCACAGGCCGGCTGTCCTGAGAGGCAGCGACCACGGTAAGTGACTGCCCCCGATCGCGCATCCCGCGCTGCAACATGGACCCTACCTGAAACCAGGCCCGTTCCTCCACCACGATCCGATGGAACAGCCGCGGTGAGATGGAACCTGTCGCCAGGCGAAGTTCACGGGGATAGGGAATGATCGGAAGCGTATCAGCAGCGGCAGTGATGGCCAGCGTCAGGGAGGCGAATAGCAGCCACAGACGCGGTGTGATCTTGTATCTGGACATATGGATAGAATCAGAAGTGGTCCCCGATGATCGTCCATCAATCCTTCAGGACTGAAATGTCCTGCGTCGGCGCCGGCAAGCCCAGCCCTTCAACCTCCGCATAGGCCGCATCGGTCAGTGCAGAGGTGGAGAGCTTCATTCCCCAGGTCTTGAAAAATCCGGAGAGATTGCGACCTGCCGACCTGGAGGCATTGACCATGAACCAGCGCATGCGTGTGTCGGTCGTGGATGGCCTGTTGGCATCCCTTCGGGCCAGGCGATGCAATTGATGATAGAACGCATCGCCAAAGGCCAGCTTCAATTGCTGGAACATACACAACCTCAACCATACACTCACGACGGAAGCGTTGAAGTCCTTATCAGCCAGGGGTTTGGCGAGATAATTGGCGGCGTTTGTCCACTCCCCCTGCGAGGTCAGTCGCGTGGGATTGACACCCAACGCCTTCTCCACCGCGATGCTGTAGATGTTTACGGTCACTTCAGTCAATTGACTCCAGGTCCAGCTGCCCTGCTGGTGCATATGCCCCAGTTCATGCCAGGGGCCCCAGGTCAGGTTCGTCGCCTTCAGAATGGCCGAGACTGCATCGCTGCTGCGATACCAGGTCCGGTAGAAAGTGGCTGCCATATAGTAATCCGGATGATCGGACTCCGTCAGCAGGATGCGGTGTACATTGGGCTGATCGAGCGGATCGGTACCGAACTGCCCGCTGATGCTGTCTTCCACACGGATCACCCGATCGACCTTGCGGACCAGGGCTTCCATGTCTTCCGTCTTGGAGGCGCGGGCATTCTGCAGCCCAAAAGTGATCATACAGCGCTCTCCGACCAATTGCACATCCGGTACGTTCAGTTGCTCGACCATGGCCACCCATTCGGAAGAAGTGGTCTTTCCGAGTTGATAATACGGGATCGGCTTCATTCCGGAAATGAACCGGACGCGGCAGGTTCCTTCTGCAGCACTGTTGTGATATCGGAGGTAGAGGATCCCGCCCGTGGCATCGGTGATCGTGTTGAGGCCGGCCGTGAGGTTCACGCTCGTAGGATTCCATTTGTCCTTGTACCTCGAATACGTTCCGATCAGCAGGGTGGGCAGGCGAGTACCGGCCGTGGGGGTGACTTCCACCTGCAGGGTCACGAAAGGCGGGAGATAGAATCCCGTCGGATCGAAATCTGAATGCGGGAAGGATTGCGCCAACCGGGTTGCCTCAGCACTGCCGGAAGGCCTTTCCCGAAAGTGCTGGATGCTGTCGGCCGTCTTCAATACCACCACCGCAGGCGGTGGAACCACGGGCACAGGGGCCGGTACCACCGGAGCTGATTCTTTTTTACAGGAGGCCAGCCAGACAAATGAACACAGCAGAAGGAGTCGGGATGAAGCGTTACTCATTCCGCCATGGATTTTTCGGCATATACAATATCAGCAGTGGCCGCGCTGGTCAGCTTTTCTGTCAGCAAGGCATCGCAAAGCCACTCCTGACGCGGGAGATGGAAGGTGCATTTGAATAGATTGCCTTTCGCCGTCTGGGCGATGGATCCGTCGCGATGCAGGTATCCAAACCACTCTCCGTGAACGGAATCGTGGAAATGATCATAGCTGTATTCGTGTACCATCCGATGCCATTCGGCATATTTCTCCTCTCCCGTCAGCAGATGCGCCATCAGGGTAGCGATGATGGCTTCGTTATGCGGCCACCTGAATTTCATATCCTGCCAGTACTCCTGCACCGGCTTACCGAACACATCCCGGAAATAGAGAATGCCGCCATGTTTTTCATCCCACCCGCGGGGCCACATATAATCGAGCATCCGGCATCCCAGGGCGATGAGCCGGGGATCGTTTTGTCGGTGTCGTGCCTCGTTCAGGATGAACCAGGCACCCTCGATGGCATGGCCCGGATTCAGGGTGCGCCCATCAATGTGATCGATGATGCTGCCATCCGGCGCCACCTGCTCCATCACACATTTGATATCATCCTTCACAAAATCGCGTTCGATCTCCGCGATCCATGCATCGATCAATTCATCACAGCGATGATAGCCGGTATTGGCCCTGAGTTCCTGGGCCGTATTGATCATGATCATCGGCACGCCAATGCCTTTGGCCGGACGCGTTTCGGTGAATTTGGGCTCCAGCAGTCCCGGTACGGTGGCATATTGCACACAGCGCTCAAATACAGCAATGGCGCGATCCCTGGCCGCTGCATCACCCGTAGCCTTCGACCAGGCGGCGGCGGCGATGACATAGAAAGTTTCTGAAAAATAATACCGGCGCTTACGGATAGGACGGCCGTCACGTGTCATGTGAAAGAACATCCGGCCATCCGTATCAAAGCAATGCTTGTCCAGGAATTCCATGCCCAGCCGGGCGCCTTCCAGCCATTCTGCACGCTGTTCCACCGTATTGTACAGTGTAGCGAGCATCCATACAGCCCGGGCCTGGATCCAGACCCCCTTGTCGTCATCTATCAATGACCCGTCGGCATCCCGCATCAGCAGAAATCCGCCGTGTTCATGGTCATAAGAACGGGGAAACCAGAACGGTATGGTGTCCGACAACAACTGACGGCGATAGAAATCTCTGAGCCTGCCCAGCTCTTTCAATGAATACGTCATGTGATTTACTTGATGATGTTGTCCACGGGGTAGGTTACAAAATAAAGATCCCGGATGCCTTCATAGAGGATGCCAATGCGATCCGTCCCCACCGTGACCAGTGAAGAATATCCAAAGCATTCGCGCTCGTCCACCAATAACTTGTTAGCCGGCAGCCAGGTCTCTCCCATGTCCAGAGAAGCCTGGATGGTGATATGATGCCGACCGGCAGAAGTATTGGGATTGCTGAAGAAGAGCACATCGCGCAGCTCACCCTTTACCCTGACCTTCGCCTTGATCAGACTGCCCATACAAACCGGATCGGGCAGGGCGCTGTAGGATGTGGGATGCGTGGTCCAGATCTTCCCCATATCTGTGGTGGTCGATACACTACGGAATTTCCCGCGGTTGTCGCGCATGTTGAGCATGAGCGTACCGGGCGTGGTCTCTACCACCTGGCTTTCTGTGGTATTCGATTTCGGGCCAAGGATGCGCCCTTTCCAGCTGGCACCGTGGTCGTCGCTCCAGATGATGGTGGAATACGGCATGCGATGCTCATCCCAGTACTGTGCCGGAAATACCAGTCGACCATCCTGCATGGCGATGCCATTGCCGGGCCCCTGGAAGAACAGGTGCCAGCGGGGCTCCTTTACCTGCGGAGTGATCGTGTAGGTGGGAGACCAGGTGATGCCGTCGTCGTCGCTGTGCGCCAGCACGAACTGCCCCGTTGTGTCGGGCGACAGACCGGGCATGGATCCCGCGATGGATCGGTTGCCTTTGCTCCAGAGTGCGGCGACGATGATCCGCTTGGTGACCGGATCGAAAAGGATGGTCGGATCTCCTACCCCGTTGTTTTCATGGGGTGCACCCATGTCCATGATCACCCGCATGGGCGACCAGGTGCGGCCCCCGTCAGTACTCCGATTCAGACCAACATCCACATGACCGGGGAGATCACGTGTGTTGAGGTATCGGATATCATAGACAGCGAGCAGAGTGCCCTTGTCGGTTTCCACGATGCCGGGAATACGATAAGTGTGCACCCCGTCGTCTCCCGCGCGGCGAACGGCCGTGCCGATATAGGCTACCCTCGCAGATTCCTTATAGTTGAAGGTTTCAGCCCTTTTTCCCGGCTTGCCTGCTTTGGCCTTTTTAAAATGTACCTGTTTCAAGGCAAATGACACCTGATCTCCGGTGGCGGCCCCATCCGATGGTTTCAATACCACCCAGCAGTGTGATGTACCTGCATTCAAACGAAGATCAGGCGTGAAGCTGACCTGACTGGAGGGACGGTCCACCGAGCCGATCAGGCGCGCCTTTTCAAAAGAGGCTGTATCACTCAACCACAATTCGATGCGCCCTATCTTACCTGCGGAGGCCCCGTCACCAAGGGTAAGGTCCACTTTGCTCAACACACGGGGCCCGGCGGTTTTCGACAACCGGACATCCATGCGGTGCACCGGTCCCGAAGACACCCCTTTCAGCAGGGGTACGGTGATGGGTACCTGGCGGACGACCAGATCGGAATCAGCGGCAGCGGCCTGAAGACCACGTCCCGCCGCAGACCACGGCGACAAGATGATCAGTGCCGCACTGATCGTCAGATGAATGATCGAACGAATGGTTCCACGCATATATTTCGGTTATACGTTGACGTTAGTTTCTGCTGCCCTGGGCTTCAGGAACAGCAATTGAAGGGCCACGGCCAGGATCACAACGGCCCCCAGCCAGGCGAAATCGCGTCCGAGATTGCCGGCATCGGTCGATCTGCCGAGATAATCGGTGATGAGGGCGCCGGTGAAAATGCCCGCGGTATTCAGAAAGCCATAGGCGGTAGCCCTTGCATCCGGCCGCACGAACTGGCAGAGGATGGGCATATTGTTCGTGTCGAACATCCCAAATCCAAAACCAAACAGAAAGGCCGCGGTCAGAATGTGGGGTAATTCAGTACCAAAACCCATCAGCAGCATGGCCGGCACCGTGAGCGAAAGTCCGATGGCACCGGTGAATACACGTCCGCGGATATTTCGCTGCACCCAGCGGTCTGACAGTGTGCCGCCAAACAGTACGCCCAGCAGGGAAGAGATGGAGATGGAGATGGTTGCGATCGGACCTGCCCGGGACATATCAATACCCAGATTCTCTGAGATGAGGGTAGGTGCCCAGTTCTTGATGGCCCAACCCGGAAGACTCGGAACGGCAAAGTAGATTACAATGATCCAGAATGGTGGAGATTTCAACAGGGACAGCAATCCACTGAAGGCATCTGCAACGCCGGAACCACCGGACGGCCTGTCCATATCCGGTCTGCGGGCATCCTTCAAAAAAAACATAAGCACTACTGCGTAGGCCATTCCTACGAAGCCGAAGAAAATAAAAGTATGCTGCCAGGTGTACATGCTGGAGATCGTGGAACCAAAGCCCCCAAAGGCCTGTCCCATGTAAATTCCGGACATGTGGATCCCCACGGCCAGCGATCGGGTCTTGTCGGCGTGCAATTCTGCGATGAGGGCGAGCCCGCCCGGGATATAGAGCGCCTCACTGAAACCCATGATGGCGCGAAGTAAATATAACTGGTCGAAACTGCGGGCATAGCCCATGGCAAAGGTGACGGCAGACCATACAAACAGACTGCCGATGATCAGCCATTTCCGGTTGACCCTGTCGGCCACCATGCCTGAAAATACACTCATGGCACCATAGATCCACATGAAGACGGCCATGAGTCGCCCGAAATTTGCTGCCTGTCGCAGGTCTTCTATGTCCGCCTGCATGGCGGGTCGCATGGTGGCGATCATCTGTCGATCCATATAATTTAAGAGCGCAACTCCCCAAAGCAGGGCGACCACAACCCAGGGATAATATTTAAATGACCTCATGGCAAACTTCGTTTATACGTAACCGTTATGACGACAGCCCTCTGAACCGTAAAGTATCGATGGGATCAAAGGTCAGGCATCTGCCGCTTCAAACGCTGGGGCCGGACGTGAGCAAAAAGATCGGAAGCCCACATTTTCTGCATCACGAGAGAATATTTCATATTTATCCTCCGGCATATTCCTGACCGGAAGGCGAAACTTACCACAGTCCATCCCAACCAGGCGCATGAAAGCCTTTCCTGTCGCAATACCGCCATACTTGCCCAGCAAACGGATCATGTCGATCGACTGCTGCTGTAGTATCCTGGCCTTTTCCAGATCTCCGGCAGCATAGGCCGACATCAGTTCCAGATATAACGGTGCCGCATAGTTGTAGGTACTTCCCACTGCACCTGGCGCACCCAGCGATAAAGCGGGCAACATATTTTCATCCCGGCCCCACAGCATATTATATCGCCCTCCCGCAAAATGAATACAGGAAAGATAATCCATGAAATCTTCGTGGGTATATTTCACACCGGCGAAGGATGGCATGCGGCCATCGATGGCCTGCAAGAGGTCGATCATGGGTATCCCCACGCCGGTCAGAACCGGAATGTGATAATAGTAGAATGGCATATCCGGCACAGCTGATCCAATATCAATGCAGCAATCCGCCAGGGCATGGGCATCAGCAGGCTTGAAGTAATAGGGCGCCGTAAAGGAGATCGCATCCATTCCGGCAGCCTGAGCATGTCGCGCGAGGTCACGGCAATCAGCCAGGGATGTCCCTCCGACGAGGGGCATCACCGCAAACCCGTCGTCACCGGAAGCACAGGCACCCCAGGCATCGATCACTTGTTTCTTTTCATCCTGTGACAAGCTAACACCCTCTCCCGTGGAACCACAGATGAAAGCACCACGAACGCCGTTGTGCCTGAGAAAAGCATAATATCGGGGAATCATTGCAAGATGCAGGGAACCGTCCTCATGCATCGGAGTAAATGGGGCCGCTATCAGGCCTTGAAATAGTGCCATATTCATTGTTTCAAGGATGGATGTCCAACCGGACGGGATCAGGTCCGTCGTCCGGTTGGACAACACATCTGATCAGGTTCCGGGATATGATGGGTTCTGAACAAGGGTCGGATCAGCATTGAGCGTGGATCTGTCGATCGGCCACAGAAGCTTGTACTCCTGGGCCTTGTCGAGCACACCGATCAGCGGAAGATCACGACGAAATGCCAGAGGCTCACCGGAAGCATCCTGCATACGACGTAAATCGTACCAGCGCTTACCTTCTGCTACAAACTCTTTTCCACGTTCTTCGAAGATAGCAATCTCATTGGACTCAAAAGTGCCATTGACGAAAGTAGGGAAATTCGTTCCGCCTCCATAGGCACGCTTTCGGATCGCATTGATCTCGGCGGAGGGATCCTGCCCCTGTTTATTCTTGATCTCCGCCAGCAATAGTACAGCATCCGCCCAGCGGTATACAGGCCAGTCATCCGCAAACGCACGGTTCGTACCATCCATCGTACCCAGGAACTTTCGCAGATTCACGAATTTGTTGGACGCGATGGGATTGCGATAGAAATCAAAGAACGTCGCACGTGCACGCTGGTCCAGGGCTGTATCATATTTCAGGAACAGATCATATCTGTATTCGTAGCGAATGATCGTACCACCCCCGGCTACTTTCAACGGATCCGCTGCAGATGCCCCAACTTCGGAAGATGTCAGTGGCTGCCCGGCCACATTCACGAAGCTGGACATCGGATCCGTGGCGGCATATACGAACTGGTTGAAGGTATTGGTGGCCTCACCGATCTGATAACGAATGGCAAAGATCACTTCTCCGTTTCCTTTATTGGAATACCTGAACACATTCGCAAAGGAGGACTGTGATGAGCTCTGAGCGAGGGCGGCTTCTGCGGCCGTACGTGCAGTTGCCAGATCGGTCGTGGTGCTGGAAGGCGCCTTGCCGTCGAGTTTGACCTTGGCAGACCAGAGATACACTTCTGCCTTCAACACCTGGGTGGCAGGAAGCGACCACTGCGCCTTCTGGAACTTCACCGCGTTGACATTGTTGAAATTCGTCTCGGACTTGGACAGATCGGATTTGATCTGGTCCAGTGTCTCCTTCTCGGTATCTGAACGCTTCAGGAACGCCTGCTCCGAAGACGTGGGACGACTGATCAGCACCTTGGGCTCCGTAGCCAATGGCACACGACCATAGGTGCGGAACAAATGGAAATAATAATAGGCGCGCAGTCCGTAGGCCTGACCCAGATAGTATTTCTTGTCTGCATCCGAAAGGTAAGTGGCCTGCTCTACCTGATAGATAAAATTGTTCACCTGGAAGATCGGTCCGTAAAGGCCGGCCCAGCTGCTGTAACCCGGACTGGATTCACGGAGATCCTGACGGATGATGCCAACGGAGTTCAGCGAAGAGGTACCGGTGGCGCCGGTAGCATCCTTGAACACACCGCCGCGCAATTCACCAAGGGTCCAAAGCGTGAACTGCAGTCCGCGCAGCTGGTTGTGCAGTCCGATCATCGCCCCGTCAACCTGTGCGGGCGTCTTCCAGAAATTTGAAGCCGTGTAGTAATCCTCCGGCGCCAGGTCCAGCTTCTTGCAGGAATGCATGGACATCAGCAGGGCGATCACCGGCAGGATGGTCAGTATCTTTTTCATGTATCGATGCTTTGCTGTTTAAAAAGTGATTTGAGCGCCCATGATGAAGATCCTGGGCAACGGATAACCGCCGGCACCGGCCGCGGAATTGGCAATGCTGCCGGACTCGGGCGAATACAGGGTGGCCTTGCTGAAATAAGCCACGTTCTGGATCGTCAGGGAAAAGTTGATGGCCTCACTGCGGATCGCACCCGCCCAACCCTTGGGCAATGCATATCCGAGATGGATCTCGCGAAGGGCCAGGTAATCACCTTTCTTATAGAACATCTGCGACTCACGCAACACGTTGTTCTTGTAAAGCTGATCTGCCCAGTAGTAGGTCGGGAACTTGGCACCGGTGTTCGTGGGCGTGTAGGTATCAAAGACATCCGTGATCGTATTGAACGTACCCTGTGCGTTGCCCATGAACCAGGCGCGCGGACCATCATAGGCCACAAAGCCGAGGGCGTAATCGAAGCGTGTACTCAGGGTCAGGTTCTTCCAGCGGGCAATGGCACCAAAACCACCCGTGTAGCGCGGGACAGTACGGCCCATGTAGGCGCGGTCACGATAGTCGATGGTATCGTTTTTATCTAGGTCTGTCCACATAACATCTCCCAATGCAATCGGAAAATGGCGACCACGCTGCGCAGCAGGAAGTGCATTCCAAAGAGACGGCCCCAGCAATACCCTTGCGCCATTAAGATCCACGCGATTTCCGTGAGCATCCAGTTGACCCTGCGTCCGGTAGAGATCTGCAGGCACATACGCATAGGCTACATTGGGATCCATCCCTTGCTGGAGGCCGCCGACCCATACCAGTTTTCCGGTCTTCGGATCGTATACCTGCACTCCACCCTGGCGGTTGTTCTCGATGCCATTGGCGGGGAGCTTCAGGATCTTGTTGGCATTGTAGGCCAGGTTGAAGTTGACGTCCAACTGCCAGTCACGCGTCCGCAGTGCCCGGTAGTTCAGGTCCACTTCCACCCCCTGGTTCTGCATGCTTCCGTTGTTGGTCGTCAGACTCGTAACACCGGAAGTGGCGGGCAGGGTGAAGGCAGAGATCTTGTTCTCCGTCCGGCGGTTATAATATGCAACCGACAGATCGATCTTTCCGAGGATGTTTGTTTCTATACCCGTTTCCCAGGTGCCGGATTTCTCCCACAGCAGATCAGGGAAGGGTGGTGAAGAAAACAGATATCCCGCGCTGGCATTGTAGCGACCCACGCTGTACCCCCCCTGCAGGCCATAGGAACTGATACCGCTGACATTTCCGTTCTGACCCCAGCTGGCGCGCAGCTTCATGGTCCGGAAGATCTCGGAACGGAAGAAAGATTCCTTATGCAGGTTCCAGCCCGCAGAGATGCCCGGGAAATTTCCCCAGCGATTGTTGATGAGTTTGGAATAACCATCCGAACGCAGAGTGGCCGTCAACAGATACTTGGATGCATAATCATACGTGGCACGTCCGAAGAAAGACAGAATCCGCTGACGATCATGGTAGGAATCCACCGAAGGCTGGACATCCTTATCGCGCTTCACATAGGCGAGGTCCATGAAATCATCAGAGGAGGCCTGCTGACCGGACGCTGAAACACCGTAAGAATAGGTATCGTAATACTCAGTACCCGCCATCAGTTCCAGCGAATGATCCTTTCCAAAGCGTGTAGAATAATCCAGCACCGCATTGTAGGTCTGGCTCAGGTTTCGATCGAAGGAAGCAGAAGATGAACGAGTCCGGTTGATATTACCCGGACTTTGCAGAAAGTCGCGGTTGAAACTTTCGTAATACCCTTCATTGTAGAACAGGTTCGCACTGGCCTTGAGCCAGAGGTTAGGCAGGAAATCGATCTTCAGCCCCTGTGACATGGTGAACTTGTCGGTATTGTTCCGGCGGATGAACTTGTCGTCGTTCACCTGCGGATTACCATCACTCCGATCCCGGCCAACCAGCAACTGTCCCTGCTCATTGTATCCGCGCATGGTAGGCGGTGCCCCAAGCGAACGGGAAAGATAGTTGCCCTCAGTGTTGGTCACTGGATCGCGCCACTTGGCATCCGCAAAGTTGAGGCTGGAGATGGAGGTCAGCCAGGGCTTGATCTTATATTCTGCATTCAACACAAAAGTATACCGCTTGTAAAAGGTGTTGATGGGCATGCCCTTCTCATCATACATGCCAAAACCAGCATAGTATTTGGAACGATCGTTGCCACCCGTCATGCCCACGTTGTAATCTTGCGTCAGACTTTGCGGACGAAGGGCATAGTCGCCATAATTGAAATTCCTGAAGATGAGGGTATCCACCCCGTTGATCGGATCGATCATCCACTCCCAACCGTCGGCCAGCTTGTGGCGATTGGTATTGTCCAGCTTCATCGTACTCCAAACACCCAGCGAATTTACGTTTCCGTCTATCACGTTGCCGGCAGCATCCAAAAACCGGTTGCCCGTTCCGAAAGGCCCTGCAGAGGTCAACTGTGAGAGCCGACCCGGATCATATATCCCGGATGTCTTTACGGCATTGCGCGACCATGTCAAATAATCACGTGCACCCAGGAAAGTAAACGGCAGGTTCAAGCGGTTGATGCCCACTTTGGAACCGACCGTGATCTTGGATTGACCAGCCTTACCTTTCTTGGTCGTGATCAGCACCACACCGTTGTTGGCCCGCGCACCATAAATGGCCGTAGCAGAAGCATCCTTCAGCACTTCTATGGATTCGATGTCCTCCGGATTTACTTCAAAGAATCCCGCACGCAACAGGCCATCGACGATCACCAGCGGAGAACCTGAACCATTGTAATTGGTGCCACCCCGAAGCACAATGTTCGGCACTGCACCCGGCCGGCCGGAAGTCTGCTGTACCCGAAGACCAGGAATGGTACCAGCAAGGGCTG